>Ga0209829_10001858_pt1 | contig 16627 bp, 16 predicted proteins | sample C_140205_EF_Meta_FD_187311 | JGI IMG/M metagenome (GOLD analysis project Ga0209829, IMG submission 187311) | Freshwater microbial communities from Lake Croche, Canada to study carbon cycling - C_140205_EF_MetaG (SPAdes) (version 2) | ecosystem: Environmental > Aquatic > Freshwater > Lake...
GAGAATGTCTTTCATTTAGAAGCAGATGATTTCTATTTAGTTGGAACGAGTGAAGTTCCCCTTGCGGCCTATCACATGGATGAAATTCTGGAAGAAAAGTCGCTGCCACTTCGTTACGCCGGTTACTCATCGTGCTTTCGCCGTGAAGCTGGTACTTATGGAAAAGATACGCGTGGCATTATTCGCGTGCATCAATTCGACAAGGTAGAGATGTTTACATTCTGCAAACCAGAAGATGCTGATGCCGAACACCAACGTTTACTGCAATGGGAGAAAGATTTCCTCAATGCGATGGAGATTCCTTATCGGGTAATTGATGTTGCAACCGGAGATCTTGGCTCAAGTGCAATCCGTAAATTTGATTGTGAAGCGTGGATTCCTACTCAAGATGCTTATCGCGAAGTAACGAGCACCTCTAACTGCACCGAATTCCAAGCTCGACGTTTGAATATTCGTTTTAAAGGTGAATCTGCAACACAAGCAGTTGCAACGCTCAACGGTACGCTGGTGGCAATCCCCCGCATGATTGTTGCAATTTTAGAGAATCACCAAAATAGCGATGGCACAGTCAATGTTCCCAAAGCTCTGCAACCTTTCCTTGGCATGACCAGATTTGAGCTGGTGTGAACTTTCGCCCCAAATTAATTGCAACTGATTTAGATGGCACGATCGTCACTCATGATTTTGGGATCTCCCAAGAAACGATTGCCACATTTACTAAGGCGCATCAACTAGGTATAGAAATCTTCTTTGTTACTGGCCGCCCACCGCGTTGGATGGTAGAAATTTCAGAGACCTTCTCATTTGGTAGCGCTATCTGTGGCAATGGCGCGATGCTTTATGACTTGCGCACTAGCCAAGTTATTGAGCAGTGGTTAATTCCAGTCGAGGCGCAAGTAGCAGCTGTCAAGAAGTTGCGTGAAGTGATTCCTAATGTGGCATTTGCGATCGAAAACCACAGTTCATTTCACCGTGAAGCTACCTACATACCGCGATGGGACATTGGATTAGATTCAGTGGGAGTCCCCGACATTCTCTCAATCATGACATCACCAACTTTGAAAATTTTAGTGCGCTGCCCCAATTATGAATTATCGTCAGATCAAATGTTAGAGATCGCAAGTAAGGAAGTAGGAGATTTAGTTAACGTCACGCACTCAAATCCCAATGAATCACTGTTAGAAATTTCAGCACTTGGTGTTTCAAAGGGAGAGACTCTCGCCAAACTTGCAAAGAAACTGGGAATTAATTCTGAAGATTGCATTTCATTCGGAGATAACCCCAATGATTTTTCCATGTTGTCTTGGTGTGGCCGCTCCTATGCAATGGCAGATGGACATCCAGATGGAATCAAATATGCAACTGCTCTTGCACCAGCGAGCACGGAACATGGTGTTTCGCAGATAATCGAAGAACTTTTACAACTTCCTCCGCGCTAACTTTTGCGCTTTTTTGATTTATCCCTCTTTCAGGTAGATTACGCGACGGAGGGCTCGCATAGCGGCCGAGTGCACCGGTCTTGAAAACCGGCAAGGGAAACCTTCGTGGGTTCAAATCCCACGCCCTCCGCCAGAAGTTCCACCGCCAGAAGTTCCACGGCATGAAGATTGACTAGTGGCTTAATTCATAGCGAGTAATACGGCATTGGTCTAGAACTCCTAATGACATCGGAGCACACTTACCCCATGGCCGGAGTATTTGCACCCACGCGCGCGAAGATTGCAGAACGCACACTTCGCACTGATAAGTGGTGGCTACAACCTCTCATCACCGTTGTAGTTCTAGTTTCTTTTATTATCTATGCAACCATCCGCGCATTTGAAGGAAAGAATTATTTTGCAGAGCCGTTAATTTCACCTTTCTATTCCCCATGTTTAACGAATGGTTGCCCCGATGGCGCATCGCTACTCGGACAGCCATTTGGCACAATTGCAATTTTCGGAATGGTGATTTCACCAGCGCTCTTTATTCTGATTTTTCCACTCGGATTCCGCATGACTTGCTATTACTATCGCAAGGCGTATTACCGTTCATTCTGGCAATCACCGCCAGCATGTGCCGTTGCCGAACCACATAAGACTTACACCGGCGAAACTCGTGCGCCACTCATTCTACAAAATGGCCATCGCTGGTTCTTCTTCGCTGGATTAATTTTTAACGTTCTTTTAACAATTGACGCTGTTCTTGCATTTAGAAATTCCGATGGCCAGTGGGGCCACATGAGCGTTGGAACTCTAGTGCTCTTAACAAATGCGACTCTGCTCTGGCTCTACTCAGCTTCATGCCACACCTGTCGCCACACAATCGGTGGTCGCCTCCGTAATTTTTCCAAGCATCCAGTGCGCTACAAATTGTGGGGCTGGGTATCGGTTCTCAATCATCGCCATCCAACTTTTGCGTGGATCTCACTCTTTGGCGTGGCACTGAGCGATGTTTATGTTCGAGCAGTTGCATCCGGATCACTCACTAATTTTTACTTCTTTTAAGCGAACGGGAGAGCAGACGCAATGAGCGAGCTAGAGCGACATTCATACGATGTCGTGGTCATCGGCGCCGGTGGCGCCGGACTTCGTGCTGCAGTAGAAGCACGTGAAGCTGGTCTGCGCGTTGCAATTATCTGTAAGTCCCTCTTCGGTAAAGCCCACACCGTTATGGCAGAGGGTGGCGTTGCCGCATCAATGGGTAACGTCAACTCCAGTGATAACTGGCAGGTGCACTTTCGCGACACCATGCGCGGTGGAAAATTTCTCAATCATTGGCGCATGGCAGAACTTCATGCAAAGGAATCACCAGATCGCGTCTGGGAGTTAGAAACTTGGGGTGCGCTCTTTGATCGCACTAAAGAGGGAAAGATTAGCCAGCGCAACTTCGGTGGCCACGAGTATCCGCGTTTAGCGCACGTTGGTGATCGCACCGGTTTGGAATTAATTCGCACCATGCAACAGAAGATCGTGGCACTGCAACAAGAAGATGCGCGCAATCATGGCGATGCAGAGAGCCACATCAAAGTCTTCGCCGAATTAACAATTACTGAAATTCTCAAAGAGGGTGGCAAAGTATCTGGTGCTTATGGATATTGGCGTGAAACTGGAAATGAAGTTCTCTTCGAAGCACCTGCTGTTGTTTTAGCAACTGGCGGAATTGGTAAGACTTTTAAGGTAACAAGTAATTCATGGGAGGGCACTGGCGATGGCCATGCGCTCGCCCTCAAAGCAGGCGGCCACTTAGTTGATATGGAATTCGTGCAATTTCATCCAACTGGAATGGTCTGGCCACCATCAGTGCGTGGACTTCTTGTAACTGAATCAGTTCGTGGCGATGGTGGCGTGCTCACTAACTCTGAAGGTAAGCGCTTCATGTTTGATTACATTCCAGAAGTTTTCAAAGATAAATATGCAGATAATGAAGCCGAAGCTGATCGTTGGTACGGCGATCAGACAAATAATCGCCGTCCGCCAGAATTGCTGCCACGCGATGAAGTTGCGCGTGCAATTAACTCTGAAGTTAAAGCTGGCCGTGGATCGCCACATGGTGGCGTTTTCCTCGATGTATCAAAGCGTCTGCCAGCCGATGTCATTAAGAAGAAATTGCCATCGATGTGGCATCAATTTAAAGAGTTAGCCGATGTTGACATCACTGAAACTGCAATGGAAGTTGGTCCTACCTGCCACTATGTAATGGGTGGCATTGAAGTAGAACCAGATACTGCAGCAGCAGTTGGCGTCCCTGGTCTCTTTGCTGCAGGTGAAGTTGCCGGCGGTATGCATGGTTCAAATCGCCTTGGTGGTAACTCACTCTCTGATCTCTTGGTATTTGGACGTCGCGCCGGTGCCGGTGCTGCCGCATACATAAAGGCAAGCGGTAAGAATCCAGTGAGTGAAGCCAGTGTGCGCGGTGCATCTGAACGACTTAATGCGCCATTTACTCGCATTGGCGGTGAGAATCCATACACGATTCATCAAGAGCTTCAGCAGACAAGTAATGATTTAGTAGGAATTATTCGTACGGGAAAAGAATTAGAAGAGGCGATCGTTAAACTCGCTCAACTTCGCAGCCGTGTTTCAACTGCAAAAGCTGAAGGCGGACGCGCATTTAATCCTGGTTTTCACTTAGCAATTGATTTAGACAACATGCTTTTGGTTTCGGAGTGCATTGCTCGTTCTGCGCTGCAACGCGAAGAATCGCGCGGCGGTCATACTCGTGATGATTTCCCGGCAATGAATCCAGAGTGGCGCCAAGTCAATTCCATTAGCGCTTGGAATGGCAAGAGTGTGGATGTTATTCAGCAGAAACTTCCTTCTCTTCCCAAAGAACTCTTCGACCTCTTTGAACTAGATGAGTTAAAGAAATATTTAACGCCAGAGGAAATTACTTCTGTGAAGGGTGGTGCGTGATGAGCGCAGCAGAGAAGATGGTCAAGCTACGGATTTGGCGCGGAGATGCCAAAGATGGCGCCCTTCAAGATGTGGAAGTAGAAGCCAATGAGGGCGAAGTAGTACTCGATGTAATTCACCGCGTGCAGGCCACTCAGATGTCAGATCTTGCAGTGCGCTGGAATTGCAAGGCAGGCAAGTGCGGATCGTGTTCCATGGAGATCAACGGCAAGCCACGACTTGCTTGTATGACTCGCATGAACATGTTTGAAGAGGGCGAAACAATTACCGTCACGCCACTTCGTGCCTTCCCAGTGATTCGCGATTTAGTTACCGATGTCTCTTTTAATTACAAGAAGGCGATGGAGATTCCCGCCTTTGCTGGACCGACTGATCTCAAGCCTGGCGAATATCGCATGCAACAAGTTGACGTTGAACGCAGTCAAGAATTTCGTAAATGTATTGAGTGCTTCCTCTGCCAAGATACTTGCCACGTAATTCGTGATCATGAAGAGAATAAAAAGTCATTTGCTGGACCGCGCTTCTTTATTCGTATCGCTGAACTAGATATGCACCCACTCGATACTCTGCGCAATCGCAAGAAAACTGCGCAAGAAGAGCATGGTTTGGGAATGTGCAACATCACCAAGTGCTGCACCGAAGTCTGCCCAGAGCACATCCGGATTACAGACAATGCGATCATTCCAATGAAGGAGCGCGTAGTCGATGAGAAATACGATCCAATTCGCTGGCTCGGTTCCAAGATTCGCAAACGCGAGGGCATAAACTAACTTTTGTGATTCGATTACTGTGGCGCTGGCTCAGCCTCACAATTGCAATCTGGTTTGCCGCTCTCATCATTCCTGGCATTAACGTTGCAGGTGGCACCTGGACCTACTTTAAAGTCGCTCTTCTCTTTGGCGTCATCAACACCTTTATTGGAAGTTTGGTAAAGATCCTGACCTTCCCAATTTCGATAATCTCGTTAGGTCTCTTTCTTCTCGTTATTAATGCAGCGATGCTCAAGCTCACCGATCGCTGGAGCGATGCGCTCACACTGAACGGTTTCTGGTCGGCCTTCTGGGGCGCACTCATCATTTCGATTTCGACCAGCCTGCTCTTTAAATTTCCCAGCAAATTCACGCCAGTTATTTAATCGGTGATGAAGTTTCTCGTTGTTGCAATTGGTGGCGTACTAGGGTCACTACTTCGCTGGGTGCTTACAACTCAATCTAATTCGGCAATCGGCACACTCGTAGCAAATCTCTCCGGTGTAGCACTTGCTGCGTTTCTATTGGTATTTATTGAACGCCACGGCAGTCAATTTTTGCGCCACTTCTTTCTTCCTGGATTCTGTGGCGGCCTGACAACATTTTCTGCGCTAGCGCTAGAAGCAGTCAATGGCGCAGGATTTCTTTATTTACTAGCAACAATTGCTCTTAGCCTTCTCATTGTCGCAATTGTTATTCCGCTGGCTAGAAGAATCGTTCCGGTGAATTCGTGAACGCTCTCTATGTAATCCTCGGTGCAGCTATCGGTGCGCCACTTCGCTTCTGGATAGATCAGCAATTACGCGCACGCCACCGCTTTCCTTATGGCATTCTCGCTGTTAACGTTGTGGGTTCATTCATTATTGGTTTAGCACTTGGTTCTGGAGAATCAATTCATAGCTTCGTTGCTACTGGTTTTGCTGGAGCGCTCACAACCTGGTCCACTTTTATTCTCGATCTTTATCTTGCCTACGAGCTCAAGCGCTATAAAGAGGTAGCGTTAAATCTCTCATTTTCACTTCTCCTAGGATTGAGCGCAGCCTGGCTAGGGATTCAATTAATTAGTTAGCGAAGTAAGTTAGCCATCCAACTTTCAATTTCATCGGGATGGCGTGGCATTGCTTGGCTTAAATTTCGGCAACCATCCTCTGTAACAAGAACATCATCTTCAATGCGTATTCCAATTCCGCGAAATTCTGGTGCGAAGAGTTCATCATCTGGCTGTATGTAGAGACCTGGCTCAACGGTAAGAACCATCCCGGCTGCTAACTTTGCATCGGTGTACTGATCTTTTCTAGCTTGCGCGCAATCGTGAACATCAAGTCCGAGCATGTGGCTGACTCCGTGCAAGGTCCAGCGGCGATGGAAGTGATTCTCTGGCTTCAATGATTCCTCAGCACTTACTTTTAAAACCCCAAGATCTGCTAATCCTTGCGCAAGCACTTGTTGACTTGCCAAGTTAATTGATTTGAAATCAACGCCTGGTTTTACTGCGGCAAATCCTGCCTTCTGCGCTTCAAAGACCAGTGAATATAAAGTCCTTTGGATCTCGGTGAATTTTCCATCAATTGGAAAAGTTCGAGTGATGTCGGCGGTGTAGAAAGAATCTAATTCAATTCCGGCATCGATCAACATCAACTCACCAGGCTTAACGTCACCATCGTTTCGAATCCAATGCAAGATACAAGCATTGGCGCCAGCTGCAGAAATGGTGTCGTAACCCAGATCATTTCCCGCCAAACGAGCGCGGCCAAAGAAGGCCGCTTCAATAATGCGCTCACCACGTGTGTGAGAAATCGCGGCAGGAAGTGCGCGAATCATGTCGGCAAAGCCAAGAGCTGTTGCATCAACGGATTTTTGAAGTTCGCTAATTTCGTACTCATCTTTAATCAGCCGTTGTGCAGAAGCAAAAGCGAGGAGCTCGCTATCTCTGTCATTTACTGCGCAAGCTTTATCAACTTGGTCATCTAAACCGCGAATAGTAAGTGTTGGAACTGTGCCAGTTAAGTGGCTTTCTAAATCATTAATCGAATGGGTGGGTATCTGCCACCGCTGCGCAGCTTCTGCTGTCGTAAATCGTCGCCCAATCCATAGTTCACCATTTGCAGTGTCAGAGAAGAATGCGTCACTGTCGCGAGTGGAACGCGGATTAACAAAGAGAATTGCATCGTGACCACCAGCGCGTGGTTCGAGAATTAAAACTGCATTGGGCGTTGCCTCTACACCTTGCACGCCGGTGTAATAAATAAATGCGCTATGTGGGCGAAAGCGATAATTCGTGTCATTGCTTCTCTGCTTTGCACTCCCGGCTGGAATAACAATTCGAGTTCCAGGAAATTGCGCCGACAGTAGTGCTCGACGGTGGGCGGCCCACGTAACGGCAGGGCTCACTGCCAAATCTGCTAACTCGCTATTGCCCCAACCACTTCGCATAAAATGCGAATATCCGGAAGCAACGGGATTGTCATAGACCCGTTTGCCTTGATCGCTCATAGCAGCCAGCCTACCCATCGGTAATGTGAGATTTTCTGGGAAAGTCGCTTCTATTACAAAAAGTTATTATTTTGCAGCGCTCTTCGTCAAATATCGCTAGGTCGCCTGCATCACAAAAAGGTGGCTTTTACGTGAATTTCTAGTAAATTAACGCCGTTAGACCAATCCCTACCCTCGAGAAATAGGAAGGTTTTACATGCGATCCATGCTATCTCGCGGCTCAAGCCGCAAGTTGGTTGCAGTTGCAGCAACAGTTGTTCTCGCCGTTACAGGCATGAGCACAATTGCCGCAAGTGCAGCTACAAAAGCACCAAAGGTTGACTACACAGTCTGCCCTCGTTACACCGGCGAACTTACCTACATGTCCTCAACATTCGTTGAGCGTCCAGATGGTCTAGTTGTTGCTGATTACGTCAAGGCATTCATGGAGGCTTGTCCTTCAGTGAAGGTTAAAGTAATTGGTATTCCAAATAACGAACTTAACGCCAAGCTCACAGCTATGGGCGTTGCTCGTAACATGCCAGATGTTTTTGAAACTGGTCCAGTATGGGCAGCTTACGGTTCATCAAATAAGCTCATTGAAAACATGACCACCATGCTTGGTGCAGATTATGTTGCTGGAATTGCAAAGACCAACGTTGATCAGGCAACTATCAACGGTAAACTCGCGTTTGCTCCTTGGTTCTCAATTCCAACTGCAATTCTCTACCGCACAGATATTTTCGCTGCTGCAGGTCTAAAGCCACCAACAACTTGGGCTGGGTTCCTAGATGTTTGCAAGAAGCTAACTAAAGACACCAATGGCGATGGAAAGATTGATCAATATGGTTGGGCGATGGTAGGAACTGATAATGGTTCTGGCCAAGGTCGCTTCAACACAATCGCTCGCAACATGGGCGCAGTTGATCTAGGTAAGGGTTCATCTGGTGCATGGGTTGTCGGTCAAAATACCGATGGCTGGAAGGCAGCGCTGAAGCTTTATAAGGATGCAGTTGCATCAGGTTGTGTTCCACCAGGACAATTCTCGACTGGTTACCCAGAAGCATCTATTCAAGTTGCTAAGGGTCAAGCAGCAATGATGATCACAGGTCCTCACTCAATTGGTGTTGTTTTAGCTAACAACCCAGATGCAAAGGGCAAGCTTGCTGGTGCTCCAATTCCTGCAGCTGATGGTGTTAAGGCAACAACTGTTATCAACCAACTTGGCTTTGCAATTTCTATGCAGAGCAAGCACAAGGTGGCAGCTGCTGCATTTATCAAGTTTGCATTGAGCAAGAAGTGGTCACTTGCGTTTAACGCAGCGACTTACCGCTTGCCTGCAAGCTTGGAAGCACAAGCAGATCCTCAGGTTAACTCTGAAATGTCAGCTGGATTCGTGAAGGCCGGTCAAGGAACTCTCTACATTGACCCACAAGCTCCTTTCTACGGATCAATTGCTGCACTTTCATCCAAGGCATACCAAGAAGCAATCAAGGGCGACAAGACAATTGACGCAATTGCTGCTGATTACGCTGCCAAGGCACAACAGATCGTGAAGGACAACGCGTAAGCGTTTCTCCACACATAATCTGATTGCAGATTAAGGATGGGGCGGAAGGAAACTTCCGCCCCATCTATCTACGCCAAATAAGAATTTAGAGATGTGAAGTATTTAATGAGAAACCAGAGGCGATGAAGACAGCATTTAAAAAGCGCGAGGCCAGGTCTGGCTATGTATTTGCGCTCCCTGCTGGAATTCTCGTTCTCTCACTTGTTATCTATCCACTCACCTATGGAATCTTTATTAGCTTCTTCAAGACCAACCTCATCGATAGTTGGCAATTTGTAGGACTGCGTTACTACAAACAAATCCTTACCAATCATGATTTTCTTCAAAGCATTAAAGTCAGCGGAACATTCGCATTCTTTGTGGTACTCGGTAATTTAGTTGTTGGTTTGTTGCTCGCTACGATTCTTAATCAAAAAATTCGTTTTGTTACAGCTTTCAAAATAATCTTAATGCTCCCCTGGCTATTGCCTGAGGTTGTAGCAGCACTCATTTGGAAGTGGTTATTAAATCCAACTTATGGCTTAGTTAATTATATTTTACAATCCGTAGGATTGATTGATAAAGATGTCTCTTGGTTTGATTCTGGCCGTTCCGCATTCACCCTCTGCGTTTGCGTAGCGATTTGGAAGGGCTTCCCAATCGTCATGATCATGATGTCTGCCGGATTAAAGAATATTCCAACAGAGCGTTATGAAGCAGCGGCGATCGATGGGGCCAATAAGTGGCAGCAATTTAGATTCATCTCCCTGCCTGGATTAATGCCAATTATCTTGGTTGTGACAATTTTGGAAACCGCCTGGTGGTTTAAGCACTTTACAATTATCTGGCTATTAGCATCCGGTGGACCGGCTGGCGCTACGACTGTGGTCTCGATTGATATTTATACTCAAGCATTCCAAAACTTTGCCTTCGGTCGCGCCTCGGCCGAAGCTGTTGTAATTTTAATTTTACTCTTGGCAGTTAGTGGACTCTATTCAAAGGTGTTGCGTGATGAAGCGGAATAACCTCATGAAGAGTCGCAAAACGAGCGACCGAATTTCTCTCATCGCCTCCTACGGTGTGCTCACTGTTTTTGCGTGCCTCATCATCTTCCCATTGCTCTGGATCGTTTCGACCTCTCTTAAATCCGAAGAATCCCTCTTCAAAACTCCACCTGAGTTAATTCCGAGCCATCCAACACTTCGCGCATTCACCAAAGTCTGGGTGGATCACCCATTCCTCCAGTACTTTAAAAACTCTTTCATTATTGTTATTGCCTCTACTTTTATCTCGGTGGTCTTCTCATGTTTAGCTGGCTATGGCATCTCACGCTTTAAGTTCCGTGGCCGTGGCGCTTTTATGGCATTTCTTCTTGGAAGCCAGCTCTTCCCATCAATTATGCTTTTGATTCCTTTTTACAAGATCTACATGAGTTTGCACCTGATTAATACTCACATTGCTTTGATTATTACTTATGTTTCATTCCAGATTCCATTCTGTACCTGGATGATGCGTGGTTACTTCAACGGTATTTCCAAGGACCTCGATCAAGCCGCGGCAATTGATGGCGCAGGACGCATTCGAATTTTCAAATCGGTGATTTTGCCGATTGCGTGGCCAGGTATTGCTGCGACCACTATCTACTCATTTATTGGTGGCTGGAACGAGTACATCTTTGCTCTCGTACTTACCCAATCAGAGGAGATGAAGACGGTTCCGATTGGTATTGGCGAACTCGTTGGCGAATACCGAATTGACTGGAGTCAGTTAATGGCGGCATCACTCTTTGCGCTGATTCCATTGCTGATCATCTTCGTATTCTTTAACCGCTACTTCGTGAGCGGACTTTCAGCAGGTGCTGTTAAAGAGTAAGTAGATTTACCACTCAGAGAGAGAACCGTCGCGGTGCTCCCAAGGTGGAACCGCCCAACGATCGCCCTTATTAGCAGCTTCACGAACTGCTGCTTCATCAACATCAATACCAAGACCTGGCTTAGTCATTAATTCGATGTAGCCATCTTTTGCTTCAAATGGTGTCCAATCAACCAAGAACTTCATTAACTCACCATTGTTGCCATGACCAAGACCCAAGATCTGCTCTTGAATCAAGAAGTTTGGCGTTGCAAAATCGAGCTGTAAGCATGATGCAAGTGCGATTGGCCCGATTGGGCAATGCGGCGCCATGTTGACGTTGTATGTCTCAGCAGCTGCTGCAATGCGGCGGCACTCCGAGATTCCACCAGCATGACTCAAATCTGGTTGAGCTACTGCAATTCCACTGCGCAATACATTTGCGAACTCGGTACGAGAGAAGAGACGCTCACCCGTGGCAATTGGTGTTGAAGTCGATTGCACCACGAGATCAAAGTGATCGCCATATTCAGGAAGAACTGGCTCTTCGATAAACATGAGGTTGAGCTCTTCCAGCATGGGAAATACTCGACGCGCCATTGCCAAGCTAAAGCGGCCATGGAAATCGAGCATGATGTCGACGCCATCGCCGACATATTCACGCACTGCTGCAACGCGGTCATAAATTCCCTTGAGGCGCTCTGCAGTATCAATGTGCTCTAAGCCATCGGCGGGAACAAACTTGAGCGCGGTAAGTCCGCGATCTAATTGTTTCTGTGAAGTGGCTTGAAGAGATGCGACATCTTTCTCGAGTGAGTTGTAGTTATAGGCATAGCGAGTATCAACACCGGCACTACCAATGTGTCCATAAATACGCACGCGATCGCGCACATGTCCACCAAGTAATTGGTGCACTGGAACGCCGAGCTTCTTACCCATGATGTCCCAGAGCGCTTGATCAATTCCGGCCACTGCAGAGTTAAGAATTGGGCCACCGCGATAGAAGCCGCCCTTCATCATGCGCTGCCAAAGTCGCTCAATCTGCATTGGGTCGCGACCAACAACGTGATCCATTAACTCATCGACAGCAGCAGCAACGATCGGGCCTTTACCTTCGATGATGGGTTCGCCCCAACCGGTAATTCCTTCATCTGTTTCTACTTTAAGAAATAACCAGCGACGATCTACCCAGAAGAGTTCGTAATTAGTGACCTTCATCTTTACCACTCCGCCAATGAACCATCACGGTGAACCCATTCAGGTCCACGCCAACGATGACCAACTTCTGCTGCCTCACGAACTGCAGCTTCATCTACATCAATACCAAGACCAGGCTTAGTCATTAATTCGATGTAACCATTCTTTGCCTCAAGTGGGCTGTAATCAACGAGATACTTCATGAGCGCACCATTGTTGCCATGACCAAGACCAAGAATCTGCTCTTGAATCTGGAAGTTAGGTGTTGCAAAGTCCACTTGCAGACAGGATGCCAAGGCAATTGGGCCAAGTGGGCAATGTGGTGCGATGTCCACGTTGTAAGTCTCTGCCATTGCTGCAATACGGCGAGTTTCCGAGATGCCACCAGCGTGGGAAACATCGGGCTGGGCAACGGCAATACCGCTGCGCAATACATTTGCGAACTCTTGGCGAGAGAAGAGGCGCTCGCCCGTTGCAATTGGTGTTGATGTTGAACGCACAATCAAATCAAAGTGCTCGGTGTACTCAGGAAGTACTGGCTCTTCGATAAACATTAAGTTCAATGGCTCAAGGTATGGAAAAATTCTGCGCGCCATTGCCAAGCTGAAACGCCCATGAAAGTCGAGGCAGAGATCAATCTTGTCGCCAACGTGGGCGCGAACTGCTTCTACTCGCTTCACAATGTTCTTCATTGTTTCTGCAGTGTCGATATGTTCGAGACCCTCAGATGGCGCCCACTTCAGCGCAGTGAGGCCGCGCTCCATTTGAATATCCGCGCTCTCAATAAGTGCACCGATGTCAGTTTCTAGCGCATTGTGTTGGTAGGCCTCTTTAACGCCACCGCCGCCAATGTGGCCATAAATCCGTACTCGATCGCGCACATGACCACCAAGTAATTGGTGGACTGGTACTCCTAATTTCTTTCCTGCAATATCCCAGAGGGCTTGATCAATACCTGCGATGGCAGAGTTCAGAATATTTCCGCCGCGGTAGAAGCCACCCTTCATCATGCGCTGCCATAAACGTTCGATCTGCATGGGATCGCGACCAATAACGTGGTCCATCAATTCATCTACTGCAGCAGCAACGGTGAGCGCCTTACCTTCAAGAACTGGTTCGCCCCAACCGGTAATACCTTCATCTGTTTCAATTTTAAGGAACAACCAACGATGGGCGACGAAGAAGAGTTCAAATTTAGTGACTTTCATGGTGGCTCCTTAAAGTGATTTAACGAGAGCCTACGCGAGCCACACTTTCACTTCAAGAGTATTTAGGAGTACTGCGCGGTAATTTTTGAAATTCTTTTCTTAAAGTCATCGATTGAGACAGTGGCATCAAAAAGTGAATTTCCCAAGCCGACAGCGCTGACGCCAAGTTTCATCACGGAAGGAATATCATCGAGTGAAATCCCACCTACTGGGATAAATTTCATATCTTTGGGTGCGACTGATTTAAGCGCGCTTAAGTATCCGGCGCCGAGTGAGGAGTAGGGAAAGAGTTTTATGTAGCGTGCACCACAATCGTAAGCAGCAAAACTTTCGGAGACTGTTGCCGCACCTGGCATCGGGACTAAACCGAGTTCGATGGCGCGCTTGATAACTTTTTCATTGCAATTAGGACTTACCGCAATTTCGCCGCCTGCTTTGGCAACTGCCTCAACATCGCTCATAGAAAGAACGGTGCCAGCACCCACAACTACATCTGGACTGAGCCCTTTGCGTAAAATTTCGATACTGGCAAATGGTTCAGGACTATTGAGCGGTACTTCAATGACGTTAATTCCACCTGCAACTAGCGCTTGGCCAAATTCCAGCGCTGACTCTGGAGTTATCCCGCGCAGAATTGCAACAACAGGAACTTTGGCGAAATTACTTGTGAGGCGAGTTTCGATTGTCATAACCATCCTTATGCCAGTTCTGCAGTTCGATTGAAGACCTTAAGCGTAAGGGAGTCGGCAATTTTCGTGGCAGAAATTCCAAATTCCGCCAGCGCTTTCTCATAGATTTCAGCAAGTTCAGCGTTTGCGATGATGTGTACATGCTTATCGCTGAAGTGCGTGATCGCAGCTTGAATTTCGGCTCCAATAATCAAGCCAGAGAGATGCTCGCGATTGTCATCAATTTTTCCACCCATTAACCAACGGGCACGGGTCGCAAAAATTTCATGTGTGAGTTCGCTACCTGGAGTTTTAAGCGCTGCAATAAATGCTTCACTACCAAGAGTCTTTGTATGTTTTCCCTCAGAAATTGCCTGAGTAATTGAACTCTCTTTTACTAAGAGATTGAAAAGCTCGCCCGTGAAATAACTTCGAAAATCAACAATCTTTCCGCCCTTAATCGCAATCCACTTACTATGCGTTCCTGGTAGAACTACCGTTCCCTCTTCGATCCCGAGTGATAAAACTTGTGATTCTTCGCCACGCATCACATCAAATTCGCCAGCTGAATTCTTCTTTACACCAGAGATAATCTTTACCGGCAAAATACTGCCATCGCTACGTTTAATTCCATTTGGTACCTCAACTGCTTTACTGCAAATGTCATCTAAGCCAAGGGGCATCTCTAGATAAGGAACTTCATACCAACCAAAAGTAGACCCAACCATTCCTGCACCGATAATGATCTCGGCTTCATTAATCCAGTCACCGATATGTTCGTGAAGAACTTGGGCGTGAGTGCCGGCTGCGATCTTTCGCACGCCGAGTGGAAATTGTCGAGCGTCGGTGATTTGGCCATCTGCAATTCGCCAGGCGCGCAGCGAAGATGTGCCCCAATCGAGGCCGATACGTATGGTCACAGGGTGAGCCTAACAAGTATCTTTCTGACATGGCTAAACGAGTGGGCGTCGCGAGCATCATCCAAGAGACAAATACTTTTGCTGCAAATCGCACCACGATGCACGATTTTGAAATACAAGGAATCTGGCTCAGCGCCGATGCTGATACAAAATCTCATGGGATGAATATTGAAGTTGCTGGAAGTTTGGAACAGCTCCGGGCACATGGCTTTGATGCAATTCCATTGATGCGGGCTTGGGCGATGTCTGGTGGAATATTTCTCGATACTGAATTAGCGAAGATGAAAGTTTTACTAAAGAAAGAATTGCTCGCTGCTGGAAAGCTAGATGGACTCATACTTAATCTGCACGGTGCACTGATTAACGAAAGCGATGATCACACCGATGCGCACATCACTGAATTTGCCCGGGAAATAGTTGGCCCAGATGTGCCAATCGTTGTCACTCACGATCTCCACGGAAATCCTTCGCGCCGCATCGTTGCTGCATCCGATGCGCTCATCGGATTTCGTACTTACCCGCACATAGATCAAGGCGATACCGGTCGACGTGCTGCGGATTTAATGCAGCAATTGCTTACTAATAACCGTAAGTTGGGCACTGCGCTCAAGAAGCTCAACATGATTATTCCCGCCGAAACAATGGGCACAAGCGACCAACCACTTCTACAGATTCGTCAATTAGCCGACTCCCTCATCGATGACGAGATTTTGGATATCTCACTCTTCCCAGTTCAGCCTTGGATAGATGTAGCAGAGGTTGGATTTGGAATTACTGTTGTTCACTCTGGCAATGTTGCACGCGCTAATGAGTGTGCCGAGATAATTCGCAAGGCACTCTGGAAAATACATAAAGAATTCCAAGCCACTCTCTATTCGGTAGAGGATGCAATTTCTCATGCGATTAAGGGCTACAAGGGGAAGATGCAGCTAATTTCCCAATCCTCAGATGCACCATCTGGCGGCTCAACTGGCGATGATTCCCGTGTAATTGCATCCCTTGTTAATTACGGTGGCGAAATTGTCAGTGCCTGCACAGTTGTTGATGCACCTGCAGTTGATCAGGCTTACGCAAAATCAATTGGAGATGAAGTATCTGTCTCACTCGGATTCACTATCGATCCGCGTTGGGGCAAGCCAGTTGCTGTCACTGCAAAACTTCTCAACAAGGGCGAAACTCCTGTTGTGCTCACCGGTCCAGCAATGACTGGCCAGGTTGTTTCTATTGGTCGCTGGTTACTTCTGGAAAGTAAAAATAAAGTTCAAATTTTGGTTTCAGAGAGCGCAACAACAACTTTTGATCCTGCTGGTTATGAAGTTGCTGGAATTGATTTAGATAAGTGCACCATCGTGCATGTCCGCTCACCACTGCTCTTTAAGTCAGGATTTGCTGGCCGTTATGGTGACACCTTCTCACTCAATCTTGATGGACCAACTACACCTGATGTTAGAAAATTACAGTTCTATAAAGTGCCCCGCCCCATGATTGGTCTGGATGATTTTGTGGGAGACCTTGCGGAGGTAAGCAGTGAGTAAAGTTGATCAACCAGTCGCGGTAATTACAGGAGCTGCTAGAAATCTCGGCGCAGCCACAGCGAAGAAATTAGCAGAATCTGGTTT
>Ga0209829_10001859_pt1 | contig 16622 bp, 13 predicted proteins | sample C_140205_EF_Meta_FD_187311 | JGI IMG/M metagenome (GOLD analysis project Ga0209829, IMG submission 187311) | Freshwater microbial communities from Lake Croche, Canada to study carbon cycling - C_140205_EF_MetaG (SPAdes) (version 2) | ecosystem: Environmental > Aquatic > Freshwater > Lake...
GATAGTGGCTCTGTCAATTTTGAAGGTCGACCACTAAAGTCAAGTGATATCAGTCAGATTGGGTACTTGCCTGAAGAGAGAGGTCTTTATAAAAAGATGAAAGTTGGTGAGCAGGCTCTTTATCTAGGACAACTAAAAGGCCTTTCGCGCCACGATGCCATGAAAGAGTTAAAGATGTGGTTCGAAAAATTTGAGATTACCGCTTGGTGGGATAAGAAAGTGATGGAGCTCTCAAAAGGGATGCAACAAAAGGTGCAATTTATTTGCACAGTCTTACACAAACCACAATTACTGATCTTCGATGAGCCCTTCAGCGGCTTCGATCCTATCAATGCAGATCTTATAACGCAAGAGATTTTGCGTTTGAAAAATGAAGGTGCAACCATAATTTTCTCTACTCACAATATGGAATCAGTAGAGCAACTTTGCGACCATATTGCACTAATAGACAAATCGAAAAAAATTCTTGACGGGCCAACAACGCAAATCCGAGAAAAATTCAAAACCAATACCTTCGACATCAGCTACCGAGGTGCGCTTAACGCTGACGACGCTAATTTTGCTGCCAAATACAAAATCCTAAGCCATGAGCAAAATGGACACGGAAATAAATTACACGTCCAAAATCTACACGACGGCACTTCTCAGGAACTTATCAAAGATTTGGTAAACCAGGTAGAAATCATCTCATTCTACGAGGTCATTCCTAGCATGAATGAAGTATTTATTAAGGTAGTCAAGCAAAACTCATAAAACGTTAAAAAGATGAATAAGATACTATTGATCCTCAAAAGGGAATACTTAACTAGGGTACAAAAGAAATCATTTATCATTCTGACCTTTTTAATGCCAGTTATTATGGCCGCTTTGATGTTCCTTCCGGCCTATTTTATGTCGATGAATGATGAACAGCAGCGCACGATTGCCGTTTACGATGGATCTTCGATCTTTCTGGGTCGACTTGAAAGCACTAATCTTACAGCCTATAAATTTATCCCCAAGGATGAATATGTAGCGCTTAAGAAAGACATTAAGCAATCCTCTTATTATGCCTTATTGATTATCGAACCGAATTTCCTAACAACAAATACTGTTCAAATAGCTTCTGGAAACAACATCCCTTATGATCTTAAATCTCAGATTCGGGACAAAATTAAAAGCATCATCGAAAAGGACAAAATGGCCGAGGCTGTTCGCAAAACGGCTATACCTGATCTTGAAAAAATTATCGAATCGACCAAAACAAATATTAAACTTGACACGATTAAAGTTGGTTCCAATGGAGATTCACAGAAAAGCTCAACCGAAATTGGGATGATTCTCGGATACATCTTTGGCTTTATGATCTACATATTTATATTCCTGTATGGCACGATGGTTATGCAAGGAGTTATGGAGGAGAAGCAAAGTCGAATCGTTGAAGTTATTATCTCCAGCGTTAAGCCCTTTCAATTGATGATGGGCAAGATTATTGGCATTGCTTTAGTTGGACTGACTCAATTTGCCTTATGGGTTGTTTTGGGCATTGCTATTTTCGGATTTTCGAAAAATTTCTATCCCGATCATTCGAAGAAACAGCAGATACAAAGCGTAATGGAGCAGCAGCAAGATATTATGCAACAAGACTCTGTGGAACCACAACTAGATAAAATGCAAGAAATAATAGCGATGACTGACTCCGTAAATTTCCCGCTAATTATTGGGTGTTTTATCTTCTTTTTTATCGGTGGTTATTTATTATATAGTTCGATGTTTGCAGCCGTTGGATCTGCCATTGATGCGCAGGAGGATGCACAACAGTTTATGCTCCCGATTTCCTTACCAATAATACTCTCAATTATGGTCATGATGAGTGCCCTTAAAAATCCAGAAGGATCGATGGCATTTTGGTTTAGCATGATTCCATTCACCTCTCCCATCGTAATGATGTCACGTATCCCTTTTGGTGTGCCAGCTTGGCAATTAATCTTGTCGATGGCATTACTGGTGGTCACATTTGTTGGCATGGTCTGGGTAACTGCCCGCATCTACCGTACTGGAATACTTATGTATGGTAAGAAACCATCCTGGAGAGAAATTGGCAAATGGCTCACTTATAAATCGTAGATTTAGCATGGAGGACATAACTTATGCATAAGTTATGTAGTTTTACGTGCATAAATTTCATAATCTAGAAAGTCTACTGTGGTTACAGTTTTAATTGTAGTATTTATTTTTGGGTATCTTTTGATAACCATGGAAAATACCGTAAAGGTCAATAAGTCGGCAATAGCCTTATTAACCGGCGGCCTTGGATGGACCATTTACAGCCTATTTTCGCCCGACCAAACGACAATCAATCATCAGCTATCGGAGCATCTTGGATCCATCGCTGAAATTCTATTTTTCCTTTTAGGAGCCATGACCATCGTCGAACTCATTGATGCGCACAATGGATTTGAAATTATAACCTCACGGATTCAACAAACAAATAAACGGAAGCTTAGTTGGACTATCGGATTTATCACATTTTTTCTTTCGTCGGTATTAGACAATTTAACCGCTACGATCGTCGTAATTTCGATGCTAAAGAAATTAATCTCAGATAAAAATGATCGACTTGTATTTGCTTCAATTGTCGTGATAGCTGCCAATGCTGGCGGAGCTTGGACTCCAATGGGAGATGTTACCACAACGATGCTTTGGATAGGTGGACAGGTAACGACCTTGCCGATAATCCTTAGGCTTTTTCTTCCAAGTATTATTTGTCTGATAGTACCATTACTAGGCCTATCTTTTCAACTAAATGGGACAATAGAGAAGCCGCATAAAGTTGAATTAATAGATGAATACCAGGTCACTTCAAGACAACAAACTATTGTGTTTTTGACTGGAATTATGGCCTTGATAATGGTACCTCTATTTAAATATGCAACCCACTTACCACCCTATATGGGCATCCTAATTGGATTAGGTATTCTTTGGATTATCACAGAACTTATGCATTCTAAAAAAGAGAACAAAGTTCGGCATTCGTATTCTGTCGCTCAGGCCTTACGCAAGATCGATACTGCAACCTTATTATTCTTCTTTGGCATTCTAATGAGTGTAGCATTTTTACAATCTTCAGGCATTTTAACTCACCTGTCAGCATGGATCAATGAAAAGACAACAAATTTAACCATACAGGTTTTATCCTTAGGTATCTTATCTTCCATCATAGATAATGTCCCTTTGGTTTCAGCTGCTCAAGCGATGTTTAGTCTAGAACAATTTCCAACTGATTCGTATTTCTGGGAATTCTTAGCCTACAGTGCGGGCACTGGCGGCAGCATCCTAATCTTCGGATCAGCGGCAGGGGTAGCTGCAATGGGGATGGAAAAGATAAGCTTCGGCTGGTACTTGAAAAAAATAACAGTTTTTGCTTTACTCGGATTCCTCTCAGGGGCATTTGTTTACATCATTCAAAATCATTTCCTAAACTAGGAAGGTAAATCCGATAATTATGAGCCGATATGCAGTCATTGACTTAGGCACAAACACGTGCAATCTGCTTATTGCAAATTCTACCGGATCTGGTCTTTTTGAAATTTTGTACGATCGAAAGCTGCCTGTTAAATTAGGACGCGGTGGGATACACAAGGACATTTTGCTATCGGATGCTATCGACAGAGGATTAGTCGCCCTTAAGAATCATGCAAACACCATAGATCAGTTTAAGGTTGACAAGATAAAAATCATAGGTACTTCGGCGTTGCGTGGAGCCCAAAATAGCGATGTTTTCTGCGATTTAGTCAAGCAAAGTTTAGGATGGGACATTGAGATCATCTCTGGGGAGTTAGAAGCAGAACTTATATTTCGAGGGGTCGAGCTTTCGTTGCCTAAAGATATAGGGACTTCTCTTATCATTGACATTGGAGGAGGTAGTATTGAATTCATAGTCGCAGACGATCACAAAATACGTTGGAAGAAAAGCTTTAACATCGGAATTGCCCGAGTACTTGAAGCAATCGTAATTTCTGATCCGATTACGTCAGAACAGATCGAAGAGGTAGAGAAATGGTTTACACCCGCCCTCAACGAATTAAGTGAGGTATGTCGCCACTATCAAATAATAACAGCTGTAGGATGCTCAGGAGCATTTGACACCTTTATGGATATTTATGAGCAGGAGAAGCCTGATCAAAAGATGCGCAAAGCGTCGGAGTTACCTCTAGAAAAATTTGAAAAAATTCAAAAGCAGTTAATTCAATTAGATAGTCTAAGACGAGGTTCAATGGTTGGCATGGAACCTTTGCGCGTTGAGATGATTGTTATTGCCTCGGTTTTCACTAATTTTATGCTCAAGAAATTAAACATCGAACATTTGATTCATACACCTTATTCACTCAAAGAAGGGGTAATGGATAAACTAATCTCAGAAGAATAATTATTCGTATGGTAAAAATATTAGTCATAGACGATGAACGAAGCATTCGAAACACCTTAAAAGATATATTAGGCTTTGAAGGGTATAGTGTTGAAGTGACGGAGGATGGGCTTTTGGGATTAGAGTTAATTAAAAATACCGATTTCGATCTTGTGCTTTGTGATATTAAAATGCCACAAATGGACGGGATAGAGGTTTTAGAAAAAATTCTTGAAATTAAACCGGAGACAACCGTTGTGATGATCTCTGGACATGGAAATATTGACACAGCTGTTGAAGCCATTAAGAAAGGAGCCTTTGATTTCATCGTCAAGCCACTCGATCTAAATCGACTACTAATCACCATTCGCAATGCTGGAAACAAGTCCCAGCTAGTCAAAGAGACTATTACATTAAAGCAGAAGGTTAAAAAACAATACGAAATCATTGGACAGTCGCCACTTATTAAATCGGTTATTGAAATGACGGATCGTGTTGCACCGACTGACGCCAAAGTTTTAATCACAGGTCCAAACGGGACAGGAAAAGAATTAGTCGCTAGGCGACTGCATGAAAAATCATTGCGTTCAGATGCACCTTTTATAGAGGTCAATTGTGCTGCAATACCCTCAGAGCTTATTGAGAGTGAACTTTTCGGGCATGAAAAAGGGGCATTCACATCGGCCATAAAGCAGCGCAAAGGAAAATTTGAGCAAGCCGATGGCGGAACACTATTTTTAGATGAGATTGGGGATATGAGTTATTCTGCACAATCAAAAGTCTTAAGAGCGTTACAAGAACACGTAATCACCCGCGTAGGAAGTGATAATCCAATAAAAGTTAACGTTCGTGTTATCGCTGCAACCAACAAAGACCTAAGCTTAGAGATTAAGAATGGAACTTTCAGAGAGGATTTATTTCACCGATTGAGTGTGATACTAATCCATGTGCCATCACTGGAAAGCCGAAAGGAAGACATACCTCTTCTCACTAATTATTTCATTGAATTAATTTGCAAAGAATATGGACAACCACCTTTAGCCATTGACGACAAAGCTATTGAAGTCTTACAAAACTACGATTGGACGGGAAACATCCGCGAATTACGAAATGTTGTAGAGCGATTAATCATCTTATGCACAAAGAAGATAACTAGCGAAGATGTTAAGCGTTATGTCTCCCCAGGAAAATAACCTTTAAAATATCTAGCTTAAACCAAGGAGTTGGATTACATTTACTTCTTGACTTTTACTGAAATTGAAAAAATTGCGCGTTTTACATTCTTCAATTTCTATCCCAGCCCATTCCATTTTCAGTTCTATTCAAATTGAATTTTACATATTAAAGTACAGTTTAAAATTAAAACTCGGCCAAACAACAAATAAAATACTATCAGTCAACAATTTAAACAAAAATAGGTTATAAACAATTGTTCATAATCTAAGTTAATAGGTGGTTGATTCATCGTTGATACAATTCATTGAAAAAAGTTGCAATACCACTATTAAAAGGTGTATATTTGATATATCAAGTAAGCGATAACAGGTTACTCTGAATTTAGTGGATGCGAGGAGAGACTCTTAGGTGAGTAAGGAGCCGTATCAATCAAACCTTCGGGATTGCGCAAAGGAAGAGTCAGAGGTTGCAAATTGGGAGTAATCCTAACGAGCAGTCATCCAGAAATTAACGCTAGTCGTTCATTAAAAGGTTGAGTTTAGGTCTAGAAGAGAGAAGAAGCGTAAGTTTCTGATGGAAGCTAGGGAACAGGAGAGTTGTGAGACTGGATAGTTCCATGCCGCAGAAGGATGAATCGCAAGATTCAAACCATGAGGTAGATGACTAAGCACTCGGTCCGGGAAGGCTAACCGAAAGGAAAGTCGAAGGGACAGCTGAAGAGTGGCACTGTAAAAGGTTCTATTCTCTAGCCAAGGGCTGTACAATGAATCATCTGATTGCGTAAGCAGTACGAAGATAAAATTGCAGCCAAACATGACAACCGTAGCTTGACGCCAATAGTGAAGTAATTTGCTAAAGACGAAATGGGAACAACTTGCAAGAGTGGTTCCCATTTGTGTTTTTAGGCCTTGCCAAAAATACGCAAGCCTCCTCCTTAACCTTCCTAACGAACTAACGCATATAACATGCGAATCTCTTCAGACCAGATAGTGTCGTCTGGAGTCTCCATGATGATAGGCATATTGTCAAAATGAGGATCATTCATCAAGACCTCAAATAGCTCCATACCAATAAAGCCTTGACCAATGCTATGGTGCCTATCCACGCGCGTGGCTAACTCTTTCTTCGAATCATTCAGATGAATCGCTTTAAGATACTCCCAACCAATAACAGAACTAAACTTATCAAAAGTCTGATTAAAAGTCTCTTTAGTTCGCAAATCATAACCAGCTGTAAAGGTATGACAGGTATCAATACAAACCCCTACTCGCGACTTGTCATCTACTTGACTAATAATCTCTGCTATCTGCTCAAATTCATGACCCATATTAGACCCCTGCCCTGCCGTATTCTCGATAACAGCAGTAACACCTTGAGTCGCTTCTAAGGCAATGTTAATTGACTCCGCAATACGCTTTAAACACTCAGAATGTGATATTTTATTAAGATGACTTCCAGGATGAAAATTCAAGAGTTTAAGTCCTAATTGCTGACAACGCAACATCTCGTCATTAAAAGCTTCACGCGACTTTTCAAGACCTTCGGTTTCTGGATGCCCCAGATTAATCAAATAACTATCATGTGGCATAATCATCTCAGGCAAGAAACCATTGTCGGCGCAGTTATTCTTAAAAGCTGCAATACTACTTTGAGTGAGTGGTGCAGCACTCCATTGTTTTTGATTTTTTGTAAAAAAAGCAAAAGAATTTGCTCCGATTAACTTTGCATTTAAAGGGGCATTCTCAACTCCACCACCAGCACTTACATGAGCTCCAATATATTTCATTCCGAACAAATTAATTACGCGTTACTATCAATCTTTGTTTACACCACCCTAAGCAGAGCGGCTCTACAAATATGCTAAATAAAATCGATTTTCGATCCCAAAATAGGAACAGAACCAACTTAAACTATGCCGTTGAATAGGCCTCTTTACGAGAAAACCGTTTGTTGTTAACCAGAAATATACCACTTAAGACAATCACTGCGCCAAAGACTTCCATTAAAGTTAAATGCTCCCCTAAAACAGGAACTGCTATCAAAGCAGTGAAAACTGATTGGCTCAGTAGGCTCACTGAAGCAATAGTTGAAGGCATATGCGCAATAGCATAATTGATCGCTAGCCAACCACCGAGCTGCGAGATCAATCCCACACCAACCAATGCTTGCCACGATGACAGCGTAAATCCAGACAAAGGAGCCTTAAATATTATTGCTAGTATCAACAATACAAAAGCACTTGAACCCATGGAGATCATAGTGAAACTAACCGTGTCAATATCTTGCCGGCCACGTCTTACCAAAAGAAGATAACAAGCATAAAACAAACTAGCTAGAACAGCTAAGAAATGACCAATATTTAATCGCGAATTATAGATCTGGTCTAACCCAACAATTACTGCGACTCCCAATAATGCAATTAAGGTTCCAATCCAAAATACCTTGCCAGGTTTCTCCTTCAGAAATACAATGGCACCAAGTCCAACCCAAACTGGTGCTAAGTTGGCCAGTAAAGTTGATATCGCAGCTTTAGTCATTAAGATGGAGACATTCCAAACGGCAATATCAAAAGCAAAAATAACACCACACAAAAAGGCCATCCCAAAAGATTTTCGACTTACAACCTTCCGTTTACGGAAAAACCAAATAGGTAAAATACCTAACAAACCAATAAACATGCGATAAAAAGCGGCACTGAGTCCAGAAACATCAGCTAACTTAACAAAGATGGCCGACCAGGAGATGCATAAAATCCCAAGCAATAACATCAGGTAATGAAACCAAGTGGAACGAGCCATTAATTTGAAATAAAGAATAATACATTCCAGTTAAATTAGACACTAACAACCCACATCAAAAGGTGCTAATTGCTGAACTTATACAAAGTTAGCATTCGTTCTGGGTTTAAAAAGCAAGAAATGTTTTTATTAATATTAAGATAATGTAAGGCTCAGCAAAAAGAGAGAAATCCGGCATGAAAACCTGCCAGCTAAAATTTATGATCATAAAACCAATCGAAGAATAACTTCTAAACACTTAATAATCAATATATTACAAACAAAATATCCCGTAAATTTGTAAAGCAACATATCAACCAAACACTTAACATACAAGCCGATAAAGAATATAATTAGTCGATTAAAATAAAATTAAGGACTTGAGTATCCCCTATTTATTTAAAATGATTCAATGGATCGTTAGCAAGAAGTTTTAACCCTCAAATAAATGACTACCTTTGCACCTCAAAATAAAATAGATGCAAAATATCCGAAACATAGCTATTATAGCTCACGTCGATCATGGAAAGACTACATTGGTTGACAAAATGATTCTTGATTCTAATATCTTTAGAAACAATCAGAATCCAGGTGAATTAATTCTTGACAACAATGATCAAGAGCGTGAAAGAGGAATTACAATCCTCGCGAAGAATGTATCCGTTGTTTACAAAGACACCAAGATAAACATCATAGACACCCCTGGTCACGCGGACTTTGGTGGTGAAGTTGAGCGAGTATTGAACATGGCTGATGGAGTGCTTTTATTGGTTGATGCCTTTGAAGGGACTATGCCTCAGACTCGATTCGTATTACAAAAAGCTATCTCGCTTGGATTAAAGCCAATCGTGGTAATTAATAAAGTTGACAAGCCAAACTGTCGTCCTGATATCGTTCACGAGCAAGTGTTCGAACTTATGTACAGCCTTGATGCAACTGAAGAACAATTAGATTTTCCAACTATCTATGGTTCAGCCAAACAAAACTGGATGAGCAACGACTGGAAAGTTCGCACAGAAAATATCTCGGAATTATTTGATGCCATTATTGAGCATATCCCTGCACCTGAAGAGAATCCAGGTACACCTCAAATGTTGGTTACCTCACTGGACTATTCTCAATATGTAGGTCGAATTGCCATTGGCAGAATTCATAGAGGAGAACTTAAAGAAGGGATGAACGTTTCGCTTGTAAAACGTGACGGAACAACATCTCGGACAAAAATTAAAGAATTACACGTATTCACTGGCTTAGGCAGAGAAAAAGTTACCAGCGCTAGCAATGGTGATATCTGTGCCTTAGTAGGAATCGAAGGATTTGAAATTGGAGATTCAATCTGCGATTGGGAAAATCCAGAACCATTGGTGCCAATCTCAATTGACGAGCCAACGATGAGTATGTTGTTTACCATTAACAACTCTCCATTCTTTGGTAAAGAAGGCAAATTAGTTACTAGTCGTCATATCCACGATAGATTGGTTAAAGAGCTTGAGAAAAACCTTGCTTTACATGTTGAGACCACCGATTCAGCTGATGCGTGGAATGTGCATGGCCGTGGTGTTCTCCATCTTTCAGTATTAATCGAAACGATGCGCCGGGAAGGTTACGAATTACAAGTTGGTCAGCCTCAAGTATTATTCAAAGAGGTAGATGGCGAGAAACACGAACCAATCGAAATGTTGCATATTGATCTTCCAGAAGAACTTTCTGGTACTGCCATCGATCTAGTAACACGCAGAAAAGGGGAAATGCTTAACATGGAGAAAAAAGGCGATCGTATCAATCTTGAATTCCAAATCCCATCACGTGGTATCATCGGTCTGCGGACAACCATGATGACTGCGACTCAAGGAGAAGCTGTTATGGCCCATCGTTTTATCAAATACGACAAATTCAAAGGGGCTATTGAAACCCGTATGAATGGTTCATTAATTGCTATGGAGACTGGAACAGCATTTGCATATGCACTAAATAAACTGCAAGACAGAGGTAAATACTTTATCGATCCACAAGAAGAGATCTACGAAGGACAAGTTGTTGGTGAGAGTAGCCGCGAAGGTGACTTAGTTTTAAACTTGACAAAATCGAAGAAGCTTACCAATATGCGTGCTTCGGGTTCTGATGATAAAGTTAGACTTACACCTCCAACCAAGTTCAGTCTTGAAGAAGCACTGGAGTATATTCAAAAAGATGAATATGTTGAAGTAACACCAAAATCAATCCGACTGCGTAAAATACTTCTTAATGAAGGTGAACGGAAACGGTCTAAAAAATAGAGCATTATAATTGTTGTAACATATAGGAACCCTTAAATTGAAAGATTTAAGGGTTCTTCTTTTTGTAGCAGTCTCACAAAAATGGAATAGTCCTCCGAGCCAACTCCCACCAGGCCTCATGAAAAAGCACATTAAAAACTAGTGTGTCCTATTGTGTTCTATTGTGTTTTTCTTTTCTTTTTCACCACATTAGGCTCATAGGTCACATAGAAGGCACATTAAAAACTATTGTGTCTATTGTGTTTTTCCTATTGTGTTCTACTGTGTTTTTCTTTTTTTCACCACATAAGCACATAGAGCACATTAGAATCTATTGTGTTTGTTTGTCTTTTTGCCCTACAATTCAAAATCGCGCGTTTTGAACACTCCCAAAGAGTGTTGGAAGACTAATACAAGGCTTAAATTTAGTCCAAAATCTTTAAATACATGATAAAAATCACATATTTAAAACTTCAATAATCTCATTATCAATCCATAAAAAATATTTTATGAATATTTCATATTTTCAGTACTATGTCTTGCATAGTACCATCTTAAAGATATATATTTGCATTACACACTTCATAGTGATTTAGCTTTATCAAACGCGCCTAATAAAAGCATCAGATGAATCTCGAAAACACAAAAGCTCAAATGCGGAAAGGAATATTAGAATATTGCATTCTATTAAACCTTTCAAAAAAATCGGCCTACGCCTCCGACATCATCGCTGAAATGAAAGTTGCACAGATGATCGTCGTCGAAGGAACGTTATACCCACTGTTAACCAGATTAAAAAACGATGGTTATCTGAGTTATCGCTGGGAGGAATCTTTACAAGGGCCTCCCAGAAAATATTATGAATTAACTCCCTTTGGGGCACAATTTTTAATTGAGCTTGACCTTGCTTGGGGAGAATTAGTTGAAGCCATCACACAAATTAAAAATAACAACCAACAATAAAACCATCATACCATGAAAAAGACTTTTACAATCAATCTAAGTGGTACCGTATTTCACATTGACGATGATGCATATGACAAACTAAATACGTACATAGCACAGATCAACAAACATTTTGGAAATGATGCAGACGCCGACGAGATCGTTGCGGATATTGAATCCAGAATAGCTGAATTATTCCAAGAGCGACTGAAAAATGGCAAAGAGGTTGTGTCGATAGATCAGGTTAACGAGATTATAGACATAATGGGAATGCCAGAATCGTTTGGCGATACGCTTGAAGAAGAAAAAGAGACAACCGGCTCAGCATCTAGCGCAACAACGACAAAAAAGAGAAGGCTCTACCGCGATCCTGAAAGTAAGATACTGGGAGGAGTATGCGGAGGTCTATCAGCCTATTTCAGCATTGACCCTGTCGTCATTAGACTAATCTTTGTTGTACTTGTTTTCTTAGGTGCTGGATCAAGCATCCTAATCTACCTAATACTATGGATCATAGTCCCAAAAGCAACTAATTCGGCACAAAGACTTGAGATGAAAGGTGAGCCAGTAAACATCAATAACATCTCTAAAAACATCAAGGAGGAGTTCCAAGAGGTTAAAGAGATGGCGAATAAGATAAAATCAGAGAAGCCCTACCTAAGAGAAAAAGCAGAGTCATTAGGAAATATATTTATATCTATTATCAAGATTGCTCTTCGTGTATTTGCCATAATCTTTGGTTTAATCATGGTTGTAGTAGGAATGCTCGCAGTTATCGTATTGATCACTTCGATGCTTATTACGGATGAATTTTTAGGTATAACACCATTTGGAGGTGATGTAACTCAATACTTAAACTTATTTGTAAGTAGCACTACGCTTTTCTGGTTCTGGGTGGGAGCTGGTTTAGCAATCGGAATACCATTACTTGCATTGGCCTATCTAGGAATTAAGATATTATTTAAAATCCGCACAGACACCAGAAGACTTCGACTATCGGCTATAGGTCTTTGGTTCTTGGGTATTATCTTAGTCTTTGCCATGACCGTAAAAGCTGTTGGAAACTTTAAAGTAACTTCATCTATCACCAAACAAATACCGATTACAACGAAGTCTGATACGTTATATTTAAAACTTGGAAATAATGAATTGGGGGATGCAATTGAGTCACATTTAAACTTTGGCAAGCTTAGAATAGCCAAATTAAATGGTAAGAACTTCCTAGTCGACGAGCCAACATTAGACATTGTAAAAAGTGATAACGGACAGTTTGGATTGGTTGTGAAAACGAAAGCGAGAGGCAAAAACCTTGATGCTGCTCAGCAAAATGCAAGCGAAATAACGTATAAACTAGATGTTCAAGATTCGCTAATCAGCTTTCAATCGAACTTTCTTCTTTTGGACAAAACCGCTTATCACAATCAAGATGTGAGCTATATTTTAAAAGTTCCTCAAAACAAAACAATTTATCTAAGCCCTGAGATGACCAAAATTATTCATGACATCAAGAACACTTCAGATATGTGGGACGGTGATATGGGAGATAAATACTGGACCATGAAACCAGAAGGATTAGAACTCTCTCAACGGAAACAGGTAAGCAGTGATCAGAACACAGCGATTAAAAAGAGATAAGAAAAGTTAGAAAAGGAAGATAGGAATCAGGCATTAAACAACCTGGTTCCTATTTACGTACCCGGTCCATCTCGCGCTCAGCATCTTTCGACTTTAAGCTTTGGCGCTTATCGTAATTGGCCTTGCCACGCGATAAAGCGATCTCAATCTTTGCGAGACCCTTATCATTTAAAAAGATTCGTAAAGGAACGATGGTGAGCCCCGATTCTTTTAGCTTCCGCTCCAGCTTATTTAATTCCCTTTTACTAAGCAATAATTTGCGTTCACGTCGTACTTCATGATTGTTGCAGGTACCGAAGTCGTATTCCGAAATACTTAGATTTTTGATGTATAGCTCCCCTGAGATAAAGTGGCAGTAGGCATCATTCATGCTTACCTTACTTAATCGAATAGATTTTATCTCCGTTCCAAGCAAGACAATACCAGCCACAAGCTTATCGATAAACTCATAATCGAAGCTTGCCCTTTTATTCTTGATATTGACTTGTTGTTGAAGTGACATCTTAATCGATAAAAATTAGCGTCTGCAAATTTAGCAAAACAGAGCGTGGTTTATTGAAATTGTTTATTTAATAGCCCCTAAGAAAGCGGATAAAACGAAATTAACAGGATAATAGATGGCGAGGATTAAGATCGCCGAAGCTATTCGAAATATTGGACGATCATTTGAAGGAATTCCTGGCACAAGCTGTGACCCATAAAACATCAAATAAGCTCCATAAAGAGGGAGCAGTCGTGCTAGAAACAGATCAGGAATTAAACTACACAATATTGCAGACAGCACGATTGGAACAAATGAAAAGAAGACCAATTTCGAAGCTAAATTAACATCGGGATAGCCCACATAGAATTTGATCAAGGCATCCAGAGCTTTAATGGATGCAGTTAATGAGATAGCAAATATCAAAAAAGAGCGCACTGCAGCCACGCCAAAGAACTGAGAAGTCCAGGAAGCTGCGTCCCTATTGATATAATCTCCAACCATTGAAGCCGCAATAACAATCAAAATTAGCGGAAATACATAGTTAAAAATCAGCTGACCAACAGTTAATTGCTCTTCATTAATCCGATACCATTCCTTCTTAGGAGAACGAATCAGTCCAAAGCAACGCAAATATAAATTATGAAGAAATTCGACTAAATCCATCTTAGACTATTTGAAGATCAAAAATAAGCTAATTTGCTAAATAAACGATAGCAAAATAGTGCGACTAAATATTCCATCAAACAATTAAAACATCGATGAACATATAAATACATAACAATGTTTTTTCTATACAAATTTCAGAACAATATATGTTATAATAGTGATATAAAGGTAAGTTTGTCTAATTTTACGAGCAGCAACAAATAGCATTTTGCAATGAGCATACTAATTAAAAACAAAGAGCAAATTGATGGCATCCGCAAGAGTTCAAAACTTGCTGGAGAGCTACTCATCTACATTGCAGATTTTGTCAAAGAAGGGGTAAGCACTGGCTATTTAGATGAGCTTATTCACAACTACACCATTGAGCACGGAGCAATACCGGCAACGTTAAACTACAGCGGATTTCCAAAATCATGCTGCATCTCTATAAACGAAGTGATCTGTCATGGTATTCCATCACCCGATGTTATTTTAAAACATGGAGACATCGTAAATATTGATGTAACGACTATTTTGGATGGCTATTTTGGGGATACGAGTAAGATGTTTACCATTGGGCAGGTCTCTGAGACAGCACAAAAGTTAGTTGACGCAACAAAACATTGTCTTAACCTCGGCATTCAGCAAGTCCGCCCAGGGAATAACATTGGAAATATTGGATATGCAATTTCGCGCTATGCCACTGCACAAGGATTCAGTGTGGTATACGAATTTTGCGGGCATGGTGTAGGTGTTGAATTCCATGAAGACCCACAGATAGATCATGCAGCACGCAAAAACAGTGGTCCAGTGATGAAGCCAGGGATGATTTTTACCATTGAACCCATGATTAATGAAGGAAGGCCGCGGGTAAAGGTTGATGAGATCGATGGCTGGACGGCTCGCACGATAGATCATAAACTCTCAGCACAGTTTGAGCATACAATCTTAGTCACTGAGACAGGTTTCGAGGTGCTAACAGATGTCTCTAACGAATATTAAGATCAAAACCTTAAATACTATCTCTTCACTTGTTGAGCTTTAAACTCAGTCAATCCTTTTGTTAAAAACTCAATAAAGTGATCTGGATTAAGATCGCGAGCTGTCGGCTTAACTAAGAGTTGCTCCTTATGATCTAACAGCACATAGTATGGCTGAGCGTTAACCCCAAACTTAGCAATTTGAAAATCTGCAAACTTCTTCCCTATGGTACTTTTAACTTTATGATCGTAGGATGAGGTCACCCATTCGCTTTGTGGCAAAGTAGTTTTATCATCCACATACAAGGCGACCACAACGAAATCTCTTTTAAGCATCGTTAAGACACGCGGATCAGACCAAACGTTAGCTTCCATTTCGCGGCAGTTAACGCAGCCATGACCGGTAAAATCGATAAATAAGGGCTTATTCTGTGCTTTTGCACAGGCTAAACCCTGCTGGTAATCGAAATAACCCTCTAATCCATGAGGAAGCTCAAGAAAATCGGCAAACTTAGGTTTCTCGCATAGTGCCGATGATGGTTCATTTGTGACAGCAGAGGTATGAAAATCTACCAGTTTAACTTCTTCTCGAACAATTTTACGAATATCAAAATCGTGAGATGTCATTGGAGGCAAGTAACCTGAGATTGCTTTAAGTGGAGCGCCAAGCATACCCGGAATCAAATAGACCACAAAGGTAAATGTAAGAATCGCAAGCATCAATCGAGGAACGGTAACATGTTTAGAGTCGCTATCGTGAGCAAATTTCAATTTCCCAAGGAGATAAAAGCCCATCAACGTAAAGATTACAATCCAGAAAGCCAGATAAATTTCGCGGTCGAGGATTCTCCAGTGATAGGTTTGATCGGCGATGCTTAAGAACTTCAAGCCAAGTGCAAGCTCTATGAATCCAAGAACAACCTTTACGGAGTTCAGCCAGCCTCCTGATTTTGGCAGGTTAGAGAGCCATTGAGGGAAAAGGGCAAAGAGTGTAAAGGGAAGGGCGAATGCCAGCGAGAAACCGAGCATTCCAACAATTGGTTTTAACACCATGCCGCCAGCCGATTCAACAAGCAATGCACCAACGATAGGCCCAGTGCAGCTAAAAGAGACTAATACAAGGGTTAGAGCCATAAAGAAGGCACCACTCACGCCACCCTTATCGGAGAAGCGATCGGTGGCATTTCCCCAACTACTTGGTAAGACAATTTCAAAAGCACCAAAGAACGAGAATGCAAAAAAGACGAACACCAGAAAAAACAATACGTTTGGTATCCAATGGGTACTAATCCAGTTGGCGAAGTCGGCACCTAAGGTTAGCGCCACTAATGTTCCAAT
>Ga0209829_10001860_pt1 | contig 16621 bp, 11 predicted proteins | sample C_140205_EF_Meta_FD_187311 | JGI IMG/M metagenome (GOLD analysis project Ga0209829, IMG submission 187311) | Freshwater microbial communities from Lake Croche, Canada to study carbon cycling - C_140205_EF_MetaG (SPAdes) (version 2) | ecosystem: Environmental > Aquatic > Freshwater > Lake...
TGTAATATCCCTTCCGTTTTTCATTGGGTAAGCATCTGCCAGGGCTTTAGAAGGTACAAACGAACTACTGCTAGTTTTTTGACTATATGGCCCCATGAACGCAAATGCATTATGTGTTGCTGAACCAGCTAAAAATTGTTTATCTAAAATAACTTCTTTACTATTTTCATTCGCATAAGTAAATAACTTACCATATTCTGAAATTAATCCATAAACATTTAGATCTATGACTGATTTAGCGGCGGATGCAGCTGTGGCGAAATTGCCAGACCAAAGGGCGGCTCTTGCCTTAAGTGCTAGAGCCGAACCTTTAGTTATTCTTCCTTTTTCAGAACCAGAATACGTTAGAGGCAATAAATTACTTGATTCAGTTAATTCTTTATCAATAAATGACCATAAGTCTGAAGACTTAGTCCTAGCAATTTTTAATCCATCTGCAGGAGATAAGTTTTTAGTTACTAAAGGAACGTCTCCATAAAGAGCTACTAACTTCATGTAAAAATAAGCTCTTAAGGACCTAGCTTCAGATTTATATTGATCTATAAGTGCGGTATTCGAAGCCGTTTTAACTTGTTCTATATTTTCTAAAAGGTAATTGGCTAAGAAAATTCCTCGGTAAAGACTTTGCCATTCAGATTGAATTCGAGAATGAGAGGCATCATATGTCCCATTTTCTATATTATATTCAACGGTGAAGACAGTATTCGTATGTCCTATATCTGTTACTCCATCAAGCACAAATAAATTAGTGCCATCTAAGGAAGAATATATAGCATTAACAGCATATTTTGCATCCAAGTCTGATTTCCAATAAACTTCAGTTGATACTCGATCATTCGGTATCGTAGTTAAAATATCCTCTTTACAAGATGTAAACAAAAAGGTTGAAATTCCTAAAGCAATGAGTGTGTTATTTATAATTTTTTTCATGATTTCTGAGCTTTTAAATTAAAAATTGAGCGATAGTCCAACGGTGTAAATGGATGTTTGAGGATAATAAATCCCTCTGCCAGATTCAGCTTCTGGATCTAAATTCCATTCGTTCAATTTAGAAAAAGTTAATAAGTTGGTTGCAGAAACATATATTTTCGCGGCACTTAACCCAAGTGTTTTAAGTCCTAAACTTGGGATATTATAAAGTAGCTGTAAATTTTTAATTCTCACATAAGACCCGTCGATGATTAAGCGATCTGATGTATTCACATTTCTTTGATCATTTTTTCGAGGAAGAGGAAACCTTGCATTCGGGTTTTCAGGAGTCCAATAATTATTGGTAACAAGCTTGTGAGTAAAACCTTCAAAAATTCCAATTTCTGACAATGCGCCTGAAAGTCTTGTGTCAACTTCAGCGGCTCCTTGAAATAAGACGTTCAAAGTCAGATTTTTGTAAGAAAATTCTGATGTAAGTCCAAAAGTATATTTTGGAAATGGATTACCAATCATCGTCCAGTCATCTGCATTAATTTTTCCATCATTGTTTAAGTCAACATATTTGACATCTCCAGGTTTAGTACCAGAGGCGATGGTTGGATAACTAGCGATTTCACTAGCAGATTGAAAGTATCCATTTGTTTTGTAACCCCAATGAGCGTTAAACGGCAAACCAACTTTTACGATGTACCTTGGATCTAAATCATATGAGCTATTGATAAATGGTCCAGCTCCTTTCAAGTCTACTACCTCATTCGTATTAATGGCTAAATTCCCATTTAAAGTATACTTTATTGTGTGTGAATTTTCTCTGAAACCCATTGAAAATTCCCAACCTTTATTGTCAACTACACCAGCATTTTGTGTAGATGATGCGAATCCAGTAACAACAGGTAAAGGAAGTGCAAGTAAAATTCCTGATGTTCGCTTGTTGTAATAGTCTACAGAAAAATTTAACTTATTATTAAAAAGTTGGCCCTCTAAGCCTATGTCAGTTTGTGTATTTGTTTCCCACGTGATTGTCGGGTCAGCAAGACTTGTTTGAGAAAAAGTTGGAACGGAAGAGCCTCCAAATACATATGAACCTTGGGATAAAGATGCAAAATAACTGTATAATGGAACGGTTTGATTACCTGTCTGTCCCCAAGACCCTCTAATTTTTAGGTCATTGATAGATGGTAAACCTTCAAAAAACTTCTCTTGCGTAAGTCGCCAAGCTGCTGAAAATGATGGAAAGAAACTATATTGGTTGTCGCCAGTAAACCTGGATGAGCCATCATATCGGCCATTGACTTCAAATAAGTATTTACTATCATAGGCATAATTAATTCTGGCGAAGGTGGATCTTAATCCAAATTTATATTCACCGCCCCCATTGGTTTTTGTTGCGTCATTGGCCCCTTGATTAATGGATTGTATACTGTTATTGTAGAAACGTTCTCTGTAAGCATTTAAAGTAGATGCTGTTGAAAAAATCTCAGAGAATCCAAGTAAGCCCATTATCTCATGTTTTTTAATACTTTTTGAATAATTTAACAAATAATTTGTTGTTATATCGGTAGTTCTATCCCTCGATTCAGTGAGATTATTATTTGCTACAGAATAAGTTCTAGCATTTACCGCATCATAATTTGTGAATGCGTTTTGAAAAGCTTTTGTTTCAGTGTAATTCATGACCCCTGAAACTTGGCCAGTAAATTTCAAATTCTCTAATATTTGATAGGACAATTTAATGTTCCCAAAAAGGTAATGAGTCTCTGCATTATTAGAGCCAGATTTTTCTGCTAACATTAAAGGATTAAAACCTTGTGGACTTAGACCATAAGTACCATCAGCATATTTGGGTGCTGCGAATAAAGTTCCATGGAAAAATCGATTAAATACATCCGTTGAAAATGGCCTATAAGATTGGTTAAATCGATAGTTAATATCAGTGCTAAACACAATTTTTTTGTTTAAAGATAGGTCATTGTTAATTCTAACCTCTCTTATTTTAGCACCATAATTGGCTGCTATTCCGTCTTGGTCTAAATACCTTAAACTAACTCGAGTTTTTGAAAAATCATTACCTCCACTAATGGAAAAATTATGACTTTGTTGGGGTGCGGATTTCAAAACCGTCTGAAACCAAGTATTTGGCATTGGATATTTATCTCGATCCGTTGATGATACCCATGCACTAATACTTTCATCTGTATAACGCGCTGGAATTGCAATGCCAGAATTTTTATATGCCAACTGCTGATATCTCATATAATCTTCTAATCCCATATTTTCAGGACTATTTATGGATTGTTGAGACGCATAATATCCGTTATATGAAACTTGAATTTTTCCAGATTTTCCTCTTTTGGTTGTTACTAATAATACGCCATTAGCTGCTCTTGATCCATAAATTGCAGTTGAAGAGGCATCCTTCAAAATTGAAATATTTTCTACATCTTCTGGGTTTAAGTTAAATAATGTTTGTTCAACCCCATCTACTATTATTAGTGGAGAGCTATTGTCTGAACTATTTCCAGAAAAAGTTGTGATACCTCTAACCCTTAAAGTGGCAGATGATCTTCCAGGTTCTCCACCTCGATCTAAAACTGTCAAACCTGGTGCTTGTCCTTGAAGGGCTTGTTGTAAATTTGATACAGGCCTTCGTACCAAGTCAGCCCCCTTTAGTTGGGTCACCGCACTTGTCATGGTTAATTTTTTTTGAGATCCATAACCTACCACAACAACTTCTTCTAAGGATTTAACGTCGGGCTTCAAGGATACTTCTATGAGAGTTTGATTTCCAACCCTGATTTGTTGAGTTTCATATCCTACGAAACTAAAAATTAAGTCGTTTTGTCCATTTTGCATGTTTAAGCTAAAACTTCCATTTATATCCGATTGGGTACCCAAATTTGTCCCCTTGATTGAGATAGAAACCCCTGGCATTGCTTGGCCATTTTCATCTTTTACCTTTCCTTTGATGGTATTCTCTACTTTTTCAATTATTATTTCTTGAGTAGGGGATTGTAATTGTTTTGTTTCAGGATTAATTTTTAACAAAATCCTATTTTCAAGAACTTCATAGTCAATCTCCAGGGGGGTGAACATTTCTTTTAAAACTAATTCGAGTTTTTTATTTTTAACGTTTAAATCAATTTTATGATTTGTGTTTATCGAACTTGAACTGTATATGAAACGTATTTCAGTTTGTTTTTCAATTAAACTTAAAACTTTTCTTATTTGTGTATTTTCAACGGATAAAGTAATATTTTGACTTAAGTTATCTTGGCTATAAACATTGTGAGCATAGGCAAAAGAGCAAAAAATAAGACTTAAAAATAATTGTTGAAATGATACTTTCATAGTTTTGAGTAATTTTCTAGAAATGGATATTTCTTTTTTCATAATGTAATAGTTTAGTTAACAATCAATTTAAATAATATGGTTAATGTTTAATTTATATTTTCAGTTTTTCGAACTTAGTTACAACCAATTCCTTTTATAAATACAGAAGCTCCTCTAATCTCGTATGTGGCACTGGTAGCAGAACAAATTAATTCAATCTGTTTAAACATTTCTAATCCGCTTAAGTCTCCTGTAAAAACACAATTACCGAGGTTAGGATTAAGCAAAATAATATCAATTCCATAGGCTTTATGAAGACTTTGAAAAACTTGATTTAGGTTGGCCTCTTCAAAATTTAATGTAATCTTTTCGGATTTTGATTCTATAATAACTGGGTTATCGACCAATCCCTCTTGTATTGATTTTGTCTCAGGATCAAATAAAGCTTTTTGATTGGTTGTTAATATTACTCCACTTAGCTTATTGGAATATGTTTGTTCATTTGAGTAAACGGAAACTTTTCCCTCTTTTACTGAGACCTCAATTATTTTATTGTGATTTGATTGACTTATTCTAAAAGACGTCCCTAAAACTTCGGTAACTAAATTTCCTATATGTACTAAAAAAGGCAACTTTACATTTCTTTTGATTTTGAAAAAGCCTTGTCCAAAGAACTGAACAGATCTGTTTTTTTTACCAAAATTTTCATCCAAAATAATGCTAGATCCTTTTTCTAAATCAACAAAACTGCCATCCGGAAGGAAAACTCTTTGCTTAAAACTCGAATTGTTTTTTGTTGAAATTCCTGTTGAACTTGCACTATAAGTGTTTAAACGATTTTCATATTGAAATACATAAATTAATAATGAGGCAATGATTAATATGGCGGCAATCGAACTCCAAACTATTTTTTTTAAAATTATTTTTGAATGATTAGACTTTACTTGGTTCATTATTCGACTCCAAAGCTTCTTCTCTACATTTAAATCTAGGAATTCGTAAACATTAGATTTCTCAAATTGATCTGCTACTATTTGATTTAAAATAGCTAATTCATCCGAGCTGCAGTTGCCAGAATTGAATTTATTTAAAAGGGATTCATGCTCTTTATTTGTCATGTTTTTTTGAAAATATTAATTTTCAGAATAATAGTTTTTGAGATTTTTACGCATAATTTTTAAAGATTTTGTAATATGGTATTCGACTGCTTTTTCACTCATTTGCAATTCTTCTGCTATTTTTTTTACGGGTGACTCGTCGATTTTACTTAATCTGAAAATGGCAGCTGTTTTTTCAGGCATTTTTGCCAAAATGGCATCAAGTCTTTTCGTAAACTCAATTGAATCGCCGATTTGCTCTATTTCAGTCGTTTGGAAAACTTTTTGTAACAATTCAAATTCTCTATATTTTTCAAAATTCAATTTAATTCGTAATGACTTGTTTATTAAATTGCGACTTGAAACATATAGATAAATTTTAAGATTATTGATTTTGTGATCAAATCGATTAGTCCAAATACTAAGAAATAAATCAGCTAAAATCTCCTCTGAATCCTCCTTGTTGCCTAATTGACTAAATACAAATCCATATAGCTTTTTCCAATAGTTTTTGTAAATCATCTCAAAAGCTTTTTCATCCCCTTGATTTAACAAGGTGCATAAAACTTCGTCAGATAGTATAGGGGTATGCAAATCTTTTAATTTTTGTTAAGGTTCCATAAATTAAACAAATCCCTAAATTTATTTTATGGACATATAGAATTTAACTTGAGAAACCGTTTAGTTAATCTGAAATGCAATAAAAATCGCAAAATGCTAAAAGATGCCTTAAAGTAATATTAATTATTTTTTGAACCTGAATCGATCCACGATTTAATTTTGCTGATTTCGCAGGATGAAATGCTGACGCTTGCCGACGGCATGGCGATATAAGCAGCTAGGTGAGCGACTGAGCCATATAATTTACCGTTTAGCGCGTAAGGAGAAACATTGGCATAAGTTGTTAAGTCGATGGATCCTTGAGGTTTGGTTCCGCTATGACAACCTGTACAGCTTGCTTGTAAAATAGGCGCAATGTCTTTTGAATAGCTCATATTTGTTGTGATGCATGCAGTTCCAGAAGCCTCGCAAGAATTATTTTTTGCCCCTTGTTTAATCCAAGTTAACACCATCGCCATGTTATCTTTGGAAAAAGCGGCCATCGGAGGGGGAGGCATTCTTTCTTCACCCGATCTCAATAAACTGGTGTATAAACTACTTGATGTGGGGTTTTTGGTATTCACTTCTCTACTAATATGGTTGTAATCAGTTAAAATAACCCCCTCCCTTTGGCTGATGGCATCATGGCAACCGCTCATCGCACAGTTAGAAACGATTAAAGGAAGAATTTTTTGTTTAAAATAAACCGTATCTGGATTGCAGAGAACGTTAGCGGTCGGCGGTGGAGTTACAGGGATCGTAATTGTAGCAATTGGATTGACAGGATTGATTGGCTTTAAATCTACTAGGATATTTCCCGCTGGATATGAGCCTATAATCCACTTTTTTACGATTGTTAATTCACAAGTTGTTAAAGAGCTTGTGGCTGATGGCATGGGCACATACCCCTGCAAATGCATCATAGAGCCATATAATTTCCCATTTTTCACATAAGGAATAATTTTATCATAGCTCGATAAGTCCACATTTCCTGAAGGCGAAGCTGCACTATGGCAAGCAATACAATTATTTTGAAGGATCGGCCAAATCGATTTGTCGAATGAAATAATTCCCGTATCACAAGTTGCAACGGTTGGAACAGGGGTAACAGGTGCTACAACACCCGCTGTATTATCTGTTTTATTTGCCGGCAAAGGTACGTTTTTGTCGTTTTGACAAGCAAAAATTATTCCCAATAAAAAAAGTACAACGATTCTTTTCATTTTTTGGTTATAATCAACCCTAAGCTTACTATGAAAAAGACAAATTTATAAAATTGATTTTTAAAACAAATCAATCCTTATTTCTTGACATAATTGATCTTGCTACTCACCCGGATCACTTCGGCAATTTTGGCAAAAACAATTTTAGGAATGTCAATTTTATAATCAACTAATTTGATATCAAATTGGCACGAAAGGATCAGCTGATCTCCTGTTGAAACAACATTGCCCTTAATTTCAATCGGTTTTGTGATCCCATGAATGGTTGCTGTACCTACTGCAGTTACGGCATAGGTTCCAGGGACTTTTAAATTGACCACTTCTCTAATTTTTCCTTTAAAGGTGGCACTGGGAAATTTATCACTTTCTAAATAATTTTCATTGAAATGCTCTTGCATTAATTTGTTTGGGAAAACGAAACTAGTAACTCGCATTTGTACTGCAACTTCATTGTTTTCCGTGTTGATGATACTGCCCACCTGCTTATTTAATGCATCGATATCCTCCATTGGAGTTTTGGAAAAGAAGGATACTTCTCCGTTCTGTGCCATGTACAACTGCCCATGTGCTTGTAAGCCAACAAGAAGAAAACCCAAAGCGAAAATTAAATGTCTCATTTTTTATTTTTTTTATCAGGTTCTAAGCTAAAAGTTCGGGCCAAATTAAACCCATAAAATATGTCTGTATTGGCCCAAGTTCCTGTGGTTTGGCCAATAAAATGTTTCTCGATCATGCCTCGGGAATTGGTAAAATGCAATTGAAATACGTGACCTCCCGTTTCTATATCAAATCCCACTGAAAAAGAATCTTGGTATGGATATGCCGTTCCAGCGTTTTTCAAGAAAGTTTTAGTGTCCACTAAGTTTTTATAATATTCAGCCGATAAGCTAAGTCGGTTTGTTAATTTATACCTTCCTCCCATGCCCAATGAAAAAAGGTTATTGTCGTAATAAATGGACTCCACTTTATTATTATGCAAAATGGTGGGCATAATCTGCAAGGACAATTTATCAGTAAACTTTCGGGCAATCAGTATTTGTCCCATGTAGGTCTGCCGCTGTAAATTATTTTCATAACGCATAATATTGCCTGAGGGCAATGTGTAGCCGGTTGGCATCGTGTTGGTCGCTAAACTTCCATACATTGTCAAGGTGATAGGCATTTTATTTGATTGTCTCAAAACCTTGTATTTAGTGTAAAAATCATAGGTTTTTTCAATGGTAGATCGACCCATTCCTATCAGCCAAACATCGCTTAATCCATACTCCAATCCTAACCTAATTTTGGCTTCATCCAAGCCCAAAAAGTTATCCATGAAACCTGAATTTAATGCCCCAAACCGATGGGATATCCAAAAATTCAAATGGTTTTTGGCAATGGTTTCCACCGTTTGGCCATTGATAAATCGACTGCCCTTAAAGGTTGCTTGTGTATACGTGACTTTCTTGGCATCCTCTCGATTCAGCATGTTTAGTAAATCATCTTGTCCTAAAGCTTGGGATGCATACAGCATGCCAAAAAGGAAAAATATTTTAGCTTTCATGTTAAGAGAAAACCCTTAGGCTTGAATTAGTCAAAGTGGTTTGATAGGCAGCTATACCTTTGCTGCTGACATTATTTGCTTTAGCGCCTGTAATTGTAAAACTAGCTCCATGGACTGGACATGAAAACCCTGATCCATTGTAAAAAATTTGTTGTTGGCCTTCATGCGAGCAAACTTGAGTAACCGCAGCAAAAGTGGAGGAAGAAACACGTGCGATGACAACTTTGTTGTAAACGATGTATTTGCCAACGGTATTTAAGGCGCTGTAAGAGGCATTTGTTAAATCTAAAGTAAAATCAACAGGGCCGGAAGGCGCAACATCAGATTCATTTTGGCATGAACTTAATGCGCTGGCTCCACAATAAACGGCCATTAATGATGCTCCTTTTAATCCCAATGACTTTAAAAATTCGTTTCTTTTGATTTTGTTTTCCATGGTTGGCAAATTAGGGTTGGGTTTGTAAATGAAAATCGGTTTTATCTTGGCACGATTTAAGTTAATTTAAACGTAATGATCAATCGTTAGGATTCAAAACTACCTATTCACTGGTTTGTATTTTTTAAACTTAGGCGGAATAATGATTAAATTCTAATTTATTTGGTCTGCTCGAATTCGTCACAAATTTAGTTTTTGAAAACAATTAATTAACTCCGATTTTGTATGATTGTTATCATAAAGCGTATTAAGTAGACCTTCCGACAAATCAAGTCGACGGAACATCCACCTATTACCTTTAATTTGAGTCGAGGTAAACCCGTACCCTACGAATTACCTTTTACCCTTAATCCTATGGGTCGAGGTAAACCCGACCCCTACTTAATTTGGGTTAACCCTAAATACCATGCCAGGATTTTCAACTCCTATGTACATGTATCCATCTGAGCCTAATTTGACATTGCGTAATCGGCCCACATTGAGTAAAATCTTTTCTTGCTTCACCACCTTGTTGTCTTTAATGACACAACGATTCAAGTAATTAAAGCGCAAGGAGCCAATCATTAAATTACCTTTCCACGCCGGATATTTGTCGGTGTTCATAAAGATCAAGCCTGATGGGGCGATCGATGGAATAAAATAAGAAACAGGCTGCTCCATGCCCTCTTTTTTCGAGATGTTGGTGATGGGTTTTCCATCATAATTGATTCCATAGGAGATGACCGGCCAACCGTAATTGCGCCCTGCTTGGATGATGTTAATTTCATCTCCACCACGAGGGCCATGTTCTGTTTCCCAAATATCTCCGGTCCAAGGGTTAGTCGTTAATCCTTGTGGATTTCTTTGGCCGTACGAATAAATACTTGGATGGAATTTAGCTGGATCTTTACCGACAAATGGATTGTCTTTAGGTACTGTTCCATCGTCATTTAGGCGATGAATTTTCCCATTATCATTATCTGTTTCTTGGGGAAATACTTTCTCCATTCCTCGCTCACCGACAGAGAAAAACATGTATCCTTTCTTATCAAAGGTAATTCGAGATCCAAAGTGGTGGAATGTTTTGGTGTAAGGAAGTGATTCAAAAAGGTCCTGAGATTCCACCCACATGTTATTTTTAATTTTTCCGCGCACAATTCCTGTTGAGGTCAACGTGGTCGAACCATCCATTTTGAATTTAGAGTAGGACATGTAGACCCAACCGTTTTCCGCAAATTTTGGATGCAAAGCAATATCTAAAAGCCCACCTTGTCCTTTCGCCATCACAGCAGGTATGCCTGTAATTTCTGTTTTATTTCTTTTTTGATCGACCAAATATAATTTCCCAGCACGGTCAGAGATTAAATAATCTTTATTTGGTAATTGAGCAAACCCCCAAGGACTATCAAAGCCTGTTGCGATTGTATCCAATTTTACCGTGATTCCCTCCGAAACAAATATGTTTGATTTAGGTTTATTTTCGAATTTATATTGTTCTACTCCAGCTAAATTTTCAATAATCAAATCGGCTAATTTATCAATATCTTTTGGAGATAATATTCCTTTCCAAGTCGGCATTCCCATATCATTATACCCATTTGTAATGCTGGCAACTAATTCTGGTTTTGTTTTTCCATGTTTCCAAACACGATCCACAAATGCTTCTACTTTCTCACCATGGCAAGAAGAACAATATTGTGTATAAATCTTTTCAGTGGGTTCGTCTAAAATAGCTTTTTTGGGAGCTGTCTTTAAAGACATGATAGATAAGGTGGCTGTGGCAATAAGGCCTACAATCATTATTTTTTTGTACATGGTCGATTTTATTAATTCAAAAGCTAAAATAAAAATTATTTTTCAATTTTAATAACTTCCATGGAGGTCAAAGGTTTCTAATTATTTTGTATTTTAGCTAATCAATTGAATCTAAACCTATGAAGAAATTAATCGGAATGGTCTTCGGACTAGTTATCTCTTTTGCTGCTTTTTCTCAAATTCCTACAGGACCTTGGCAAGTGTTAGAATCATCAAATACCGCATTAAAACGACATGAAAGTGGTTTTGTTGAATGTGATGGAAAATTTTATGCCTTAGGTGGCCGAGGAAAAAAAGCCATCGAAGCCTACAACCCTAAGACCAATAGTTGGGAGAATTTGGGAGATACTCCCATGGAATTTCATCATTTTCAGGCCTTAAGTTTCCAACATGAAATTTATGTTATTTGTGCATTTACCGGTGGATACCCACATGAAAAGCCCATCGAAAACATGTTGATTTTTAATCCAAAAACAAAAACTTGGCGTGAGGGAGCCAAGATCCCTACCGATAGATTAAGAGGCTCAGCTGGAATTTTTGCCTATAAAAATAAAATATATGTCGTTTGTGGCATCAAGGATGGTCATTTCGACGGACATGTGAGTTGGTTTGATGTATTTGACCCCAAAACAAATTCGTGGTCCCAATTGCCTGATGCTCCTCGGTCGAGAGACCATGTTCAAGCCGCCATGTTAGGTGATAAATTGTATATGGTCGGTGGACGAAATTCACATGCTGCCATCGGGAAAGTGCTGGAAAAAACAATTTCGGAAGTAGATGTTTATGATTTTAAAACGGGGCTTTGGTCTACTTTACCTAATGGCCTACCTACTCTTCGAGCAGGAACATGTACCTTGACTAAATATCCGTATGTGATTGTTTTGCAGGGAGAAAGTGTGAATCAAGTGCCTGCACATGCTGAGGTGGAGGCGCTTGACGTGAGAACGAATGAATGGGTGAAATTCCCTTCCTTATTGCAAGGCCGACATGGGACTTCAACTGTTTTATATAAAAATAAAATGTATATCATGGCGGGAAGCGCTAATCGTGGGGGAGGGCCTGAGCTTAACACGATGGAATATTTACAATGGTAATTAAAAAATTTCGATTTAGTGAGTACCCAAATTAATTATTGTCCTCTCTAATTGAACACGATGGAATATTTACAATGGTCATTTTTAAAGAAAAAATTTAATTGTATATTTCGTTTTAAAATCCGAAAGGATTGCTAAACCTCATGATGAAAATATTTAAAATCATAATTCCCGTTGTCCTAGTAGCTATTTGCATGTATGCTGCTTGGAGCTGTTCCGATGCTCAGGGTTCGGACACATCCATGCCAGATGTGGTTGATTACAATTTTCACATCCGCCCTATTCTTTCAGATCGTTGCTTCAAATGCCATGGGCCGGACGCGAATAAACGTCAAGCAAATTTGCGTTTGGACACTAAGGAGGGGGCTTATGCTGCATTTAAGGATAATGCCAAAGCACATGCGATTGTTCCAGGGGATCCTTCAAAATCGGATGCTTTTCAGCGTTTAATTACCAAAGATACTTCGCTAAGAATGCCTACAGTGAAATCAAACTTGGTTTTAACGCAGCATGAGATTGATTTAATCGAAAAATGGATTGATCAAGGAGCAGTTTACAAGCCACATTGGTCTTTTATAAAACCAATAAAACATGACTTACCTACGGCGGATGAGGCTTGGGTAAAAAATGATATTGATTATTTCGTGTATGCCAAAATGAAGGAAAAGGGATTAAGTCCCTCGAAGCCTGCTGATAAAGAGCGACTTTTGAAAAGAGTTTGCCTAGATTTGACAGGACTGCCTCCTACCATAGAAATGCAGGATCGTTTTTTAAACGATAAGGATCCTAAGGCATATGAAAAAATGGTCAATGAGTTGTTGGCCAACAAGCATTTCGGGGAGAAGATGGCTGCACCTTGGTTGGATGTAGCCCGTTATGCAGATTCACATGGATATCAAGATGATGGCTTGAGGACGATGTGGCCTTGGCGCGATTGGGTGATTCACGCGTTTAATTCCAATTACTCCTACAAAAAATTTGTGACTTGGCAGTTGGCAGGGGATTTAATTCCGGGGGCCAACAAAGAAATGTTATTGGCCACGGGATTTAATCGGAATCATAAAATCACTCAAGAGGGAGGGGTGATTGATGAAGAGTATCGTGTGGAGTATATTAATGATCGGACAAGTACGTTTGGGAAATCATTTTTGGCATTAACTTTTGAATGTTCCAAATGCCATGATCATAAATACGATCCGATCTCACAAAAAGATTATTACAGCACCTATGCATTTTTTAACCAGGTGCCTGAAAAAGGCTTATTTGGTACCATTGATGCTTCCTTTGCCGATCCTCCCAATATGCGGATTACCACCAAAGATGTGAATAGTTTATTGAAATTCATTAATAAACGAGACACATTTGCCGTGGATGTGATGGTGATGAAGGATTCCCTTAACATTAGAAAAACTTATGTGCTAAGTCGGGGTAATTATGATATGCCTACCGCCGAGGTGGGTGTGGGAATTCCGAAAAGCATATTGCCGTATTCGACGGCTAAGTATGGCACAAACAGGTTAGGATTGGTTCGTTGGATGTTTGACGATGCCAACCCTTTAACTTCTCGCGTTTTTGTTAATCGTATTTGGGCTCAGTTTTTTGGTCGGGGCATTGTAAAAACCTTAGGGGATTTTGGGATGCAAGGTGAATTACCTACTCACCCTGAATTATTGGATTGGTTGGCCGTCGATTTCAAAGCCCATCATTGGAATACGAAGCGTTTAATTAAGCAAATTGTGATGTCGGCTACGTACCAACAATCGTCTGATGTTCCTTCGGCGGCTTTAAAGTCGGACCCAGAAAATATTTATTTGTCACATTCGCCTCGATTAAGATTACCAGCTGAAAATGTGCGGGATCACGTCTTGGCATCGGCGGATATTTTAAATCCGGAAATTGGCGGACCTAGTGTAAAGCCTTATCAGCCAAAAGGTTTATGGGAAATGGCTACTTCGGGTCGCGGGTCATTAATGACGTATATTCAGGATCACAATCAAGATTTATATCGCAGGGGCATGTATGTTTTTATTAAGAGAACGGTTCCTCCTCCGTCGATGTTGATTTTTGACGCAAGTAATCGGGATCAATGTGAGGTCCAACGGGGAAGGACAAACACTCCTTTACAAGCTTTAGTCATGATGAATGATCCACACGTAATGGAGAGTTCTAGGGTTTTAGCGAGTCATTTATCGGCGGAGAAGGGCAATTTAGATGTGATCTTATCCAAAGCGTTTAGGAAAATTATTTGTAGAAAACCCAGCGAAAAAGAGCTGGTTATTTTAAAGCGCTATTTTGAAAATGAACAGGTATCTTTTAAGAAAGAGCCTAATAAAATTGATAAGTTGATGAAGATTGGAGAATATAAAAAAGATCCAGGAGCGATTCGTTTTTATACGGCGGCATTGATGCAGACGATTCAATTAATTTATAATATGGAAGAGGCTTTAATTCGCGTTTAACACCCATACGATGGAAAATGAATTTTTAAATAGTAGGCTAAATGTTACGCGGAGGCACTTTTTTGGGCAGGCCGCCGCTGGAATTGGAGGATTAGCCTTAGGTTCGCTGATGATTCCTGACTTATGGAAGGGAGATGCTGCAGCGAATTCGATGCCATTGGGAATGGCACATTTCGCTCCAAAGGCTAAGCGAATCATTTATTTATGCCAAAATGGTGCGCCATCCCAGTTGGAAAGTTTCGATTACAAACCTACCCTAGTCACTCGCTCAGGAGAGGATTTGCCGGCATCTATTCGGGGAAATCAGCGACTGACCGGAATGACCGCAAACCAAGATAAGTTCCCTTTGATGGGTTCGTTTTATGGTTTCAAGCAGTATGGTCAATCTGGCGCTTGGATTAGCGATATTTTTCCTAACATAGCCAACATTGCGGATGACCTTTGTATTATTAGGACGATGAACACGGATGCGATCAATCATGATCCTGCATTAACTTTTTTACAAACGGGTGCGCAGGTTGGAAATAGGCCTAGTATGGGCGCTTGGATGTCTTATGGTTTAGGCAGTGAGAATAAGAATTTGCCTGCTTTTTGTGTGTTATTGTCTAGGGGTAGGGGAAATGGTCAGGGAGTTTATTCGAAATTATGGACTAATGGATTTTTGGATTCCTTGCATCAAGGAGTTGTTTTCAGTAGTTCGGAGGATCCTATTTTGTATTTGAATGATTCGGATGGCATTGACAAAAATGCCCGAAGAAGGATGCTGGATGAGTTGGCGGAATTAAATCATTTGGGATTTGATGAGAACAAAGATCCCGAGGTGGAGGCTAAAGTCCAACAATATGAAATGGCTTATCGCATGCAAACGGCTGTGCCTGAGTTGACAGATTTGTCTAAAGAACCCGATCACATCATCAAGATGTATGGTCCGGATTGTTTGGTACCAGGAACTTATGCGGCAAATGCTTTATTGGCCAGGAAGTTGTCTGAATCGGGTGTTCGTTTTGTTCAGTTGTATCATCAAGGTTGGGATTCCCATGGAAACTTGCCTAAAGAAATGGCCATGCAGGCACAAGATGTTGATCGATCGTCAGCTGCATTGATTACAGATTTGAAGCAAAGAGGTTTATTGGATGAGACCTTGGTAATTTGGGGAGGTGAATTTGGCCGAACAAATTATTGCCAAGGAACATTTAAAGTGGATAATTATGGTCGAGATCACCATCCACGCGCCTACAGTATTTTCATGGCTGGTGGAGGTGTCAAGCCGGGAATTGTGTATGGAGAGACGGATGAATTCGGATATAATGTGGTGAAAGACCCTGTGCATATTCATGATTTCCATGCGACGGTCCAACATTTAATGGGAATTAATCATGAGCAATTGACCTATAAACATTTGGGCAGAAGGTATCGCTTGACTGATATCGCCGGTAAAGTTCTTCCTGGCTTGTTGGCCTAATTTGTATGCCCATGAAAAGATTTTTCAGACTTAGCACCAGCCTCCTTATTTTTTTACAGGCTTTGATTTTAGTGCTTGTTTTATTTGCAGACAAAATTCATATTCCTGTGGCTTTTTTGGGCCGATTGCATCCTTTAGTGTTGCATGTGCCGATCGGCTTTGGGGTATTTTTAGTACTGATTTTTGTGCTTAAAAAGTGGATTGACGCGCAGGCTTTTCAGGAAATTTTCAGATTTCTATTGTATTTGACTTCGATATTTTCTGCCATTACGGCGATTTTCGGCATGTTTTTGTCGTCGGAAGGCGGATATGATTTGGATCAAATCACTTTTCATCAATGGGCTGGCTTGGGGGTCAATTGGCTTTATGTCTTATTACTTTTTGCCTATGAAAAAGGCTATTTAGAAGGTAAAAATTTATTTTATGGGGTGCTCGTTGGCTTAACAAGTTTTTTGTTGGCCGGTCACGGCGGTGCTGATTTGACTCATGGAGAGGATTATTTATGGGCAAAAAGTGATGAAGGGGCGGTTGTTTTGACGGAGGAATCCGTTGTATTTGAGGCGGTAATCCAACCTATATTTAAGCAAAAGTGTGAGGCTTGCCATAATGATCAAAAGACCAAAGGGGCTTTGAACATGAGTTCGATTGCCAAA
>Ga0209829_10001861_pt1 | contig 16615 bp, 20 predicted proteins | sample C_140205_EF_Meta_FD_187311 | JGI IMG/M metagenome (GOLD analysis project Ga0209829, IMG submission 187311) | Freshwater microbial communities from Lake Croche, Canada to study carbon cycling - C_140205_EF_MetaG (SPAdes) (version 2) | ecosystem: Environmental > Aquatic > Freshwater > Lake...
CAGATTCAGATTGGCCCCATTCATGGAAGCTTTTATCGTTGGCATCGGATACAAAGACATCGCCAAAAATTTTACCTTTGTACTTGCTACCCTTTGGAACAAAGAACAATAAAGGCTTCCAAGTTGAATTGACTTGGCGTGTCCTTAGTGGTGTTGGCTGGCCTTGTGTCAAATATGCTGCCGTCCAATAGTAATCAAGGTGCCTGGACATGAGCGTATAAATACGATTTACATAAGATTGACCACACATCACGATTAATAGCCCGTCAGGCTTGAGCCAATCATCCGCTGCTCTTTCTGCAAGAGTTTCGTAAAGGTATAAAAATTCTTCCATATACGGAGGATCGGAAATTATGTAATCAAATTGCTTTTCGTCAGGCATTTCAAAGGTTTCAATATTGCCTACGCTCACTTTGTACCGGTGATCTTTTGGAACTGCGGCGGCTTCGCTTACCATCTTGGCGCGAATTTCCTTAATTTCCTCGCCTCGTATTTCCTTCTTTGCTTCATGAACAGTAACGGCACCGGACTTGATGCGCTCAAAGGCTTCTGGATTATTCTTCTTGATTGCTTTCGCATCCGATACCATCTTGCCAGAAACTCCAACAACTGCGGCGGCTTGATCTCTGGCTTGAGGTTCCTTTTTAATCTCAGGTAAATTTACCTTAGATTCTTTTGAAGGTCTGCCAACAGTTTCACCGTACCGTTTCTTTGCCTCCGCTGCAAACATCGGTTCGATTTCCACGGCAACCGCTGCTCTTTGGCTTGGGTCAAGCTGCCTTCGTCTTAGGTTGGCGCTGATCACAAACCCAACTGGCGAATCGCCTCCGTACTCCATTGACTTAGGCTCGATGCCTGCAAGGATGCAAGCTGCCAGGCGGTTCCTTCCGTCCAGCAATTGGCCTTCATGAGTAATAATGTGGTTTTGTAATCCACGCTCGGTAATGTCTTTGGCCAAGTCTCTGATTTCAACATCAGAAAGCATTGGAAAGATTTCGGCGGCTGGATGAATCTTTAATTTAGATAGACTGGTTAGAAGCGTTGACATTTCAATTAATCCTTTATAAGTTCGGAAATCCATTTCTTAAAGCTTTCCATTACTTCACTTGAGCAACTCCGCATCTTTGTAGAGTCTTCGTTTTCTGGGTCGAAAACGTAGAGTAGTTGCGGAATCACTATTGAATTCCTTGCTTGGTAATCCTTGTTCATGACTAAACATTTAGAAAATGCGTGTCCAATTGGCGGAAGTTCCAAGTAGTTTAACAATCTAAGATTGTTATAAAGCGCTGCAATATATTTCTGTGAGCTGTAATTGTTGATGTAGCTATACATCAAAGCGGATGTAGCAGCGCCAGAAGAGAAGTATCGAACATTAGAGTCAGGAACCAATGTTTCAAAAAAATGTGATGTCTTTTTAATTACATTCAAAGTCTCGTTGTTGTTGAATTTGGCGCCACAACTACCGGCTTTAAACTTAGATATCGTGGTAATAAAAGCGGCGTACCTACGATTAACCTTGTAGATATCGGCAACACTTCGCTTTGAATGTGTATCAATAGCGTTGTATGCTTCTTCCTTTAAATTTCTTGTTACAAGGATAGGCGTATCGATACCAGATTTTGCAATAGCCAACATCCGGTGCTGTCCATCAACTAGCCTGCCGTTTACATCAAAGGCAATGCCTTGATGCGTTAAAACCCATTCACCGTTCTTAATCAGATTCGAAAACCATTCGACATGGTGAAGCCGAACTTTCCTATTATCAATATTCGATTTTTCTATTATCCTTGTCGCCTCTTTAGGCGTTATAACTTGCATCTTCGTCTCAACTTTTCGAAATGCCATCTCTAAAACTCCTTTAAAAATATAAAACAAACACTTGTAAAAAACTTTGCCTGACAAGTTTAACCGCGCCAACCGTTCGGGATCACTTGCGGTGTAAAACGACTGGCACCATGCCAGGCAAAGAAACGCATCAAAACTAGAAGGGCAAATCATCTTCGCTGGTTGGTGAAACCAGATTAGATAAGCCGTTGATTTGTAACTCATGCCAATCTTGGCCGTTTGGATTTGTTCGCATTGACTTCAAAGCCGTAACCATTTTGCCAATGATCTCTGCGCCAACCATGGCAAGCTGCGCTTCCAGCTCTGCCGCTTCAATCACTCCGGTTACTGGATCGGCCCAAGATTCTACCTTAACGCCAACAACTTTTAGCTCTCGCATGAGGATATTCTTGCCAACTGCGTGAGAAAGAAAGTTCAGCTTGTGAACGGTCTTGCCATTAATCGGAGAGTCCGCATCAAGTGCAAGAAGTTCAAACTTGAAGGCTTTCTTCTTCGATTTCGTTTCGTGCGGATAGGCCGCAACGATCTTGAAGTTGTAAATGCCTCCTTGTAATTGCTCCAACATAGGTTTAAAGGCTGGTCGATCTGTACTAAGATCAAGTGTAAAAGACTCATCCATAACTAAAAACTCCTAAAAGGTTAAGAAACTAAACTGTGACTTTGGATTGTAAACTTGTTAATACTTTGGCGCCTTGCGCTCCGGTCAAGTCCTTAAGTGCTTGGACTTGGTAATGTCCGTAAACCTTTGGAAGATAATCTTGGCCAAGATTCAACTGGTCGATAAGTGAAAGAATTTGCGTTTGCTGTACGCCGCTGATCATGATGGTTGCATCTAAAACTTCCATCGCCTCCGCAACTAATGCGGCCGCTTCGCCAGCTTGCAGGAAGTTCTTAAACTCATTGGCAAGTTCGATACCAGGCTTAACAAAAACTTTATCGGCCAAGCTTTTGATTCGGCTCTTCGTTACTGCGAGTTTATGATCAACGTCCAACTCGCCAACAAAGTCGAACTCGTATTCCATGCCATCGCGCTGGATAGCTGCCAAGCCAACTTTCTTGATCTGCGTGGCGCCGTTCTTATCCTTATCCATTACATAGTCGGTCTTGGTTCGCATCGTGCAAATGATGTGCGCTCCTGCGCCTACGATGCTATCGATCAATCGATTATGTAGTGGCGTAACATTCCTCCAAGCCGTGAAGGAATTACCCTTACCTCGGCTTGTTTCTTGATCCACCAATTCCAAGGCGCCTCCTTTCCCTGTCCAAGCATGAGATAAAGAATCCACAACGATAGTTTTAAAGCCGCCTTTAACTGCGGAGGCGATTGCTTCAATATAATTGTTCGGATTAAAATCCTTTAGCTTTAGCGTGGAAAAATCAAATTCGCCTGCGTACATCTCAGCGGAACCATGCTCGGTGTCAATCAGAGCAATAGGCTGGCCAATGCCTTTGGCTAATAAAAGACTGGTGTAAGTCTTACCGGAACCGGCAGGGCCGAGAATCGCAAGCCTTAACTTACGATTCGAAACAGCGGCTTTCTTAAATTCAAAACTCATATCTTAATCTCCTTCGATGCTAAATATTTCTGTAAGTTTTTTGCGTCTATTGCTTGTGCAATTACCTCGGAATAACTCTGGTATCTGCGTCCGTATTCCATCCAGCCCATAATTGGATTGAAGATGTAAGGCCTCCATTGAACGCCCTTGGCATCTGAATATAGATTGACTTCGGCCTGAAACTTCTCGCCTGTAGGCAGTTGAAAATCAAACCAAATCCAAGAAGGGTGGTTGGATCGGTCAACAAGGCATTGTGCTATGGCTGGTTGCAGTGATTGGATGAAAGCATCTGCAAATTCTTGGCATTTCGCTTCGTGTGCAACATCTTGAATATGCTTCTTTTCTACTGCTTCAGCTACGATTTCTTCTATACTTTGCATGGCTCAAGAGCCTCCTTTTGTTGAAGTTCAGCGCGTAATATTTTCCTGTCAGGCGGCGCTTTAATACCTAACGAAACTTTCCCAGTGGAAAGAGTTACAACGGTAATGGTGATGTCACCGATAATAATGGATTCGTGCAATTTGCGAGCTAATACCAACATTTTCTATCCTCCTTGATGATAAAATTACAACAAAACAGGCTTCTACATCTCGCGACAACGAGCCGCTGGCAGTGTGTTACTTGCGCTTGTGGCTTACGAGCGCAACGTTACCAATAGAAGCCTATTTTGCTGATTCACTAGCGAGCCGCTGGGCGCATGGCTCGCCAATACGAGAGCGATTAAATTCTTCTACCCATTCCTTGGTAGTGAACCAATCGCTAGAAACTTTTACCGCGCGCAGATCACGCTTACGGCACATCCTGCGAAGCCATTCTAAAGAAGCTCCTTCAGGATTTCTTGAACCTAGAATAGCGCCTTGAAACTTTCTCAAGGGCTGTAACAAGTTGTATTTAGTTGTCTTCATGTAGTTCATTTAATCACGTAGTTTAAAAATCTCTAGATGCAAAGTTGAATCGTTATTATGTTGCTATCTAACTACCTTGCTTGTCTTTAATCAACATAAAAGCTCGAAATGATTCGACTATTTCGTTGATTTGCTCTTCTTGATTATCTTCCTTAAGCGTGTTGTAGAAGTCTTCGAATCCTTCTTGACTGATATCGAAATCGAGGTGGCGTACCGCAGCTCCTCCACGATAAACAATTAAAACCGGAATCCCTTTTTTCTCGTCAACTGGCCCAAAGTCCAGATTGATTACATCGGAAAACGCTTTGTGCAAATCCTTCTCAAAAATTCCAGTTATCAATAATGATTCCATTGGAAAATCGCCGTTTGCTCGTTCTCGGAAAACTGCTGCCGGTAAACTGCAACCTGAGATTGCTACAATTGCGGTTGGTGCGTCGGATAGTGGAGATTCAATTTCGCCTGCCAAATACTTTTTCATCGTCTCGGAAACTCTTTGGAAGTAATAAGCGTATAACAGTCCTTGCTTATTGCGCATGACATTACCGGCAAATTTTTTAAGACTCAAAAGTTCCATTAATTTGCTTTCTCAGGTAACCAAATTTACCGTTTTCTTCGGTGTAGGTTATAAGTTCCAGCGCTCTCAAAACTTTAACTGTTGTTGTTAGCGTTGTTTTACTACATCTAGTATCTCTGTTACCTTTGAATTTATCAAGCATTTCATCAATGCTTATTGGTTCTGTTGCCGCAAAAACGGTTTCAAACACTAGAAGCTCTCGCCCTTCAAGTTTAAATTTGCCGATTGCTCCTTTCGTTTCAATCTTCGTTTCTCTCATCGATTGCGGAGTCTCTGGCGCTTCGCTTCCGAAAATACGGAATAACTCAGCTGACAAATCTAAATTGTGCCTAAGCGCAAGGGCTGCGCAAAAATAGAGTTTTTGGCGGATCTTTTGAATTGCTTCATTCTGACTGGGCGTGTTGTTCATTAGTGTACATCCTTTCACCTAATGTAATTCGAGGCGTTAATTCTGCAAGCTTAGAAATCTAAAATTTGCAGTACGATTAATTGTTTAAACTTTTCCGAATTATGAGTCAATACTAATTCTTTAAACTTTTCCTACTATTTTTACTTTTGGTAAAAACTTGCTACAATGATTATTAATCAGGAGGATTAAATCGTGGACGATTATTACTCAGTCAAAGAATTCGCAGACAAGCTTGGCCTTACGGCTCAAGGCGTTCATGCTCTAATTAAAGCTGGTACAATCACCAGCGAGCGGCTCGGTGGCTTTTGGATTATTCCAAAATCAGAGTTGTCCAAAGCTGAGAATCGCAAGGGTAAAGGCAGGCCAAGAGGCAGTTAGCAGGCAGGCAGGCAGGCAAATCTTTCATAAAATCCTAGGCGTGATTAGTAGTATTGCATAACCTTAATCTTTTTATTCCAATAATAGTTTAAACGCAAATATTATTTTGATTTAATTTATTTTGATTTAAACTATTTATTTACTCATAATCTCCGCAAAAATTGCAAGTTTCTATCAAATCTTCCGAACAATTCCTACAATGGTAGCACCAAAATAGGAACGAAAATGGAACTTTTATCAGTAAAAGAATTTGCAGAATTGTTAAAAGTAACGGTACAAGCCGTTCATAAAATGATCGCCAGCGGTGTTATTATTGCGCGGAAACACTCTGGCGTGTTTTTCATTCAGCCTTCCGAACTGATCAAAGCGCAGCGCAGGAAGGGCAGAGGCAGGCCAAGGAAAGATTAATTGTCAAGTAATTATTTGTAACCGTTACAATTGCTTACAAAAAAAAAGACCGCAAGCGTAATGCCTGCGGCCTTTTTTTTGGTGGTTGGTTACTTGGTCTTCGCCTCCTCCTGATCGTTAGCATCGAATACTTCACATAGGCGAATTCCTAGTTCGCTGAGAGCTTCTTTCTCTTCTTTTAGTTCGGTAATAAAAGATTCTCTAGCTTCCATAAGTGCGCCAGTGCCGGTAGTAAAATTGTCAACAGACTTTATTTCCTGGTCAATTCTTGTTTCTTCAGACTCAAGAGCAGCTATAATTCTTTCCAAATTTTCGACCGATAATTCAATTTTCATTACTATCTCCTTTAAAAGTTAATTAACCATGTCTTTTCATAAATTCTTTATGGCTCATGAATATATAAACTAAACTTTCCAAAACGCCTATGATTGCTGGAATAAAAGTCCAACAAAAGCACAGGTAAATTAGGCCCATAAAAGGTTGTTCTAGATAAAACTTGTGAGCGCCAATACCACCGAGAAACAAGGCCAGAAAAGCCGCTGTACCCTTAGATTTTGTTGGCTTCTGATGATAAGTGTTATTCCGTTGAGATTCAAACGCAAGCGGATTTAATGGATATCCACAACTTACGCAGGCTTGCGATTGATCGGAGACCTTTTTTCCGCATTCCTGACATGAAATAAGAGCCATGATTCATTCTCCTTTGTTGAACGCTGGACTCGTCAATAGTGGAAAATACCACTAGACACCTTGCGGTGTTTCGTCCTTATCCAATCTTTCCGATAATCTCTGAAGTTTTTTCGATGCTTTCTTCCGCATAGATTGCAGTAATGTTAAAGCTTTTATGACCTAATATTAATCGCGCAGACTCCCAACCAAATTCCTTTACCAGCCTTGTAGCTGCTGCATGGCGCAATTGGTTTGGCATCCAGTGCGTTATTCCATGCCTTCGATTGTGTTCTAGTACCGCCCTGCCATAGGTGCCAGCATCAAACGGCAAGTCTTTAGTTGTGTAAAAAATAGGCTTATCCTTGTCGAGAAACGAATAAGGCCGCAATAGGGCCTGCGCCTCCGGCCCTATAAGAATCTGCCGTTTATGTCCTCGGTAGGATGTCTTGTGTTTTGCTGGTCGGTAAATCCAAACCGCTTTCGCCTGGTCAATCTCGGCAAAGTTCAAATTGCAAACTTCGTTTGGCCTCATTGCCGTTAATAGTTGAATCTGGATCATATCACAAAGCGGCTTTCGAATGTCTTTTAATGTCTGTTCCACTACGGCAATAGGAACCGCCGCTATTGGTGTTGATTCCTTTGCTGAAGTCCTACCGGCTTTCAGGCTTTTTACGCTCTTGATTGCTGCAAGCTTCTCCGGCCCTATAAGCTCTCGACTAACCAACCAATCCATTAGGCGCTTAATATGCGCAAGAAGAAGATTAATCCGGTATCGAGTAACTTCTTTTTTGGCCAGAGCCTGCATCATGTCCATAATCTTTAGCGGCCCTACTTCGGTTATTGGCAACCACTCGTAATATTCGTTAAAAACTCGGAGCGTCGATTTCAGATTTTCAACTTCGTGTCCGCCAGCGTAATACTCCTTGCAATGGTCTAAAAACTTTCCAATTGCCACGCAAACCGGCAGGCCTCCGCCCTTCATGATCGGAGCGTTTATTTCGTCGATTTGGCGAAGGAAATTTTGATACGCAATTTGTGCCGCTGGCGAACCCCATTCGCCTAAGTAGATATGCTTGCCTTTAAAATAGACTCGCGCCTTACCACTTGCTTTATGGTGGTGCATTTGCGGAAGCTTCTTCATGATAAATCCTCCTTAGATTTTTCTTGAGTGTTTCCAACAACTCTGTAAGTTAACCTATGTATAAGACAGCTTATAGGTCGGCAGTGTGAAAGTAGGGTAATTTGTACCCTAGAAATACTTTCAGACTGAAAAGAAGTGAAAAATAAAAGGTGTAAACAGTTGGCAGTAAAGCACTTATGACTTGTGGTTGTAAGCGGATTTAACTTTACAGTTAGCGAAAATAGGATTCAAAGCCATTTTTGCACAGAAAAATACTTTCATCTCAAAACGCTATGAAATGCCTTGTTTTATAGCTATTTCAAACAAAATCTAATACTACTGAATAATACTCAAAACTACTCGCCAAAACTCACTTTAGGGTAAAACAGGGTAGGATAAAAGAGTCTTAATATCTGAAGTGTAGTTCAATAATAATTCCAGAGCGAAGGAATTATTATGATGGTTTCCTGTTCAGTATGGGGTAATTCCTCCACCCCTAAAAACGCCACCCAAAACGCTAACTAGCGTCTTCGGCGGCTGGTTGCTCCTCATGTTCCGCCTATGCAAATTTCAGGCTTCTGCGGTGCCTTAGAAATGATTGGAATTGGAGGCGTTAGAACTTTCGCTTTCGCGTCCTCCACTGCCAGCAAACTTAGGAGAAAAATCAGATCCATGTTATAGCCTCCAAGAAAAATTCTGCGCAGGGAATCCATCAAACTGGCTAAAGGCGAATACCTCATCTCGACACATGAAATCCATGCTCTCGGAGGTGATCCAAAAGCCGCCTGGTGGTTCATTATAATTGGTTGGCTCGGTGCCGTGTGCGCCTGGACCCCATGAATTAAGAATGTAAAAAAGATCGCCAAATTCAGGATGTTCCATCCAGCCAATACATGACATTTGATGGCCCCAAGTATCTGTACGCTTAGCTATCTTTACGCCTGGCGAACCAACCATTGGCACATCCATCGTTTTCGTGCCAAAGTTTGAAGCGCAAGTTAGTGGATAATAGTTCTTTAAAGCGGCTTTCGCTTCGCCTGCATTTCTGATCTTCGAGGTAGTCTTTACCAAGTGCTTTCGTGATTCCGTTAAGAATTTCTCTGGAATCTTTGCGCCATCGCTCCAAATCATTTCCGTTTTTGAGCCAAAGCAAATTCCGTCGGTGGTCGTGTATGGTGGTAATCCTTCGGTGTTCGCTGGAATGATACCTTCCACTCGCATCGCTTCAGCAGCTGCGCTACCGAAACTACCTTCGCCTTGGCCTCTCATACCGGCAATCTGTCTAGATTTGCCATAAGGCAACAACCAAAAAGGCAAAAGAACTTGCTCCGGATCTTTGAGCCGAAACACTTCAACGGCTGAAAGATACCAAATAGCCTGGCCAAGTCCGTTACCAACGCAACTACCAGTCTCTTGGCGGAAGGTCAGGAAGTGCTGATTATTATTAGCCTTTAGACTGAAGTCCCAAAGAAAGGCGCTTTTCTTGTCTTCCTCATAGCCGATGATTTTAAATTCTGGCATGGCATCGGCAATAGGATCGACCATAGGCGCGCCGAAGTAGCCAAAGTTCCAAGTTCTTGCGATTCCAGAATGGCCCTGCGTTAATAGATGTCCGCCAACGGATTTAAGTAAATCATAGTTTGGTTCGAATTGGTCAATCATTTCAGCACCTCCAAGATTTTAGCCAATGTCAGAAATTCGTATGCGCATTTCTTACGGTCTTCTGCTGTGAGAAGGTGAGCAACTTCCGTATTAAGTTTGCCATTCAAATAGCTGCCAATTTCATCTCTTATGGTGGTGATCTGCTTTTCGGTCAGAACATTCGTTGCGGCAATTGAGCCAATCTTGAATAGTTCACCAGCCGTTTTAATCTTCTCATCTTGAGCCGCTGCGGCCAATGCTCTAAAAACTCCTGCGTAGGCTTTCGCTTGCGCCACTTTTTCCGCGTCGGTATCTGCTGCGAACAATGTTACTAAACGTCGGAAGATTTCGCTTTTGTCCGCCGGTTCCGGTGTCGGTGGTGTTCCTATTGTTATCGTTACGATTGATGGCTTACTTGGAATATCACCAGTTGCGCCATAAGCTAAGAGCCGGTAAACGCCTGGCGTGGTGCTGGTAACTACTGCGGTTCTAGTGTTCGCTAGCAAATTAATTGGAAACAGTTCCAAGCCTGCATCGAGCAAGACCCATTCAACAACCTTGCAATCGGTCTTGGCTTCTACTTGGATAAAGCTGCCAGGCCTGCCGGTGATGTTCTCCGGTAAGATAATGCTTTGATGAATCACCAAAGCTAAGAATAGATTAATCATTTTCTCGTTTCCTCCTAAAATTCATGGAATCCGATACACAATCCGCATTTGTTTTTTTCCAATTAAACGCATGGCCAAAGACGAAATGACAATTGCAGACTGTGCCAGCGCATAAGGTGAAAAGATTCGTTTCGCAAAGCTCCATTTCTGGATGTTTTGAAACGCTTTGAAGGTGATGGACTTGGACATTGTCCACGCTGGCGCAGACTTCACAAGCTGGATAAGCGGCAAGGTGTTTTTTGCGGACAGCAGGCCAACCGCCGCTGCGTTGAAATCCGCTTAGAAAAAATTTGCGATAAGTCGCATTGCTACTCTTGCAATTAAGATCCAAGGAATGGCGCCGAACTGCGGCCCCATGCCTTTACTTGTGATCTGTTCTAAGATCGCGGTAAAGTCTTCAAGAGAAATTTCGCTACCATCGCTGGCATCTGGATTACTTTCGTTGTACGGCTTGGTTTCATGAACGCTTTGGCCAATCGCAAAGCCAGCAAGCACCCATAAGGATTGAGCAAATAAGCGGTTTTTTACTTCGCCTTTACGCAATGCGTCCACAATGTTTAGGATGGCTTCCGTCGGAAAATCAACTGGTAGGTCTGTCATTCTTCGTCTCCTTGTTTCTGGTCTCTAAAACTGGTAAATCGATTCGAGTATTGTTTAAAATTTGTTTGCAAGCTGTGGTCAGCTCAACTTGTGTAGCTACAACCTTTTCAAGCGCAACTTCTAATCTATCTATAAATGAGATATGTTTACTTGTCAAAGGTAAAATTACTTTATCGCCTAACCAATAGGAGGCCTTGGCAAAGCCAAATAGGAGCAGCATCAGAAAAGCGAATGAAACGCCAAGGCGCTCCGCGATGGTAATAATGTTTGGTTCCATGTTTTACCCCTGTGCCTTGAGAAGTTTTCGTATCGCTTTAATTTCATCTTTGCTTAAGAAATTATCATTCTGATCTTTATCTCGCTGATCCTTGTCGGCTTTGCGTTTCGCCTTTTCCTCTTTGGTAATATCCTTTACCTTTATTTTCTGTTGCCATTTACCATCAATCTTGGTTGGCGTTTGTGACTCGGTGTCTTGTGTGAGGTAGTCGGTTTGCGGTGTGTCCTCTATTTCGACAAGGACATAGGTGCTGCCTTCAATCTCGCCACCCTGCCAGCCTTCCGCAAAGCTAGTCTGCGGATGGTTCTGCTGTGGATAGCTTGGAAACTCTATTACTGTTTCGCCGTCTATTTTTGCGTAATTAGGCATATATCACCCTTTAAGTTAGTTGGTATTAGTTGAATGTTGCTTGGATCGTTATTGCCTAGAATTGGCGTTCCTTCTGGCACTAGGCCTATTTCTTGTAGTGCTTGCCAAGCTTCTGGACAACTCATCGCATTGCGAATTTTCGCTGGACTCGGATGCCCTTGAGCAAGAATCTCTGCGTGTATTTCTTTTGCCACCCAAACAGTAAATTCATTTGGTGCGTTGTGTTCAAACATCTGTTCATCCGTGTAGCCTTCAAGCCTGGTCGGTTCTGCGATCTCGTAGAGTTCGGCAAGTAGCTTTTCTAGGATTGCAATCTCTTGATGATTCAAAATGTACGCTTGTCGTTGGCTTTCTTGAACGGATTCTAGTTCTAGAATCTCGGCTTCTAGTTCCAAGGTTTCATGTTCTAAGTTGCTGGTCTTTCGTAGGTGTTCAAGCTTGGCTTTCTTTGCTTGGAACTTTTTTAAACCTACTAGTTCCAATGCTTTAGCTCGATGTCGGCCTTCAAGGAAACCTAAGAGAGTTTTTATTTTCTCCCAAGGAGTTTCACCGATCACTTGCGTTCTGTAATTAAATTCCGAGTTTAATTTGCTTGGCATGATTATGTTCCGTAAGAGGATGCTGCAAGACCCCAGCGAGCCGTTCCAACTCCTGTGGTATCGGTTGCTACTACACCAGTGTTTGATACTAGGTTGGTTATAGAAGTAAGAGGATTACCATATCCAAAAACAGCTTTGTCTGAACCATATCCTGCTGCCGATAATTGTGATCTAGCAGTTCCAACTCCAGTAGTGTCTGTCGAAACAACACCTATATTTGAAACAAGATTAGTCAAAGATGAAGCTGGGCTAAGAAGTCCATAACCAAAAATAGCCTTGTCAGTTCCATAGCTTGCTGCTGCCAAGGAGTATCTAGCAGTTCCAACTCCAGTAGTGTTTGCTGAAACAACACCTATATTTGAAACAAGATTAGTCAAAGATGAAGCTGGGCTAAGAAGTCCATAACCAAAAATAGCCTTGTCAGTTCCATATTTTGCTGCTGCCAAGTCGCTTCTAGCAGTTCCAACTCCAGTAGTGTCTGCTGAAACAACACCTATATTTGAAACAAGATTAGTCATAGAAAATTTCACGGAAGACGCACTTTGCCCATAACCAAAAATAGCCTTGTCAGTTCCATAGCTTGCTGCTGCCAAGGAGCTTCTAGCAGTTCCAACTCCAGTAGTGTCTGCTGAAACAACACCTATATTTGAAACAAGATTTGTCATAGAAAGCACAGATCCACCATAACCAAAAATAGCTTTGTCAGTTCCATATTTTGCTGCTGCCAAGTCGTTTCTAGCAGTTCCAACTCCAGTAGTGTCTGTCGAAACAACACCAGTATTTGAAACAAGATTTGTCATAGAAACGAGAAAAGATCCATTAAACCCATAACCAAAGATTGCACATCCATTGGCCGCTGGCGAAACTTTTTTTACACCCATGATTTTTCTAGAAATTGGCATTTTAGAAGTTCTGACCTCCGACCATGCTATACCAAGTTGTCCCTGCATCCCATGTCGTTAAAACAAAGATGTCTACTTTGGTTGAAGTCGATGTCAGCGTTGGTGCTGTTCCGCCAGAGGCCCATTTCACAGAGGCTGGCCAAGTGATAGCGTAGGCAGTTCCATTCATCGATAGTGCTAAAGTAAGTCCGTATGCGGTTCCGGTAGTCGGTATATTAGAAAAGGTGATGCTGGTAATCGCTGCGTTTAGCGAAACTGCGAACACATTACCAGAAGCACAATTCAAGGCTAACACCCCTGCCGAGATTGCTGGTGCGGTTTGCTTTTCATTTAGTCCGGTAATCGTTGGGGTGGTGAGTGCTGGCGAGGTGGCGAAAACATTGGCGCCGGTTCCGGTTTCATCCGTCATCAGTGCGATAAGATTGGCACTGGTTGGCGTTGCTAAGAAAGTTGCTGCGCCGGTAGCAAGGCCGGAAACGCCTGTTGAGATAGGTAGGCCGGTGCAAGATGTCAGCGTTCCGCTGGTCGGAGTTCCAAGTAAAGGCGTTACTAGCGTAGGGCTAGTGGCGAAAACATTTGCGCCGGTTCCGGTTTCATCCGTCATCAAAGCAATAAGGTTTGCCGATGTCGGTGTTGCCAAGAAAGTTGCTGCTCCGGTAGCAAGGCCGGAAACTCCTGTTGATATTGGCAAGCCGGTGCAACTGGTAAGCGTACCGCTTGAAGGTGTACCAAGCAAAGGTGCGGTAAAAGTCGGTGTGACCAAAAGCGGTGAGGTACTTAGCACATTGTTGGACGAGCCTGTAGAGGTCGTAACGCCAGTACCACCAGAAGCCACGGCGAGCGTTCCGGTGTGATCGGATCGAGCCAAGGAAGATACCAATACCAGTGCCGTCGCTGCTGAGTTGGTTAGCCACATTTTACCGTCGCTGGCATTACAAGACAATTCTCCGGCGTTCGTGTATGGTGGCGTACTGGACGTGGTGTAGCTGCGAAGCGGTTTGATAATGTTCGTGGTAGGTGCTGCGGTGATATACATTGAGCCAACCATTAGGTAGCTCATATGGCTTGTGTCAGTACCAGGATTAAAGAAGAAATAAACCGTCTGGCCGCTGGTTACGGCTACGGTTCCGGTGCGAGAACTGGTTCCAGATACGGACATTGTGCCGCCAATGGTCGTTCCATTCACTTGCACATAAGCTGTTGCGCCTGCGCTCATCATGTCATAAATCGAAAGCGAGTAGGTAATCGTTCCGGTTGCGCCTGCGGTGTAAGTAACTGTTTGGTTACCACCGTAGGAATACACGCTGCCGGTGAACGGTGCGCCGGATCCTGTGCCTGCACCCGAAAAACTGAAGTCGTTTGAACCAACCTGTGAGACATAGTTGAAGTTCGCCATCAGAAAGTTCCTCCGTCAATAACGCTGATATTAGAAAGGTAGTCGGTGCCAGCCGTGGCCGCTGAAATTGCGGTTCCGTTGCCCTTCAAAAGTCCTGTGATGCTCGTTGTAATCGTGATCGCCGGTGTTGTGGTTGCTGTAGCTACACTACCGCCAAAACCGTTTGCCGAGACTATGGAAGCGGTGGTAACTGTTCCAGAGCCGCCGCCGCCTGCCGGTGCGGTACTCTGCCACGTCGTGCCGTTGGATGTTAGAACATTTCCAGAGGTAGACGGCGCAACGAAAGTAGGGTTGCTAGTGCCTGCGCCAAGGATCACATTATTAGAGGTTAAAGTTGCGAGTCCAGTGCCGCCAGAGGTTACGGCGAGCGTTGCCGAAAGGCCTGCTGCGGTGCCGGAGCTATTTTGGTTCAAGGTTGGAAAAGTACAATTGGCTAAATTTCCAGATGTCGGAGTTCCGAGTATAGGCGTGATCAGCGTAGGCGAAGTATCCACAACAAATTTCGAGCCGGTTCCGGTTTGAGAATTTATGGAAGTGGTGTTTCCTGTTGAATTAATCACGCCGGTAAGGTTTGCATTCGTGGTTACGGTACTGGCGTTTCCGGTGATTGATCCAGAAGGTAAAACAAAATCCGTTCCTGCCGTGGCCGCTGAAATTGCGGTTCCGTTGCCCTTCAAAAGTCCTGTGATGCTCGTTGTTATGGTAATCGCTGGTGTGGTCGTGTCGGTGGCAACAGTGCCGGTGAAGCCGTTTGCTGATACTACGCTTGCCTTAGTTACGGTACCGCCGCTGCCTGTGGCGTTAATCGTGAATGATGGATAAGTTCCGGTAATCGTAACATTCGTGCCTGCCGTCAATGCTACGGTCTGGTCTGGTAATGAGTTGGTAACAGTGAATGAAGGGTAAGTGCCGGTGATTGAAATGCCGGTGCCGTTGGTTAGCACTACGGTTTTGTCGGAAATAAGGCTTGAATATAAGGAATTGATTGCGTTGTCGCCGGAATTAGTATTACTTACATTCGCCGTAGCACTTGCGGTGAGCGTTGCGCCTTCGACTATGGTTAGAGTCGATCCGGTAGCCGGTGCCGTGACGGTGACTTTGTTTATGCTGGTTGCGCTTAGAACGCTCACACCGTTAAACTTGATTACCTTACCGCTAGCAAGGTCGATGTTTTCTGAGGACGTCCAAGCGGTGGTGGCGGCAACGTAATTAAGCGTATGGTCGGTAGCTGAAGATTTAACGGTGATGCCTGCGCCATCGCAAGTAATTTCCGTTGGCGTGACCACATTGGCAAGCGTGATGTTCTTGTCTTTGATATCAAGTGTGGTTGCGTTAAGTGTGACGGTCGAGCCATTAACTACTAGATCGGCACTAAGGGTAAGGGAAGTACCAGTAGCCGCACCGATATTAGGCGTTACCAAAGTAGGAGTGTTGGCGAAAACTGCTGCGCCGGTTCCAGTTTCGTCGGTTAATAGTGCAATAAGATTAGCACTGCTTGGCGTTGCAAGAAAGGTTGCTGCTCCGGTGCCGAGGCCGCTTACGCCTGTCGATATTGGAAGGCCGGTGCAACTGGTTAGCGTACCGCTTGAAGGCGTACCGAGTGCGCCGCCTGGTGCAATGTAGTCGGTGCCTGCGGTGGCGGCGCTGATCTTTGTTCCGTTGCCTTTGATGAGGCCGGTTACGGTGGTGCTGATGGTGATTGCTGGTAAGGTGGTATCTTTTGCGACGCTGCCAGCGAAGCCGTTTGCGCTCACAACAGAAACACCGTATACGGTGCCGCTGCCTTCAACGATGGTTACGGTTCCAGCCTCTGAAACGACTATTAAATCAGGCATTATATTCTTGTCACCTCCGCACTAATAGTAAAACTTCCTTGGATTAGCCTTGTTGTTATTGCGCCGTTGTAGAGTTCAAGATCGTAGACATACTTACCAGCGGCAAGGGTAATCATGGTGGCGGCGTCTATCGATTGAACGATGGTTCCAGCGGTTCCGCCAAGGGTAAGTTTGGAGTTGGTTGTTGATAGTTCAATGATGACTGTCGGAGAGGAAGCTTTGAGACGGACTTGCATCGTTGCCGTGTAGCCGGTGAGGTCGATAGGAGCGCCTGCGATGTCGGTATACAGCATCGAGCGCGTGAAAGTTGCGCCCTGCTCTGCGAGGATGTTATAGGTTGCTGCTGGCATATTAGCTTCCTTTAAGATGTTAATACTATTTAACTAGTTTAAACGAATAAAACGGATAAGCAATGTTAATATTTTGAGGTGGTTATAAGGTCGTGATGTAGCTATCGCCGTTGT
>Ga0209829_10001864_pt1 | contig 16601 bp, 10 predicted proteins | sample C_140205_EF_Meta_FD_187311 | JGI IMG/M metagenome (GOLD analysis project Ga0209829, IMG submission 187311) | Freshwater microbial communities from Lake Croche, Canada to study carbon cycling - C_140205_EF_MetaG (SPAdes) (version 2) | ecosystem: Environmental > Aquatic > Freshwater > Lake...
GGTCGGCTTCAGGCATCGACGCAGGTGGCGCAGAAGCTGGCGATGCAACTCTTCCCACGGATGCCGCTGTGGTGTCCGATGTGGGACGACCTGCCGGCGTGATGCTGCGGCGGCCAAGTTTCCAGTGGCCGCTCAGTTCCAGTGGCCACTCAGTTTTCAACGTGCGAAATCGATAACGACACAATCGTGTCGCCACGCTTCCGTCACGCTCCGCGACTGCCGGCCAGCCACTCGCCTGCCCACGTCCGCACGCCGTCCACGCCCTTGCGGTGGCAGAAGTCTCCGAGCGTCTCGTTGGCATGTCGCTCCGCCTTATAGCAGGCCAGCACCGCCGTGATCTCGCCGCACAGATCCTCGAACGGCACCACATCCTTATAGAGCGTGTTGAGCCGGTCACCGAGAAGCCTGCCACCCAGGAACAGCGTGTACTTTCCGAGGGTCCGCCCCACGATCCCGATGTCGCAATTGTAGGGACGGGCGCATGCATTCGGGCAGCCTGTCATACGGAGCGTGAAGGCGTCATGCGTGAGGCCCAGCTTCGCCACTTTCGGCTCCAAGCTGTCGATCAAGCCGGGCAACACCCGCTCGCTCTCGGCCACGGCGAGGCTGCAGGTCGGCAGCGCCACGCAGGCCATGCTCCAGCGTCTCAGGGTTGAAATCTCCTCGGAAGTCTTCACGCCGTGGGCATGGAGGATGTCAGCGATCTTCATGCGATCCGTGACGTGCAGGTCGGTGAAGAGAATGCTCTGGTGCGCCGTGATCCGCACGCCGGGCTTGAGCTCGCGAAGAATCTGGCGGACCGCCGTCTTGAGGCGGAAGCCGTCCTTGTCGAGAATCCGGCCGTTTTCGACGTTCAGCCCATAGAAATATTTCCCGTCACCCTGCTCATACCAGCCGATGTGGTCGTCGAAACCGTGCACGTCGCTGGAATGGCAGGGAGCGAGCGGCTTGCCGAAATACTCCTCCACCTTGGCCCGGAAGTTTTCCAGGCCCATGGTGTGGATCGTGTACTTGAGCCGGGCCACCTTGCGGTCGGAGCGGTTGCCGAAATCGCGCTGCACCTTCACGATCGCCGTGGCAATATCGAGCACGTCCTCGGGCGGCACGAAGCCGAGCCGCTTCGCGAGCGCCGGAAAGGTCTTGGCGGCGCTGGGAGTCACGCCCATGCCACCGCCGGCGAGCACGTTGTAGCCGAGGATTTTCCCGCCCTCGTGGACGACGAGAAAGCCGAGATCGTTGGCGTAGACGTCGGTGCAGTTGTCTTCCGGCAGCGCGAAGGCCGTCTTAAACTTCCTTGGAAGATACGTGCGGCCATAGATCGGCTCGATTTCGGCCGAACCAACCGGCCCGACCTCCTTCCCATCTGAGCCACCGCCCGCGAGCGTTGTTTCCCCTGTTTCTGAGTCGGTGAGCCATATCTCGTGGTAGGCCAGCGTCCGCGGGGCCAAATGCTCGGCCAATTTCTCGGCCATTGCCATCATCTCGTCGTGCACCGTGCTGTTGTGGATCGGCGCCGGACAGCACATCACGTTGCGTTCCACGTCGCCGCAGGCGGCGAGTGTCGAGAGTTGGATCTCGTTGATGCGGCGAATCGTTGACTTGAGGTCGCCCTTGATGATGCCGTGGTGCTGGATGCCCTGTCGCGTCGTGAGGCGGACGGTGCCGTTGGCCAGTTCGTCTCCCAGGTCGATCTCGGCGAGCATCTGCTCTGACGTGAGCTTGCCGCCGGGGATCCGCGTGCGAACCATGAACGAGATCTCGCGGGTGCTCTTGGCCCCCTCCTTGGCTTTCCGCTGCTCGCGGTCGTCTTGTTGATAGGTGCCGTGGTTCTTGAGCAGTTGAACGCTGGCCTTACCGAAGCCTGGGGCGCTGTCGGCAAGCTCCTTGGCGATGTCGCCAGCCAGGTAGTTGCTGGCGGTTTTGGCCACTTCCACGGCGCTGAGCTTGGGGGCGGGGGCGGTTCCCGGGAGCGTCTCGTCTGGCATGGTTTCCTGCGGCGGTTTTCGAGGGCACAATGGAGGCTCGCTGCACTATCAGAATAGGCGATTCCGGCCCGGGGGGCGATATTGTTCCCGCCCCACACAAAAAAGACCGCCTCACGCTCTTTCCTGCAGGGAGAACTCTGATGGGCCATTCGCTCTTCTTCGTATGTGTCGTCGCGGCCTGCCTGCTCTGGTCGGCCACCTTCACGGCGGCCGCAGCGCAGACACAGCGGCACTGGCTCCGACGGCTGCTCGCGGCCGTGGGCGTGCTCGTGCCCGTGGTCTCGCTGTTGCCCGCCCTGTGGTTCACGGCATTGCTCGCCTTCGGGCAACACATGCCGACCAACTGGTTCGCTCCCACGCTCACGGCCGCCATCTCCGCCCTGATCGGCGGCATCTGGATCGCGTGGGTGGGGCTCGCGAGGGCGCACTACGCCCCGCTGCAGTTCTCATCGGAGCCGATGCCGCTGGCCGCCCGCTGGCCGCTGATCGCCTTGGCGGCGATGTTCGTGCTGGCCAAGGCGGTCGCGGTCGGCACGCTCCTCTTCATCGACAACGCCGTGGCGGCGCAGGCGCCCTACCTCCGCCTAGAAGCGGCGCAGCTCATGCAGGCCAACCTGCCGCCAGCCGTGCCTGATGTGCAGAACGCCGCGCCGCTCTACCAGCAGGCCTTCGCAGCGATCGAGGCCGATCCCACGGCTCAGAGCCAAGACACGCCGCTCGTCTCGCCTGGAACGATCGACGTGTCTGCCCCGGCGGTGACCGACCTGCTCGCCCGGCATGCCGCCACGCTCGACCTGCTCCGCCGCGCGGCCGACCGGGACACCTGCCGGTTTCAGCGGGACTGGACGCGGCCCTCGATCGACATGCTGCTGCCGGAACTGCAGTCGATGCGGCAGGCAGCCCGCCTGCTCGTGCTGGCTGTTCGCCGGGAGGCGGCCGACGGCAACGCCGCCGATGCCCTTCACGATGTAGCACGCATCGGGCAGATCGGCCGTCATGCCGCCAGTGAGCCGATCCTGATCTCCAACCTTGTCGGCCTCGCGATCGATTCCATGGCCCTCGACGCACTCGCGCAGGTGCTGCCGACGCTCCGGAAGAGCGACCTCGCCGTACTCGACACTCCCGAGATCCGTGATCTCATCACGCACCAGCCAGCCATGGTGAGCCATTTCTACGGCGAAGAGGCCTTCGGGCTCTCCATTTTCGCCAGCCTGTCGGACCAGGATCTCAACGTGCAAGACCTCGGCGGCCTGGTGGGCGCACCGCAACCTTTCCTCCTCCCCATCCTGCCGCTCTCCATCCTGTTTCGCAGCTTTTTCCTGCCCAACGACATCGCTGGGTATCGATCGATCATGAAGACCTACCAATCGACTGCCGCCCGATCGGAGCCATATCCGGAAGCGAAGAAGAAAATGGACGCCGTCGAGAAGGAGATCCGCGACCACGGCCCGGGCATGATCTCGTCGCAGATCGTGCCGGCACTGGGGGCCGTCTTCCGCGCACAGGCCCAGAACGTGGCCCGCCACAGGGCCGCTGCGGCCCTCGTCGCCGCCACGAAGCAGCGTCTCGAAACGGGCGCGGTGCCCACGACGTTCGAGGAACTGACGGCGAGGTTGCTACCACCGGTGTCCCGCGATCCCTTCACGGCCGACGGGCCGCTGTTCATGAAGCGGACCGACGATGCGTTGGTCGTCTACTCCGTCGGCCCAGACGGCGAGGATGACGGTGGCCCAGACACTCCGGGCGCCGACAAGGTCGAGGGCAATGACGATGTCGGACTGCGGATGGCGGTGGCCGCCCCGTGACGAGGGCGCATGAGTCGCATGAGTCGCATGAGGGCGTGGGCATCGTCGCTGGATGCGACCGGCTGGCGATGCAGGCAGCGGCAATGTCGCCGAGCGTGAATACCAGCAGGTCCATTGAACCGGGAAATCCCATATGGGATTTCAAGAAACCGCTCCAAGCGACCAGTTCGGAGTCGATGACGAAAGCGCCCGCCATCTCTTTATTCAAGGCTCCTCAGCAGAATCTGTGGGATATTTCCGGCCCGGGCAGGGTACCCCGTGGTGACACGATTTCATCGTGTCTCTTGTGGCGACAAGATTTCATCTTGTCTCTTGTCGAATCAGCAAGTTGAAAACTTGCTGCCACAATTCAAAAAAACCCCTGGCTCGTTCCCATCTTCCTTTCCCCTCCTCTTCCCCTTGTGGCGACAAGATTCCATCTTGTCGAAGGCAAGTGCAAGTTGAAAACTTGCACCCACATGGGAAAACTTGCTGCCACAATTCAAAACAACCCTGGCTCGTTCTCGTCTTCCTTTCCACTCCTCTTCCCCTTGAGGAGACACGATGAAATCTTGTTGCCACGGGGAAAGAGAGCGTGTGCTATGCACCCGAGACCGCATCGTGCGGTCCAACACGCTGTTCATCCACGCCTGCTAGGCAATGATCTCGCGGATCGGCTCGACGTGCCCCACGCCCACGAGCTTCTGATCGAGACCGCCGAAAAAATAGCTGAGCCGGTTGGGATCGAGGCCGAGTTGCTGCAGCACCGTGGCATGCAGGCTCTTCACGTGGAAGCCGGTCCGGCCGTCGTGCACCGGGCTGATCGCTGCCGAGCCCAGCTCGTCGGTCTCGCCCACGCTCACGCCCCCCTTGATGCCACCGCCGGCCATCCACATCGTGAAGCCGTAGGCGTTGTGGTCGCGCCCCGTGCCCTCGGCATATTCGGCCGTCGGCTGCCGGCCAAACTCGCCCCCCCAGACCACGAGCGTGGAATCGAGCAGGCCCGACCGTTTCAAATCCGTGAGCAGCGCCGCCACGGGTTGGTCGGTGTTGCCGGCGTGGAAGTTGTGATTCTTTTCCATATCGGTGTGGGCGTCCCAGTTGTCGTCGTTGTGGGCACCGCCGGAATAGAGCTGGATGAACCGCACGCCCCGCTCGACGAGCCGCCGCGCAAGCAGGCAGCGCCTGCCGAAATCGGCCGTCCGGGGATGATCGAGGCCGTAGAGCGTTTTCGTTGCCTGCGACTCGCCACTCAAGTCGACCGCCTCGGGCGCGTGCTCCTGCATCTTCCACGCCAGTTCGTAAGCGGCGATCCTCGCACTCAGTTCCGTGTTGTCGCCGCGGGACAGCAGGTGGGCCGTGTTGGCCTCGCGCAGCGAGTCAAGCAACGTGCGTTGTGCTTCCAGGGGCATGTCATCGGGCGGCGCCAGATCGAGGATCGGAGAGCCCTTGCTCCGCAGGAGCGTGCCCTGATATGTCGCCGGCATGTAGCCGCTGGCCCAGTTCTTGGCGCCCGAGATCGGACCGCCTGCGGGATCGAGCATCACGACAAATCCGGGCAGGTTCTCGTTCACGCTGCCGAGGCCGTAATTCACCCATGAGCCCAGGCATGGAGCGCCTGACTGGATCTTGCCAGAGTTCATCTGCAGCATCGCCGAGCCGTGAATCGGTGAATCGGCTGTCATCGAGTGGATGAAGGCGATGTCGTCAACGCGGGTCGCGATGTTGGGAAAGAGGTCGCTCACCCACTTGCCGCACTGCCCATACTGCTTGAATTTCCACTTGGGTCCCACAACCCGGCCCTGGCTCTTCTCGCCACCACGGCCCTTCGTTTTCACCTCGATCGTCTGGCCGTCGAGGGGATAGAGCTTTGGCTTGTAGTCGAACGTGTCGACATGGCTGGGGCCGCCGTACATGAAGAGAAAGATCACGCTCTTCGCTTTGGGGGCGAAGTGAGCGGCCTTGGCGGCAAGCGGGTTCACGAAGGCGACGGTGCCGTCGGCGGCCAGCGTCTGCCTCGCAAAAAAGCTCTGCTCAAGCAGGCCGGCCAGGCCAAGCCCGGTGAATGAGGCTCCCGCCTCCCAGAAGAATTCCCGTCTCGTCCGTCGGCAAAACTGGCCGTTGTGCCCTCGTGACTCTCCGGATCGATGGTGGATGGATGGCATGGCTGATCTCTTGGGTCTAAGCGGCGGCGGGTCAGTCGAGGTAGGCGAATTCGTTGAGGTTGAGCACCATCAGACAGAAGAGTTCCATAGCGCGGCCGGGGCTAACGCCATCTGCGTCGTCGAGTCTGTCGATGAGGGCCACGCCCCTGGCCACCTCCGCGTCGGTGGCGGGCCGCACCAACGCGATCTCCAGTGCCCGGCGAACCTGCGCCGGCACATCGGCGGCATCCGGCCCGCCGGACTCCCTGCGAACCCGCTCGGCAAAAACCCTGGCCTGTTGCTGCAGAAACTCGCCGTTCATCATCCCCAGTGCCTGCGTGGACTGCGTGGTGGTGAACCGCACCGGACAGCTCGCGTCGGTGTCGGCCAGATCGAAGTCGGCGAGGATCGGCGTGATGAGCGACCGCTTCACATGGGCGTAAAGGCTGCGACGGGCCTGCTCCTCTGGGCTCGATGTGCCCCAACCCTCGCCCGGCCGTGACTGCCCGGCCATGATCTCCTTGGGGATCGCAGGATACACGCCAGGCCCGAACATCTTCGGATTGAAGGCCCCGCTGGCCACATGGATCGAATCGCGGATCTCTTCGGCCGAGAGCCGCCGCATGCCAAACCGCCAGAGGGCATCGTTGAGCGGATCTTGCGCGATCGCTTCCGCGTTGCCCGTCGCCGCTGCGCGATAGGCCTGCGACAACAGGATCTGCCTGTGCAGCGGCTTCAGCCGCCAGTGATTGGCGATCAACTCCGTGGCCAGCCAGTCGAGCAGTTCTGGATGCGTGGGTGGATCGCCCATCATCCCGAAGTTGCTCGTGCTTTTGACGATGCCCCGGCCGAAGTGGTGCTGCCAGATGCGGTTGGCTATCACGCGTGCGGTGAGCGGGTTGTCGGGGGAAACGATCCAGCCGGCCAACGCCGTGCGGCGGCCAGACGTTTTCGCATCGGCCGCCGGGGTGGCAATCACCGGCTCCTTCGCCTTGAGGATCGTAGGAAACGCAGGGCTGACCCTGTTTTCAGGCTTCTTCTCCGCGCGCGGATTGCCTCGGTACAAAACAAACGTGTCGGTCGGCGTGGGCCCCCGTTCGGTGACGACCAGCGCCATGTCGACGGGCACACGTTCCTTCTTCAGGTGCTCAAGCGCCGCCAGCTTCGACTCATAGTCTTTCTTGCCATCAACGCCGAGCAGCCGTTCGCCATCGCTCCGAAGCACCTCGGCCATGTTGAATTTTTCCCCGCCGGCCTTCTGCCCGGCCGCGGGAGCGGCGAGCGACCTCGCCGCAAAGCCCGGTCCCGACCACGACACGGCGAGTCCCTTGCCATGCTCGCCCTGGAAATAGTCGAGCCGGATTGGCCGTCGGCCGGCCTGCAGGGGCACGACAGCCGATTTTGGATGGCCTGAGCCGTGGATGCCGTCGTGGTTGATGATCGCGCGGCCGTCGACTGTGAGCCGCGAGCCGTCGTCGGAGTCGAGCGAAAATGTGTAGTCGCCGTCGGCGGGCACCTTGAGAACGCCCGTGAACACATACCCGAAGAAGTCGGGCCGCAGGGACGGCGCCACAGCAATGTCAAAGAGCTGGCCAGGCATGCCAGGCATGGGGCCCATGTCCTCCGCCTTCAGTTCATCGAACACAGGAAGACTCGTCCACGAGTCGCGGTAGAACCGAAACGTGAGGTCATCGAGATCGCTCCCCACGGCCGGGCTGTCGTATCGCGATTCCCAGGCCGCGCGAAACGTTTTCTCGATCGCTGTCACGGCCTGCTGCGCCTCATCGCTCCGCCGAGCGAGATCTGCCACCTGCTCCGCATACGCCTGCCGCTCGGCGGCGTCCTTGAAGAGCGGTCGCTCGATCTGGTCGCCGCCGTTGCCCATCGGCGTGATGTTGTCGAAGAACGAGAGCAGGCTGTAGTAATCCCGCTGCAGGATCGGATCGATCTTGTGGTCGTGGCACCGGGCGCAGTTGACCGTCAGGCCAAGAAACACCTGCCCCGTGGTCGCGACGATGTCGTCGAGCCAGTCGTAGCGAAACTGTTCGCGGTCGGCCGGCTCGTCGTCCCACACGCCGAGCCGGTAGTAGCCGGTGGCGATCAGAGCGTCATTGGACGGGTCGGGCAGTTCATCGCCGGCGAGCTGTTCGGTCACGAACTGGTCGTACGGCTTGTCGTCGTTCAGCGACCGGACACAATAATCGCGAAACCGCCAGGCATGGGGCTTGTTGCCGTCGCGTTCGAAGGAGTTGGTGTCGGCATACCGCACGAGGTCGAGCCAGTGGCGGGCCCACCGCTCACCGTAGTGCGGGCTGGCGAGCAGCCTCTCGACCACTCTCCCCCACGCCTCTGGCGACCGGTCCGCAAGGAAGTCACGCATCTCCTCTGCGGTGGGCGGCAGACCAGTGATGTCGTAGGTGGCGCGGCGCAGCAAAACCACTTTGTCGGCGGGCTGCGGCGGACTGAGTCCCCGCCGGGCCAGCCCGTCGCGAATAAATGCATCGATCGGGTTCTCTGTTTCAGGCCGCGAGGGCGTCGCGGCGGCGGGCGCGGGGAGCGCGGGCCGCACGAGTGGACGAAACGCCCAGTGTTCCTTCCACTGGGCACCTTCCTTGATCCATCGGGCAACAGCGTCGACCTGGGCCGCCGTGAGCCGGGGGCCCTCGGGCGGCATCTGGGTGTCGGGATCCGTGGCAGCGATCCGCTCGAGGATGACGCTGTCGGCGGGCTGCCCGGAAACGATGGCATGGCTGCCGCTGTCGAGGATGGCGGTGGCGCCGGCCTGTTGGTCAAGTCGCAGGCCTCCCTCGCGCGTGTCGGGCCCGTGACAGGAAAAGCATCGCTTCGCCAAGAGCGGCTGAATGTCGCGAGAGAAGTCGACCGGCTCGGCACCAGCACTGCAGACCGACAGACAGCCGCAGACGAGACACCACTCCACGAACCTCAGGCCCAGCACTCCCGTGCCTGACGACAGGCGGCTTCGGCTGGGGATCGACATCACTCACACCGTTGTTTCAAGCATTCAAATCGATCCAGAAACACGACAGCTTAGATTCTAAGCACCGTTTACAAAGAGTCAACTTTTGTCTAGAGTCCGAGTCGGAAGCTCCTGAACTTGGGTCGCAATCCTGCGGGCCTCGGGGCTCAAGATCGTCGCATGGTCGCCACGCGGATGTGTGGGCCTCGGAGATGTGGATACACAGCGTGTCGGACCGCACGATGCGGTCCCGGGTGCGTAGCACCCGAAAAAACCGGAGGTTTTCAAGTGGACAAAGTGCATGGAGGACTTTGTCCACGGGCAGCTAGAAGACTGCGCTCCTCCCAGAGAATCCTTCCGTTGAGGCATCCGTCGAAAGCATCGCTGTGCAGAAAAACAGAATCGAGTCGACGCTCCTCCGCCGGATCAACGAACGGCGGCTGCTGGAACTGATCCAGCAGCAAGGACCGTCGTCCCGCGCCGCTCTCACGCGAATCTCAGGCCTCACGGCCCCCACCGTCTCCAAGGCGGTCGACTCGCTGCTCAAGGTCGGCTTCGTGGAGGAAATCGATCCGCGTGAGCAGGCGCTGGGCCGGCCCGGTCGACTGGTGCGGATGGCGGCGGAATCGGCCGCCGTGCTGGGCGCGGTCATCGACGCCCAGGTTTGTTGCGTGGTCGCGGCCGGCCTCGACGGCACCGTCACGGAGCCGCAGACGCGCCGGTTCGCCACGCCCCGCACCTACGCGGCGCTTCTAGACGCCCTGGAGAAGACGTGCCAGGAACTGCTCGGCGGCAGCACGGGCCGGGTGCACGGCATTGGCGTGAGCGTGCCCGGCCTGGTGAACGAACGGCTGCAGGAAATCGTCTTCTGTCCCAACCTCCACCTGCTCGACAAGCAGAATCCCGCCCGCGATCTGGAGCAGCGACTGGGCATGCAGTGCTTGCTGCTGCAGGAGACCGACGCCCTCTGCCTGAGCGAACGGATGTACGGCGATGCCCGCGGCGGCAACGATTTCGCGATGCTCGACGTCACCACCGGCTTGGGCCTGGGCGTGATGAGCGGCGGCCAGTTGCTCGCTGGCCACAGCGGCATGGCGGGCGAGGTGGGTCACATTACGGTCGACCCCGACGGCATCCGCTGCGGCTGCGGCAACCGCGGCTGCCTCGAGACGCTCGCCACCGACGCGGCGCTGATCCGAATGGTGTCGGAGAAGGTGGGCCGCCCCCTGGCCTGCGACGACGTGGCCTCGCTCCTCAACGAGCGCGCCGGCGACTTCCAACACGAAGTTCGCACCGTCACCGAATACACCGCCATTGCGATCGCCGCCGTCATCAACATCTTCAATCCCACCACGCTGTTCGTGCACGGCACGCTGTTAGTAGGATCGGCCGAACGCTTCGCCCGGGTGGTCGAACGCGTCAAGCAACGGACGCTGACCGCCTCCCTGGCTGATTGCAGGATCGTGGCGGCCCGATCGAGCAAGCGCCAAGCCGCCGTCGCCGGTATCATGGACCACCTGACCAATGCGTGGGCGCCGTCCATTCGCTAGTCGCTTTCCTCCTCCCTACCAACCGAGCCATGCCTCCCACCACTCCATTCTCCCTGCAAGGCCGCGTGGCCCTCGTGACCGGCTCCTCCACGGGCTTGGGCAAGGCAACGGCCAGGTGCCTGGGCCTCGCCGGCGCCAAGATCGCGGTCAACTACGCCAACTCCCAGCCCCGCGCGGAGGAGACGCTGGCTGAACTCCGCGCCGCCGGCATCACGGCCGACGTGTTTCGTGCCGACGTCACGAGCGAGAGCGAGATCGACGCCATGTTCACGCGCATCGAGCAGTCGCTCGGCCCCGTCGACATCGTCGTCGTCAGTGCGACTCCGGCCCAGCCGCACAAGCCAATCGAAGAATACGACTGGGCCTTCTACCAGCAGATGCTCGACTTCTTCGTGAAGAGCCCTTATCTGCTCGCGCGGCGCGCCTTGCCCGGCATGAAAGCCCGCCGCTGCGGCCGGCTCATCAACATCACCAGTGAAGTCTTTCACCTGGGCGTGTCGCCGTTCTCCGCCTACGTGGCAGCCAAGGGCGGCCAGACCGGCTGGTCGAGAAGCATGGCGAGTGAACTGGCCCCGCATGGCATCACGGTCAACATGATCGCGCCGGGCTGGATTCCTGTAGAGCGGCACAAGGACGACCCGCAGGCGGAGAAGGACGGCTATTTGGCCACGATTCCGATGGGCCGCTGGGGAAAGCCCGAGGAGGTTGGCTGGGCCGCGGCGTATCTTGCCAGCAACGAGGCCGGCTTCGTGACGGGGCAGACGATCGCCGTCAACGGCGGCAAGACGGTTTGGTAGACGGCACCGAATCGACACGATGGAATCGTGTCGCGTGGCCACAAGTCTTCATGTGGCCGCAAGTTTCCAACTTGCGACTTCGACACGATGGAATCGTGTCACCACGAATCAACAAGATGAAATCTTGTTGCCACAATTCAACACGACGACATCGTGACGCCTGGCCGCACGTCTTCATGTGGCCACAAGTCTTCTTGTGGTCCCACGTCTTCTTGTGGCCGCAAGTTTCCAACTTGCGACTTCGACACGATGGAGTCGTGTCGCCACGAATCAACAAGATGAAATCTTGTTGCCACAATTCAACACGAGAAAATCGTGACGCGTGGCCGCACGTCTTCATGTGGCCACACGTCGTCATGTGGCCACAAGTCTTCTTGTGGTCCCACGTCTTCTTGTGGCCGCAAGTTTTCAACTTGCGACTTCGACACGATGGAATCGTGTCACCACGAATCAACAAGATGAAATCTTGTTGCCACAATTCAACACGAGAAAATCGTGACGCCACGAATCGGCCAAGACGTCTTGGATTCGGAAGGCCGGGGGGGCTCACGCGTCGTAATACAAGCAAAACTCATACGGGTGCGGCCGCAGCCGCATCGGAGCGATCTCCTGCTCACGCTTGAACCGCAGCCACGTCGCGATCACGTCCTCCGTGAACACGTCGCCCCGCAGCAGGAAATCATTGTCGCGTTCAAGGCAGGCAAGCGCCTCCTCCAGCGAGCCGGGCGCCTGAGGAACGTGCGCCAGTTCCTCCGGCGGCATGTCATAGATGTCGCGGTCTAGCGGCTCCCCCGGGTGGATCTTGTTCTGGATGCCGTCGATCGCCGCCAGCAGGATCGCCGAGAACGCCAGGTAGGGATTGCACGTTGGGTCAGGGCAGCGGAACTCGATCCGCTTCGTCTTCGGGCTCGCCGAATACATCGGAATCCGGCAACTCGCCGAGCGGTTGCGCTGCGAGTAGGCGAGATTCACAGGCGCCTCATAGCCAGGCACCAGCCGCTTGTAGCTGTTGGTGGTGGGATTGGTGAGCGCCAAAAGCGCCGGAGCGTGGCGGAGGATCCCGCCGAGCGCGTGCAGCGCCATGTCCGACAGCCCGGCGTAACCCGTGCCGGCGAAGAGCGTGTGGCCGTCCTTCCAGAGCGAGATGTGGGTGTGCATGCCAGAGCCGTTGTCGCCGAAGATCGGCTTGGGCATGAACGTCGCTGTTTTTCCAGCCCGACGGGCCACGTTCCTCACAATGTATTTGTAGAGGCACATCTGGTCGGCCATCCGCACCAGTTCCTGGTACCGCATGTCGATCTCGCACTGGCCGGCCGTGGCCACCTCGTGGTGCTGCGCCTCAACGTCGATGCCGCACTGGATCATGGCCTGCATCATCTCGTTGCGGAGATCCATGAGCTGGTCCGACGGCGGGCAGGGAAAATAGCCCTCCTTGTGCCGCAGCTTGTAGCCCAGATTGGGACCCTCGGCCCGCCCGCGGGTCCACTCGGCCTCGGCCGAGTCGAGATGGAAGTAGCCCTCGTGCGCGTTCTGGTCGAACCGCACGTCGTCAAACACGAAAAACTCCGCCTCGGGCCCGATGAAGCAGGTGTCGGCAATGCCGGTGCTCTTGAGATAGTTCACCGCCTTGCGGGCGACATTCCGGGGATCGCGTGAGTAGTCCTCGCGTGTGATCGGATCCTGGACGTTGCAAACCATCACCAGCGTGGGCAGCTGGGCGAACGGATCGACGAATGCCGAATCGGGTACCGGCACCAGCAGCATGTCGCTCTCGTTGATCGCCTGCCAGCCGCGGATGCTCGATCCGTCAAAGCCGAGCCCGTCCTCAAACGTGTCCTCCTCCAGCTTGCCCAGAGGAATGGTGAAGTGCTGCCACGCGCCGAAAAAATCGGCAAAACGCAGGTCGATCGCCTTCACTTCCTTCTCGCGGCACATCGCCAGCACTTCACGGGGCTTCATGGGGAATCCTGATGGGGAACGGGCGGAACGAGTCGAACGGGTGGAACGGGCGGCTTCGGCGCGGTCTCCATCATACGCACGATTCGGGCCTGAAGGGTTCGATGGGCCTGCGGCACCCAAGGGCCCGACCGATCCCCGACCCCTCAGGAAAGGCTCGCGGCCCAGCCTGCGCCAAAGGCCTCCAGCCGCAGGCGGCCGGTGAGATTCTCGCCGCTCGTCTGCACGACGATCGCCGTCGCGGCAATCGGGTCGGCGGCATCGCTGGAAAGCACCTCGTAGGTGCCCGCATCGACTCGCCTCGCCGCACCGCGGCCCCCCGACACCTCGCCGGCGATGTGATCGAGCCATGCCAACCGGTGGGGCGGCAGTTCGAGCGCCGGCACCACAGCCCCGCCGGCCTCGGGCAGAGTCATCAGCCGCCAGGTGCGGCAGACGCTGGCGGTTTCAAGCAGGAGATCGAAGTGCCGGCCGGTGGGATCGCTTGGGGCACCGGTGTGTTCGAGCAGGGCGAAGCGAGGCATCTGGGATTCATTCCTGGAAAACATTCGGGACACAGCGGCGGGCACGATACCACGACCACGCGTCCCTGTGACGCGAGCGGCTGCCATGTGGCGTGAGCCTCCGGCATGTCGCGTGAGCCTGCGGCTCGTGAACATCGCCTCGCCATCACACCATCAATACCCCTCGGAGTCGCCGCTTTTCACGCTGGCCACCACGAGCGGCTTCGGCTTGTGCCGCACGGCGCGGCGCACATTCTCATCGCGCAGCCGCTCCACCGCGGCTTCCAGACTCATCGCCCCAAGATCGCCGTCGATCCGGTCCCGCAAACTCACCGTGCCAGCCGCCTCGTCCCGCGGACCGCAGACGACCATCACGGGAATCAGTTCCAGTTGGGCCGTCCGTACCTTGGCGCCCAGCTTCTCGGCGGCCACATCGATGCCCACCCGCAGGCCCGCAGCCTCCAACCGCGCCTGCACCTGCCTCGCATACCCCTCGCTCTTCTCGCTCACGGGGAGCACACGAACCTGCTCGGGCGCCAGCCAGAGCGGAAACGCCCCGGCGAAGTGCTCGATGAGCACGCCCACGAACCGCTCCATGCTGCCCAGAGGAGCCCGATGGATCATCACCGGCTTGTGTCGGGCGTTGTCGGCGCCGATGTATTCGAGGTCAAAGCGTTCGGCGCTTGGCAGGTTGTAGTCGAGCTGCACGGTGCCCAGCTGCCACTCGCGGCCGAGCGAATCGTTGATCACGAAGTCGATCTTCGGTCCGTAGAAGGCCGCCTCACCCGGCTCAGGATCGCAGCCAGGCAGGTTCATACGACGGGCCACCCGCTGAATCGCCGCCTCGGCCTCGTCCCAGCGCTCGGGCGAGCCGACGTACTTGTCGCTCTTTGGATCCCGGAATCCCAGGCGAACGCGGAAATTTTCGAAGGCGAGGCTCTCGAGCACCTTCAGCGTGAAGTCGATGCAGCCCTCGACCTCATGCTCCACCTGCTCGTGGGTGCAGAAGATGTGGGCGTCGTCCTGCGTGAAGCCACGAACGCGCGTCATGCCGCCGAGTTCGCCCGACTGCTCGTAGCGGTAGACCGTGCCAAACTCGGCCAGGCGGAGCGGCAGCTCCTTGTAGCTCCGCGGCCGGGCCTTGTAGATCATCGTGTGGTGCGGGCAGTTCATTGGCTTGAGCAGGTATTGCTCGTCGTCGCTCATCACGATCGGCTTGAACTGACTGTCGGCGTAATACGGATAGTGGCCGGAGATCTTGTAGAGATCGACCTTGCCGATGTGCGGCGTGTAGACCGGCTGGTAGCCGCGCTTGGCAAGCTCATCGCGGACGAAGCTTTCAAGCACGCCGCGGAGCACCGCCCCCTTGGGCATCCAGAGGATGAGGCCGGCACCTACCAGCGGGCTCGTGGTGAACAGGTCGAGCTGCTTGCCGAGCACGCGATGATCGCGCCTGCGGGCCTCTTCCAGCGCCGCCAGGTGCGCATCGAGATCCTCCTGCGTGAACCAGGCCGTGCCGTAGAGACGCTGCAACTGGGCGTTGTTGGCGTCGCCCTTCCAATACGCGCCGGCGATGTTCGTGAGCTTGACGGCGCCGATGCAGCCGGGGCTGGGCACGTGCGGACCGCGGCAGAGATCGACGAATTCCCCCTGCCTATAGAAGGAGAGCGTGGGTTGGTCGGCGAGGCCTGTCTCGATGTGCTCAACCTTCAGCGGCTGCCTGAGATCCCGGACGATCTCCACGGCCTTCTCGCGCGGCACCTCCACCCGCTCGAAGGCCTCGTCGGCCGCGATGATCTTCTTCATCTCAGCCTCGATCTGCGGCAGATCCTCTTCGGTGATCGGGCGGCTGGCCCGCATGTCGTAATAGAAGCCTTCGCCAACGGTGGGGCCGAAGGCTAGTTCCACGTCGTCGAAGAGCCGCATCACTGCGCGGGCCATCACGTGGGCGGCGGAGTGCCGCATCACGGGAAGGGCCCGCGGATCGCCGGCCACGAGCCATTCCAGCGCCACCTCGCCTGTCGTGGGGAGCGGGGCGTCGAGCCCCACGGTCTTGCCGTCGAGCATGGCGGCGATAGGACGCTTTTTTCTTGGCTCTGTCGCTGTGCCGACGGCGGCGGCGACATCAGCCACCCGCGCGGCCTCGGGAAAATCACGAACAACGCCATCAGCAAAACGAACGGTAGGCATGGTGCATCTCGGGCCGGGAGTGGAAACAGGGATCGCTAGGACCAGAATCGCCAGCGGTTCACCGGAGAGTATCGACGCCGTCGGGGGCATCCGGCAAGGCCGGTGATTCGTCGGCGCGGCATTGGCGGAGCCGCGGCTGAGCAGGTGTGGATAAACCGCGTGTTGGACCGCACGATGCGGTCTCGTGTGCGCAGCACTCGCAACAACCGGATGTTTTTACGTGGGACTGTTTTCATGTCCGGTCAGTACACGGATGACTTTGTCCACAGGCAGCGAGCTCAGCTTTTGCAGTTTACACAGCCATTGCGACAGCGTTTTCCAGCAGTCTGATCAGCTTTCTGGAACCGTGTCTGCTTTGGTGCCATCGTTCAAACGTGCTGCAAGTTTTCCCATGTGGGTGCAAGTTTTCCCATGTGGCAGCAAGTTTTCAACTTGCTGATTCGACAAGAGACAAGATGAAATCTTGTCGCCACAAAGAGAGGTCGGGTGGGAGTTTTTGAATTGTGGCAGCAAGTTTTCCCATGTGGGTGCAAGTTTTCAACTTGCACTTGCCTTCGACACGATGAAATCGTGTCGCCACAAGAGATACCGGCATCTGATCCTCAACTGGTTCCGGGCCGGAGGCAATGATCTCATCGGGCGTCGTCGAGGGATTCAGCGGCAAGGCGAAACTGACCGGCAGAAAAGCCCATGGCGTGAGAACGCCGCAAGGCAT
>Ga0209829_10001869_pt1 | contig 16565 bp, 20 predicted proteins | sample C_140205_EF_Meta_FD_187311 | JGI IMG/M metagenome (GOLD analysis project Ga0209829, IMG submission 187311) | Freshwater microbial communities from Lake Croche, Canada to study carbon cycling - C_140205_EF_MetaG (SPAdes) (version 2) | ecosystem: Environmental > Aquatic > Freshwater > Lake...
AACCTCGGGATTTGCCCTGCGCCAGTGGGTGATCTGCAGGCGATTGCGTAGCGGCATAATCACATCAGCAGCGGCGACCTCCACTCCGATGGGAGACAGATCAGCTTCTGCAACGAGATCGTCGACGAGGCGGTCCAGGTTCTCCCGCCAGCCGTCATCGTCACCGAAGTCATCACTGCCGGCCAACTCGCAGGCCTGCTCGATCAACCGGTCCGGGTCGAGGCGTTCGGCGGCAGCGTTGCTCATCAGGTGAACTTCCCATCCAGTACGCGCACCGTGACATCGGGTGCCTGGGGGTTGTCCAGCCAGCGCACGATGACGAAACCCCTTGTGCGCCCTCCCGTATCGAGCCAGTGCCCGTGCCCGTGGTCGCGCGTTCCGATCGCCAGGCGCACTGTGCCGTCGGCCTCGGGTTCGATTCCGCGGTTGGTCACCGAACTATGGCGTTGCAGTGGCTCGAGGCATTCGTGCCAGATGCTCTCCAGCGTGACGGACCAGTACCGGGTTTCGGGCGGCCGGAACTGCAACTGCAACGTCTGCTCGCCCTGAAGGTCGAACATGCCGAGCATGTAGAGGTTGTCAGGTGTGGTGTTCTCCCCACCCAGGCTTTCCGATCCTGAGGTGATGAGGATGTTCGGTGCCTCGAGCAGATCGGGTCGCACGGTGCGGTGCAGGGTGGTGAGTTTGACGATCGTCCAGCCCATCGCGGTCAGCTGATCGGCCAGCAATTCGTCGGTCAGCACCGGCGGCGGTGTCGACGTACCCAGGCGGGTGATGTTTAGCGCGGCCGGGACCTGGGTATCCGGGTCGGCGATGTAATCGCGGATGACGATCGACGACGCGTCGGCGGGGATCTCGATCCATTGCGCGCCGGCCAGGTCGGCGTCGTCGGGCCGGGTGGCGGCGAAGACGACGTTGAAGGCTCCGCCGGCGTCGAGCACCAGATCGCGGTCGCCGAGGTAGTTGCTCATCCGCCGCGGGCTCATCCCGGTGCCGGCAAGCACCTGCAGACCCAGGTAGGTCGAGGTGCCGCGGGTGCCGGTGAGTCGGTAGGCGCGATCCCCGGCGATCATGGCGAGCCAGTAGGCGCCGTGCGGGTTGGGTCCGCCGACATAGCGGAACGGCGTGCACATGGCGACGAAGTGGGGGTGGTCGGGGTCGGTGTCGACCGAGAGTTCGGTGCACAGTGCCGTGACCCGGTTGAGCAGGCGTATGCCCTCGAGTAGTTCACGCTCATCACGGGCGTCAGCGGTGATCTGGGCGGTCAAGTCGTCGAGGACCTTCCGGACGAAACCCCAGGCTTCCAGCGACTTCTCACCGCGCATGTCCTGCGTCATGTCTTCGGGCCTCGGTTCTGTCGGGTGTCTGGCGTAGACTACGGATTCTGGCTGAGGTTCGGCCAGGGTGCGAGGGGCTGATCGGTTTCGACTTCGCGCATCGAATCAAGAGAAGCGTGCCGGTGCAGGCAAATGACCACCGTAAGCGTCGTTGCAACCAATTAAGCGCCGATTCCAATCAGCGCGACTACGCCCTCGCTGCCTAAGCGACGGTGTGTCTGTCAGACCGGGAGCGCCCTCGGCCCGGACCCTGGCATCAGCTAGAGGGACAAACCGTTAAGTCCGGTCACGGGATCTAACGGGACATCAAACAGTGACTGGGATCGTCATCCTGACTTGTTCGCGTGAGCAGGAGATCCAAGTAGAGACATAGCGGACTGCGCACGGAGAAGGCTTGAGGGAATGCCGTAGGACCCGGGTTCGATTCCCGGCAGCTCCACCACGAGAAGTAGGCCAGGCCGAAAGGCCTGGCCTGCTTTGTTTCATGCCTCGAGGTCGCGGAAGCGCTGCTGCGCCGCTTGGCGTGTGACACCCAGAACCATCCCGATCGTGCCCCAGCTTTCGCCGTTGGTACGGGCTTCGGCCACCGCGCGGCGCAAGTCGTCGGCCGCGACGTCGGTGGCATCGGCGGCCTCGCGAACGTGTCGGAGATAGCGGCCGTCGCGCACCTTGACAGTGGGATCGGCGGGGTCGAGTTGGTCGAGCCATTGTTCGGCAGCGTTGGCCTTGTTGGCTTTGGTTGTCATAGTCATCACCTCACAGGTAGTCATAGTTCTTTGGTTGCAACAGGTTGACGTGGATGACTCGTCTCGGGTCGTCGGCCGGAATGACGACGACTTCCAGTAATCGCGCACCTCGGTCAACGCCGATGATCAGCAGATGACCCTCGTAGTCGCCCTGCTGCTCGATCAGCCGGAACGGGTTGCGGATGACATGCAGCGCATCCGCATCGGAGATTCCGTGTTCCGCGTAGTGCTTGCGCGCGGACCCGGCGAACTCCACAACGTCAATAATGGTTTGACGTCAGGCGGTTGTCAATGCAGCCTTGACGGTCGTTTCCAGTGTGGGGGTGCTCGTCGTCGGTTCGGCTTAAGAGGTTTGCCTGTTTTGTTTCTACTGCCCTCTCGGAATGCTCGCCTTTGAGGGATGGTCGATAGGAGTAGACCCTGGCGATCGCCATCTGGATATCGGTCAGCCGGTCCTGTGCCGATCTGGTCACAACGCGATGGCCTGGCTTCGGGCAGATTCCGAAACGCCGTCTTTGAGAAGGTCTTCGCAGGCGACATCGACTGGCATCTCGAGTAACTGTTCCAATTCCAACCGGATCCCCGACAATCGGGACAGTCGACTACCGGACCCTTCGGGGGTGAGGTCTAGCAGTAGGTCGATATCACTGTCAGGTCCTGCGGTACCCCGCGCGATCGACCCGAATAACCGGGGATTGCTCGCGCCGTATCGGGCCAGCACATCACTTATTTCCTTCCGATGCTCGCGCAGTCGGGTCAATGCCAGTTCACTCGCAAGGCTGGTCATTGTGAGGATTCTACGTACGTTCGCGGACAATCCGGCTGCGCTGGTTACCGCTAATTGGGAGACGAAGCGTCCTGGATTTCTGTTGACGGCGTCAACACCTCTCACGTTTCCGCGGGTGTTTTCGCGTCGTCTGACGTACTTTCGCGTCGTCAGATGCGGCGTTAGCCTTGTTCAGGCCGTTTTTCAGAGCGTGTCCGATTCCCGGCAGCTCCACCACTGAAGCAGGCAAGGCCAAAAGGTCTGGCGCGCGGTAGGGCAGCGGTTCAGCCGAGGGCTTGCAGTCCGGTCGCGGCGGCCACGGCAGCGCCGGCGAAGTCACTGTCGCGAAGCTTCGGTTCGACGGTGTTGACTCGCAGGTCATCGGTCGCCTGACGGTTCGCGGCGGCCGGTGCGACCAGGAAGGCGTACTTCCGCTGTTTGGTTGCGACGGCGAGGATCGCGTCCCGTTCCCCCATCTTGGTCAGGGAAAGCGTCTTACGGGCCCACTCCCCGGGCGGGGCGTTGAATGCGTCAACGTAGACAACCCATAGCCGGACGTCGCGCGCCGCCTGCAGACTCTTGACGGCGGATTTCACCTCGGCGATCTGCTCGCTGCTCAACGCTCCGGTGGAATCGGTGACAGCCTGGCGCAGCGTCATCGGCGCCGTCGACCCGGTTGGCGCCTGCGGGGCTTGAGAAGCCGTTGGCGCCGGCGATTGCTGGGCCTGCGACGGCGCGGGAACCGGTGATGCGGACTGGACTGTCTCCTGGCTTGTGCTCGCTGAGTCGTCGGTGTGCAGGAGGGTCTTCGCACCGAAGCCGATCCCGCCCACCACGGCCAGCCCCGCGAGAATTACGGCGATCCGCTTCGGCCAGATGTACTTGATCGGCACCCGCGTTCCCGTGGGCTGACCATCACGAGGGCCGAAGGAGTTGGCCTCGGGGTAGGGCGGGATGCTCATCGGCGTTGGCTCCGATCGTCGTGGAAGTTGCTTCGAAGGAGCCTAGCGACGACGCTATCCGACTTTCCGTTCGTGTCTTACTGACAGTCGCGCAATCGGGTATCGGGTGCCGGCGGAGGGCGAGACTGGGTTTCAGACGCCCCCGGGTCGCCTTTATCAATGCCGCTAGTATCCGAGCCCATGGCCACTCCTCAACGCGTCCACATCACGCACGAGTTCAAGTCCGACCCCCAGACCGTGTTCGACAAGCTCGCCGAGCACGAGAACCTCGGCCCGGTCTTTGGCGCCAACATCACCCGCGTCAACGACGGCGCCACCTCGCGCAATGGCGTCGGCTCGGTGCGTCGGCTCAAGCTTGGTCCCCTTCCCGCGTTCGAGGAGACCACCACAACTGCTCAGCCGAACACGCTGATCGAGTACAAGATCACCAAAGGCAGTCCACTGAAAGGCCATTGGGGTCGCCAGGAGCTGACGCCGACAGCAGGCGGCGGCACGAGACTGGACTACACGATCGGTTTCGATTCAGCCATACCCGGGCTCGCCGCACTGGTCGGCAAAGTGCTCGCATCCGCGATCAGCAAGGGTCTCCCGAAGCTCACCGACTAACCATGTGACGTGGACACGGTCCCTGCCATCATTTCGATGTGGTGGCTGCTGCCAGAACCGCATCGTTGATCGCAGTCGGTGTGACTCCGACGACGGCCTTCTGTGCGCGACTGGCGAAATCCAACAGGTAGCGACGTTTAGGGCGCCGCGATGTCAGCGCATGGTCGACGGCCCTAGTGACCCTGCTGGGATCGGCAGCAAGTTTTTGCATACGTCCCAACACCTTCCGAGTCCCGGCAAGGTGAGACGCATACAGTCGGCGGTGTTCGTCAGTGAGGTGCTCGGCCATCCGGTCATGCTCGTTGAGCACTTCCGTCCAGAGATCGGTGCGGATCGGTCCGGGCTCGATCAGTGAGACCGGAATCTTCCACGGCCGCAGTTCCATTCGGAGTGCATCGGCCAGGGATTCGATCGCGTACTTCGATGCGTTATAGGCGCCGGAGCCCGGCGTGGTGAACAGCCCGCTGACCGACGAGATGAACAAGACCCGCCCGTGGGACGTGCGAATCTTCGGCAGCACCGCCTGCGTGACCGCGATCTGAGAAATGACGTTGACATCGAACTGTCTGGTCAAGTCATCGAGCGCCAATCCCTCCACCGGACCGTTGACGACGATGCCGGCGTTGTTGACGACGCCGTTCAACTCAGCGGGAAGTTGGTCGGGAAGGGCGGCGATCGCGGCGCGGTCGGTGATGTCGAGTGGGATCGGATGCACGTTGGGTATGCGCCCGAGGCTTTGAAGGGCATCGGAGGATCGTGCAGTCGCGTAGACGTCCCAACCCCGTCGGCTCATGTGCTCGGTGATCGCCAGGCCGATTCCACGGCCTGCGCCGGTAACCAATACGGAAGGCATGGTTTCTCTTCTCTTGTTGCCGTTAAGTGGGTGGGGTATCCGTTACGCCGTTCTGACGAATTCCGTGAGAGCTCACCACGGGGGGTAGGCCCATCCGTACATCGTCCACGCGCCGAGATTGGCAGTGGGCAGAATCTGAACCTGGTGGCCATCACCGTAGCCGGGCGAGAGACCCTGTACGCCTCCGGAAACGAACGTACCGTCGCCCCGAGAGATGTCGACATGGTTCCCGTACGGGCCGACGGAGAACACCAGTGCGCCACGCGGGATCGGCGTTTCGTGATGGTCGAGCCCGCGGGCGGCCAGCGACTGGTAGAACGACAGCGCCATGTCGTGCCCGATGCCGGTGTCGGTGGTGAGGCCGAATGCGGCGTCCACGAAATCTTCGCAACCATAGGGGCCGAACACATCGGTGCCCACCATGCTCTCGGCGCGCATGACGTGATCGTTGGCCGGGTAGTGGGTGCCGAAGCTTCCGGTCGCGGGCCTGGATTCGGCGATGGGCGGATCCCAAGCGATGACGTCTCTCTCACTGGTGCTCGTCCCGGACCCGCCAAGGCGGCCCTGCGCCGAAACCGAGGACTTCCCGTCGAGTTGGACGGAGAAGCTGGTCTCGTCAAGGGCGCATTGCGCGCCGACGTCGGTGCCGCTGCCCGACGCGCACGATGCGGCGGCAACCCCGGCCGAACTCACTGCCGCCGTGACCGACGCGGAAACCAGAGCGCCCAGAACCAACCCGCGTGCCGCGAGTGTCAAGCTGCTGTCTGTCACCGGATTCCCTCTGGTCGGAGTTTGACTACCCATAGAGATCTAGACGGTACGCGTCTGAATGGTGAGCTCTGCGAGCAAAACACCCTGGCGCTCATATTCGGGTTCGGAGGAAAACCATTCAGAGTTCTTCGGGGTCTAGCGTGGGCGGAATGGGTTACTTCAGCGACGACGAGTGCCAGGAGCCGGATACCGACAGCCCGCTACGTCGTCACGAGTTAGCTCAGACGAGCCGGGATTTCGAGGTTGGCGAGTACGCCGTCGACGATCCCGTCGTCGTGGGGCCAGGGTTGCCGCCCGAGGATGGTTCGTGTGGTCAGTTCGCGGTGCAGTTTCATGTCACCACTTCAACGGTGGTGGGGCTCAAACGCATCGCCGACGCACGCGGGGTGAGTGTGCCGGAATTGTGCCGACAGGTCGTGGGTGTTTTCGTTGCACAACAGGGAGGCGAGCTGGGCGCGTTGCTCGCCGCTGAGGCCGAGATCGCCGACTACCGGCCCAGCCTGGGCCAGTCGTAGTCGCGATACCTGCCAGGATTGCGATCGCTATCGGATGCCGCCCCCCGCGGCTAGGATCGCTTCGATGGCAATGGGGCCGCGTGACGAGTACAAGGCCAGCTACCCGGACTCCACCACTGGTCTACGCTGGGCGTTGGCGGCGGTTTCCGTGATCGCTGTGGCCGCCGTGATTGCTGCCGTGACGCTGTGGCTGAAACCCCGTCACGTCGAGCAACCTCCGCCCAAGGAGAAGGCTTCCACCGGTGTGCCCCGCGCTGACCTTGAGCAGATCACCGGTCAACTGCTGCTGCAGAAATTCCCCGGGCCACCCGTTCGGATTACCTGCCCCGATAACCTGCCGGCCAAGGTTGGCGCATCCGAGGATTGCGTGCTCCGGCGCTTCGGCAATGCGTTCCGGCTGACCATCACCATCACCTCAGTCGCATCGCCTACCGATGCCAACTGGACCTATCAGTTAGGTGAGAAGATTCCGGGGTCGTGAGGTTCGGTGGCGCCCAAGGCGTAAGGACATCACACCCCAAGCGCGCAGCGAATTCGCTTTATGAACCGGCGTCGAGTGGGTCGATGAGCTTTAGCGCAGCCGCCTGCGCTTCGCGAAGGAAGTCGACGATGTTTGCGGCCGCTGCGCGAAGTTGTTTCTGATTTGCGCGCTCAGGTCCGAGGATCGCGGTGACCGCAGTGCCGAGTACGCCCAACGGATCGTCGACATCGACCGCGTGAGGGCCGGGCCCGATCAGAGATAGCGCGACGCCGTTGATCAGTGAACGCAGCGCGAAGTTCTGATCGTCGACATCCCAGTCGTTTCGAGCCATACCGTTTTCCCGCCAGATCGGTAGGGCGGCGCCCAGAACGGCGCCCGGCCCGAGCGCTCCGTCGAGGGCGATCGAACGTGGATGGTCGGTTAGCACGCCGAGCAGGTCATCGTCGTGTCGTTGGAGCGCGGCGAGCAGAGGCTGGTTTGTCGCGATCTGCAGCATTGCGGGGCAGAACCGCGAGGGGCGGGCAAGGTCGGGGTCCGCGCTGAGTCGTTCGATCAGATCATCCAGCAGGCGCAGAAATGCGCGGCCGATAAGACCGATCAGCAGGTCTTCTTTCGTCGGCCAGTAGAGGTAGACGGTGCCCTTGCCGACGTGGGCGCGTGCCGCCACGTCGGCGACGGTGAACCCCTTCGCACCCCGGCCGATCAGCAGGTCGCCGGCCGCAGCCAGCAGTCGCGCAGCCTTGGTGGAGTGAAGTTCGGGCAGGTCCCGCATCGGCGCGTTCACGCCCTCACTGTAGCGGCTCCAACTGCAAGATTAGCGAAACTGACCAAAATCGTCATTTGGTCAATCATGCGCTAGGCTGGTGTCATGGCCCACACTCCCCTGTCCGCTGAGGGCATCGACCGGCTGACCAACCAACCTCCGCGTGTGGAGGCGCTACGGAAAGCGATCTTCACCATCGCCGATGGGTTGACCACCGCCGTGGACCTCTCCCGTATCTACGTCGACGGGTTGGAGAATCTGCCCGATAACGGGCGCTTCCTGCTCGTCGGCAATCACACGTCAGCCGGCTGGCCGGAAATCGTTCTGACTCCGTACTTCGTGCACCGCCATCTCGGTGTGCGCGTCAGAGGACTTGCCGACCGGCGCGCCACTCAGATGAAGGGGTTGCAGAGAGATCTCTTCGAGGCGGCCGGCGCGGTACCCGGTCAGCCGGATGTCGGCGCCGAGTTGATGCGACGCGACGAGACCATCCTGGTGTTCCCCGGCGGTGGTCGCGACATGCTCAAGTTCAAAGGCGAGGAATACCAATTGCAATGGGAAGGCCGTTCAGGTTTCGCACGACTAGCCATCGCCCACGACTATCCGATCATCCCGGTCGGGCTGGTCGGCGGTGACGACGTCTTCCACAGCCTCGTCGAACGAGGTGGCACGTGGGAGCGGATGACGCGGACCTTCGGAGAACGGATGCACGGTATGTCCGGTGTCGGCGTGCCCCTGATGCGCGGCGTGGGGCCGACGCTTGTGCCGCGTCCGCAGCGGATGTATCTGCGCTTCGGGCAATCGATCTCAACGACACGGCCCGCCCGTGTGAAAGCGGAAAAGTGGGAGGCCACCGTCAAACAACAGACGCAGACTTCATTGGAGACGGTCCTGACCGACCTTCAAGACCTTCGGCGGGGCGACCCGTTCCGCAGTCTGAACCCACTTCGGTGGGGCGCGGCCCTCAGGCCGAAGGAAAACTGAGGCGGGCTATCGCCAAGGACGTCAACGCATTTCGTCGAGTTGTCTGGGCGTCGGTCAGCCGTGCATGCGCCAATCTGGTCACAACTCAGTGTTTTACGTATGTACAGCGATATCCTGAAGCGCCGCTGATCCGCACAATAACGGCCAGAGAAAACAGTCTCATCAGGGAGTTGACATGAAGGCTTCGGCCAATATCGGACGCGTCGGCGGGCTGGCCGTTGCCCTAGGCATCGGGGCGGCAGTGAGCTCGGGTGCCGGGGTGGCATGGGCCGATACCAGCAGCCCCGGTGATAGTGCCGCCGCCGCAACCAGCTCGGAGGCAGCCAGGTCAACGGTGCGCTCGACGCACAGGGCCTCGGCAAAGAAGTCTCTGAGCGGCCCGCTGAGTTCAGGCAGCAGGTCGGCTGCGTTGATCGCCGCGCGCCGTGAGACGGCCCCGGTTCGTACCCGTGTCGACGCCTCGATCATGTCGAGAGCGCAAACGATTCCGGTCGCGGCGGTGTTGAGCCCTGTCGCTACCGAAAGCGTGCCGCCGATCCCTGCGGGCCGCCAGACGCCGTGGGCTCTGCTGGCGTTCGCGCGGCGAGAATTGTTTGGCGACAAGCCGACCATCGCGTACGACTCGGCGCTCAACAGCCAGTCCGCGGGTGGAGTGATCACAGGCAACATCGCGGCGACCGGTGACGCGCTGAGCTACGTCGTCACCCAGAACCCGCAGTACGGCCGTGTGGTGATCGATCAGGGGACCGGTCAGTTCACCTACACGCCGGTAGTGAGTGCGGCCAATGCGTACACCGATTCCTTCGAGCTTAAAGTCGAGGACAGCGGCTTCCATCTCCTGGGGTTTCTTGACCCCAACGCAAGCACCGCCGTCGCGAACATTTCTGTGGCGGTGACAGGAATCAATCCCGTTGCGGCTCTTCAGTTCCCGGACGGTTTCCACTGGGGTGTGGCCACCGCCGGCTTCCAGACCGAGATGGGCGGTGCGGCGCCCGTCGATCCCAACACCGACTGGTACGCGTGGACTCACGACCCGCTCAACCAACTACTCGGCTGGACCAAAGGGATACCGGAGAATGGTCCGGGCTCCTACCTGCAGTATGCGACTGATGCTCAACTGGCCCGCCAGGGTGTCGGCGCAGACACATTCCGGATCGGCATGGAATGGAGCCGAATCTTCCCCAGCGCCACCAAGGTCGTCGAGGGCGCGACGTACTCGATGGCAGACGTCGATGTGTCAGACGGGGTTAGCGACTCGGAGATGCAGATCCTGGACACACTCGCCGACCACGACGCGGTGACGCACTACCGTGACGTCTTCGCGAGCCTGCACGACAACGGCCTCGAGCCGATGGTGACGCTGCAGCACTTCACCTTGCCCATCTGGCTGCATGACCCGCAAAAGGCACGCATCACCGAGACTCTTGGCACCTTCTTCGGTTACGCCCCGCCGACCGGCGGCGGGTGGGCCTCCGATAACACCGAGGTCGAGTTCGCGAAGTACGCCGCCTACGCTGCGTATGAGTTTGGTGACCAGGTGGATACCTGGGTGACGATCAACGAGCCGGTGAACACCATGCTGGCGTCCTACCTCGTTCTTCCGGGTCAGGGCGGGTTCCCACCGGGCGTCTTACGTGGTGACCTTCTGAAAAAGTCCCTCATCAATGAAGCTGAGGCGAACGCGGCGGCGTACCGCGCAATTCACGAATTCGACCTCGGACCTAACACCAAGGTCGGCGTGGTGCTCAACATGCTTCCATGGGAGCCGGCCAATCCGGCAAGTGCGACCGATCAGAAAGCGGCCGCCGCATTCGACAACTTCTACAACCGCTGGTTTCCCAATGCGGTGATCAATGGACAACTGGATGCCAATTTCGACAACATCCTGACAAACGACCCGGCGCGGCCAGATCTGGCGAACACTGCCGATTTCGTCGGCGTCAACTACTACTCGGTCGCCACCGTCGACTCTTTGGGCGGCATCGGAGGTCTGTTGTCACTGATCAGCGGCATACCGCTGCTGAACGGACTGCCGGCGCCCGAGCACGCAGGCGCCTGCCCGGCGGTGCAGGGTTGCACCGACATCGGTTGGGCCATCCAGCCAAGCGGCCTGCGTGACGGACTGGACGTCGCCGCCTCCTACGGCAAGCCGCTATGGATCACCGAGAACGGAATCGCCGATGCCAGCGACGCCAACAGGGCCGCGTACACGGTGCGCCAACTCGCAGTGCTACAGCAAGCCATCACCGACGGAATCGACGTCAAGGGTTATATCCATTGGTCACTCATCGACAACCTGGAGTGGGCAAAAGGCTACGCACCAAGGTTCGGACTCTATTCGTTCGACCCTGCGACGCTGGAGCGCACTGCCAAGCCAAGCCTGGCGATCATCCGCCAGATCCCGCTCGCCAACGGCATTTCAGCGAGCCTGTTCGCGACCTATGTGAAGGATGCGCCCGCCGAGCGGGCCTGACGTGGTTGATGTGCGCCGGCTAGGGCGTCGAGAGTGCGCTCAGGTTGCTGTTAGACCCGAAATTGCGATCTGGACGCACTCTCGGTGAAGTGTCGTCGGGGTGTCGACGCTAGTCGTTGCCGAACCCGGTGCCGCTGCGGATCAACGGTAGGTCCGCCATGGTCGCGAATCCCGGTGGCGCTGCGCACACCGCGGGGACTGCGTTGAGGATCTGCATGGCGGTGGCGACGTTGGATGCGGTGACGTGCTCGAGCATGGTTGCGCTGGGGGAGCCGGCCATGACCAGGAAATGGGTGCGCATCTTCGGGTCGCCGTCGATGGTCAGCGTCCAGCCGTGCTGTGGTTTGGGCCAGTGCGACGGGTACTCCCCGCCGACGGTCCACAGTGCCTCGATCTCGACGAGGGTCTTCCCGCCGCGTCGGCCCGCCCAACTCCAGCGCTGACCGGCAGTGGTTCCGGCCCGCAGCACGTGGTCGAAGATCTGATGGTCCTTGGTGGCCGGTACCGCTTCGACGGTCGCGGTCACCTCGTCGATGCCGGCGCCCAGCGCATCGGCCATAAGCCATACCTCGTCGCTGAAGATGCCGCTGTTGAAGGCCAGGAAGTCGTTGGCGGTGGGGTTGATGTCTTCGACGGGTTGCCCGAAGGCCATGTTGTCGAAGGTGATCGACGTGCTGTCGTAGAACGACCAGTCGGCGCGCTCCTGCAGGGTGATCCGGTCGATGCGCCGGCTCATGCCCGACAGGGCCAACGGCAGTACACCCGAAAGGTTGCCCGGGTTGAGGCCGCTGCCGTGCACGCTGCTGCGTCCGGCCTGGCACGCCTGCGAAATCTTGTCGCGGTCCTCTGCGGCGATACGGCGGGGATGAAACAAAAACGCTGTCGTCACAACATTTTTACCGCTCGCCAGGATTGAGCAGACGTCGTCGATGCTGGTGTTGCGGGGCGTGTAGATCACGCAGTCGGCATCGAGCGCGAGGATCTCGTCGACGTCGTTGGTAGCGGTGACGCCAATGGGGGAGCGCTCGACGAGGGTGGCGATGTCGACGCCGTGCTTGTCCGGTGAGTAGACCCGGGCGCCGACGATCGTGAGATCGCGGCGATGGTCAAGGATCGCGATGAGCAACTCGGTTCCGATGGCGCCGGTGCCCCAGAGGACGACCCGATGCTGTGCTGATTGCGATTGGGCTGAATCCGCCATGAACGCTCCGAGGTAGTGGTGAGTGGCCCCTGAGGTGGGACGCTACCGGTCGGTCTAGATGATGCCAATACACCAAATTTTCTGATGCTATGCTGTCAAAGATGCGTACGACGGTCACTTTGGACGACGACACCGTCGCGTTGATCCATCGGCGGATGCGCGAGCGGGGCGTGTCTTTCAAGACGGCACTCAATGAGGCGATCCGTGACGGCGCTGTGGGGCGACCGGCGCCGATCCCATTCGCCACCAGGACTGCTGATCTCGGGGTTCCGACGGTCAATCTGGATCGCGCGCTTCAGATTGCGGCCGAACTCGAAGATGAGGAACTGATCCGGCGTCAGCGCCGCGGCGCATGAAGATCGTTGACGCCAACGTCCTTCTGTACGCGGTCAATTCGGCCAGCGAACACCACGGGCCAAGCCGGCGTTGGCTCGATGCGGCTCTCTCGGGGGCGGACACCGTCGGCTTGGCCTGGGTGCCACTGCTCGCCTTCGTGCGGTTGACCACCAAGGAAGGGCTCTTCCCGTCGCCGCTACCCCTTTCTGCGGCGATGGGTCAGGTGTCCGCGTGGCTGGGCGCGCCCGGGGTGGTGCTCGTTAGCCCGACGCCGCGACACGTTGACGTTCTAGCCGGATTACTCGGCACTGTCGGCGCCGGGGGAAATCTCGTCAACGATGGACACCTGGCAGCACTGGCCGTCGAGCATCGCGCCACCATCGTCAGCTACGACAACGACTTCGGCCGTTTTGACGGCGTCGTCTGGAAGACGCCTGACGCGCTGCTGTAAGTGATGCTCTACTCCGGGCCCTACTCCGCAGAGTTGACGAGGCTTCGATAGCGCTCGTTGAACGCAAAGAGTGCCGCGTCCTTGTCGGGATAGACACCGCGCTCGAATGCGCGCGAGCTCATGCCCTGCTGAGTGCGTTCGACGACGGCGGCGTCTTGTGCGGTCACCGTCTCCATGAAGTCGATGAGTTCCTGGACTGCCCCAGCCAAGCTGGCATCGGCGATCACATCAGGCGGCAGCAGATAATCGCTGACGATGGTCGTGCTCGTCGCACTGCGCGGCAGCAGGGTGGTGAGCGTGGCGTAGTTGCCCGACACGTCGAGCATGCAGTTGGGGAACAGGTGCGCGCCGTAGACCGACAACGCATCCTCCTCGGTCAGGCCCGGGAGGGTGGGGACTGTGCTGGCACCGGAGAATGTGAGCGCGGACGCGCCGGATTTCATGTTGACGCCACCGTCGTCGCGCGGATCGGCCTCGTATACGCGGCCGGCGCGATACGCGGGGACCAGGTCGACGAGTTCGGGATGAACTGTGGGGCAATGTAAGCACTCGCGGAAGTTCTCGACCCAGATCTTCCAGTTCCCCGCGACATCGAGAGTGGTCGTCTGGACGATCCGCAGCGCACCGAGATTGAACCGCTCGTAGGCGAGCGCGTCGTCGTCGTGCGAGGCGATGTAGTCCTCGAACGGGCCGGCCTGGCCGCCGAGGTCGACGAAGAGAATGCCTTGCCACTCTGCAACCGGCATGCCGTGAAGGCCGTACTGCGACCGGTCTATCTCGTCGGCGCTAACGCGTGGTGTTCCGATCAATTCCCCGTCGAGGCCGTAGACCCACGAATGGTAGGGGCACTTGATCGCGCGCTTGAGTGTGCCGGTGCCGGCGTCGCAGAGCAATGCGCCGCGGTGGCGGCACACGTTGTGGAAGGCGCGCAGGGTGCCGTCGTGATCGCGGACGATCACGATGTTCTGGCCGGCGACCTCGGTCGCGCGATACGACCCGGGCGCGGCAACGTACTCGGAGCGGCCGGCGCAGGCCCAGCTGCGGCGGAAGACGGTGTCGATCTCACGCTCGTAGGCCTCGCTGGACCGATACAGCTCGGCGGGCAGAGTCTCGCGGCTCGTAGGCACAGCACCACCATACGACATCCTGACTGCACGGTCAGTCAGGCAAGCGAGCGGTTCGGGGACCCGACTACCGGCGTCGCGAAACCGAAGCGTTAACCCGGGCCGTCCGGGAAGAAGATGGGGATTGGGCAGGTTCGGCAGCCGACGGCATTGACTGAGCCGCGGCGGGGGGAGCTGTGGCTGGTTGCCTTCGGTGCCAGCCGCCGAGGCGAACCCGGCAAGCACCGGCCCGCCGTCGTTGTGTCCGCCGACGAGATGCTCACCGGAGTCGAGGACGAGTTGATCGTCGTCGTCCCGGTGTCGAGTTCCCGTGCACGGACACCGTTGCGCCCGGTCATTTCACCGGATGAGGGAGTCGACGCCGACAGCGTCGCAGTGTGCCGGGGCCTGTGCGCGGTTTCCCGGGCTCGGCTGGTGCGGCGCCTCGGCGCAGTCAATCCCGAAACGCTGCATCACATCGAGGACGCACTGGTTCTCGTTCTCGCGCTGGGGCCACCGCTTACTCGCTGATGCGTCATGTGGCGAAGGTGTCCTGCAGGTAAGTCAGAGTTCATCTGCGGGAACTGTTCCTAAACGATCCGCAACCCGGTGGGTATCCGAGACGGATCACGCCAGAAGGCGTCGTTGGTGAAACGCTTGAAAAGGTCTGGTGGTAAGAGGGTTTCGCGTGGTTCGGCTTTGACCGTGCCGCGCACCGTGTGCAGACCGGGAGTGCCTGCACGTTCGTCGAACTCGGTGACGTCATAGTCGACGTGGCCGAAGTCGTGCTCGAAGTACGGTTCGCCGATGAAGTCGTAGATGGCGCGCAAGGTTGCACCCGGGTCAGTGGTCAGGGTCTCGTATTGCACCAGCAACAGCCGGTCCCGCTGCGCGCCGTAGCAGGCCTGCTTGAGTGCGTCGTAGGGTCCGCCCACCATGCCGTCGGGCGCCACGACGCCGTTGGCGCGGGTGTACACCGTGCCGCCGGGGCTGTAGTTGAAGATCGACGATGGGCTGAACACATTGCGCTGCACCAGTCGCTCAATGCTGTCCAATACCCAGGGCATCTCACGCACGCAGGCGATCACCTTGGCCGCGGGGAACAGCCGTGCGACCGCCGGCATCCACCCGCACCATGCCCGGCTGGTGTCGAAGATGACGTCAGCCGGGCTGTCGGCATAGAAGTTGTCGAACAACCCGTGCACGATCCGCTCACGCTGGCCGTCGTCGATAAACACCGAGTACTCGTTACGGGCACTCATTTGACCGAGCAGCGCACCGAACAACCCTGCCAGCGGACCGGACATCCCGGCCTGGAAGCGAGGGTTCTGCCGCAGCAGTGCTGCCAGGAGCGTGGAGCCGGAACGCGGGAGACCAGAGATGAAGTGGATCGTGGGCATGCGTTCTCCTTGCTGGGCGTTCGCTGAATCTAGCCGTGAACGGCTATCTCGACTGACCAAGCTCAATGTTAGTATTGTTAACATCGACATGAAGGACAGCCGCCGGTCCCGCTCCGCAGACACCTACCACCATGGCAATCTGCGGCAGGTACTTCTGGAGTGCGCTGTTGAACTTGCCCGCGCGGGTGGCCCAGACGCGGTGGTGTTGCGCGACGTGCAGCGGATGGCCGGCGTAAGTAATTCCGCGGCCTACCGGCACTACTCCGATCGCGACGCCTTGCTGGCGGCGGTGACCGAGTACGCCGAGGCGCACCTCGCCGACGCGATGCTCGCGCGGCTGGGTTCGGTAGCCAACCGCGGAGCTAAGAACAAGCGCGCGATCGCACGCTTCCGGGCGACAGGGCAGGGGTACATCGACTTCGCCCTTGCCGAACCTGGTTTATTTCGAACGGCTTTCGCCCACACCCAGGCCGGACGGGATGTTCACATGCGGTATTCCGTGGCAGCCGACGCCACCATCAATGAGCGGCATCCCTTCCGGATCCTGATGCGCTCCATCGACGACCTCGTTGCCACCGGCGTGCTGTCGCCGGATCGCCGCGACGGCATCGACGAAGCCGCTTGGGCCGCCGTGCATGGGCTCTCGACGTTGTTTCTCGACGGTCCACTCAGCGACGCCGATGCCGCCCGAAAGCAGTTGATCACCAACCGGATGCTCGACCTCATCGACGTCGGCCTGCAGTAGGCCCGGGTGCCATGTTGACAGCACTAACATCATCTGCCATCCTCAAGATGTTGCCAGCGTCAACATTGAGAG
>Ga0209829_10001871_pt1 | contig 16556 bp, 13 predicted proteins | sample C_140205_EF_Meta_FD_187311 | JGI IMG/M metagenome (GOLD analysis project Ga0209829, IMG submission 187311) | Freshwater microbial communities from Lake Croche, Canada to study carbon cycling - C_140205_EF_MetaG (SPAdes) (version 2) | ecosystem: Environmental > Aquatic > Freshwater > Lake...
AGTTGCTCCCGGAGTTGCGATGACTGGGCCGGGTTGCCCGTATCCCTATGTCTATGCCCCTTCCCCGGCTCTGATCGCTCCGACCTTCTTCGTGGGCTTCGGTAATGGTTACTGGTATGGCAATAGCTTCTGGCCCTATCGTTCGGGCTGTGCCTTCTATGGCGGCCACTACTACGGCGGTTACGGCACGAACTACTGGCGGCATGGGTATGGCAGTTGGCAGAGTGGTACTTACCATGGAGGCAATCAGAACTGGCAGGGTTACCACGGCGAAAATTGGAATCGGTAGTACAAGTCCGCAGCTCGGGAAGTCTTTTCGCTTGTCGGTGTGATCCGGTGCCGCATTACTTATGCGCTGCATGGATAACACGAACCTAGCCGACGCTCACTTAATGAATCCGCTGGAGGAGCGGATCCGATATAAGTTTCGCAACTCCCTGCTGCTGGCCGAGGCTCTGACCCATGCGAGCATTTCGCTGGAGAGGAAGGATTACCCCTTCGACAACCAACGCCTGGAATTCCTAGGCGACGCCGTGCTCCAATTGGTAATCACGGGGGAGCTTTTTTTGCGTTTTCCGGATTTTACGGAGGGGCAGCTGACCAAGATTCGTACCCGTCTTGTCTCGCGCACCGCACTCAAAGAATATGCCCGGGTTTTGCGGCTCGGCGAGCACCTGATGATGGGACGGGGAGAGGAGTCGAGTGGCGGGCGTGAGCGTGCTTCCACGCTTGGGGATTCCTTCGAGGCTCTAGTGGGTGGGATCTATGTCGACGGTGGCATTATGGCGGCCCAGCACTTTATCCTCTGGGTGGCCGCTGAGAATTTGGCAACCGTCACCGCCGAACCCGAAGAGATAAACCCAAAAGGGAAGCTCCAGGAACTGCTCCAGGCCGTTGCCCCGAGCTCGCCGGTCTATGAATTGCTGGAAGAGAGCGGCCCGGAGCATCTCAAGCATTTCCGTTGCCAGGTTGCCTGGGAGGGCATGACGCTTGGCGAGGGATCAGGACAAAGTAAGAAGGAAGCAGAGGTCGCAGCGGCCAGTGAGGCCCTTACTCGCGAGCTCTGGCTTTCCAAAGCGCAGGTTTCCTAATTGCTTTCTCACAGACTCCGCTTCGTTCATTCTCATCCAGATATGGAAACGCAGAACTCCTTCACTCTCAGCCTGCCTCTTCTCTCCATCCTGCTAGGACTGGCTCTTGCGGTAACTCATCTCCTAGGGATTGTTGCTTCGGGCTTCCTGATCAAAGAGGCAAAAGCCTTTCCCCGCTCAAGATTCTGGGGAACCCTCCTGCTGGGGATAGCGATTCTCTGGACATTGGGCATCACGGCCACCACCGATCTGGGTGAATTCAACCCCATCAGAAACGTCCTCATGCTGGGGGTACTCGGAGGAGGTATCCTGCTCTGGAAATTCGTTCCTGACTTTCTCTCCTCCCGCTCGCTCGGCTTTCTCTTACTCCTAGCCGCTCATCCTGTTCTGGAAACAACCTTTCTGCAGCATGGCGTTGCCAAGATTGCTCTGTCACTGCTCGCCTACGCATGGGCACTTGCCGGGCTCTTCCTGGTCGGAATGCCCTATCTCCATCGTGATCTGATCGCCTGGGTCTGCGCCCGGAAATGGCGATGGGATGTTGTCTGCTGGGCCGGAGCAGCCTACGGCATCCTATTGCTGATATCAGGGCTATTAGGTTTTTAGGCTTTCGGTCTTTTGGTCCGTTGGGCTATTGGGTGCTCCAATCCGATTAAAAGATTCCGGATCCCAGATGCTTCTGCATTCTGATCCAACAGCCTAACAGTCCAATACCCCACAAGCCTTGTCTCTTACTCCTACTCGCAGCGGAGCGCTTTGACCGGATCCATCCGAGAAGCGATCCAAGCGGGGATCAAAGCGGCCAGTGAGCAGATCACGAACGCGCTGACACAGATCAGGACGACATCCGTCGGCACAATCTCGGCGGGAATCTCATTGAACTGGTAGACGCTGCGCGGAAAGATCTCCACACCCAGCACGGAGGCCAGCCACTGGCTGACCTCATTGCGCCAGCGAATCAGTGTCATGCCGAGCACGAGTCCGCTGGCCACGCCGATCAGACCGACCACCATTCCCTGGACTAGGAAGACAGAGACAATCTGCCAAGTGCGCGCTCCCAGGGCCTTGAGAACCCCGATCTCCCGGGTCTTCTGCACCGTGACCGTGATGAGGGTATTCATGATGCCGAAGGCAGCCACCAGGATAATGAACATCAGTAGGAAAAACATGACATGGCGCTCCATGGCGATGGCGTCGAAGAGTTGCTTGTTCAGATCCATCCAGGTCACGCAGGAGAGCTCCTCCGGAAGGTTCTTTCTGAGATCCTCCCGGATCTCGGCCGCGCGGTTCGCATCGACTGTCCGAATGGAAAGCCCGTGAATCGAGCCCCCCAATCCGTAGAGCTCCTGGCCGATGTGAAGCGGCACAAGCAGGAACTCACTGTCGTAGAGGTAGCGCCCACTCTTGAAGATGCCGGTGACTGTCAGCTGGGTGGGTAGCACCATCTGGCGGATCGTGTCGATGTCACCCCCCTTCGTATTCTTGGATCCCTTCTCCTTAAGCTTGAGTTTATCGAGCTGCTCGATGACCTCGCCCAGATTCCCCGGGGAATAGACAGTGAGGACATCTCCCACATGGACGCCGAGGGTGTGTGCAAGCTCGGATCCGATCACCGTGCTGTCGCCGGCAAGGTCCAGCTTGCCAGAGATGATGAACTTGGAGAGATCGCTCACTTTGAGCTCGAGCGATGGTTCGATCCCCCGGATCTTCGGGGCAAGACGCTGGTGGCTGAACTCCACGATCACCGGCCCCTGGACAAACGGAGCGGCGGCAAGCACTCCCGGGGTCTTTTCAGATCTGCCGACGAGGTCCTTCCACTGGTCAATCAGGCCGTTGTTGGTCACGAGGAGGTGTGCGTCGAAGCCTATCACCTTGCGCTGCAGTTCCCGTTCAAATCCCGTCATCACAGACATCACCAGAATGAGCACCGTGATGCCCAGGGTCACCCCAAGCACGGAGATCAGCGTGATCACCGCAAGGAAGGTGCGCTTCGGCTTGAGATAACGCGCCGCAAGGAAAAGCGGGGCTGGCAGACGCGAGGACATCAGCAGAGTAAAAAGTGAAAAGTGAAAAGTGAAAAGGACTGAGGCGTGAAGTGCCGAGGAATGAATGTCTAATGATGAAGCAAAACCGCTCTAGTCAGCGATTGGCGCCCCGACGCCCCATTCCTCGCCGTCAATTTCATTACCCGTCTCACCTTCTCCTTTTCCGTGCCGGTCGGGCTCAATCAGGATCTTGCTAGTGATGAGGGACGCCACACAGATGAGGAAAATCCCGAGGAAATAAATGCTGTGCCTCCTGAGGTGGAATGGTCCCTCCACGAGATCCAGCCCACCGAGCGCATCCAGCAGCACCCCCCAGAGGAGGGGGGCAAATCCCGAGGCAAAGCTAATGATGACTGTCGACATCGCGAAGTAGTGGTTCTTTCCCTGCACCGGCACGACGGCCATCCAGAGGTGACTGTTGGCCATGATGTAACCCGCCGTCGCTGCACCACCAAGGATGTTAAGGAGGAGCACAAGCCACCAACTCGGCGAAATCACCCCCGCAGACATCGCGAACCAGAGTGCAAGCACGATGGAAAAAACGAGTAGGGAGACCTGAATGAAGGGGATGCTCCCGACGCGGTCCACACGGACACCCAGCCACTGAAGAATCAGCATCGGCCCGAGAAAGGTAAACGCAGCAAGCCCGTAAATCAGGGAGGGGGAGAAATGGGCCTGATCCCTCAGATATTCCACCGGAAAAACACCGAGCCCTCCCGCCACAAAGACAAAAAGGAGGCTGAAAAGAATCCAATGACGAAACGGAGTCAGACGCATCATCGTGATGAGAGGGACGTTCTCCGAGGATCTTGCGGCCGTCTCCTCGTGCTTCGTGTCGGGAATAAGGCGCAGATAGAACAGGCTGATGGCAGCGGTGATCACGGAAACCCACAGCACCAGCGAATATTTCCACGACTCCACGTGCCCCTTCATGAGCAAAGCCGCGACAAGCATCGCGATCAGGGAACCAGCATTGACGAAGGTGTGGTCGATGGAGATAAAGCGTCCACGGATCGGGGAGCTCACCAGATTCGTCATCCAAGGGAGAAAAGCGGTCGAGGAAATCCCCCTCAAAAGATTGAAAAGGAAGAGGCTCGCGAGCAACAACTTCAGGCGCACATCATTGGAAAAAAAGAAAAGGAGCGGCACGACCGCCGATATGGCAATAAAAATGGAGCGAAGGCCCCAACCCATCAGGGCAAAGGATCGGTAGTTGTATTTTTCGAGATATCGCGCCGCAGGCAACTGGAGCACGGTCATCAGTGGCGTTAAGGCGGCGATGAAGCCGAGTATCAGCGAGTTGGCCCCGAGATCCTTGGCCAGCAACACCGTCGGGGCACCGAGGATGATCTGGAAGCAGACCGCGTTGTAAAAACTGAACCAGTGAAAGTTGAATACCCCCTGCGTGTACGGAACGGGAAAGAGGCTCAGGGGCCCCCGGTAGCCCGGTTTACCTCCAACTCCGCCTGAGTTGTCGTCGATCCGACTTGTCATGCCTTGGAGCCCACATCCTGAGCAGCAGCCTGGAGACGTTGCTTGAGATGGGGAAACAGAATGACCTCGCGGATCGACTCCGCACCGGTAAGAAGCATCACCAGTCGATCGATGCCGATGCCGATTCCCCCGGCCGGAGGCATGCCGTACTCGAGTGCCTCCAGGAACTCGGTGTCGATCTTCTGCTGCTCCTCGCCGGCCTGGTGTTCCAGACGTTCACGCTGAAGGTCCGGATCATTGAGTTCGGAATAGCCCGGCGAGATTTCCTGGCCGTTGATGATCAGTTCGTAGACATCGACCTTCGAGGGATCGGCGTCATTGAGACGCGCGAGAGGCACCAGTTCCTTGGGAACATGGGTGACAAAGCAGGGATCGATCGTCTTTTCCTCGACCAGTTTTTCAAAGATATGCTGGGTCATCTCGAACTCTTCGGGGCAGTGCGAGATATTAAGCTTCAGTTCGGTGCAGCGCGCGGTTTTCCCGGCCTTGTCGAGAGCGAACCATCCCGGAACAGCTTCCTCGATCAGATCATGGTAGGAAGCACGTTTCCAGGGTCGGGAGAGATTGATGGTCTTGGTCACATTCCCCTCCTCATCGCGGTGATGCACGTGATGGTCTTTGTTGCCGAGCATGACCGCCAGATGACAGACCAACTCTTCCACCAGCACCGACATGATCTGGAAATCAGCAAAGGCCCAGTAGGCCTCGAGCATCGTAAACTCGGGATTATGACGGCGTGAGATTCCCTCGTTGCGGAAGCTGCGATTGAGCTCGAAGACTTTCGGGAACCCAGCGACCAGAAGACGCTTCAGGTAGAGCTCGGGTGCAATGCGCAGAAAGAAATCCATGCCGAGGGCGTTGTGATGAGTCTTGAAGGGCTCGGCCGCAGCCCCCCCCGGCACAGCCTGCATCATCGGAGTCTCCACCTCGAGGAAGCCCCGCTCATCCAAGAAGCGGCGAATCTCACGCACGATGGCCGAGCGTTGGAGGAAAATGGCACGCGAGGAGGGATTGGCAATAAGGTCCAGATAGCGCTGGCGGTAGCGCGTCTCGGGATCCTGAACTCCATGCCATTTATCCGGAAGGGGACGGAGGGACTTGGAGAGAATCCTGAGGCTCCGTACCTTGATGCTCGACTCGCCCGTCCGGGTGGTAAAGCACTCCCCCTCCACGCCGATGAAGTCGCCGATATCGAGCTGGGTAGAAACGGCCAGAGAGGTCTCGTCGACTTCCTTGGCATTCACATAGACTTGCATTCTTCCCCCCATGTCCGAGAGATCGAGAAAACGGCTCTTCCCCATATCACGATAGGCGGTGATGCGTCCCGCGAGAGAAACGAAGCGCCCCTCTTCAAATCCATCCCTCACCTCGGCGACCATTCCGGTAGTTTCAAAGAGTCCTCCGAAGGGATCGATGCCGAGATCGCGGATGGCCTGAAGTTTCTGCCGACGGACGGCAACAAGCTCGCTTAGAGGTGAAGTGGGCGACGCGGGTGAAGATGGTGACGGAGTAGGTTGTTCCACCTCTAAAGAGCAAACGGAGAGAGCCTCCCGATCAATCAAAAACGGAGGAGTTAAGGAGTGATGAGTTAAAATGTTAAAAAGGAGATGAGTCGAGAGCTTGAAGTTTGGCAGGCAACCTCAAGCGAAAACGCCCCCTTCAACCCTTCAACCCTTCAACCCTTCAACCCTTCAACCCTTCAACCCTTCAACCCTTCAACCCTTCAACCCTTCAACCCTTCAACCCTTCAACCCTTACCAATTCCGCGGCAAGTCGGATGGCGGAGAGGAAGCTCTCGGGACTGGCCTTTCCAGTTCCAGCAAGCTCATAGGCCGTGCCATGGTCAGGGCTGGTCCTGACAAAGGGGAGACCCAGCGTAACGTTCACCCCATCATGGAAGCCGAGCAGCTTGAGCGGGATCAGTCCCTGGTCATGGTACATGCAGAGCACTCCGTCAAACTCCCCATTGGCAGCACGCCAGAAAACTGTATCGGGACTGAAAGGACCGGCGAAGGAAACACCCGGATTCGCGGAGCAGAGCAGCGGCAAGGCAGGCTCGATCAGACGCTGCTCTTCGTCGCCCAGATCTCCCTGCTCGCCGGCATGGGGATTGAGACCGGCCACAGCGATGTGTGGTGCAGTTATCCCCCGTTGCTTCAGGAATCCCGCCAGCAATCCTCCCGCCCGGACGATCTCGGCAGTGCTGAGAAGAGTGGCCACATCTTTCAGGGGCACATGAGCTGTGACCAGGGCCACGGTGAGAGGGCCTCCAGTTAGCAGCATGGCGAAGTTCGAGACCTGGGCGCGAGCGGCGAAGAATTCCGTCTGCCCGGGAAACTCAAAACCGGCTTCATGAAGATGCTTTTTGCTAACAGGTCCTGTCACCACGGCAGCAAGTTCGCCCGAGAGAGCCCTCCTGGCAGCCTCCTCTAAGCTCGCGATTGAACGCAAGGATCCCGCTGGGGAAGGATGGCCGGGATCGAGGGGCGCAGGATCCCCGATGACTTCGAGACGCACTCCGGGCAGAGGTTGACCAAGGAAAGATGATAGAGCAGCAGCCAGCAGTTCGGGGCCAATACCGGCCGGATCACCCGCCACAAGTCCGATTATCGCTTCTTTCATTGCTGCAATTCCCAATGCCATCTCGAGGAGTATGAAGAGAGGGTCTTCTTAATAAGCGTTTGCCCTACAAGATCTTAAAGGATCTTAATGTAGGCCTTTTTGTGAAGCTCCTTGAGCCAGCGATCCTGGGTCTTCAGCTTTTCTTCCTGGACGAGTTTCTGGACGATCTCCTGCTGAACCTCAGAAAGGGGCTTCGTGACGGCCGGTTTCACGGCCTCAACCATCAGGATGTAGTAAGCGTTATCGAGGGGAATGACGGGGCTAATCTCCGAGGGCTTCAGGGAGAAGGTAACCTTCGCAAGCTCCTCATTGAGCGTCTTGCGCTCGACCCATCCCCAGTCCCCGCCCGATTCATTGGTCGAATCCTCCGAGTACATCTGGGCCAAACGGTCGAACTCGGCGCCCCCGGTTAGCTTTTCCCTGATTTCTGCAGCCATTTGCTTCTTGCTGATGGATGAGGCAGTGGAAGCATCACCTCCTCCCGAGGCAGCCCCCTCCTTGAGCACGATCATGCGCAGCTTGACCTGTGACGGAGTGGAATAGGAAGTACGATGTTGTTCGTAGAATTTCCGTATCTGCACCGGAGAAACGATGACGTTCTCGCTGGTCTTCGACTGACGCATAGCCTGAACCGTGATCTTGTTTTTCTCGTTGTCACGAAAACGCGCCATGGTGTAGCCCTGCGCTTGAAGCGTTTTCACAAAAGCCGTGCGGTCCCCTCCGAACTCCTGGCGGATAATGTGTTGGATGCTGTCGTCGACGATGTAGGCGGGAATGTTGAACTCCTTTTTCTTGAACTCCTGAAGGATCAGATCCCGGTCGATGAGATCCCTGACCGCATGCTCGCGCATCTCCTTGATCTTAGCCTGCAGCTCCTCTCCATGATAAATTTCCGAGGCTGATTTCTCCTGGGCAGCCACCAGTTCACGGACCTGGGAAAAGGTAACGACATCCCCGTTCACAATGGCGGCGATCCCGTTGATCACCTCTTCGGCAGCAGGAAGTGTCGCCACAGCAGCCAGTAAGGCCAAAGCAGCTACAGAGAGAAAAAATGGTGTGAATCTGATGGAGATCATGATGAAGAGAGTCAGCGAGGGAACACAGGAACAAAACTGTTTCTATACCCTCAACGCCTCCAGAAAGCGCAAAATCTCGGAAAGCTTGGAAGCGGGCTTGGAGGCCGTCAAGCGTGGAAACCGATGACCCATAAGCAGGAAGTCACCGCGGCGGGTCAGCATCAACCGTTCTCCCCGTGTCTCAACTTTGGTAATTCCTTTGGCAGCAGCCGCCCGCCGGATCCTCTCGGTGACGAAAAGATGACTAATCTCCTGTGGCAACGGCCCAAAGCGATCGCGCCAGGCGGAGGCGATCATCTCGAGCGCCGCGACATCCGGAGCCGCTGCAAGGGATCTGTGGGCCTCGATCCGGAGTTTAGACTCGGGTAGGTATGTGGTGGGAATGAAAGCCCCGCAACGGCTGATTTTCGCCTTACTCTCCGGTTTGAGAACTGACTGGGAGAGTTCCTCGGGAGTTATCGCCACAAAATCCAGCCTCAAGAGCGACTGGTTCCCCGAGTCCAGTTCGCCGGCCCCCGAGGACTCACCCTTCATCCGGGCAACGGCCTGACGAAGCATCCGGCAGTACAGGTCGAAACCGACGGCGGCGATCTGACCGCTCTGGGCTGTCCCGAGCAGGTTCCCCGCGCCCCGGATCTCCAGATCGCGCATGGCAATCCGAAAACCTGCGCCGAGCTGCGAGTATTGACGGATCGCCTGAACCCGGCGACGAGCCTCCCCAACCATCATCATGTCGCGAGGAAGCATCAGATAGGCATAGGCCTTCTGACGACCACGGCCGACACGCCCCCGGAGCTGGTAGAGATCGGCGAGTCCGAAGCGGTCGGCGCGATCGATGATGATCGTGTTAGCATTAGGGATATCAAGACCGCTCTCGATGATCGTTGTGGAAACCAAAACATCGGCCTCCCCTTCCACGAAGCTCTTCATCACTCCCTCCAGCTCCCCCTCCTCCATCTGCCCGTGACCGACAAGCACACGCACTCCGGGACAGAGTTCACAGATCCGCGCCGCGACCTTCTCGATCGAGCCGATCCGGTTATGCAGCAGGTAGACCTGACCGCCCCGGGCGCGTTCCCGCTGGATCGCATCCCGGATCACACGCTCATCATAGGCACAAATAACAGTCTCCACCGGCTGACGGTCAGGCGGCGGCGTCTCGATGACGGACATGTCGCGCGCCCCCATCAGCGAAAGGTAGAGAGTTCTGGGAATCGGTGTTGCCGAGAGAGTCAGCACATCGATCAGGCGGAAGCGCTCTTTCAAAGCCTCCTTGTGCTTCACGCCGAAGCGCTGCTCTTCGTCTACAATCACCATGCCGATGTCCTTGAAGATAACATCGGGAGAAAGCAGTCTGTGCGTTCCCACGACCAGATCGACCGACCCGTCTGCGAGTCCCTTGACCACCTCGCGCTGCTCTGCTGCCGTGCGGTAACGGCTTAGCAGCTCGATCTTCACCGGATATTCGCTCATCCGCTCCCGGAGAGTCCTCAGATGTTGCTGGGCCAGAACCGTGGTCGGCGCCAAGAAGACGACCTGCTTTCCTCCCATCAAGGCCTTGAAGGCGGCGCGCAGAGCCACTTCGGTCTTTCCGAAGCCGACATCTCCGCAGAGGAGACGATCCATCGGTCGCCGGGATTCCATGTCCTGCTTGATCTCTGAAATGGAACGGAGCTGATCCGCGGTTTCCTTGTAAGGGAAGCTCATCTCCAGCTCCCGCTGCCACGGCGTGTCTGGCCCATAGGCGTGCCCCTGTCCCGTTTCCCTCTCGGCCTGGAGTTTCAGGAGACGCCCTGCATAGAGAAAAACCGATTTTTCCGCAGCCTTCCTCGCCTTCGACCACTTGTCGTCGCCGAGCGACGAGAGATGAGGGGACTGCTTTCCCACACCGACATAGCGCGAAACCTGCCAGGCCTGGTCGATCGGGACAAAGAGCCGCGAATCATTCGCAAATTCCAACGCCAGCACCTCCCCCTCCGTGCCGTCAGCGGCAGAGAGACGCTGCAAGCCGAGATAGCGCCCGATGCCATGCTCCGTATGGACGACAAGCTGACCCTCCTCAAATTCGGTAAAATCGATCGCGGATCGGGAGGACCGTTGCTTCTCCCGGCGGAGGTGAAGCCGTCGGAGTCGCTGGCTGGCCGATCTTCCGAAGAGCTCGGCATCGGCAAGCACCGCCAACTTACCCGCAGGAAAACAGAAACCGCGGGAGATAGCCCCGATCCGCATTTCCGGGAGATTCTTTTCTGAGGAGAAATCCGGTAACGTCGAGGCGAGTTCCCGGAAGCGCTCCGCTTCGCCCTCCGTGGCGCTCAGGAGAAGCATTCGCCAACCATCTTTCCTCCAGGAAGCCAGCTGCCGAAAAAATTCCTGCCTACGTGCCTCATCGATCACGAAATCACCGGCACCAAAGGAGGCAAAGGGAATCGGATCGAACGCTGTCACTTCGCATGTCAGCTCGCTTTCTTCTCCTTCATCGAAGGACTCCAGCGTCGGGGCTGAGGAGATGAGCAAGCGCTTCGTCGGCGGTATGAACTGATCAGTGGAAGTATCCCCTGCTTTTTTTCCCACTCCTTCTCCCACGTCCTCTTTTACTTCCCATCCGATCTCCACGACCAGATCGTCGGACTTGAGATAATCAGCCAGCCTGACACTCGGACGATCTGTGTCACCAAGCTGGATATTACATTGATCGACCTCCCCCACCGAGGTCTGCGTATCGAGATCAAATTCCCGGATCGAGACGATACCATCCTCGTCAAACTCGAGACGGCAAGGCATTGACTGCTGCCAGGAAAAAAGATCCAGAATCCCACCCCTCAGGGCAAATTCACCGCGCCTCGTGACTTGGGCTGCCCTCTCGTAACCGGCATCCTCCAGGGGAGCAGTCACACTTCCGGGCGATCCTTTCCATCCCTTCGGAAGGGAAAGGAGATGGCCTGTGAGATCAGTGACCGAGGGAACCAGCTCCTCCCATTGGGAGACATTGATGACGGGAGCCAAGACCTCGCCGACTGCTAACCGGCCAAGAAGGGATATCCTTTCCGAGGCCGTTTCAGGATCGGGGAGGCCAAGGCCGGTCGCCGGCACCTCCAGGTCGGGAAAAAGGGTTGCCTGATTGATCCAGACCGAAAGCTCCGAGGCGAACTCTTCCTGGGAACGCACATCACGACAGACAAACCAGATGCGTGATCCAGCAGGCATCCTGCGTGCCGCCACAGCAGCCAGAAAAGGCCAGGCCTGTTCGGAGGCATCCCGGAGTTCCATGACGGCAGAGCCTACGTGGGCACTTACACCGGCGAGCAGTGCATGCAGGCGCGGGTGCTCTCCCACGGCATCTAGCAGATCGTTATGAGCGCCGGAGTAGACCATGAGATTCCAGATAGGAGTGAGCGAGCGCCTGGGATAGAGTGGTATCGCGAAGAGATATCCCATTCAGGGAGGCAACAGGCATCACCCCGAGGCGAGAATTCGTGACAACCATAGCGAGTGCTTTTCTCAGATCGGCAGGACGAAAATCACGTTCCATCACCGGGACACTCTTCTTCACCCAGCCAAGCACTGCCCCGGAGCGAGCACCGCGTGAAACGGGGGGGGTGCAAAGGACGATTCCTTGCTTTGCACGCATCCAGACCAGCAGGTTGCCCATAGCGCAGGAGAGAGCATATCCCTTGGCATCGAGCACGATCCCCTCGTCGGCGACGTCGTTGGCACGGGCGGCGGCGAGCATCTCCAAATGCGCCGTATAATTTCCAGACTTCTCCCCCCAGGCTTCGCCAAGAAATGACTTGGTCAAAACAGCCAGTCGGAAACCTTTCTCAAGTTCCGCTTCGGTCGGAAAATGTACCGGTTCCCAAGTGATATAGCATCCAGCAGCACGGATCGGGGAGGCGGGAGCCCCCTCACCCGCTGTCAGATAAATCCGCAGCATGCCGTCGGAAAGAGAGACGCTTTCAACAAAACGTTGTAGGCTTGAAGCCAGCGCCCGGGCAAAGGGAAAGCCGTTTCGCTTCGAGGCATCGGTCAGGAGCTCAAGATGCTCGCTAAGCAGGAGAGCCTTTCCGTTCCGGATCGCAATGCTTTCAAAGAGATGCTGCCCGTAACGGAATCCCCGGTCCGTCAACGACACGCCACCCTCGTGCGGGAGGATCGACCTGCCATTCCAATGCCAGGATCGGAAATCCGGAACGGTCTGCTTCCTCATCACAGGATCACAAGAGGATCATTAGTCGCCCAATGACGAGGCTCCCCGGATTCCCATTCTCTCGAGCCGCTTGCGGAGGGTCGCCCGGGTGATGCCGAGAAGCTTGGATGACTTAACCTGATTATTGTTACTCAACTCCATCGCCCTGCGGGTGAAGTCCTCTTCGACCCAAGGAAGCAGTTCCCGATCACCGCCTTCACGGGTCAGCGCCTTAAAGAGTAAACCGGCTGCCTCTTCGACTGTCAGGTCGGTCAGTGAAGCCGATGCGTTGTCTCGGAATTCTTGAGTTCCTTGGGTTTCTGGACCGACAGATGGGTTGACGTTTTCTGAAGCGCTTACAACTTGGCCAAGGGGAAGATCCTTCGGCAAAAGCACATCGCTTGTTGCCAATACGCAGGCACGCTGCAGGGTGTTCTGCAACTCGCGGACATTACCGGGCCAGGGATAGGCCTGCATGACCTTGATTGACTCCCCGGAGAGTTGGAGAAGCGGGCGGTGCTGCTTCTGGGCGATGCGGGAGAGAAAATACTCGGCCAGCAAGGGAATGTCCTCTGAACGAGCGCGAAGAGGAGGCAAGTGGATGCCGACGACATTGAGACGGTAATACAGATCCTCTCGAAATTCTTTCTTGGTAATGGCTTCCTCCAGATTCCTGTTTGTCGCGGCGACGATCCGGACGTTCGACTTGAGAGTGGCATTGCCTCCGACCCGCGAAAACTCCCCCTCCTGAAGGACGCGGAGAAGCTTGCTCTGCACCGGCAGGGGCATCTCGCCAATCTCATCCAGGAAGAGAGTGCCTCCGTTGCACTGCTCAAAGCGTCCGATACGCTGGGTAGCGGCGCCGGTGAAGGAACCCTTTTCATGACCGAAGAGTTCGCTTTCCAGAAGGTTCTCAGGAATGGCGGCACAGTTAATCGCGATGAGAGGCTTCTTGTTTCTCTCGCTGTAATTGTGAATGGCGCGCGCGACGAGTTCCTTGCCGCAGCCGCTCTCGCCGGTGATCAGGACGGGCGCATCACTCATGGCCACGCGACCCACCATTTTAAAGACGGACTGCATCGCCTCGGATTGGCCGACAATGTCGTCGTGGTATTGCTCGACGGTGAGCGCCGGTTTGACAGGTGCAGCCGAGCGAAGCTCCGCAGCAGCCTTCAGGGCCGTGTCGACCACAACCTTCATGGTGAAGGGGAGAGACTCCTTGCGCAGGAAGTCAAAGGCTCCGAGTTTCATCGACTCGATCACCGCCTGAGTTGTGCCGTAGGCACTCATGATGATCACCATGGCGTTCGGGGATTCGGCTCGGATCTTGGCAAGCAGGTCCAGTCCTCCGGCTGGCCGCAAATGCATCTCCGCGATCACTAGATCGGGCTTCTCGAGACAGAAAATCTTGTATGCGTTTGCAGAATTCGTCTCCGTGATCACGCGGACTCCCGAGGCCTTCAGTTGCTGGCGCGCCCAGTCGAGGAAGTCCGTCTCGCTATCGACGACCAGCACTGTTTGATCGATCGGTGCGCTGCTCATAAGTGTCAGGAGGCATTCGCCGAGTTGGTGAGATTCTCAACGGAGGCGCCGTAACGCCGTTCCCGGGAGCCATAGTCCACGATGGCCGCATGGAGATCATCTGCTCCAAAATCGGGCCACAGCTTGGAGGTGACATGAATCTCCGTATAGCTGAGCTGCCAGAGCAGAAAATTGGAGATCCTCATTTCCCCCGACGTCCTGATCAGAAGATCGGGATCGGGCATCGTCCGGGTGTAGAGATGACTGGAAATTGTTTCTGCGGTGATCTGGTCGGGTTTTAGTTTGCCCTCTCCCACCTCTGCGGCGATGGAACGCACGGCATCCACGATCTCGTCACGACCGCCATAATTCAGAGCCAGGGTCAGGGTGAGGCGTGTATTGCGAGACGTCTCCTGGATGGCCCGTTCCAGACGCTTCCTGGCGGCTTCCGGCAAGTCTGCCATCCGACCAATGGCGGCCAGACGCACCCCGTTCTTGTTCATCATGGCGACCTTTTCCGAAAGGAAGCGCTCCAGCAGTAGCATGAGTCCGGCCACCTCGAGAGCGGGACGCTTCCAGTTCTCCGTCGAGAAGGCGTAAAGAGTCAGATACTCAACCCCTTCATGAATGCAAGCCTCGCAGATCGTTTCGACGTTGAGAGCTCCCTGCTCGTGCCCCTTGAGGCGGGGCCAACCCCTTTCCTTCGCCCACCGGCCGTTGCCATCCATGATGATGGCGGTGTGACGCGGCACCTTGGATGAGGAGGCGATACTCACTGAATTGAATTCGAGTCGGACCTCTTTTGCTAGAGTTGGATGGTTTGCGCACGACCGGGACCGACACTGACGATGAAAAGCTTGGCTCCGCTCAGCTTGGCCAGGGTCTCCGCGTAACGGCGGGCCTTGGCTGGAAGATCCTTGTACTTGCGAATGGAATCGGTAGGTGTGAGCCATCCGGGCATGGTCATGTAGACGGGACGGCAGCGGGCAAGCTCACCCGCGTCGGTGGGGGGCGTGTCGAACACGGGGCCCTTGTTATCGATCCGGTAGCCTGTGCAGACAAGGATTTCAGCCACATTGTCGAGGCCGTCCAAATTGGTAATGGCCAGCTGATCGACCCCGTTCACCATCGTCGCGTAGCGCGTGGCCACGGCATCAAACCATCCGCAGCGTCGAGCACGTCCCGTAGTGGCCCCGAACTCCCTCCCCATCCCGTGGAGCATCTCTCCGAGGACATCCTCTTCCGTGGGTAGCGGCCCCTCGCCCACCCGTGTGGTGTAGGCTTTCACGACGCCGATCACGGTGTCGATGCGGTTCGGGGCAATCCCGGATCCGGTGCAGGCGCCGCCGGAGGTGGTATTGGAACTGGTGACGAAGGGATAGGTGCCGTGATCGATATCCAGGAAGGTCCCCTGGGCCCCCTCGAACAGGATCTCCTTCTTAGCATCCATCGCCTTGTGGAGATAGGTGACAGTGTTCGTAACAAAGGGCTTCAGGATCTTGGCGGCAGCGGTGTACTCGACTAGCACCTTGGCTCCATTGATCGGCTTGCCACCCAAGCCCTTGATCACGGCATTGTTTTCCCTGATGCGCTGGGCAAGCTTCTCTTTGAAGACCTCGGGCCTGATCAGATCAGCCATGCGAAGGCCGGTGCGGGCGGCTTTGTCACCATAGGCGGGACCGATTCCTCTCTTGGTGGTGCCGATCTTGTTCTTCCCTTTGAGGGCTTCCCGGCGTTCGTCAATGGACCTGTGATAGGGCATCACAAGATGGGCGCTGTCACTGATGAGCAAATTCTTCCCCACCTTGATTCCCCGCTCCTGAAGCCCCTTGATCTCGCTCACCAGGGCTACCGGATCGATCACGACGCCGTTGCCGATCACGCAGATCTTTCCTTTGCGCAGGATTCCGGAGGGAATCAGATGGAGGACATACTTTTTATCGCCATCGACGATCGTGTGGCCGGCATTGTTCCCTCCCTGGCTTCGAACCACGATATCCATATCGCCGGTCAGGACATCGATGATTTTTCCTTTGCCCTCATCTCCCCACTGGGAACCTACAAGAATGGTGTTTGACATGGTATTGAAGCTAAAAAACCGGGTCAGAGTCCGGATAAGTGGTTAAAAATCGCCACACCACAAAAGGAATGCAAGGAGAAACCCCCTTCCTTTTCAGGAAGGCAACGGACGCCTGAGCCGCATTCTCACCACACTGCTTTTGTTGCAGGCTGGCTATATCTATGTGCCTTAAACCAATCACCACCAGAAATGACACTTTATGGCTGGTTCTTTTGGCGTGTAGCATTTCTCGTCATCGCTCTGGTTATCTGAAGGTAGCCATCACGCTTCCTCCGCGCCACCCACCAAAACTCCTTCGCCTCTAGAGTACCATTTCTTCCTGTGATTGGTATAAAAGGCCGAATCCTACACGAGTCCGAAGGTGCTTGGGGAGTTCACTACACCATTGAAAAGCGCGGAGAGGGGCAGGGCCGTTAGGTTCGATTCGAACGGCACGGATTTCCC
>Ga0209829_10001872_pt1 | contig 16554 bp, 10 predicted proteins | sample C_140205_EF_Meta_FD_187311 | JGI IMG/M metagenome (GOLD analysis project Ga0209829, IMG submission 187311) | Freshwater microbial communities from Lake Croche, Canada to study carbon cycling - C_140205_EF_MetaG (SPAdes) (version 2) | ecosystem: Environmental > Aquatic > Freshwater > Lake...
CGGCGACGGACGCCCCGACGTCCTCCTGGGCGCCTCCGCCGGCGGCACCGTCACGGCATGGCAGCATCCTGCGGAATCCGCCGGCGCGTGGTCACCGCGGGTGGTCGCCCGCGAGCCCGGCGCGACCAACGTCCGCGCTTTCGATGTCGATGGTGACGGACGGTATGACGTCGTCGTCGCCAACGGCCACGGCACCGGCCTGCACTGGTTCCGCGCCCCCAATTGGGAAAAGCACGTCATCGACGCCACGCTCCGCGACACTCATGCCCTCGCGACCGCGGATTTTGATCGCGACGGCGACCTCGATCTCGCCGTGGGTTCGTTCAGCCAAGGCCTCGTGCTCTGGTTCGAAAACATCGGCGGCGGGCGCTTCACCCGCCATGTGGTCGACGACAATCACGCTCAACAGTCCTACGATCTGAAAATCGCCGACGTCGATGGCGACGGCCGCCCGGACATCCTGATCGCCGGGCGACAATCGAAAAACGTCGTGTGGTATCGGCAGAAATAGGCGCAGGGCGTTCTCCGCTTCACTAATCCCCAATCAGGCGGTTGACGCATGGCGTGATGACGCCCACGTTCGGAACCATCATGCAGAATCTCACGGTCGAACTTCCGGGCGATGTGCTCGATTCGCTGCGGGTGCCGAGCGCAGAGGCGCCGGCGCGGGTGAAGCGCGAACTGGCGTTGCGGCTTTATCAAAAGGGCTTGCTGGGATTTGGAAAGGCCCGGGCGTTGGCGGAACTCTCCAAGTGGGAATTCCACGAACTGCTCGCCGATGAGGGCATCGCGCGCCGCTACGATGAAGCGGATCTGGCGATTGACGAGGCCACGCTCGGACGACTGCCTTGATCGTCGTCGCAAACTCCTCGGTGTTGATCGCGCTGGGAAGCCTCGGCCGACTCGATTTGTTGGAGCGGCGGTTTCCGGAGGGCATTGTTGTCCCGGCGGCGGTCTGGCACGAAGTCGTGGAAACGGGTGCAGGTCGGGCGGGTGCCGCCGCGGTCGCATCTGCAAAATGGATCACGGTCGAAGCGGTCCGGAACGAGTCGCGCGTGCGGGAGTTTTTCCGCGACCTTGACCTCGGCGAATCGGAGGCGCTTGCACTGGCGATGGAGAAATCCGCCGCCATTGTCCTGCTCGATGAAAAGGATGCGCGGCAAATGGCCACGCAACTCGGGCTGGCGCCGCTGGGCACGGTCGGAGTGCTCATCTGGGCTCGCCGAAGCGCGTTCATCGGCAGCTTACGAGAGCAACTCGACGCGCTGCGTCGGCAGGGAAAATTCCGGATCAGCCAGACGCTCTACGCCGTCGCTTTGCACGCAGTCGGAGAGGAGTAGGCTGAATCGGAATGGCCGTTCCACCCCGCCTTCGCGCTTGATTTGCCCGCGTATCTAACTTCATTCCCGCGCGCCGCGATGCCACCCCACACCGATCAAGCCCGCTGGTTCACCGCTGAAGTGGCGCCGCACGACGCCCACCTGAAGGCCTACGTGCGCGGCGCGTTCCCGGCCGTGCGCGATGTCGAGGATGTCGTCCAAGAATCCTATCTGCGCGTGTGGAAGGCGCAGGCCGCCGGCTCCGTCGTCTGCGCCCGCGCGTTTCTTTTTCGGGTCGCGCGCAATCTGGCGCTCGATCTCGTGCGGCGCGAACGGCGCTCTCCGATCGAGCAAGTAGGAGATTTGGCCGCCCTGCGCGTCGTAGACGATAGGCCCGGTGCGGCCGAGACCGTGGAGACGCGCGACCGTTTTGCGCTGCTCGACGACGCGCTCGCCGCACTTTCACCGCGCCATCGCCAAATCGTGATCCTCTGCAAACTCCAGTCTAAGTCCCACCGCGAGGTCGCCGCGCAACTCGGCCTTTCGGAAAAAACCGTGACCGAACACGTCTATCGGGCCGTGCAACGGCTCGGTGAAGAACTGCAGCGTCGCGGGATGCACCGCTTCGAATCATGAGCCGCACTCCTCTGCCAGCTTCCACGCCGCCGGAGCCGTCCGCGCCCCCCAGTCCGGCCGAGACCGGGCTCGACGCCCTGCGCTGGGCCGTCGCCAGCGGCGTCGCATCGGATCTCGTCAAAAGCGCCGAGGCTCGCGCCCATCGACGCCGTCGTAGTCAGCGCGCGGCGGCGGCGCTCGCGTTCACCTTCGCGCTCGTCGGCGCTGGCCTCTGGCGGTGGCCCGGCGCGTCTCCGGTCGCGATCGAAAACCGATCGGTTGCTTCGACCACCCCGGTGGTGATCGCACCGGAGACTCGCACGCTGGCGGATGGCTCCGTCGTCGAATTGCGCCCAGGCGCCGTGCTCACGGTCGCGTTCAGTCCGACGGAGCGCCGCATCTTGCTCGCAGCGGGCGAGGCTCACTTCCAGGTCACAAAAGATCCCGCCCGCCCTTTCATCGTCGCTTCACGAGGGGTTGAGACGCGCGCGGTCGGCACGGCCTTCTCAGTCAACTCGAGTGCCGATGCTGTCGCCGTGCTCGTGACCGAGGGCCGGGTCGCCGTCGCCACGCCGGCTCGTGCATCCGCGCCTTCCGTCAGCTCGCCGCCCGTTCCGGTTTCCACGCTCGTCGGAGCTGGGTTCAGCACGGCGGTTCCGCTCGCAGTGTCCGCGGAGGCAACGCCACCCACGGTCGCCGCCGTGTCTGCACGCGAACAACGTGACCGCCTCGAATGGCGCGTGCCTCTGCTTGAGTTCAATGGCACCGCTCTGACCGAGGTCATCCCGCTGTTCAATCGGCACTCCGCGGTCCGTCTCATCGTCGACCCGGTGCTGGGTCAATTGCGTCTGAGCGGCACCCTGCGCGCCGACGACACCGATTCGCTCCTCCTGCTGTTGCGCAACGAATTCGGCCTGCTCACCGAGCCGCAGGCCGATGGCAGCTTGCGTCTTCGTCGGCGTTAATCGCACCGGTTTTTGCCGTGAAAACTATTTTCGCGCACGACTAGGAGATCCCGCCGCCTGCGTCGTCGTTAGTGTTGACGATGACCCCACTTCTCTCCGCGCAACCCTCGCGCAGGTTCGCCCGAATCACCCTTTGGCTCGCTCTGGGAGCCCTTGCCGTCAACGCAGCCATCGCGGCCGAAGCGGCCCCCAAGTCCTTCGACCTTCCGGCCGACAACGCCGCGAAGACCTTGCGCCTGTTCTCCGAACAAGCCGGTGTGCCCGTCGTCTTCGGCACCGATACCGCCGCCCAAGTGCGCACCAACGCCGTCAAGGGCACGCTCCCTCCGCTGGTCGCGCTCACGCAAATGCTCGCCGACACCGGCCTCGTGGTGGCCGCCAACGAAAAAACCGGAGCCCTCATGGTGTCGCGCTCCCCAAACGCCCCACGGGCGGCGCCGATCACCGGCGACCGCCCGAACGCCAACGCGGCCCCTGACGTCGCGCCTCAGACTTCCGCCAGCAACGACACCGTCGCCCTCTCCCCCTTTGTCGTGCACTCGGGTCGCGACCTGGGCTACCAGGCCACCAACACCCTCGCCGGCAGTCGCCTCAACTCCGAGCTCCGCGACACCCCCGCCGCCATCTCCGTCTTCACGAAACAGTTTCTTGAGGACATCGCCGTCACCAACGTCCTCGAGGCCATGGCCTACGCGCTCAACGGCGGGCCCGACAACACCGACTACCACGGCACCGTCTCATCCGACCGCTCTGACGGGCTGATCCAGTTGCGCGGTTTCGGGCGCGCCACGCTCCTGCGCGATTATTTTCCGTTCAGCCGCTCGGCCGATATCTTCAACACCGAGCGCATTGACTTCGCGCGCGGGCCGAACTCCGTGCTCTTCGGCATCGGCTCGACCGGCGGCGTCGTCAACGCCACCGCCAAGCAGGCCCGCCTCGACCGCGCGTCCGGCCAGGTGCAGCTCCGCGTCGGGCGTTGGGACGACTACCGCGGCACCTTCGATCTCAACCGCCCGATCACCTCGACGCTCGCCGTGCGCGTCAACGGCGTCGTGCAAGACCGCGAGAGCTGGCGCGAATTTGAGTTTCTTAGACTCAAGGGCGCCGCCCTCGGCGCCACCTGGCGCCCATGGAAAGACACCAGCGTGCGCGTCCAGTCCGAATACGTCGATCGCCGACAGATCGTCGCCTACCCCTGGGGGCCCGTGGATATGTCCGGCGCGTGGATCGACGCCGGCCGCCCGCTCTCCGTCAACAACACCGCCGCCGTCGCCGGCACCACCGGCTCGGCCAACCGCTACGTGATTTTCGATCCGACTTCCCCGACCGGCCCGCTGTCCTGGTTCGGCGCGCGCATCACCAGCCCCAAGGCCACCGGCACCCCCGCCTCCACGGCGCAAGGCCCCGGCCTGTTCCGCTTCGAGGTGGTCCCGCGCTCGGTCAATCTCATGGGCGCGGGCGCGCGCGGCGATAATCACTACGGCAACCACTCCGTCTTCCTCGAGCAGCGCGCCGGCCCGTTCATCGTCGAGGTCTCCTACAACGGCCACCGCTCGAGCCGCGTGGCCAACAACCCCGTGAGCACCGCCGAAAACGGCCTGCGCGGCGACGCCAACGCGCTCCTCCCCACCGGCGCGCCCAATCCCAATGCCGGCCGCTTCTACGTCGAGAGCAACGCCTCCTACACGCTCCACGACGAGCGCTTCGATAATTTCCACGTCACCGGCTCGCTCGATCTCGACCTGCGCGCGCGTAATCTCGGCCGGCACCGCCTCGCCGTGCTCGGCAGCCGCGAAATCGCGAAGACGGATTTCTGGTTCAACTACGAGGTCAACACCACACCCGCCGGCGGCGCATTCTACCCGGCCAACCTCGTCAACGTGAACAACCGCATCTATCGCCGCACCTACCTCGACTTCGCGAGCGGCGGCCCCGCGCTCCGCGGCGCGCACGACCCGCGGGATTTTCCGATCCGCGGCGTCAACGGCGTCACCTCCGGCTTTCGCCGCGTCTTCGTTCCCGTCCTCTCCGACATCGTCGTCGATGCCGCGATGATCGCCACGCAGAGCTCGTTTTGGCAGGAGCGCGTGCACTTCACCGCCGGCCTGCGCCGCGACCGGCAGACCTCCAACAACCCCGACGGCCCGACCTGGAATCGCGATCCCGCCACACTCGAGTTCATTTCGCCGACCAAGTGGAACGAGACCGTCTACGCGGGCAACACCGGCACCTACGGCACCGTCGTCCGCGTGCACCCGCAGGTTGGGCTCTTCTTCAACGGCGCGGATAATTTCTCCCCGCAGACCAACCTCGCCGTGGACGGCAGCCCGGTCGGCCCGCGCACCGGCACCGGCCGCGACTTCGGCGCGAAGCTCTCGCTCCTCGGTGGCCGCGTCTCCGCCACGGTCACGCGCTACGCGCTGCGCCAGGAAAATCTCGTCGGCCTCAGCGGCCCCGTGCTCACCGCGATGCAAAATGTGATCAACGACATCTGGGAGGCTGCCGATCCCGCCCGCGTGCTGAGCACCGCCGGTGATACGATCGACACCGACGGCCGCGGCTGGGAATTCGACCTCACCGCCAACCTCACGCCGCGCTGGCGGCTCGCGGTGAACTTCAGCCACTCCACCGTCGAGCAGAGCAACACCCTCCCACGCCTCGGCGCCTACCTCGCCGCCAACCGCACCGCGTGGCTTGCGAGCGGCGCGCTCGTGCTCCCGACCCCGAGCGTGCAAGTGCCCGCCGACAAGCGCACCGTCGCCGGCGCGCTCGAGACCGTCACCAGCCTCTATCAGAACCAGACCGTCGCCAACGGCCGCGCGCCCTACCAGTTCCGGAAAACCAGCGGCAACGTCTTCACGTCCTACACCCTCGCCAAGGACACGCCCGTGTTCGGCCCGCTCACCCTCGGCGGCGGTTTGAATTTCCGCTCGGCTCCCGTCGCCGGCTACCACACGGCGACGTTCCAGCCGCTCCTCGGCGGAAAAAACGTGACGCTGAACGCCATGCTCGGCCGCACCTTTGCCCTGTCTCAAGGCCGCCGCGTGCGCGTGCAACTCAACGTGGACAACCTCCTGGATAACCAGGACCTCATCATCACCGACCGCGACCAGACCGCCGCGTATCGCTACGTTTTCCAACGCCCGCGGAGCTGGTCGCTCTCGAGCACGCTCGGATTCTGAATTTCCGCGCCCCCGTCGCCGCATATAACCACTCCGATTGATTTCTCAGGAACCCAAAACTCGGCGATCAATTCTTCTCACCTGCCTCCATTCCCTTGCCCTCCCGTTCCGCGCCGTGTCACGCGCCGCGCCAAGCCTTCCAATTGGCAAAGGAAGGGAGGCAAAGGAATCAATCCCGCCGGTCGGCCCGCTCGTGTTCTGATTTTTAAGCCGCCTCGTCGATGACTTTACCCCTTCGCTCCACGCGCTCGCTCTTCACGGCTGCCGCCCTGCTGGTCGCGGGCGCGGCGCGGATCTGCGCGCAGGAACCCGCCGCCTTCACGCCGCGCGCCGGTGAAATCGTCACGATCACCGACGAAGCGCTGCGCCTAAAAAAGAGTGCGCCCGCCGGCTGGAACCGCGGCACGCCGCTGCCAGGCACGCAGGCGGCCGGCCCCGGCAAGGCGCCCGCGCCGGGTTGCTACGTGCCGGGCAGCCTCGCGCTCTCGCAGGGTGAAACGCGTTTCGTGCTCGGCCGCGATTTCCTCGTGGACGAAGCGTGGGGCACCACCGGACTCACCGACGACACCCGCATCGACCCGGCCCAGCCGGTGACCGCCGCCTACCGCGTCGCGCTGCGCAGGCTCGATGCGCTCATCGAAACCGCCGACGGCCGGCGCGCCGTGCGCGAAGGCGTGAGCGCCCTCACCGATCCGACGCCGCCCGTGTTGCGCACCGGCGAGCGGCTGCTCGGCTGCTACTTTGTGGATTACCGTGCGGCCGCAGGCGCGGCGGAATTTTTCCGCCACGAGCTGCCGTGGCCGAACATCGCGACCGCCTCCACGCCCGGCCGCATCCAGCGCACGCTCGCGAAACTCCAAAGCGGCGCGCCGCTGACCATCGTTTTCTGGGGCGACAGTGTGACCGTCGGCGGCGACGCCTCGCGGGAGAAAAACCGTTTCGCCGACCGCGTGGTCGCGGCGCTGCGGGCGCAGTTTCCGCGCTCGCCTTTCACCCCGTCGGTCGTGGCCGTGGGCGGCTCGACGAGCGCGCAATGGCTGAAACCCGACGCGCCCGCGACGGAGCCGCGCCGCTGGCAACGCGTGGCCGACGCCGCGCCGGACCTCGTGATCGTGGAGTTCGTGAACGACTCCTCGCTGCCGTCCGCGAGCCACGCCGCGCGCTACGACGACCTCGCGGCGCGGCTGCGCGCGCTCGGGGCCGAGGTGATTTTCGTCGCGCCGCATTTCACTTATCCCGAGCGGATGGGCTTCGGTCAAAATCTGCGCGCGCCGGACGGCCGCGACTACGTTTCCTTCCTGCGCCTGTTCGCCGATCGGCACCGCTACGCGCTCGCCGACGTGTCGGGCCTCTGGGGCCAGTTTCACCGCACCGGCGCGCCCTACCTGGTGCTGCTCAAAAACGGCATCAACCACCCCAACGACCAAGGCCACGCGATGATGGCTGCCGAGATTTTGAAATGTTTCAGCCTGCCCACCCTCCCCAGCCACTAATCGCCAGTCCCATACGCTATCCCAGCCTGGTCCTGTTCCTTGCCCTCGCCGCCGGAATCCTTCACCCGGCCGACGAGAAAAAATCCCCTCGTCGCCGCGTCCGTTGAATCTGCCGATTCCACCACCATCACGCTCTCGCCCTTCGAGGTCGTCAGCGGGCAGGACGTCGGCTACCGCGCGCAAAACACCCTCGGCGGCACCCGCCTCAACACCAGTCTCAAGGACACCGCAGCCTCCCTCTCCGTGATGATCGCCGAGTTTCTCGCCGATGTCGCCGCGACCAACCAGCCTCGATCGCAACGAAGTGATCATCCCCGGCCGCGTCGGCCTCCGGCTCAACTTCCCAAAAACCGCCGAGGCCCACTGGCGCGACTACGGCCACAACCGGGGTCTTTTGTTTTGACCCTCATTTTCCAAAAAAAGGAGAAGACCGGCGGCACTCCGCGGCCCGCCTCACCGTCGACCCGGTGTTGGGTCAACTGCGCCTGAGCGGCACGCTGCGCGCCGACGACACCGATTCGCTCCTCCACCGGCACAATGCGCGGCCTCGATTTCGCGTGAAGCCGGCGGCGCACCTCATCCGTTCCCGCCAGTGAAGCTGCTCACTTTCCTTCTCCTGTGTCCGGCCGCAGCGGTCAGCGCGTCGGAACGCCCCCCAACATCCTCTTCGCCATCGCCGAAGACTGGGGACTGCACGCCGGCGCCTACGGCACGCGCTGGTTCCGCGCCCCCAAGTGGGAAAAGCACGTAGTCGACGACACGCTCCGCGATACCCATGCCCTCGCGACCGCGGACTTTGATCGTGACGGAGACCTCGATCTTGCCGTGGGTTCGTTCAGCGAGGGCCTCGTGCTTTGGTTAGAAAATATCGGCGGCGGCCGCTTCGTCCGTCATGTGATCGACGACGACCATGCTCAACAATCCTACGATCTGAAAATCGCCGACGTCGATGGCGACGGCCGCCCGGACATTCTGATCGCCGGGCGACAATCGAAAAACGTCGTGTGGTATCGGCAGCAGTAGCTGTCGGGCGATTCCTGTGCCACTATACTAATGGATATCTACCTGACATTCGCGCTCCCTGTTATTATGTGATGTAGATACCCACTTCCGGCCCGGATCGAGCCTTCGATGCGGCGCCAAATCCCCCTGTTCGGCCCAACGCTGATCCCATTGGTTCATCAGCCCAACCCGATCGACTCATGCCCCGCCATCCCCCATAGAAAATGATCCCACTGCCCCAAGTCGTCCGCGCTCCAGTTCCCCCGATACTCGCCCGCCTTCGCGCCTCGGTGTTGTGCCTGTTCTCTCTCACGATTACAGCTTGGGCGCAAACGACCGTGCCCTCGACCGCGCCCACCGACCCGGTGCTCAAACTCGCTCCGTTCGAGGTCAATGCCGAGGACTCCAAGGGCTATGTCGCCACGAATACGCTGGGCGGCACGCGTATCCGCACTGAATTGATCGACGTGGGTTCGGCGATCTCCGTTTACACGCCGGAATTTCTGCAAGACCTCGGTGCTTTCGACAACGAAACCTTCCTCGCGTTTGCGGTCAGCGCCGACGTCGGCGGAGCGCAGGGCACTTTTCTCAATGCGAACTCCCAGGGTGAAGAGAACGACAATTTCGGGGCGGGGAACAGCAACACCCGCATCCGCGGTCTCGCCGCGGCGGACAACACGGTCAACTACTTCAAGACTGAGGCGAGCTGGGACGGCTACAACACCGGCCGCGTGGAAATCGTGCGCGGGGCCAACTCCATTCTCTTCGGCCTCGGCAGCCCCGCCGGTATCATCAACGCCAGCACGAACCGGGCTTTGAACCGCAATTCCGGAAAAGTCGAATTGCGGTTCGATCAATATGGCACGCAGCGCATGGCGTTGGATTACAACCGGGTGTTGCTCAAAGACGTGCTGGCTGCGCGGATCGACCTGCTGGATAACGCCCAGAAATTCCGCCAAGCGTCGGCCTTCAAACACGACCGCAGGGCATTCGCGACCGCCAAATACACGCCCAAATTTCTTCAGACCAAGAGTTCCACCTTCAAACTCGAAGCCTCCGCCGAATCGGCGGACATCAAACAGAACACGCGGCGGGGCGCGCCGCCCGTCGACCGCATTTCGTTCTTTTTCCTACCGCAGTCCCAGGGCGGTCTCGCCGGCAACACAGTCAATCGCAACGACGCGGCCGACCAGCGCTTCCTGTTCCTCGATTTCGGTTTGCCCACGCAGCGGGCCAACCCCCTCATCAACACCGGATGGGGCAACGGCACGACCGTAATGGTGTATGATCGCACGCCTCAGCCCGTCAGCATCTTCGAAAAGGAGATCAATTCGGTGAACGGCTACCGCTTCCTGAACAATCAAATCGTGGTGAACCAACCGGCGTCGGCCAGCGCGAGCGCCACATCGATCAACGGCACGGTCCTGCCCGTCTTCCTCAATGGTGCCGGCTCATGGGCCCAAATCGTCGGCAAGCCTTTCGCCACGAGCGGCCGTTGGGGCGACCAAGTCCTGACCGACACTACTTATTACGATTTCTACAACAACCTCATCGATGGCGACTCAAAGCGCGAAGCGTCGAAATGGAAGACACTTAACCTCGATCTGACGCAGACGTTCTTCAACAACCAGGCGAGTTACAATCTCCAGTATTTCCACCAGGAATTCGAAAGCGACCGTTACGCCGCCCTCGGCGCGAGTTCAATTCTTACCGTCGATGCCGGCAGACTGTTGCCCGATGGATCGCCGAATCCCCGCGCCGGGCGTGCCTACCTCAGCGCCTCTCCCTTCATGGGCTCGCGCGCTGCCACCGCGGACCGCGACTCGGTGCGCGGCACCGTTTATCTGGAGCACGATTTCCGCAAAAACGCCGGAGACGGCTGGCTGGGAAAATTGCTCGGCAAGCACTACGTTACCGGATCGCTGGCGAGTCAGGAAGTCATCCAGTCGCGCTTCGACTACATGGCGATCGGCGTGGGTCAGAGCTGGGTCGACAACCGCCTGGTCGATCCGCTGCCCGTCAACCGCGATCCCTATCAGACCCGGGCACGCATCATCAACCAGTTTTACGTCTCGGGCAATCTCAGCGGAAAAAAGGCGGGGGACAATCTCGGCGTGGCCAACATCGGACCGGCCACCGTCGTCCAAAGCGGCACCTATTCCTACCGCTATTTCGACGCCAGCACCGCATTCTTCAATCCGCGCGTGGATCCGGCCGCGACCGATCCGACATTTGGACGCGCCGCTCAAAACCCCGCCAACTACCGCGGCTGGACCACCGGGCCGATCGATCTCGTGGGAGCGGCAACGGACCGCGCCAGCCGGGACTATCTCACCCGAACCCGGGATTATTTCAAAGAGAAGACCGATACGAAGTCATTTGTCTGGCAGGGGAAATTCTTCGAGGGCGCCGTCGTGGGCACCTACGGCTGGAGACAGGATGACTATCAATCATGGCAATATACTTGGGACCAGGCGCTCCAGTTGCCCGCCGATTTCAGCGCCGACCGGTCGGCATTCAAGTTCGCGCCGATCGAGCAGACCGGAGACACCAAGAACTGGAGTGTCGTGCTGCATTTCCACGAGCTGTGGAAAGCCGCGCCACTGAAGGCGTCGCTGCAATACAACCGGGGCCAGAACACGAATCCCGATCCGGCGCGGGTCGGAGTTTTCCGCAACGGGGTGCTCAGTGCCAAGGGCGACACGACGGACATCAGCGTGGTCCTGGCCGACCGGCAGAACCGGATAAATTTTCGCGTCACGAAGTTTGAGACCAACGTGACGAATGCCTCGTCGACCTCGACACTGCAGAGTCAGAAATTCCTATTGGAGCAGACCTTCAACACTGCCTTCGACAATGTTTACCGCATCCTCATCGACAAGGAAGCGGGCTGGGGCGTGATCGATCCAGCCCTCGAGTCCCGCATCAACGCCGGCACCGCGACCGCCGCGGACCGCACGACCTACAACAATCAAGTCATCAACGTGCCGCAAAATATCGCCGCCGCCAATGCCTGGCTTGCGCTGGAAGCCGGCTTTGCGCAGCGCTTCCCACAGGCCGTAAAGGCGTGGGCCACCGGCGGCTTCAATCCCTCCACGAGAGACCCGAGCGCCACGTTCTCCTACCCGGAAAATGCCGTGCTGCTCGAGGACAGTATCGCGCGGGGCTACGAATTCGAACTGACGGCCAACCCGACCAAGAACTGGCGTGTCGCCGCCAATGCTTCGCGTCTGGAGGCGATCCGTGACAACATACCCGGCCCTGAATTTAGCGCGTTGATGGATTACGTTTGGGAAAAACTCAACGGCCCCGCCGGTCAGGTGCCGTTTGCCATCACCAGTGGAGCGCCGACTGACAACAGCCTTCGACGATTTTCCGGCTTCTATGATTCCTACCAAACCCAACTCCAGAACAACGGCCAAGCTGTGAAGGAACTCAGCAAATGGCGCTACAGCTTCGTCACGAACTACTCGTTCAGCCGCGGCCGGCTGAAGGGCCTCTCGGTCGGACTAAACTATCGCTATGAAGATCCGAAGGTGATCGGCTACGGGCTGAAGACCGAGGGGACCCGCGTGGTGACGGACATCAAAACCGCATACTACAATGAAGCCGTGCAAACGTGGGGCCTCTCCGCGCGCTACGGCTTCCGTCTGACCGACAAGGTCAACTGGTCGGTGCAGGCCAATCTGATCAATGCGTTTCAAGGCAACAAGGTCGTCGCTACCAGCACGCAACCCGACGGGTCCTTGGCCCGTGGGATGATCCGAGAGGGCGCGTCGTGGACCGTCAGCAACACGCTGAGTTTCTGATCCGGAAGTGGCGGCGGTATCCGGTTTCAGCTTCGTTTCGGCTCTCCTCTTGCGCGGATAAAGTGCGATCAGCCCGACGCGCAGCGACCACGCTTTCATCGCGTGCATCTTGCGGGCTGCGGCCGGCAACCCGGAGCGATCGGTGCCGGGCGCTCTCGGCGTCATTATACTATTGGATAGCTAGCCGACATCCAATCGCCCTGTTATTCTCTGGTAACCCCTTACCTCGGTTGGCCCCAAACGACCTTCCGGTTTCGAGCTCATTTCCTCTGTCGCCCCATTGGCGATCAACTTTCCCGAGTATCCCACCCCGATAGAACATGATACCCCAACTCCCAACTGTCAGCGTTCCCGATTCATTCCTGCCACTCGCCCGCCATCGCGCCCGGTTGCTGTTGCCGTTCGCCGTTGCGGGTTTCGCGGTTGCGCAAACGACCTTGCCCACGCCGCCACCGGCAGACTCCGTGCAAAAGCTCGCACCGTTTGAAGTCAGCTCCGATTCGTCGAGCGGCTACGTCGCGACCAGCACCCTCGGCGGCACGCTCATTCGCACAAACCTGTCCGACGTCGGCTCGGCAATCTCCGTCTACACGAAAGATTTTCTCGATGACCTCGGCGCCTTCGACAACGAGACTCTGCTCGCCTTCACGGTGAACACCGATGTCGGCGGCGTGCAGGGCACGTTCGTCAACACCAACTCCCAAGGCGAGGAGAACGAGAACTTTGGATCGGGTAACAGCAACACCCGCATCCGCGGCTTGGCTGCCGCCGACAACACCTTGAATTACTTCAAAAGCGATGCGCCATGGGACGGCTACAACACCGATCGCATCGATGTGATCCGCGGCGCGAACTCCATTCTGTTCGGCCTCGGTAGCCCGGCGGGGATTATCAACGCCTCCAACTTGCGCGCGATCGATCGCAACAAGGGCCAGCTTCAGCTCCGCACCGACGAATTCGGCTCCCTCCGCTCCAGCCTCGACTACAATCACGTGCTTTCCAAGGGGGAGCTGAGCTTGCGCCTGGCCCTGCTTTCAAACGATCAGAAATTCAAGCAGAAGCCTTCGTTCAAACAAGACGACCGCATCTACCTCACGACCAAAATCGCGCCGCGCTTTCTCCAAACGAAGAATTCCACATTCAAACTCGAACTCTCGGTCGAAAAGGGCGACGTGAAGTCCAACACCCGCCGCGCCCAGCCGCCGATCGATCAGTTGAGCTATTTCTTTTTGCCCAATTCGCAGGGCGGCCTCGAGGGTCACACCGTCAACCGCAACGACCCGGCGGACCAGCGCTGGCTCAATATCGGTTTCGGCACGCCTGCGCAGCGCACCAATCCGCTGATCAACAATGCCTGGGGCAACGGCACCGTGGTGCAGGTCTGGGACCGTTCGCCGCAGCCCGTCAGTATTTTCGAGAAAGAGATCAATTCCGCCAACAGCTACCGGTTCGCCGGCAACGCTGCGGTGATCAACGTCCCCTTTGCGACCGGCTCCAGCAATACTTCCATCCAAAGCACGGTGCAGCCGGTCTTCCTCAACGGTTTCCGATCCGCCGCCGCGCTCCAGGGCTTGCCCTTTGCCGATCGTTACCAGGACCGAGTGCTGACCGACACCAGCATTTATGATTTTTACCGCAACCTGCTCGATGGAAATTCGAAACGGGAAGGCCGCGAGTGGACCAACGGGCGCGCCGAACTCACGCACTCGTTTTTCAACAATCAACTCAGCTACAATCTGCAGTATTTTAAGGAATCGTCGGACTTCGACCGTTACGCCGCACTCGGCACCACCTCGAACCTCCAAGTTGACGCCAGCAAGCTGCTCCCCGACGGCCAGCCCAACCCCAACGCCGGCAAAGCCTATACCCGCGCCTCGCCCTACACCGGATCGCGGGTGGAAGCCACCGAGCGCGATGCACTCCGCGGTGTCCTGTTTTTCGAGCACGATTTCATGAAGCACAATGAAGGCAGCCTGTTGCGCTGGCTCGGGCGGCATTTCATCACAGGGACGTTGTCGCGCCAGGGCGTTGAGAAAAAACGGGCCGACTACCTCTCCAACGGTCTGGGCCAGGACTGGGTCCAAACTCGGCTCGTCATCAACGATCCCGCCCGGCAGGACCAATTCCAGACGCGAGCACTAACGCTGAATTATTTTTACCTTTCCGACAGCCTGGTCGGTAAACAGCTCGGTCAAAATCTCGGATTGAGCAATATTGGCCCCGGCGCTCCACCGGTCACGGGCACCTACAACTATCGCTATTTCGACGGCGACTACCGGGGCTTCCGACCAGGCGTTGATCCCGCCGCGACCGATCCGGTCTACGGCCGGGCGGCAAATAATCCGAACAACTATCGTGGTTGGACCACGGGTCCGATCAAACTCTATGGCTCGCCGACCGATCAGGCCTCCCGCGACTACCTCACCCGCGTGCGCGACTTCTTCAAGGAGAAGGTGGAGTCCAAGGCGGTGGCCTGGCAGGGCAGCGTGCTCAAGGGCGCGCTGGTGGGCACCTACGGCTGGCGCGAAGATGAGTATCGCTCGTGGGTTTACTCGTGGGACGAACAGCTCGTGAACCTGCCTGACTTCAAGCCGAACCTCGCGCGGTTCGAATTCGCGCCGAAGGAGAAAACCGGCCAGGCCTCGAGTTGGAGCGGCGCACTGCACGCCGAAAAACTTCTGCCCAAGCTGCCATTCAATGTTTCGCTGCTCTACGCCAAAGGAAAGAACACCAATCCCGATCCCGGTCGGATCGATGTCTTCCGGCAACCCGTGCTCAGTGCGGCTGGCGAGACCACCGACCAGAGTATCGTGCTCGCAACCCGGGACAATAAATGGGTCCTCCGTGCCACGCGGTTCGAAACCAGCGTAAAGAACGCCTCCTCCTCCTCCACGCTCCAGACCCAGAAATTCCTCCTCGAACAGGCGTTTTGGCAAAGTTTCGACGGCGTATATCGCACGTTGATCACCAAAGATACTCTCTACGGCTCGGTTGATCCCGTGTTGGTGTCCGGCGCGGCTGCGGGCACCCTCACTGCCACCGAGCGGGCCCGCTACGACGCGCAGCAATTAAACATTCCAAAGAACATCGCGGCTTCCAACGCATGGCTCGATTTCGAGAAACGCTTCGCGCAACAATTTCCGGCGGCGGTCGCCGCCTGGCTTCCCGCCGGCGGCACGTTTCCGGGCTCTACGGCCAGCCCCGGCATGCGTTGGGCCTACCCGGAAAACGCGGTGTTGATCGAGGACACGATTTCCAAGGGCACTGAAGTGGAACTCGTCGCGAACGTGACCAAAAATTGGAGACTGGCGGCCAACGTTTCGCAGACCAAGGCCATCCGCGACAATATCCCCGGCGCCCAGTTCTCGGAAATCATCAATTTCATCTACAAAGAGTTTCAGACGGAGGTCGGCCGTGTGCCCATCAACGCCGACACCAACGGAGCGCCCAGCAACAACAACACACCCCGCGAACGCTTCAGCGGGCTGTGGGATGCCTATCAGGTCCAACTGCAAAACAACGGTCAGAGCGTGCGAGAGCTGAGCGAGTGGCGTTTCAATGCGCAGACGAACTACACCTTCGACCAGGGCTTGCTGAAGGGCTTCTCGGTGGGCGGCAACTACCGCTACGAATCGCCGAAGGCGATCGGCTACGGCTACAAACTCAGCAGCACGGGCGCGACTGCGGTCGACCTCAGCAAGACCTTTGAGGACGAGCCGCATCACACCTTTGGTCTCACGATGCGCTACAAGCGAAAGGTCTCAAACCGCGTCTCTTGGTCTATTCAGGCTAACATTTCCAACATCTTCCAGTCCGGCGATAAAGTGTCACTAACCGGCACCCAGCCCGACGGCTCGATCCGCACCGGGATGATCCGCGAGGGCCGCAGTTGGGCGCTCACCAACACGTTTGATTTCTGATCTCTGAACCTTGCTCCCCATCCCCAAACCCACCGTCTTCCCCATGCAGAATAAACTCCCCTGTCTGTTTGTAATCCTTGTCGCGTCGCTCATCGGCCTGAACGCGACCGCACAAACCGCCACGACTTCCGCAGCCACCACCGTCTCCGCGAACTCGGCCGTCAAACTCTCGCCGTTCGAAGTCCGCACGGATACTGACACCGGCTATCTTGCCGCCGGCACCCTGGCGGGGAGTCGCCTCAACACCTC
>Ga0209829_10001874_pt1 | contig 16548 bp, 18 predicted proteins | sample C_140205_EF_Meta_FD_187311 | JGI IMG/M metagenome (GOLD analysis project Ga0209829, IMG submission 187311) | Freshwater microbial communities from Lake Croche, Canada to study carbon cycling - C_140205_EF_MetaG (SPAdes) (version 2) | ecosystem: Environmental > Aquatic > Freshwater > Lake...
ATTTTTTTATCTACAGGATTTCTATATCAAATGACATCCAATTTCCTGTCAAATAACATTTATCGAACGCTCACTTTTTATTTATACTCGCGCTCAATCTGCAACATTTTTTGTAATTATCGAAAAACCAATCGCTGTCAATCCCGCGTTGCGGCAAAAGCCCAGGCCCTCATCAGAGACCTAGCGATGGCGATGGGCTGGGGCGCCCCCAGACCATTCGCATGGGCGCCGCCCACCATTTCCTGAACCTCCGCGCGGGTGAACCAGCGGGCGTCCTCCAGTTCCGCATAGTCCACCACGACCTCCTCCGTCAGGGCCTCGGCCAGACATCCGATCATGAGCGTGGCTGGAAAGGGCCAGGGTTGGGAGGCCATATAGGTGACGCGGCCGATCCGCACGCCCGCCTCCTCCATGACCTCGCGGCGCACCGCTTCCTCGATGGTTTCGCCCGGTTCCAGAAAACCCGCCAGCGCCGAATACATACCCGGCGCGAATCGGGCCTGGCGCCCCAGCAGGCAGCGGTCGCCATGGGTCGCCAGCATGATGACGACCGGATCGGTGCGGGGGAAATGCTGCGCCTTGCAGGCGGCGCATTCGCGCTTCCAGCCAGCGGAAGCCACCGTGCTGCGCGCTCCGCATTGGGAGCAGAAGCGGTGCTTCGCATGCCAGAACAGCAGGCTCTTGGCCTGGGCCATCATGGCGATGGTGGGCCGGGGAAGCTGGGCCTTGGCCGCGAGGCTGCGCAGATCGACGAGGGCGAGGTCCTCCCGCCCGGGAATGACCAGGGCGCCATCCGGCTCGCTCCGCAGGGCCACGGCGGGCTGGAGCAGGGTGGCGAACATGGTCGCCTCGGGGGTTTTGCCAAGCAGGGCCTGCTCATCCCGGGCTCCGAGGGCCTCCACCTCGGCCAGGGTGAAAAAGGCGTCGAGCCCGCTCTCGCCCTGTTTCAGCACCGGCGTATCCGAGACGAAGACGAGGCTGCGGGCGTCAGGGCGGGCGGCCAGTTCCGCCAGCGTTTGCGGGTCGTCGCGCTTCTCCGACAGGCGGTCCAGCGGATTGCCCGAAAAGCCGACAAGGGCTGAAAGTTCATCGATGAAAGGATCGCTCATGAAATGGCTCCGGCGCTTTGCGCCCTGCATATCATGCTCAGGCGCCTCTGGCCTATGGACCGGGTCTGTGGATCTTGATCGGGAGGGCCTTTGCCCCTACACGCAGGCCAGCAACCGGAACCGACGCCATGAGCACTCAGGACGCGAGCCAGGCCGCGACCCGCAAGGCCCTCGAAACCCTGCGCCAGGCGCCGATTCTGGTGACGGGCGCGGCGGGGTTCATCGGCTTCCATCTGGCGCGCCGCCTGCTGGAGGCCGGCTGCCGCGTCATCGGCTTCGACAATCTCAACAGCTATTATGATGTGCGCCTGAAGGAGGCGCGGCTGGCGCAGTTGCGGCAATTCCCCGCCTTCGACTTCACACGCGGGGACATCGCCGATGGGGAGGCCGTGCGCCTGTTGTTTGACGCGAACCGGCCGGGCTTTGTGGCCCATCTGGCGGCGCAGGCTGGCGTGCGCCATTCGCTGAAGGCGCCGCAGGACTTCATCAGCGCCAATCTGGTTGGATTTTTCAACGTGATCGAGAACAGCCGGGCCTTCGGCGTCCGGCATCTGGTCTATGCCTCCTCCAGCTCGGTCTATGGGGCGAACACGCGCCAGCCCTATTCCGTCAGCGATTCCGTCGATCATCCCCTGTCGCTTTATGCGGCGACCAAGAAGAGCAATGAACTGGTCGCCCATACCTACAGCCACCTGCATCGCCTGCCGACGACCGGCCTGCGCTTCTTCACGGTCTATGGCCCCTGGGGGCGGCCGGACATGGCGCTGTTTCTGTTCACCCGGGCGATTCTCGCGGGCGCGCCCATCGACGTCTATAACCACGGCCATATGAAGCGCGACTTCACCTATATCGACGACATCGTGGAAGGCGTGGTGCGCACCCTCGCCCAGCCGGCGGCGCCCGATCCCGCCTGGAGCCCGGAGACGCCTGATCCGGGCTCCAGCGCCGCGCCCTGGCGGGTCTACAATCTCGGGAACAACGAGCCGGTCGCCCTGCTGGACATGATCGCGATGCTGGAGCGGGCGCTGGGCCGGGAGGCGAAAAAGACCCTGCTGCCCATGCAGCCCGGCGACGTGCCCTCCACTTTCGCTGACATCCGGGCTCTTGAGGAGGCGGTGGGCTTCCGCCCCTCCACGCCGCTGGAGACGGGGATCGGACGCTTCGTGAGCTGGTACCGCGATTATTATCAAGTGTGAGAGCGGCGCCAAAAAGCGGAGCGACGCGCTTGCGAAATGCGCCTGTCTGGTCCACATAGGGGGCGGGAGGTTGGCGGTGGACGTTCCACTCGCCAACCGGGTCAGGTCCGGAAGGAAGCAGCCCTAACGAGACCGGGCGGGTCTCTGTCCAGCCTCCCACCTTTCACGCCGCGTCCCCTGCCGGGGCCGGCCCTGGAACGGCGCCACATGACCGATGAGCGACAGCACGAGGCCGCCGCCGGTGGTGGAATCGAAGAGCCCTCGCTGGGCCTCGACCTTGGGGCTCCTGCCCAGCCCGCCGCAGCGCAGCCCCCGGCCGCCTATCGCGTGCTGGCGCGCAAATACCGCCCGTCGAGCTTCGAGGATCTGATCGGCCAGGAGGCCATGGTCAGGACGCTCTCGAACGCCTTCGACCTCAACCGCATCCATCAGGCCTATCTGCTGACCGGCGTGCGCGGGGTGGGCAAGACGACCACCGCACGCATTCTGGCGCGCGCCTTCAATTACGAACGGCCCGCCCGCGACGGCCACGCCGCCGTCACAAGGCCCACCATCGACATGCCCGAGCTTGGCGCCCATTGTCAGGCGATCATCGAGAGCCGTCACATTGATGTGATCGAGATGGACGCGGCGTCCCACACCGGCGTGGACGATGTGCGCGAGATCATCGAGAACGCGCGCTTCCGCCCGGTGATGGCGCGCACCAAGGTCTACATCATCGACGAAGTGCACATGCTCTCCAAGAACGCCTTCAACGCCCTGTTGAAGACGCTGGAGGAGCCGCCCGAACATGTGAAATTCCTCTTCGCCACCACCGAAATCGAGAAGGTGCCGGTCACCGTGCGCTCGCGTTGCCAGCGCTTCGACCTGCGCCGCATCGAGCCGGACGTGCTGATCGACCATCTGGCGGGCATCTGCGCCAAGGAGCATGTGGAGATCGAGCGCGATGCGCTGGCCCTGATCGCCCGCGCCGCCGAGGGCTCGGTGCGCGACGCCCTCTCCATCCTCGATCAGGCCATCGCCCACGGTTCGGGCGCCGGGGCGATCACCGCCCTTGGCCTGCGCGACATGCTGGGCGTGGCCGACCGCGCCCGCATCATCGACCTCTTCGAATCCGTCATGAAGGGCGACGCTGCGGCGGCCCTTGGCATTCTGCGCGAGCAATATGACATGGGCGCCGACCCCGCCCATGTGCTCACCGGTCTCGCTGAATTCGTGCATTTCGTCACCAAGCTGAAGCTCGCCCCCAGCGACCGGCCCGACGGATCGGTCAGTCCCGAAGAGGCCGCGCGCGGCGGCGCTTTCGCGGCGGGTCTCTCCATTCAGGTTCTGACCCGGGCCTGGCAGCTGCTGACCAAGGGCCTGCAGGACATGCGCGACGCGCCCCGTCCGCTGGCCGCCGCAGACATGGTGCTGGTGCGCCTCGCCTATGCGGCGGATCTGCCCAGCCCCGAAGACGTGCTGCGCAAACTGGCGAGCGCCCCGCAGGGCGGCGACGCCCGCGCTCCCGTGCGGCAAGGGACGCCCTCGGGCGGCGGCGCCTCCGCCATGGCGGCGACGGCGCGGCCCCTGAGCGTGGCGACAAGCGCGCCCGTGGCCCAGCAAAGGCCCACCGCTCAAGCCCATGCTGAAACCCAGCCGCAAGCGCGCGTCGAGATCGCCAGCTTCGAGGCGCTTGTCGCGCTGGCGCAGGTCAACCGCGACATCCAGCTCAAGATCGCGCTGGAGCGGGATGTGCGCCTCGTGCGCTTCGAGCGCGGCTCCATCGAGTTTTCGCTCACCCCCGGCGCCTCACCTCAATTGGCGCAGACGCTGATGCGCCGCTTGCAGGAATGGACGGGCATTCGCTGGATGGTCGCCATCTCGCGCGAGGCGGGCGCGCCGACCCTGAAGGAACAGGCAGACACCCGCGCCGATGAAAAGATGACCGGCGTGCGCGCCATTCCGCTCGTGCGCAAGGTGCTGGAGGCTTTTCCCGGTGCGCAGATCATGGCGATCCGTGCTCCCGAATTGGAGCCCGAACCCGTCACCGCCGCCATTGCGCCCGAGACGGCCGATGGGGGCGACGAGGTCGGCTATGCCGATGAGATCTACACCGAAGACGATTTGTGAGGCGCGGACTCCAATGAAAGACATCATGGGATTGATGAAGCAGGCGCAGGCCATGCAGGCGCGCATGCAGGATATGCAAGCCGAGATGGACAAGACCGAGGTCACCGGCCAGTCCGGCGGCGGGCTTGTGCAGGTGACGCTCACCGCCAAGGGCGCCATGCGCGGCGTGACCATCGACGCCTCGCTGCTGCGGGCGGACGAGAAGGAGATCGTCGAGGATCTCATCCTCACCGCCCATGAAGACGCCCGCAAGAAGGGCGAGCGCCTGATGGAAGAGAAGATGAAATCCGTGACCGCCGGCATGCCCCTGCCGCCCGGCATGAAGCTGCCGTTCTGATGGCTGAACGGGTTGCGGGTCCAGAGATCGAGCGGCTGATCCAGCTGCTGGCGAAATTGCCCGGTCTTGGCCCGCGCTCGGCGCGCCGGGCCGCCCTGCATCTCATCCGCAAACGCGAGGAATTGCTCGGACCACTCGCCAACGCCATGCAGGTGGCGAAAGACCGCATCCTCACCTGCTCCGCCTGCGGCAATGTGGACACGCGCGACCCCTGCACCGTCTGCGCCGATCCGCGCCGCGACCCCGGCATGCTGGTGGTGGTGGAGACCGTCGCCGATCTATGGGCGCTGGAGCGGGCGGCGGCACTGCGCGCGCGCTACCATGTGCTGGGCGGCACGCTCTCGCCGCTCGACGGGGTTGGCCCCAAGGACATCAACCTCGACTCGCTCGTGGCGCGCGTTGCCGAAGGGGGAATCACCGAAATCATTCTTGCGGTGAACGCCACGGTCGACGGGCAGACCACCGCCCATTACATCACCGACATCCTGTCCCATCTGAACATCAAGATCACCCGCCTCGCGCATGGCGTGCCCGTGGGCGGCGAACTTGATTATCTCGACGAAGGCACGCTTTCGGCGGCCATTCGTCAGCGCACGGATTTTTGACGCGGGAACTTGTCGCACGGTCTGGCGCTTCCCGCAGAGCCTCAACATGCGAGAATCGCCATGGCCAAACCCCTCACCGTCACCATTCCCCATTCCCTGGGCGCCGCTCGGGCGAAGCAGCGCATTTCAGAGGGAATCGAGACATTGCAACAGCAGTACGCCTCGCAAATCACGCGTGCGGACGTGGCCTGGCAGGGCGAGTTGGCGCAGTTGCAGGTGGGCGCTTTGGGTCAGACGATCAACGCACGAATTGATGTTCAGGAAGATCATCTGAACATCGAGGTTGAGCTGCCATGGCTCTTGCAGAAGCTCGCGGGTCCGCTGGAGACGTTTCTCGCGCGCACGGGGGCGGAGACGCTCAGGCTGGAAAAGAGCTGAATCCCGGACCTAGCGGCCGACCAGCTTTTCGATGCCGGCCGCGACGCCGGCGGCCAGAAAGGCCCAGATCATCAGGGGAATGACGTGGACAGGCTCAAAATAGAACCCCACCCCGATACCGGTGGCGATGACGCCGAGCATGATTTGCCATCCAGATAACTGCGGCATCGGCGTTCTCCCTGAAAAAATACTTAGAAATCATATATTTATAAATTGACCTTGGCAAGGACCATAAATGCGGCAGCGCTGGGATCAGCTCCGCCCCTCCCGGCACCGATCCGAGCAATAGCGCACCTCGTCCCAGACCTTCGCCCATTTCTTGCGCCAGACGAAGGGGCGCGCGCAGACCACGCAAAGCTTGACAGGCAAATCGCTCTTCTTGCGCATCTTCGCCAAGGCCGGACCCCTCGCTTGCATGAACCGCATCGCGCGCGCCTTCGTAAGCAGAAAGCCGCCTCGTTGATACGCGCGCCCGCACCTGAATGGATCAATGATGAAAAGCCTGCGTCTGGTGCTCGGCGATCAACTCACGCGCAATTTGAGCGCGCTCGACGGGCTCGATCCCGCTGAAGACATCGTATTCATGGTCGAGGTCGCGCAAGAGACCACTTATGTGCCGCACCACAAACAGAAGATCGTACTGATCCTTTCCGCCATGCGCCATTTCGCGGCGGAGCTGATCAGCGAGGGCGTGCGCGTGCATTATGCGCGGCTCGACGATCCCGCCAACACCGGCGCCTTCACCAGCGAGCTTTCCCGCGCCATCGCCTTGCATAAGCCTGACGCGCTCATCGCAACGGAGCCTGGCGAGTGGCGGGTGGCGCAGATGATGGGTGACTGGTCGGCGCAATTCGGCCTGCCGCTGGAGATCCGAGAGGATGATCGCTTTTTTTGTTCGCGCGGCCGTTTCGCGCGCTGGGCGGAGGAGCGCAAGACTTATCGCATGGAGTTTTTCTATCGGGAGATGCGGCGCGAGACCGGCTTGCTGATGCAGGGCGACAAGCCCGAAGGGGGCGAATGGAATTTCGACAAGGAGAACCGCAAATCCCTGCCCGCACGCCACACGCCGCCCAAGCGCCAGCGCTTCGAACCTGACGCCATCACGCGCGAGGTCATGGGGCTGGTGGGGCGGACATTCGCCGATAACTTCGGCGATCTCGAACCCTTCGGCTGGGCGGTGACGCGCGCGGATGCGCTGGAGGCGCTCGCCCATTTCATCGACGAATGCCTGCCGCTCTATGGCGATTATCAGGACGCGATGAAGACCGGCGAGCCCTTTGTCTACCACTCCATCCTCTCGCCATATCTCAACTGCGGGCTTCTCACCGCGCGCGAGGTCTGCATCGCCGCCGAGCGGGCCTATCGCGCGGGCCATGCGCCGCTGAATGCGGTGGAGGGTTTCATTCGCCAGATATTGGGCTGGCGCGAATATGTGCGCGGCATCTATTGGCGTCATATGCCCGCCTATGAGGAGACCAACGCGCTTGGCGCGCATCGGCCTTTGCCCGCCTTTTTCTGGACCGGCGACACGCGCATGAATTGCATCGCCCAGGTGGTGGGCGACACGCGCAAACATGCCTATGCCCATCATATCCAGCGGCTGATGATCACCGGCAATTTCGCGCTGCTTGCGGGCTTGGAGCCGCGCGCGGTCGAGGAATGGTATCTGGCCGTTTATATCGATGCATTCGACTGGGTGGAGCTGCCCAACACCCATGGGATGGTGCTGTTCGCCGACGGCGGCATGCTCGCCTCCAAGCCCTATGCGGCGTCAGGCGCCTATATCGACCGCATGTCCGATTATTGCGGCGGCTGCGCTTATGACGTGAAGCAGAAGAGCGGCGCGAAGGCCTGCCCGTTCAACCCGCTCTACTGGCATTTTCTGATCGAGAACCGCGCGCATCTGGCCGCCAGTCCGCGCATGGCCATGCCCTATCGCACGCTCGATAAAATGAGCGAAGAGCGGCGCGCGGAGATCACCCGCGAGGCGCTGGCTTTTCTGGATGGCGGCGATCAGCGCGAAAGCAGGCAGCAGTTCGCGCTGGATCTTTAGGTCGTCACCACGCTATCGCCACGCCCAGATGATCGAAGAAGCCGCCGGATTGATCGGCGTTCAAATTATCTATCACCCCAAGCAGACGAGTGGCGGAGGTTTGCGGTGTCTGCACCTCCAGCCCATCCTTGCTGAAGGGCGAGGAAAGTTCCGTGCGCACCGTGCCCGGATGCAGCGCCACGCAGAGAGCCGCAGGCCTGCGGCGCTTCAATTCGATAGCCGCCGTGCGCACCAGTTGATTTAACGCAGCCTTGGAGGCCCGATAGCCATACCAGCCGCCCAGATGATTATCGCCGATGCTGCCCACTCGCGCCGAGAGCGTGGCGAAAACCGTCTTGCCATTGGGCGCCAATGCGGGCAGCGCGTGTTTCATCAGCAGGGCGGGACCGATGGCGTTGAGCGCGAAAGCGCGGGCGAGTTTGGCGGCGTCGAGATCGCGCCAGGTTTTCTCGGGGCCTTGCAAATCGTCATGCAGAAAGCCGGTGGCGTCGATGACAAGGCGCAATTCGCCCAGCGCCGCAACGCTCGCCAAAGCCCGCGCGATGCTCTCTTCATCCGTCAGATCGAAACCCGGCTCGCTGCGGCGGCTCAAGCCGACCACCTGCCCGAAATGATCGCTCGCGCGCAAGTGCGCCACCAGCGCGGCGCCCACGCCCCCGCTGGCGCCAAAGACCACCGCTACGCCGCCGTGCGGCAAGGACGTGAACCGGGTCGGCGCAAAGTCGCTCATGAACGCAGTTTCCCGAATGCTTTCGACAGATAGGGGCGAATGGGCAGGAAGAGCTTGTAGGCGACTTCCAGCAGGGGCGTCATGCCCGGCAGGCCGGCCAGCCGCGCGGCCCAGCGCCAGCGCGGCAGGCTCTTCCAGATTTCCACGAAACCAGCGGCGCCGGAAGCGATGCGCCCATCGCTCAGGCGCACATGGAACCGCGCCAAAGCCTGTTCGCGCGTGAGGCCATCGGGCAGATCGCTCGTCGCGGTGGAGGCGTCCAGAAAGCAGATGGCCTGCGCGCCCTCTTGGCCTTTATAGTGGCCGATCTCGGCGCGGCAGAGCGGACAGGCGCCGTCGTAATAGACGGTCAGGGCGGGTTCATTTGGCATGAGCGCTCCATGAGTCCAGAACCGCCTGCGCCATGGCCTCGCCGCTGTCGAAAGCGGCCTCCACGCGCGGGCCAAGGCAATAATCGCCGCAGGCGCCAACCCCCGCCTGCGCATCCCACAAACATGGAACGCCCGCCGCCTGCTCCACCAGCGCAAAACGCCAACGATGCGCTGTCGCGAAAATGGGCGCTGATCCCGCGCCAATGAGGTCGAGCGCGTAAGGCTGGAGCTTTTGCAGAATCGCCTCAGGCGTCTCATCGATATGTTCGCGCGACCAGTCCGGCCCCGCATGGACCACGAAAGTCTGCGAACCATCCGTCCGCCCGGGCTTGGAGGAATTGCGCGCAATCCAGGCGATGGGGCCGTCCTCCCGGCGCAGGCTTTCACCCTGGAAGGCGACGGGGCCATCGAAGGCCAGCATCAGCGCCAGACAGGGCGCATAGCGCACGGTTTTCAACTCGTGGAAAGAAACGCCGCCGGACTCAAGCAGGGGAATCGTCTGCGGCGCAGGCGTGGCGACGACCACCGCCGCAAAGCCCTCATGGGTGGCGTCCTCCGCATGGAGGCTCCAGCCCTGCGCGTCACGACGCAGGCTTTTCACCTCGCAGCCCATAACCGTCTCAAGGCCTGCGGCCATGGCCCTTGCGGGCGCCGTCATGCCCGGCGCGCCCACGATGGCCTCTTCATGCCAGTTCGCCGCGTGGCCAGCCGCGCGCCATTCGTCCACCAAAGCGCGAAAGCGCGGGCCTCTGGCGGTGAAATATTGCGCGCCGTGATCGAACGCGAATTCGCCCGTGCGGCGGGTCGCCATGCGCCCGCCAAGGCCCCGGCTCTTGTCGAAGACGGTGCAAACCGCGCCCGCATCGCGCAGCACCCGCGCCGCCGCGAGCCCCGCCATGCCAGCCCCAATGATCGCCACTTTCTTCGCCATCGCTCGCCCCTGTCGCTGGACAAGATACGGCGCGGGGGCTCAGGCGGATCGAGCGGCTTTGTAACGGGCGAAACCATCCGCACGCAATTGGCAGGCGGGGCAGTGGCCGCAGCCATGCCCCCACTCATGCAGCGCGCCACGCTCGCCCAGATAGCAGGTGTGGGTCTCGCGCTGGATGAGATCGACCAGCGGATCGCCGCCAAGCTCCTCCGCCAGACGCCAGGTCTGCGCCTTGTCGATCCACATGAGCGGCGTCTCCAGCACGAAGCGCTGGTTCATGCCAAGATTGAGCGCCACCTGCATGGCCTTCACCGTATCGTCGCGGCAATCGGGATAGCCGGAGAAATCGGTCTCGCACATGCCGCCCACGATATGTTTCAGCCCGCGCCGATAGGCCAGCGCCGCCGCGAAGGCCAGAAAGATGAGATTGCGGCCGGGAACAAAGGTGTTGGGCAGGCCATCTTCCGCCATTTCGATGGCGACATCCTGCGTCATCGCGCTTTGCGCGACCTGCGCGATGGCGCCAAGCTCCACCGTATGGTCCTCGCCCAGCCGCGCGCCCCATTCGGGTCGCATGGCTGCAAGGGCGTTGCGCAGGATCTCCCGGCACTCCAGTTCCACCCTGTGACGCTGGCCATAGTCGAAGCCGAGCGTCTCCACATGTTCGAACCGGTCGAGGGCCCAGGCCAGGCAGGTGGTGGAATCCTGGCCGCCGGAAAACAGGACGAGCGCGCCTGAAAGCTTCATGTCTTGCCCCGGGAAAAGCCAACTTCAAGCCGCATGAGGCGGCTCGGCCACGCCAGCATATCATGCACAATCGGCTTTGGTGAATGCAGCGCGCCGGAGGCCTTTTTGCGTATAATGCGATCACGCTTGCGCTTGGCGCCCCCGTGAGTCATTCATGCCGCCATATCATCAGGTGGTTCGGATCGGCATGTGCGAAAACACGCCATCCACGAGGAGACTGGCCCATGCATGCAGTGATCGACAGCCCCGCCGATTGGCGCGGCGCGGATGTGGCGAAGCGCACCGACTGGATCCACGAATTCACCCGCGAAGAGATCGCGGAAATCGATGCGGCGACGCGCCAGGCGATGGCCAGCGGCAAGACCATGGAAACCCTCACCAGGGATGATTTTGCACTGCCGCTCGTGTCGCAGCGCCTCGCTCATGCGCGCACATTCCTTGAGGAGGGGCTGGGAATCTACCAGTTTCGCGGCATCAATGTGGATGGCTACGACAAGGCCACCTTGCGCCTGATGTATTGGGGCATCGGCAAGCACATGGGCACGGCTGTGTCGCAGAGCAAGGACGGCGATCTGCTGGGCGATGTGCGCGATGTCGGCGTGGATGTGAACAGCCCGCAGGGTCGCGGCTACAAATCGAATCAGCGCCTCACCTTCCACACCGACACCTGCGATGTGGTGGGCCTGATGGTGCTGCGCGTCGGCAAGGTCGGCGGCCTCAGCCTGCTGGCCAGTTCCCACGCCATTCACAACCATCTGGCGCGCACGCGGCCCGATCTGCTCGAAGCGCTCTACCAGCCGTTCACCTGGAGCTGGCAGACGCAGGAGCCGATTGGCGGCGCGCCCCATTATCAGCAGCCGCTGTTCTCGATGAAGGATGGCAAGCTCTCCTGCCGCTATGTGCGCGTGCATATCACCTCGGGCCAGCGCTTCCCCGAAACGCCGCGCCTGACGCCCCTCCAGATCGAGGCGCTGGACGCTTTCGACAAGCTGGCCTGGAGCGAGGATTTCCACTTTTCCTTCATGTTCAAGCCGGGCGATCTGCAATTCGTCAACAATCATGTAGCGCTGCATTCCCGCACCGCGTTCGAGGACCATGAAGAGGCGGATCGCAAGCGCCATCTGCTGCGCATGTGGCTCTCCGTGCCCAACAGCCGCCCCCTGTCCGATGCGCTCTCGACCATCTATCAGGACCGCAGCGGCGGGGAGGTGCGCGGCGGCTTTCCCTCGCGCACGGGCAAATATATCTACGAGTCCACCGGGGCTCTGTCCGATTGAGGTCCGCCATGTTGCGCATCGCCATCCTCGATGATTACCAGTCCATCGCCCGCAGCATGACCGATTGGTCGCGCATCGGGTCAGATGCGGAGATCGTCAGCTTCAACCGTCATCTCAGCGAGGCGGAGGCCGCCGCTGAGCTCGCAGATTTTGATGTGCTGTGCATCATGCGCGAACGCATGGCGCTGCCGCGCAGCCTCATCACCGGTCTGCCGCGCCTGAAACTCATCGCCGTCACCGGATCCCATACGCAGGTGATCGACAAGGAGGCGGCGCAGGAGCGCGGCATTCCCGTGACGCTGACCTCCCCCCGCGCCTCCCATTCGGCCGCGGAGCTCACCTGGGCGATGGTGCTGGCGCTGGCGCGTCAGATCACGGTCGAGGACCGCAACATGCGCGAGGGCCGCTGGCAGACGACCGTTGGCTTCCGGCTGGAGGGCCGCACGCTGGGCCTTATCGGCCTTGGCACTTTGGGCGCCCGCGTGGCGCGCTATGGCCAGGCCTTCGACATGCCGGTGATCGCCTGGAGCGCCAATCTCGATCCGCAACGCGCGCGCGATCTGGGCGTCGAGCCGGTGTCCCAAGACGAGCTGCTGCGCCGGGCGGATGTGGTGAGCATTCATCTGAAACTTGGCGAGCGCAGCCGCGGCCTCATCGGCGCGACGGAACTGGCGATGATGAAACGCAGCGCGGTGCTGGTGAACACGTCGCGCGCGGCGATCATCGATCAGGACGCGCTGGCGCAGGCCCTGCGCAATGGCGTCATTGCAGGCGCGGCGCTTGATGTGTTCGAGCCCGAGCCCCTGCCCGCCGACCATCCCGTGCGCAGCCTGCCCAACACGATTTTGACGCCCCATATCGGCTTCGTGACGGAAGAATCCTATCGCGAGTTCTTCGCGCGTGTGGTGGATTCCATCATCGATTGGCGGCTTCGCAATGACCATGCGCCCGAGATGAAGAAAAACGAGGGGGAAACACCATGAGACAGATACAGGCTGCGACTATCTTTCTGGCGGGCATGTTCGCCGCTGCGCCAGCCATGGCGCAGAGCGAGGCGCCGGACTTCTACAAGGGCAAGACCATCAATTTCATCATCGGCTATGGGCCGGGGGGCGGCGTGGATTCGGCCTCGCGCCTCATCGTGCGCCACCTCGCCCGCTTCATTCCCGGCAAGCCCGACATCACGCCCCAGAACATGGAAGGCGCGGGGGGCGTCATCGCGGGCAATCATCTGGGCCGTCGCGCCACTGGCGATGGCCTGACCATCGGTCTGCCAGGCCGCAGCTGGTTCGTGGAGGGCATCGTCAAGAGCCAGGGCGTCAGCTTCGATCCCGTCAAGTTCAGCTATGTCGGCAGCACCGGCGTCAACAACACGCTTCTCTATCTGCGCGGCGATCTGAACATCTCGACGCCCGAAGAGCTGAAGAAATATCCGACGAAGATCCCCGCCGCAGGCATTGGCGCGGGCACCTCCACGGTCACAGTGCCGAACATGCTGGCCGAATATGGCTACCCCCTGCGCACGGTGCTCGGCTACAATTCCTCGGCGCGCTCGCTGATGGCGCTGGAGCAGGGCGAGGCTGGAGCCTATTTCACCCCAGAGGACAGTTTTGCTAAACGGCCGGACCTCGTGGAAAAGCGCGTGGTGGTGCCGATCATGCAATCTAAGCGGATGGTGGCTGGCATGGCCGTGCTGGCCGATCTCGTGCCCGCCAGGGATCAGCCGGTGCTCAGCCTTTTCACCGCCTATGACGACACCGGCCTCATGGTGGTCGGCCCGCCAGGGATCCCGACGGATCGTCTGGAGATTCTGCGCAAGGCCTTCATCGCCATGTGCAACGACGCCGACTTCCGCAAGGACGCGGCGACCATCGGCGAGCCCGTGGGCGCGCCCATTCCCGCGCCCGAGCTGGAGAAGATCATCGCCCGGCTGGCCGAGTCCGCCACGCCTGAGGTGGTCAGCGAATATCGTCGGCTTGGCCAGGCGAAATGAGGGCGGCGGCGCCTTTCTGCGCGCCGCTCTTTCAACTATTGTGAACGCAGAACCAACGGGCCTCGCCCCGGCGCAGGAGACCACCATGCATATCATCGACTCGCATTTTCACTGGTGGCCCCGTTCGGTCTTCGAGACCCTGTGCAAGCGCACGGACGTTCCCTACGCCCGCCCCAATGAAAAGGGCTGCTATGCCTGCGTGCTTGAGGAAGGCGCCGATTATGTGCTGAACAGTTGGCCCGACTGGTTCGACCTCGACGAGCAGTTCGAACATATGGACAAACTGGGCCATCGCGTCGATGCTGTGGGCTCCATCGGTCCCTTCTCCGTCTTCTTCTCGGCCTTGCCGAAGGAAGAGGGTCGCGATCTCGCCATTCAGTGGAACGAGGAAATGGCGGCTGCGCAGCGCCGCTATCCCGGCAGGTTCTGGGGCAGCGCGGCGATTCCGTTTCAGGATGAAAAGATCGCCATGGATGTGCTGGAGGACGCCATCGGGCGCCTTGGCCTCATGGGCGTGAATCTTCCCGGTTCCATCGGCGCCGATCCGCGCATCGACGCCGAGCGGATGCAGCCCTTCTATGCGCGATGCGCGGAACTGGGCCTGCCGGTGTTCATGCATCCCACGGACGCGGTCTTCAACCACATGCTCGATGGCTACAATGGCGCGCTGCATCTGTCGCTGGGCCGCGTGATCGAAGTTAGCGTCGCGGCCATGCGCCTCGTGCTGTCCGGCACCATGGAGCGCCACCCCGATCTCAAGCTGATCATGTCCCATACCGGCGGCGCGCTGCCCTATCAGTCCGGCCGCATGGACAAGAACACGAAAAACGCCAAGCTGCCGCGCCCCACCAGCGACTATCTCAAGCGCATGTATACGGACACGGTGAGCCCCCATGCAGCGGGCATCAAATTCGCCATCGAATACTACGGCATCGACCGCGTCATGTATGGCACCGACTATCCCTGCTGGGATCCGGCGGCCTGCCTGAAACTTATCGAGGAGATCGATCTCACGGACGCGGACAAGCAGAAGCTCTTCTATGACAACGCCCGTCGCATACTGAACCTGCGCGACCCCGCGCCCGTGAAGTCGCCCGAGATGGCCTTCGTGAAATGACGATCTTCTGAAGCTGGACGCCGCCCTGCCAGCCTGATTAAAGGCCGATCATGCGGGCGCCGATCCAGCGGTGTCCGTCGATCTCCAGCTCCACATCGAGCACGAAAGGCGCCGGGTCGGTGAAGCCCTGCGCCGTATCGGCGAGGTTGGCCACAGGCGCCAGCGGATAAGATCCGCGCGGCTGCTCAGCGCCCCAGTTCACGACTTTGCCGGAGGGGCCGAAAGCGCGCGCAACCGCTGCGCCCAGGCCCTCGCCGGGCTGTGGCGCGAAAGCCATCAAAGCCGCATGGGCCTTGTCGAACTGATCCTGCACGGGCGCAGCCTTTGCGAAGCTGCGCACATGGCGCGTCCAGGCCCCTTTATAAGCCAGCGACACGCGAGCGGCGTAAGTTTGCCCGAGCGCGCCCATCGACTCCGTGCGCACGAAGGCGCGGCTGGCGCCAAGATCACAAGCGACCAGCGTGAAACATTCTTCCGCGCCGCCAAGCCGCGCAACCGATTCGGCGGGCGCGATGAAGTCGCGCGCCTGCGCCTGCGCCACATCGACAGCCGCGCAAGCGGCCTGCGCCAGCGCATCGGCCTTGTTCAGCAGCAGATGCTCCACCGCGTCGCAGGCGTTGCGCGCGCGGGCGAAGGCCTGCGTCACATCCACCAATTCCACGCCGGGCGCGGCTTGCAAAATCGCCTGCGCATGTCCCGCGGGGAAATCGTCGAGTTCGAGGATGCCGATGCGCTTGGCGCCATCAAGCGCGATGCGCTCGCCTATGAGCGCAGCGGGACGCGGCGTGGTCGTGACCTCGCCTGCGGGCATGACCGAGCTGATCCATTCGGCCACACGCTTCGACAAGGCGGTGGCGAAAATCATCTCGCCATCGGCGGGGGCATAGAGCAGGCCCTCGTTCCAGTATGGCGTGAAGCCGGTGAGCCACCACACGGCGCCGCCGCGCGCGATATTGGTATAGGCGACGAAGACATCGACGCCCTCTTTCGCCAGTTCAGCGCCAAGACGCGCGCGCCTTTCGGCAAGAGCGGAAGCGGGAACCTCAGCGCGGTCCCAGGCCATCAAACCACGACGCATGGCGTCCTCACTGCAAGGGAACCGAGAAAAGTTCGCGCGGCGTGCCGCAGAGCAATTCATGCCCGCCATCACGCACCACAAGCGAATCGCCCAGGACCAGATAGCCCACGGCGGGGTGATAGGTGTTGGGATGGACGATGAGCGTCATGCCGGCTTCCAGCATGATCTGCACATCTTCCAGAATGGCGGGCTTCTGATCGGGGAAGAGCCCCATGCCATGGCCGCGCACGCGCGTATATTCTGAAGTCACATAGTCGCCGAGGCCATATTTGCGGAAGACGTCGTTCTCCGCCTTCGCCACATGGGCCGCCGTCACGCCCGCCTTCACAGAAGCGATGCCCGCCTCCATGGCTTCCAGATAAACCGCGAAAGCCTGACGCTGCGCTTCGCTGGGCTCGCCCACGATCAGCGTGCGGCAGATCTGCGCGTAATAGCCATCATAGCAAGGGGTCAGCTCGGTGGTGACCATGTCGCCAGCCTTCAGAATCTTGCCGCCGGGAGGCGCCATACCGCG
>Ga0209829_10001876_pt1 | contig 16530 bp, 19 predicted proteins | sample C_140205_EF_Meta_FD_187311 | JGI IMG/M metagenome (GOLD analysis project Ga0209829, IMG submission 187311) | Freshwater microbial communities from Lake Croche, Canada to study carbon cycling - C_140205_EF_MetaG (SPAdes) (version 2) | ecosystem: Environmental > Aquatic > Freshwater > Lake...
TGCCCTTTCGAGCAGCTTTCTTGTTGATATTGTTGGCTTTTCTAGCTTTTGGTAGCCAGAAATCGCTAGCGCTTCGCATACTGCTAGCCACATAAACCTTTGATATTATTGATGTTTTAGACACGCTATCGAGCATGTACAACACCTGTACAACAGGAATAATTTCCTAAATACTCTAAGTTACTGATTTAATGAAATTATCTCAGCGCCTTATGTCTTCCAACCATAAACCAATCCCCTGCCCTGTACAACATTCTGTAAAACTGGAGGCTGATCGATACGGTCAACGTCCGGGAAAAGGGATAGCATTGCTCTGATCGAGAAGTGCGGGCAATCAGGGCGCAACACAAGACAATGGCCGCACATAGCCAATGTCGTGCCCACAGGTGGGCGTCTCCCATGGATCGCAAGACTTGCCATGACGCTGGATGAAGGCAAGGCAATCACGATGCCGTGCTTCCAAGCTCGCTGCCGACTTTTTCGGCTCTCTCTTTGATGAAGCTGCCGGACTAGCAGCCTGATCTGATGTCTCCGCAATAGCCGTGACACTTCCTATTATGACGAAAGACACGGCAAACGCCATGATCAAGGTGACGGGAATCGATTTGAATTCTGGCATTTTCATATCCTCATAGCCCACCTTGTCGCTCAGCCTACTCTGTACAACAATTTGTCAAACTGGAAGCCACTCGACACGCTCAACGCCCACGAAAGGGTACAACATTGCTCTGGTCAAGAAACGCTTCCATGCCCTCTTCGGAGACAGTCCGTCGAAATTCAGCGTAGGCTTCATGATCATCAAAGAATGTCTCATCCCAGACGATTGACGTCCCATTGGAATTCACGACCTCAAGCGTCCACTCTGAGCCCCCCTCAAGCTTCACAATAACCACCTCTACGCTCACACCGTCTTGGGTGAAGTGGCCGCCGAGTTCAGAATAGACAATGTTTGGCATTTGATCCGTCATCGATGGCTCCATGGGCCGACGCATCAGCTAATTGTGCCTCGGTAGCTGGCGAGGTCAAGGCATTGGCATCCAACCACAAAATAATAAGCTTCACCCATTATTGATTGAATCACGATCCCAAATACCTTCTACTTTTTTAGCGATCTTTATGAAATCCTTATTTTTTCGTTAAAAGACTGCAATGCACGAAGTCAAAAGTGTGTCGTCGCCCAGATAACCGTCTTGGTGTCTACATCACAATAGAGTGTTGTATATTAGTAGGAGAGCGATATGGACGTTAATAAGAGAGATCTGCTGCTCGCCACCGCTATTGGTTCCGTTGCCTTCGCGGCTACTGCTTCTGTCGCTAACGCTACCGCAGTTGATGAAGTGACTGCTGCTGAGCAGGTTTGGTTGAAGTCAGCCAAAGAAAACAAGCCTGACCTTCTGGCTCCTCTCCTGGCTGCCAATGTTGTCGGCGTTGAGAACGACGGTTCGGTTTCCGATAAGGCCGCAATCCTGAAGTCGGCAAAAGACACCAACTACGTCAGCGCCGAATATCAGGACTTTAAGGTCGTAGCGAATGGCGATACCGCCGTCGCCGTTATGCTCTACAAGGTCACCGTTAAGGAAGGTTCCAAGAACGTGACCTTCACTGTCCGTGAACTCGACAGCTGGGCGAAGATTGACGGCAAGTGGCTGTGCATCGCCACCACCAACACTCCGATCTACAAGTTCTCGTAATAACAGTGGCCCGCGTGATAATTCTTTATGCGGGCCATTTCCCTTTGCTAACAAATCTCTGCAGGAAGATAAATTTCCAAATACAATTGCGGACTTGATGCATACGTACGCTCAGCTACATCAATTGCCAAAAGGGTTCATTATTTGATTTAATCGCGATCAAACAGGCGTTCAAATCCATGGTAAAGATCGACTAGCCGGATCGCATCACACTCATCGCCGAATTTGATATTCGCACGATCACGACTGATTACTGCAACATCATACACTCGCCCAACTTTCCATCTCGCTCGCCTGCCGTTTGCGTAATGCGTTGTGATAGCACGCCATTTCCCCTCAAACTCCGAGTAATTTCTGAAGCCATCTTTCAAAAGATGTCCATTTTCGTCAAGCCACTTTACGGTTTCCTTATAAGCGACCTCTCCCAACGTTTGAAGATCACCATCGAACAAAGTTTCAGCAACAGCAGATGCTGTAATTTTCTCTTTAGGCGAGTACTCGCGGAATAATGAGATAACTGCTCTACGAGAGCTATCACTCATCAAAAAAAATCCAGATTGGAGTTGGGAGAGGTACACACTGTATGAATGAAAAATCTGTTGAACACGTTGCGATGACAATCCAACTTCTTTGGCTATCAACGCAAAGGTTTTTCCGCTTCTCCGACTGCAAAATACAAACTCGCCAAGCTTCTCATTTCTTTTGCTGGGCATCGCGCAGCTCGCTATTGGCAATAAAGTTATAACATCATTTTTTAATCAATTTTTTGAGTTTGAACAACTGCTTATCGTTAATCAGCAGCACTTTCACACGCGGGACGTGTCTGTCAAAGAATTCAATTCAGTTAATTCCTATCTCTTCAGCAATGTCACAATTTCGAAGCCTCGATCAATCTTACTTCTACCGCTTGCGCAAAAAACCTACCGATCACACACAGCGGTAGTTGCGCATTCAATCGACCAAAAGATATTCACACATTAGGTATAACTAGTTAATTCGATATACGTCCTGATCCATAGTGACCTCAGACAAACATCTCGTCATATCACCAGCAAATTGAATAACTTCACTATTGAAGAAACGACAAAAAGTTACTCTTACCGAGATCCAATATCGCCGCAACTGGTTGATAGGCATTAAGCCATTCAGAAATCCGACATAGATCATGCTCTCTTCGACTATAAGTTCTGAAAGGCCTAAAACTTAAATTCAAGAACTTTTACACCTTCACCCCAACGATTACAGACTTGAACACGCATCGGTACCTCGCTCGAAATGACATCACCTGCGTCGCTAGGAGCAAAGGTTACGCCTGTCATTCCAGCCGAGAACCACGGCGTTCCCCTCTCTATAACTATCCTACCGATGCTTTCGTCACTACCGTCACACGCAGAGCCAAAAACACCATTGTTAGGCTCAATAGGATTTACAAGTCTGGATACTTCTGGAAAATTAGCGATCTCATCCCAACAGGGCCCCCAAGTTAACTTATTAATCGATCTCGAATCTTTCTGACAGGAACTGAAGGCAGACTTTTCAATCTTACGATTAGTGCCTATTTCAGCAAGCAGATGAGCAATCATCTCACCATTACGTTTTGCCGTTTCGAGATGCTGCGCAGCCGCGAAAATGTTACGAGCAAGGAAACCGATACTTATTAAAGAAAAAATTACAACCGCGACGAAAACTGCGGCTCCATAGTCAAATCTCTTGGCCTCTAAGCCCAATGACCCTTTTGATGAAGCTTGAATATCGAAAGATTTAGGTTCACCTTCCATCAGTCGCCTCCCTCTAAACAGCCGGTCGTCATCTTGTGAATAGCCCCCTCACAGAAAACACTGTGAGGGGACTGACATCTTAGATTGATCTCAAAGCTCGATATGCCCACCCAACTCGATTGTATGACCGGGTGGGATCTGGTAGTAATCAACAGCTCTCATCATGTTATGATGAAGCATGATGAAAATGCCGTCACCGGCTCTCTCAATCCAGTTCCCCGACTTAGATGTGACTGTCTCATTACCAACGAAGAAAGTGACTTCCGCTAATTTGAAGCGGAACTCTTGTATTCGAAGTTGCGCCAGAACTCGCGTAATCTTCGGTTCTTCGAAAAACCCGTAGTGAAGTGTCACGACGTGAAAGTTATGGGGCAGATGCGAAATTTCAATGCGATTTTCGTCCTTGATAAAGGGTTGGGCCGCAACCTTAATATGCATGAGCAGAACACGCTCATGTAGCACGTGGTTGTGTTTCATATTATGAAGCAATGATAACGGCACAACTTCCGTGCCGGGCACCATAAAAATCGCTGTCCCAGGTACACGCATTGGCCGATCAGGCTTAATCGTCCCCAAAAACTTATGAATAGGAATAGCCCCACGCCAACGGGCAGTAAGCAACCTATTTCGACCATGTATCCAGCCTGCCATCACACACAAAAGTAGTGTGGCCACCACGATTGGAAACCAACCGCCATCCCAGAATTTTTCAAGATTTGTGGCGAAGAAGATGAGATCAACGACGAGGAACACACCAAATAGAGGATAGGCTAGTACAGGGCTCCACCTATGCTTCCTCACCATGACAATACAGGCAAGAACCGTCACTATCGCCATGGTGCCAGTAACCGCGAGCCCATAGGCAGCTCCTAAGCTCTCGGAAGTTCGAAACGTTAACACAATAGCTTCGACAACGAGGAACAGCAATAAGTTGACCTTGCTAACATAAATCTGACCAATCTCCTCGGAGGATGTGTGACGAACACGAACACGAGGAATGAAACCAAGCTGAACTGCTTGATTTGTGATCGAAAAAGCACCCGATATGACGGCTTGCGAAGCGATAATAGTCGCGGCCGCTGCGAGGATCACCATCGGCAAGAGCGCCCAAGTCGGTCCAAGCCGATAGAATGGATTAGAGATTGCCGCTGGGTCGCTCAATACCAAAGCACCCTGCCCTAAGTAATTCAATAACAGAGCCGGAAAGACAAACCATAACCAGACACGATTGATTGGCTTAATACCAAAATGACCCATATCCGCGAACAATGCTTCGCCACCTGTAACTGCGAGCACGATTGATCCGAGTACGACAGACGCAATGTCTAAGTGATTGATCAAGAAAGTAATACCTAAACGAGGGTCTATTGAAGCTAAAACGAAAGGATTTTGAACGATAGCAAGCGACCCTGTTAGGGCGATCACCGCGAACCATAAGATCATGACCGGTCCAAAGAACTTCCCAATTAAAGCGGTCCCGTGACGCTCGGCAGCAAACAGCGCCGCGATGAGCACGACTGTAATAGGAACGATCAGTCCCTGAGGAACCGACGTACCTTCATTCAAACCCTCAATCGCACTTAATACAGAGATCGCGGGCGTTATCACGCAGTCACCGTAAAAAAGCGCCGCCCCAATCAACCCTAGACCGAGAACTATCGTACGTGCCGTTGGCCGTTTAACGCATTCAAGAGCTAACGCCGTAATTGCGAATGTGCCGCCTTCTCCTTTATTATTTGCCCGCATGATGACTAAGACATACTTAATAGTCACAACTAGAATGAGCGACCAAATGATCAAAGAAAGGATCGATAACACATTTGACTCGGATACTCCGCCACTGGCTTGGACAGATTGCTTGAAAGCATACAATGGAGATGTGCCGATATCTCCATATACGACACCTAAAGCACCAATCATAAGCTTGTAGCTTCCTGAAGATTCCTTCTCGGATCTATGTATGTCTTGTATGCTCATTTTTAGCCCCCGATATTCGTCCTAACAATCGAACTATGAGCGATTGCCTTAACTTGATGAGTAGAAGTTTGGAATTGAGAATCTAGATTTCCATACGCATAGAAATCTCCATGATCTGTTTGGGTGGTAGCTTCAGATATTCAGTAGCTCCCTCAGCATTTCGCAGAAGAAACAAGAACAAACGTCTTTGCCACCCGGGCATGACGCTATTATCGGAAAGAAATACAATACGGCGCGAAAGAACATAAGAGACTGACTTCGTATCCCAATCGAAAGAAAGATTACTGCACTGGCGAAGCGTCTCGCTCAGATCCGGTTCATCAAGATAGCCAAAGCGAACTCTAATTCTGAAAAATCCATCAATTAACTCTTCCACACAGACTCGTTCTTCCTTTTTTACAAAAGGATCCCTTATTTTCTCAACTGTAATAACAGCAACTTTTTCATGAATGATGCGAAAATGCCTTAGCGAATTAACGAGTGCTGCTGGAGCGACGTCAGGATCAGCCCCAATAAATAAACCTATTCCACCAATTTTTTTAGGTGGATTTTCTTTAAGTTGGCTCAACAGAACTCCAATCGGGAGTTCGGCCTCGCTTTCTTGCTCAGCTAGAATTTTAGCGCCACGAATCCAAGTGAGCATAAGCGTCATTAGAAACGCTGAGAACACCAATGGGACATAACCACTGTCAACCATATGTGTAGCCCCCCACCAACATCGGAAACGAAAGATTGGGGCAATCGGCAAGCCCTAGTACAGATGTGGCTCCTCGATCTACCGCGCAAAACCCAACACTGATCGAAGCCTGCCATTCCTTGGCCGGAACGCCTGAGATAGGGCCACACAGAATCACAGAAGTCACGAACCGTCCCCGCACAACTTTGCTATAGGTTCATTGCGTCATCCGGCATAAAGATTCGATATGGCATTTACCCCGAACACATAAGGAAAGAATAAAGATGCTAGACTTTCCCCCGCAGCCTCGGGAAGAATGACGCCATGAACGCAAGTCTCAACAAATTATCCCTGCCGTTCGGGCGAGTTCGACTAGAACCGCCCAGTACCTCTGGGATAATGACCACGGTAGCCCTAAATGCTGGGACGGTCGTGCTCAGCATGGTGCTGCGCGACAACCTTTCTCAAGCTAGTGTTCACCTGCTCTTTCTGTTGTCGGTTTTGATAGCTTCAATACGTTATGGCTTCTGGACCGGGATTGTTGGCTCGGTACTAGCGTTTCTATCGGCCAATTTCTTCTTCGTAGAACCCCTTTACAGTTTTCAAATCGGTCAGATTTCCGATTGGGTAACACTGTTCGTACTGCTTGTGTCGGGTGCGACAACTGGAATGCTTGTTGGACGCCTACGCGAAGAAGCAGATGCTGCGGCACTTCGTTCAAATTCTTTGGAGTTGATGCGAGAGTTTGCAACCGAAACGGCAACCTCAAAATCATCGGGCCAAGTTATAGAACTCCTAGTTGCCTACATAGCGAAGCTGACTAAAGGGCCTGCGGTATCCCTAATTCCGGAAAATGGCCACCTAAGCCGAAACATATCATCGCCTAGCGACCTAGTGCTGACTGATAAACAAAAAAGTAGTGCCGCAAAAGCTTATTCCAACGGATTTCAATCTCCCGGTAGCAAGCCAACATTAGACCAATTTGGATTTGCTTATCGTTTTTTAGGCAAAGATTTTGGTGTGATCGGATTTATATCGGAATTACCCTCACGAATTGAGATACGCCACGCCTACAATTCAATGATCGATCAAGCAATTGTAACACTAGAAAAACTCGCACTGACTCACGAGGCTGAAGCTGCTCAGAGGACTGCTCAACGAGAAGCTCTTCGTTCGGCGCTGCTTTCGTCTCTTTCTCATGATCTCAGGACACCACTCGCTACAATTCTTGGCGGTGTTTCAAGCTTGAGGGAATTGGGCGATATTATGCCGATACAGGCACGAATTGACACTCTTTTAGCGGTAGAAGAGGAAGCAGGAAGACTATCTCGCTATGTCGAAAATTTACTGCACATGACGAGGCTTAAGACCGGACTGGAAATTAGAAAAGTGTCGATCGATCCTTCCGATGTAGTCAGGAGTGGCGCCGCCCGAGCGAGACGAGCTTTCTCAAATCGCCAGATAATCACAGACCTAGGTTCTGATATCCCATTGATAACTGCTGATGCTGTTCTTTTAGAACAGGCTCTATTCAACTTGATTGACAATGCGATAAAATTTTCGAACTCAGAGTTGAGTGTCATCGTCGGGTTATCTACAGACGCAGACACAGTATCAATCTTCGTAAAAGATCAAGGGGTTGGAATTCCTTCAGCAGAGCAGCAACTTGTTCTTGACGCATTCTATCGTGGGAATAACGCCGACCAGATAGGGTCTGGCCTTGGTCTCGCTATTTCAAATGGTATTGTATCCTCATTGGGTGGAACAATTAAAATCGAGAGCCCAGTACGTGATGGTATTGGCACTATTGTATCGATAACGATCCCAACCGATAAGGGTGGGAAATCATGAGCCGTTCCTTCTCGATACTTGTTGTGGACGACGAAATTCAAATTCAGCGGTTTCTCCGCCATGCGCTTGAGGCTGCTGGTTATAGCGTCATCATGGCTGGAAACGGCAATGACGCACTCCGTATCATTGAGAAAGAGCATCCAGATCTTGTCATTCTTGATCTTGGTTTGCCAGGACTTGACGGTCAGCTTGTACTTGGACTGTTGCGACAGAAGTCCGATGTTCCAGTCATTATTTTGTCAGCGCGAAACGATGAGGTTGAAAAGATTACATCGTTCGACATTGGAGCAAACGATTACGTTGAAAAGCCATTTGGGATCGGAGAACTGTTAGCACGAATCCGTTCCTTGCTGAGACCAAAATTTGGCATGCCGCAATCTGATAATGTTATTGTCATTGGGAACTTAAAAATAGACGCTGACGCTCACACAGTCTTCCGCAATACGGAATCAATTAGGCTTACACCAACAGAGTTCGAATTACTTACATTGCTAGCTCGTAATAGCGGCCGGGTTCTCACGCATCGGCAAATTCTAACAAAGATATGGGGGCCAGCACACGCCGAGAACCTTGCCTACCTCAGAGTTTTCATAGGCCAGTTGCGCCAAAAAGTAGAAGACAATCCTGCTGAACCCGCATTGATCCAAACTGTGCCTGGCATCGGCTACAAAGCTCAATGACATTTTCACTGAATGTAATTGGAGGACTTTTGCCAAACATGACAAAGATCCCCCAACTGTGAAGTTAGATTGGCGCACCTGATCCATTAAATCACCCTGCCCGCTTCATCTCCTTTAGCGGCCCCTTGAGGCGCAGCTCAGCAGTGCCCTTCTCAGCCACATCCTCGATCTGGATATCCAGCTCGCCGAATTTGACCGCCTCCATAATAGACCTGATAGCGTCTGGAAGATCCTCCCGCTTGTTCACAGCAATGGCTGTCATCCCCGGCTTTAGTTCCAGCACCTTGCTGCCATACCAGACTGAAAAGTAGCAGCCCCCTGCCCCGCTCATCCAATACCAAGCACGGGTGCGCTTGACCCGTTCAACCAAGACACGCTCGCCTTCATCATTGGTCTGCCAAACACGCCGATGACGAGTGAACAACTCTCCTGCTATCAGCGCTTGGATCATAGCGAGTTGGTCATCGAGCTTTTCGAGCAGTTTCGCCCTGCGATGCTCGGTCTTGGTCTGTAGGCGCTTCTGCTGCTGGGCAACGATCTTTAGCTTGCTAAGATGGCTCATTTTACACTCCTGAGTTGGGGCATAAGCGCCCGTTACTCAGCAATGTTGCTGTCTGAGCAAGGCCAATTCCTACCAAAAAAAGACATTAATTCAGCAGCTTAGGACAGATAAACCGGTTGACGGGCGGATGATCTGGCGTATGAGCCGAGAGCGTCCCTGCTGGTCTGGGTGTAATTGTCCCCGAATAGGATGCTGACACTGATACTCAGGAAAACTGGAGTAACGCTCAAGCTCCAGATGGGCACTGAAATCTCACAGATTAAGAAGTCTATGAGATTTCTCGCTAACCCCATGAGATCATTGAGCTTGGCTACCTGCGCTGTGAGCACCTTCAAAAATGATCCCACACTTCCCAATCACACAGCAGGAAAAGTGAGATTTTGGTCTTGGAGTGGGCTGGAGCACGGTTGACGCCCTTACAGGCCCTACCCCGCCATTTCCGGTTGCCCACCAGAATCCGCCGAATGTAATGTTTCGCTTATCAAAACTGGGATTTGGGCTATGGCGCAGGCGAAAGTTATCACCGAACAGGAATTGAAGCGGGCTTTGGCAATCATCGCAGGGAGACGGCATGCGGACAGGGACAGGCTAGCCCTGCTCCTGAGTCACTGGGCGGGTATGAGGGTCTGTGAAGTTGCTGCGCTCTCCCGCGACAAGGTGCTAGGCCCAACAGGAGCAGTGCTTGAGGAGTGGCGGCTCAGCAGCGAGCAGACCAAGGGAAGCCAAGGGCGAGTGGTCTATGCCAATAGCAAGCTGAGGAAGGAAGTAGCTGCCTACTTGAAGGCGCACCCCTCCAAGAACAAGAACGATCCCGTTCTGATGAGCCAGAAAGCCAATCGACAGCAGCGTGGCTTTTCAGCCAATACCCTCTGCCAGCTGATCAACGGCATATATAGAGAGGCAGGCATCCAAGGGGCGACCAGTCACAGTGGCCGCAGGGGCTTCATCACCACACTCGCGAACCACTCCGTGGGGATCAAGACCATCATGGAGCTTGCTGGACACCGCCAGCTGTCTACCACTCAGCGTTACATTTCAGTTACGCCCGAGCAAAAGCGCAAGGCTGTGGAGCTGGTGACCTAAGTGCGCTAGAGCAAAAAATTACTGCGCAGTTTTTTTAACCACCTGAAATTTCGTCCGCCTGGTGATTTCTACACCCCTGACGCCGAACCCAGCCAATTGGGCCGATTGACCGCCATGCTTGTAGCGCATGACGGATTTACGGCCCTGACTGGCTGACTATGCGACGCCGCGCCAAATGGTCCGAATTAGGAATTCAGCCCGGCATCACTTGACGGATCAGAAAGCAGCAATACCGTCACGGTCCTCGTCGGCATCAACGCTCCCGACCCACCAGAAGCGAAAAACAGTGGAAATGAATAGCTGATTTCGCATTCATAGACGTGCGCTAGCTGGATTCGAATAATTAAAAATATTGGAAAAAACAGCCGAAGAAAGACGACTGTTTTCTCTTTTCTTTCACCCCACGCAGTTCAATCGTGGACTAGCTTCGGTCAGTCGTCTTTAGAAAATTCGACTTCCTCTCCGTCCTCTGTTACCTGTTCAATCTCCATGGAACCAAAATCAACATCGTCAAAAATATCGGTTACATTTGTGTTTTCGAACAATTCCACAGCCTCTTTCACCGTTTCGGCTTCTATCTCAAGAGATCCAGAGCCAATAATGCTGAACGTAATCTGGTAAGTAGGCATCTTTATTTTCCTTTCAGTTTCTTTGACATGGACGTGAATTTGTTGACAAGCTTCCCACATTATTTCTGTCGATTAGCGGTGATATTTTTATACCTTTTTACCTCGGCTTCTCAGTCTCATGCCTCCTTCTCTATTATTAACCCACTGGCCCAGGACATCTAATCGAAATATCCGATGTATGAGCAGCCATTTCGACCTTTCAAAATTAGAAGTCCGCACGATCTTCGTCAGCATCGTCATCCTTGATCTTCCGAACAGCATTGAAGACCGACCGGTGTCGCTCTAGCTCTGCCATAGTCCCCACTTCGATGATTCTATCGATAGCAGCCACCAAACGCCCCATGTTCGTGGAGATCGTATGTGTCCCAAGAAGCGTTTCGCTATCGAAGATCCGATTAGCAGTGGCAACCGCATAGCAGAGAGCGGCAAGATTATGATGGATGATGTAATTGTCTGACTGGGCATCTCTGTAGTGCTTGTGATTTACACCCTTCTTGACGCAGAGATCACCAAGCGTCATCCGATCTCCCAATGGACTTGGCCATGGAAATCGAACTTTGGAACCTACAAGCTGCCGACCGTCAGGAATATCAGCGTTGGGCAACGTCATTCTATTCTTGTCGAAATTGATTGTCTGGAAGATCGTTTGCCACCTGAGCATCCTAAATGGTGTGGATGTGTCATAGCTGATCCGAAGACTTTTATTAAGCCGCCGATTAATGGCACGTTGGAGTGCCGTAAGGCCAACAGCCGTTTGAAGCTCGTTAGTGCCTAGCACATGGATCCAGTCTCGGTTCTGGATCAATCCATCATCTGCCATCATGATGATCCTACGACAAAGATTGTAGAAGTTATGCCTCAGTAGTCCAGCAAATGCCCATCCTTCAAATTCGTAGTGCTTAACAGCATGATACCATTTGTCGGTCTCTTGGGTCGTATTGCCTTGTAGCACATTCAAGAATTTGGTCGCTCCAGGCTTCCTATTCTTATGGAAGAACTCAAGATGATTGAGCGTTTGATCGAGGCACGCCTTGAAACTGGAGAATTTATAGCCCGCCTTCAACAGCGGCCCAGTTGGCACGTCGAGCGTCATTGCCCAGTCTGCGTTCAATTCCAGCCACCTCAAAATGTCCAGTCGATCTTGATCTGAACCAAGTTGTAGCCCGTTTCTGGCGATCTGATATCCGCCGCTATCGCAGATCAACTTCGTCTTGCTGCGATCACGCTGTGTGATTATACAAGGACGCTTCTGTTTGTATGCCAAGCCAGCTGAGCTCATCGCATGACTGATGTGGAACAAAGGATTGTTCGGATCTAGGAAATTGAGGTCGTGATCCCCAACACCAGCGGGCAGGTCTCTATCCCACTTGGCTTCATAGGCCGCCATTGCATACCCAGGTTGCACAGATGGGATATAGACCGCCTGATCATATGGCGTGGGATCACCGTCGATATGATTGGTAGGAGCTGGATAGAAACCAGAAGCCCCATTCGGCAACGATACGTTCATGAGTTTCCTCCCCACTTAAAGTGGATTAAATCTGGATTTGTGATTTCTGGATTGCAGAGCATGTGGGGAAGCGACCAAGCACTTCCCCACGGATTGCCCTATTCAGCTGCTAAGAGGGCTGCTGAGGATGTCATGTGAGCAACACGGCGGCTCTGGAGCTTACCATCAATCCCAACGGTAGGTTGATGAAAGCTATAGTCAGCATAGTCGTCTTGCCAAATAAGGCGCATGAGACCTGCCGGATCACCAGATAGGCTGTAATCGCGGAAATGCTTCTTACACAACACGTCCAACAGAGCATGGAGATCTGCGATACGGAAGTTCATGCTAATCTTCTCATGGCAGTGAACCTTGGATCCCATAACAAGTGGATCAGCATCACCGCAGATCAAAGTCATCTCCTTATCTTCGATTTTGATGGTGAAAACCCGGTTCGCTTTCTGGCTATTTTTCGCTCCCTTCCATGGCTTCAGCAGCTTCAGGAAAATCTCGTGGATTTCTTCCTGAGCTAATGGAAATTCAAACAGTGGCTTGAAGTTATCGATGTCCAAAGGCTTGGCGGCTATGTTGCTCAAAGCAGACCAATAGAACTTCTGGTCTGCTGTAGTTCTCTGTGCTTTGGCTAATGCGCGATTATGTAGATCCCAACTGATCAAGCTAGTCGCAGGAGTTCCATCGGCTTGCTTGGGATTTGTATTGACCTTGAGAGTGAGAAAACGCCTGCGGATTGTATCATCCAACTCTTTCTCCATACGCCTCCTCACGCTACCAAACATAACGCAGGGTCCTTTATCGATATTGAGGATATCGAGGTCCTTCGGCTTCGCGTAAAATACGGGTCCAGAGTCAGCATGATTTACAGACACGACTAGATGAGGTGACCCATCATTGTCGGCTCTAAGCGAAAACATCCGATCACTGCTGATCTTCTGCTTTCCATCTGCTCCACCCATGATCTCCTGTTTGTCCTTGATCACGTTGGCGATATCAATGACACGCCCCATAAACTCCATGGACCTGTCATCGCCTACATCGACTTTCTTGCCGAATTTACTGACAGCGTTTTCGATTTCATTCTCCGTGGTCTCTGCTTCACCAAGGACAGCAATACCAAAATCCGATACACGACCCAGCAGCAGCACGAAACCATCCTTCGTTTTTTCCGTCTGCATTTCGATGGTGGCTACGGGTGTTTTACCCAGAGCAATCCCCTTGGCTTCCTCTGCGATTGCCTTGCGAATGATCTCTGCGTCTTTCTGCGCCTCACTCGTGGTCTTGCCCGCTTCTCTTTGTATCTCAACGACAGCATCAAAACTTCCGGCAGCAGCGATGGCGTCTTTGATCATCTCAACATCGAGGTTTGGCGTATCTTTGAATTTGCTATGGACCCATTCAAGGACAAGGCAATAACGCGATACCATCGCTCCATGAACGAGCTTGTTGAAATTGAAAACGTATCTAACGATTGGCATGTATGGGCTAGAGTCATCCCGCATATTGGCTGAAAACAACTTGAAAGCGGCCCGTTCCCCAGACGTCCGAGCATGGATCACCCTCAGCGATTCCCGCTCTTCTTCATAGACCTTTGCTAGGCCTTCATCACTGACTTCTGTATTGAGATGATCATTTTTAACGAGCTTGCCTTCAGCAAATTTCTTTGCTCGCTCTTGTTTTTCATTCAGATCTTTGTTGTGCGTATCGGCAATAAGATTGAACTTCTCTATTTCGGCATCAAACCACATTTTACAATCACCACGTGTCGTGTGTAGGGACAAGAGATATGTCTGGGCTACTGCTTCTGCTCCCGCATCTCTTGATCTGTTATGACAATTGCGAGCTATCTCAACTAAATCTTCGACTTCACTACGTGTGAGTTTCTTCCCTATCGTGTCATTCCCTTTTTTCATCTTATTGCTCCGTTCAATGAGTGAACGAATTGATTGTCGATCTACTGGAATACAAACGTCAAATGCGAAAACGAATTAAATCACGTAGATCACAGCTTTAATTTACACCGCATTGCGATATGCCGAGTTATTAATCAGAAATATTAATTGAAACAAGAAACTAAAGAGACATGCAACAATATCGAGATACCCGCAGGACTTAATATGCGTATCTACGAAGCAGAGGAATTAATCACTGCCGATATGACTCGATTACGGAACATTGAGAGATCCCTTTACAATTAGTGTGACGCCAATATCCGGTGTGTATGGGTTCCTCGCTTCGCTTCGAACCGCTTTCGGCTCGCTGTGCGTTTCGCAAGCTCACTTACAACGACCCTCTGCTACATCTCTCTTACGTATGATTAGGAATGATGTATATGAGAACGTTGATGATTGAGTTGGATGAATGACGAATATGGAAACTTGGATGAAGAATGATGAACTACAGCCAGAATGATACACTAGGGTAGAAAAGGCATTCACAAACACCACTACTATCTAAAGAACGACGCGGTCGGTCAGGACAATAAACTGAAGTCAGGGACAAATGAATTACCCCAATCGCAGCACTGTGTGTTACCGCGTTCGACTTCCTTCGTGATGTATGCGAGCCAGCCTTCACCTGCTGGCTTTACCTTGATATCCATCCGCCCATAGGAAGCCTTCTTCCATTCGGTCTTGATAGATTTGTGAAGTTTTTCTACCGTCATATCGGCAGGAGCATTACCAATTCCAACATGGAAATGAAGTGTTCTAAAACCTTCTGGAGAAAAGATCAGACCTTCGAGTGTTGGTAATAACATCAACGAAAACTTTTTTGGCTTTCGACGATGAGCCATCCCCCATACGCTCCGCTGTAACCTCGTTGCGAATATGCGAAAATCATTCTCGAGATTGATCCGCTGTTTGTCTGATAGACCTTTCTCACGATTAACAACGATTTTCGTTTGTAGCGTCATAGAAAATGTCACGTGCTCGGATTGTTCGACATAAAAATCATAGATTCCATCAACAAGCTTCATTTGAGCGGAAGTGGGGGCATATAGAGCCTTGTTTGATTTTCGCCCCTTTGAGATCAATTGATGGAATTCCCAAGATGTTATTTTTTGTCCGATATACATGCTATTCTCCGCATGTATTTATACGCTTTTACAAAAGTGGAGATGAAATCTGATTGAGATGATATTGCGATGCCGCGATAAGTTGAAAATCTAAGGTGATGTCGACCTAACTTGATAAATACATCCATGAGCAATAGAGAATTTCTCCAATCATTATATGATACCGTCCGGTCAATGGGTCTTGTCGAAAGCCAATATGAATTCGGTGAGCTATGTGGACGAAAGCAGAGCTGGTTTAGTTGCGCCAAGAGCAGCGATAGGCAGATGAGCGTGGGTGCTTTGGTTTCTTTGGCAGTGCGCCTTGATCAATTGCCCATAGAGCATGTTCCGCGCAAGCTTCGTCCGATGCGCAAGCAACTTGTCAATTCAATATGGAACAAGATTGAAGCGCAGGGTTCACAGCGATCCGCTTGAGTGTTTGTTTCTACCCTGCGTCTAGGTCGCGATATCAACCACGATTGCGCATAATAGCATTGAGCTAGTAGTCTTATTGTGCGTCTTTGTAAAAGTGCGTCAACCGGAAAGATTTCGGTTGACCATGGGTTTTTGATGTCTTTCCGGTTGACAGGTTCTGCGTGTGACAGCAAATTTGATGGGTAGTCATGTGCTACTATGCGCACCATGAGCTGATTTCGCGGCCTAGGGCTATAAGCGAAACAGCGCACTGAATTCACAAAGCAATCGCCCTGCCCTGCCCTCACTCAGTGATTGGATTACAGCGTCATACGCTGCTAAAAACCGGACGCCTGCTACTCGCATAGCGGACATGGGCAAAAAGCTGCTACGGGCGCTTAAAACGCGATTACAAACTGGGCAGCTTTATACCCGTCGGAAATCTGGGTGACTGCTGATGGAATTACGTTCAGCAATTCTCCCATCTGCTGAACTGCCGCAAAGACCCCCTCCCAATGCGAACGGAGAGCCGCCTCAAATCCGAAAAAAGAGATTAATTAAATTAATCTCTTGGATTAGTAGAAGCCAAGCTTACCCCTACCTACTATTAGTAGTATGTCGACTGTTTTT
>Ga0209829_10001877_pt1 | contig 16530 bp, 14 predicted proteins | sample C_140205_EF_Meta_FD_187311 | JGI IMG/M metagenome (GOLD analysis project Ga0209829, IMG submission 187311) | Freshwater microbial communities from Lake Croche, Canada to study carbon cycling - C_140205_EF_MetaG (SPAdes) (version 2) | ecosystem: Environmental > Aquatic > Freshwater > Lake...
TCAGGGAATTCGTCATGAGTCACTAAAAGAAAGGCCGTTACGGATATCCGCAACGGCCTTTCGTTGAAATGGTGGAGGCGAGGGGAGTCGAACCCCTGTCCGAAACGCCTTCAGCCCTGGCATCTACACGTTTAGCCGACGGTCTGGAGTTTCAGAGAACTAGGCCCATCGGCGGCGTTGCGTCTCCTAGAAACCTGTTTGATCTCGGAAGTGAGCCCGGTTACCCGACCCTCAACCCAGCCTGCTAAGTTTCGCCCTTCCCCTCAGCAGACATCGGGGGTCGGACGTAGCTGTCAATTAAGCAGCCAATGCGAGCTCGTTGGAGTCTGCATTTGTTTGTTTTGATCGGCTTTTCAAGAGGCCAACCGATCAACCTCCACGTGCAACCAGCGCGTCAGACATCCCGTCGAAACCAGAACGCCCCCGTTTGCTGAACGCCTTCAAGATGCACCCGCTCCCCTATCCATTCAACCGTATTTTCAGACAATCGGATCGACGGGCAAATAACGCCCGTTTGAATCTTCCGTTTCCTTCGAACGTTCCCTTTATTCACGCCATTGGTGCACCTGATTTGTGCACAAGTTGTGAGCAGCTTGGGAGCAGGTCCCGCCCTGCTCACACTCCTCTCAAATCGCGATGATTCCTCTACGTAAAACCCCGTATTCCAACTAAAGTTTCACCCGGTTTCTGTGAACAACCTAGGACTTGTTCCCAATTTCGAACATTTTTAGTATTCAAATATTGATCTCAAATACCCATACAGCATAGGTATTTGATTGACTTTGAGTCATCAAAGAATAAGCATTCCCTCCGTCATGCTTAGCTCCACTGTCGAGGACTACCTGAAAGCCATCCATCGCCTCGAAGAGGGCGGGGAATTGGTCCATTTTGGCCGCATTTCGATGGCCCTTGGAGTGACTTCCGGCACCGTCACCACGATGATGAAGCACCTCGGCGACTCCGGTTTGGTCCAGTATGTCCCCCGTCGCGGAGCCCGCCTGACCGAGTCCGGACGACTCGCGGCGATGAAAGTCCTCCGCCGCCACCGGCTATCCGAGCTCTTCCTCGTGGACATTCTTGGCATGGACGTGGCCGAGGTCCATCCGGAAGCAGAACTGCTCGAACACGCCCTTTCCGAGCGATTGACCGACCTCATTGACAAGCATCTCGGTCGACCCGCCTACGATCCTCACGGCAGCCCGATTCCTGATGCCAACGGCTCCATCCGGGAGACCTGTCTGAAGCCCATCATCGAGAGGGCCGAGGGCGGCAGATACCACATCGGACGCCTCACTCGAAGCGACCAGGCCTTCATTGACTGGCTGGCCGGGTTCGGGATCGCCGTTGGAAGTGACGTTGGGCTCGCCAAACGCGATCAGGTCAGCGGCATCGTCACCCTCGAAACCGCTGGGGGGCGCCGTGTTCAGATCGGCGAAGCCGCCGCCGCCACCTTATTGGTCGAGTAGGCGGGCAACCTGCTTGGGCATCGTTCCTGCTGGCAAATGCACGGCCCTGAGTTTCATTGCCAGACCACGATGGGTGGGCGTTGGATGGCTCTAACTGCGACTGAGTTCATGACGAGTCAATGCCCCCTGGAGCGACTATCCTCTTGCATTCCTCAATCTCGTCGCTAGCAGTTCTCAGCCCGAAAAGGATGTACGATCCGAAAGGCTCAAACTTGTTCACGGATGAAGTCACGACTCGCACTCCTACTGACGCCCCTTCTACTGGCGGCAACAGCCTGCAAAAAAGAGGTAGAGGCACCTCAGATTCCTCCTCCTCTGGTAACCGTGGCCAATCCCTTGGTGCGCGACATTCCTTTTGTGGCGGAGATCATCGCGCAGACCGAAGCCAAGGCCAACGTCGAGGTCAGGGCCCGCGTCGAGAGCACGGTGGAGAAGATCACTTTCAGCGAGGGTTCCGAGGTCAAGGAGGGTGATCCCCTGTTCGTGCTCGATCGCAAGCCGATCGAGGAACGCCTCGCCGCCGCCAAGGGAAATCTCGGTCAGGTCACAGCGGCCCTGGCCCGGGCGAAACTCGATGTCGAGCGACTGACTCCATTGGTGGAAAAGCAGGCGGTGCCCCGCAAGGACCTCGACAATGCCAAATCGGCGGTCGACTCCTCGGAGTCCGCGATGGAAACCGCCAGGGCCCAGGTGAGGTCCGCTGAACTGGATCTGACCTACACGGAAATCAAGGCCCCGGTGAGTGGACTGATCGGCTCGAAGCAGGTCGATGTCGGCTCACTGGTCGGAAAGGGTCAGGCCACCCTGATGGCGACCATTTCCCCGCTCGATCCGATCTGGGCGAACGCGGATGTCAGCGAAGTGGCCTACCTGAATGCGGCGGACAAGTTTTCCGATCCGCAGAATTCCAAGGCGGTGTTTTCACTCCTTCAGGCCAACGGCCAGGTCCACGGCCACACCGGAAAGCTGGCCTTCGTCGATCGCTCGGTGAACTCTTCCACGGGCACGCTGAAGGTGCGGGTCGAGTTTCCAAATCCGCAAAAGATTCTCCGTCCCGGCCAGTTCTGCCGCCTGCGGGTGGTGGGCCGGACCGATGCCGGCGCGATCCTGATTCCCCAACGCGCCGTGCAGGAGCTTCAGGGCCTGCACAATGTCTTCGTGGTCGATGGCAGTGGCAAGGTGAGCTTCAAGCGCGTCAAGATGGGCCGGCGGATTGGTTCTCTGTGGATCGTCGAGTCCGGTCTAACAGGCGCCGACACGGTGATCATCGAAGGGCTTCAGAAGGCACGCGACGGACAACCCGTCACCCCGCAGCCGACCAAAATCGACGACGCTCCGGTGCTCGAATTGCTGGCCTCGGTTCCCGGGGCCAAAGCCGAAACTCCCTCCAACAAGTAGCATCCGAGTTCATGGCTGATTTTTTCATCCGTCGTCCGATCGTCGCGATGGTGATCTCCATCCTGATGGTGATTGTCGGAGGCTTCGTCCTGACCCGCCTGCCGGTGTCCGAGTATCCCGAGGTGAGTCCTCCGGTGATCAACGTGACCGGCAATTTCCGCGGAGCCGATGCCGAAGCGGTCGAGGCTTCGGTGGCCACTCCCATCGAGGCGCAGATCAATGGCGTCGAGGACATGCTCTACATGAAGTCGGTGAACGCCGCCGACGGGTCAATGACGCTCACGGCGACCTTCGACCTCGGCACCAGCCCGAACCTCAACCAGGTCAACGTCCAGAACCGGGCGTCGCTGGCCTTTCCTCGCCTGCCGGAAGCCGTGACGCGCGATGGGGTGAGCGTGAAGCGCTCGAGCCCTGACATCCTGATGATGATCGGCCTCGTCTCGCCAAAGGGAACCTACGACGCGGTCTTCCTTTCCAACTATGCCACGATCAACCTGATCGACGCGATCGCCCGCGTGAAGGGCGTGGGCGACGTCAAGAATTTCACCGCCCAGGACTACGCGATGCGACTCTGGATCGACCCGGACCGTCTGGCGTCCCGTGGCCTGACTCCGTCCGACGTCATCGCGGCTGTTAGAGAGCAGAACGTCCAGGCGGCCGCCGGTCTGGTGGGCGCGGAGCCCGCGAAGAAGGGGCAGGAGTTTCAATACAACGTGGTGGCCAGCGGCTTGTTGAAGGATCCGAAGGAGTTCGAGGAAATCATCGTCCGCTCGAATTCCGATGGCTCGCAGGTCAAGGTGAAGGACGTCGCGCGGATCGAGATGGGTGCGCAGGTTTACAAGAGCACGGCCCGCGTCGGCGGCGCATCGGCCGCAGCGCTGGGCATCTATCTGGCTCCCGGGGCCAACGCCCTCTCCACGGCGGACGCGATCAAGAAGCAGCTCGCTGAAATGGAGCAGCGTTTCCCGCCCGACATGAAGGCCCAGATCACCCTCGACTCGACGCTGCCGATCAAGGCCTCGATGGAGTCGATCGTTCACACGCTGTTCGAAGCAGTGATCCTTGTCATCATCGTGGTGTTCATTTTCCTGCAGAGTTTCCGTGCCACCTTGATCCCGATGCTGACCGTGCCGGTGGCCCTGCTGGGGACCTTCATGGTGTTTCCACTGCTCGGGTTTTCGGTAAATACGCTGACGCTTTTCGGGCTCGTGCTGGCGATCGGCATCGTGGTTGATGACGCCATCGTGGTGGTCGAGGCGGTGATGCATCATCTGGAGCACGGCATGACCCCGGTCGAGGCGACACGGAAGGCGATGAAGGAAGTGTCCGGTCCGGTCATTGCGATTGCCCTGATTCTCTGCGCGGTCTTCGTTCCGGTGGCGTTCATGCCCGGGCTGACCGGCACGCTCTATCAGCAGTTCGCCATCACCATCGCGGCTTCGGTCATCTTCTCCGCCATCAATGCCCTCACGCTGAGTCCGGCCCTCGCAGCGCTGCTGCTCCGTCCGCCCAAGCCCCAAAAGGGACCGCTTGGGATGTTCTTCCGTGGATTCAACAAGGGCTTTGATGCGATCACGTCAGGATACACCGGAGTGGTCGGCTACCTAGTGCGGCGTTCCGCGCGGACGATGTTGCTGCTCGTGGCGGCCGTGGTCGGGATCGTGTTTCTCGGCAAGGCGGTTCCCGGCGGCTTTGTCTCTGACGAGGACAAGGGCTACTTCTTCATTTCCGCCGAGCTTCCGAATGCGGCCTCGATGCAGCGTACCGAGGCCGTTGGGGCCAAGATCGAGCAGATCCTGGCGAAGACCGAGGGCATTGACGCCTTCGTGAACATCTCCGGCTTCAGCATCATGAGCGGTGTCGCGTCGCCGAACTCGCTGACCTTCTTCGTCAGCCTGAAGGACTGGAAAGAGCGCACCACTCCACAAACGCATGTCAAAGGCATCATCCGGAATCTAACAGGACAGTTCATGCGCATCCCCGAAGCGCGGACTCTCGCCTTCGGCCCCCCTTCCCTGCCCGGCTACGGAAGTGCATCCGGCTTCACGTTCGAACTCCAGGATCGCGCAGGTGGGTCGGTGGAGGAGCTCGCGAAAATGTCGGAGAAGTTCATGACGGAGGCCGCGAAGCGCCCCGAACTGACACGACTTTACACCGGATTCCGGCCTGTGGTGCCGCAGGTCAAGGTCGAACTCGATCGCGAGAAATGCCGCAAGCTCGGGGTCAATGTCAGCGACGTCTTCAACACCCTCCAAGCCTATCTCGGTGGTGCTTACGTGAACGACTTCAATCGCTTCGGCCGTGTTTACCGGGTCTTCCTGCAGGCAGAACCCCAGTTCACCAGCACGCCCGAGGACATCCGGAAATTCAACGTTCGCAACAAGGACGGCCTGATGGTGCCTCTCGATACCTTGGTGAATGTTTCCGCCACGGGCGGTCCTGCCTTCACCACCCGATATAACCTGTTCCGCACGACCGAGATCACCGGTGCCCCGGCTCCGGGATACAGTTCGACACAGGCGGTGGCTGCGATGGAGGAGGTGGCCAAGCAGGTGCTGCCATCCAACTTCGGCTATGAGTGGACCGGGCTGACCTATCAGGAAAAGAAGGCCGAGGGCCAGGCGGTGTTCATTTTCGGCTTGGCCATCGTGTTCGTCTTCCTCCTTCTGGCGGCCCAGTATGAAAGCTGGTCGCTTCCCTTCAGCGTCCTGCTCGCCACTCCGCTCGTGGTCTTGGGCACCTACCTTGGCCTGCTGATGCGTGGCTTTGAAAACAACATCTATGCCCAGATCGGGATCATCATGCTGATCGGCCTCGCCGCCAAGAACGCCATCCTGATCGTCGAGTTCGCGAAGATGGAATTCGACAACGGCAAGCCCTTCATTGAGGCCGCCATCCTCGGGGCCAAACTCCGCCTCCGCCCGATCCTGATGACGTCCTTCGCCTTCATCCTCGGCGCGGTTCCGCTGGCAATCGCGGCCGGATCGGGTGCCGAATCGCGAAAGGTCATGGGCACCGCCGTGGTCTTCGGGATGGGCATCGCCACCGTCATCGGGGTCTTCATTATTCCCGCCTGCTATGTATTCGTGATGAGGCTGAACGGATCGGGAAAGAAGAAGCCGACCGCCGAGCAACCACCCGGACCGTCTGATTTGCCGCAGGGTGAGACCCCGACCCACGGATGAACGACCACGACCGCTTTTCATGAACTCCATTTCCCTCAAAGCCGGCCTTGTTTCCCTGCTCCTGCTGCCCAGCTGCATGCTCGGCCCCGACTACTCGCGCCCCAGCACCGGAGCCAATTCGTTCTTCCGCTTCGGAGGCGCCTCGGGTTCCAGTTCGAAAACCTTCGGCGATCTCGACTGGCGGTCGGTCTACCGCGATCCGGCCCTTCGCGATTTGATCGAGGAAGGCCTTGCCAACAATCAGGACCGCAAAGCCGCCGCCGCGCGGGTGATCCAGGCTCAGGCGAACCTGACTTCGGTGCGCTCAAGATTGGTTCCGACGATTGGCGTCGGATACGGCGGGGAAGTGGGCGGCGTCACCGACAAGATCAACCCACTGCTTTCCGGCGACTTTGAGTCCCATGGAGCCGCGCTTACGATGTTCGACTACGAGGTCGACTTCTGGGGTAAGATCCGTCGTTCGAACGAGGCCGCGAAGGCCCAGTTGCTCGCTTCCGAAGAAGGAGAGCGACAGGTGCAACAAGGTCTGGTTGCCGGCATCGCCACAGTCTATCTGACCCTTCGAGAGCAGGACGAGGAGCTTTCAATTTCCAAGCACACGCTGAAGGCACGGCAGGAATCGCAGTCGCTGATCAGCGCCAGGCAGAAAGGTGGCCAGAGTGCCCTGCCCGACGTCAAGCAGGCCGACGTGTTGGTGGCCGAAGCAGATGCCGCCATCCAGCAGATTGAAAAGCAGATCGCCCAATTGGAAAACCAGCTCAGTGCACTTTGCGGTCGTGCTCCCGGCTCGATTCGCCGGGGCCGCTCGATTGCCGAGCAAGGTCTTGTTGTCAATGCGCCTGCCGGACTCCAGGCGGGCTTGCTCGCACGGCGTCCTGACGTCCGGTTTGCGGAGCAGCAACTCGTTTCCGCAAACGCCCGCATCGGAGTGGCTCAGGCGGAACTCCTCCCCAAGATTTCTCTAACAGCCTCTGCGGGTCTCAGCAGCAATGATTTCGCGGATCTAGTGAAGGACCCGAACCGCTATTGGAAAATCGGTCCGGCGGTCAGCCTGCCCCTTTTCACCGGTGGACGACTCAAGGCTGGAGTGATCGGAACCCAGGCCGCGCGCGACGAAGCCGAGGCGAACTACCGGAGCTCCGTACTCCAGGCGATGCGTGAGGTTTCGGATTCCCTCGTGGCTTGCCGGAAGAATGCTGGAGTCCGCCAGGCGACCGGCCGGGTGGTCGAAGCCCGCAAGACCGCTCTCGATCTCATTCGAGAAACTTTCGTGAATGGGGCCACCAGCTACCTCGACGTCCTCTACAACGACCAGCAGCTCTTCGGTGCCGAGCTCAAGCACTCCCGCGCGAGGCTCGACGAGGTGACCGCCGTGGTGGATCTCTACCGCGCGCTCGGCGGTGGATGGGACAAGTCCAGTGTCCCGGCCCCGATCGATCCGGCGAAGTGAGGTCCGGAGAGATTGCTCTGGAGGCAGGAGCAGCACCTTGAGATGTGACTAGACATCACCACATCCGCGCTTTGCCTTGATTCCAAATCCAAGCAGGCGACTCTCAACTCGACCCGCGAAGGGTAGTGTAAAGATTCGTCTGTAAAAGCCCGCTACACAGCAAAGGCTCGCCGCACTGGCAGCCGATGGAGCGTAGCGGAATCGGCTGCCAGTGCGGCAGCGCGCCGACCTTCCCCGACCATCCCGGGGTTGTTGGCGTCCGTCCAAGACCGGACACTGAAGGTGCTCACACCAAAACAGCACCAGCCATGGTAGGACATGGAGGCGAAGCGTTTCCGTGAACCGTCTATCCCCGAGTTCTGGGAATGAACCCGTCGGCCAAAGGGCAAACTTGACGCCTGTGCCTTTGTGCGTCAAATTCGTCAACAATGAAGACCGCGACTGTCCGTGATGCACAGCACCATCTTTCGAAGCTCCTCGTTGAGGTGTCGGGGGGCGAAGAAATCGTGCTCACCAAACGAGGCGAAGCCGTGGCCCGCCTGATACCGGTTTCGTCTGAAGATCCATTCGGGGCGGAGGTCAGCTGGAAGGACTCCATCCGGCAGCGCAATGAGGCGCTTTCGGATCTGCCAAAGACGACACGAAATCCCGTCATCGAGATGCGTGAGGACGAGCGGTATTGACCCACGATCCGACCATGCCCCGCCCTCCTGTTTACGCGGACACGAGCTTTCTCGTCAGCCATCTGATCGTGGATGCGAATACGGAATCGGCAAGGAAGCTGATTCGCACGCTTCGCACGCCGCTGATGATTTCTCCGCTCGGTCGTCTCGAGTTCCAAACCGCCATGTGGCAGCGGGTTGGAAGAGGAGAATTCGAGCCCTCCCACGCCCGGCGAGCGGTCGCGGAGTTTCTCAGACAGGAAGCGAAAGGCTGGTTTGTGATGCCGAAAGTCCAGGAAGACGCGGTGTGGAAACGCGCAGCGTGGCTCACGGAAACCTACACCGCGGATCTGAAACTGCGCTCGTTGCACCTTTGGCATGTGGGCTTCGCGTTGGAATCCGGGGCTTGTGGGTTCTGGACGTTCGACGAGAGACAGAGCGCCGTGGCGACGGCTGTCGGGTTGGAGGTCAATCCGTGATTGGATAGCCGGTGTAACGGCGAGGCAGGATCTCGATTCCTTTCTTGATCAAGCCAGCGACCGAAACTTCTCGCCAAGCTGTAACTGCTTTCTTCGGCTGGCCCACAATATGTGCTCTGACTAGATCGACTTTCTTCGATGCTTGGACCGTAGTGATTCTCCATACTCCATTGCGTACTCCCTGTCCAAATAGCGATATCAGCATCCCGCTTCTAAGCACCCGAACCGGCCTCCCTCCGTTCGCTTCACGGATCGCCTCCAGACGTTGCTGAACATCATGGAAGGGAATCACTGTCGGCTCTGGATCGAGGGCGAGACCGTAGTTCTCACCAATGATCATCGCGCCCTTGATGGATTTCAATTTGCCTTCGCCGCCTTTGGGATTCACGCCGAGAAGTTTTCCCGCGCGTTCTTCGCGGGTCTTGGTTTGGATCAAGCGTCGACCGTCCTCCACCGTTGAAGTCTGTTGATGAAGCTTCACTCGAGCATCCTCCCCGTCCCCCTCGATACCAAGAACACCCCAAGTGGTCAGCTCAGCCTTCGCTCCGGAACGATCCGATGGCAGATGCTGCATCACCCGGCTTTCAGCCAGTGCACTTGCCAGCTTTTCCTTGAGGCTTGAAGGCAGATCCCTGAGGCGGACATCGGCTTCCCTGAATTCGTTGCCTTGCTTGTCACGCCGATTGCGTTCGTATCGGTCAAAGATTCCAAGCCTAAACAGGAAGTCCTTCTCTTCTCGGGTGCGCTGGCGCTTGAGCAAAGCCTGCGTCCCTGCTCGTCACACCGTGCTCACAAAAAGTGCTCAATTGAACGGCCACCCGACGGGGTGGCAGTTTTGCTTCATCACCTCGGGTCCTGTCCACGAAGCCGCCTCGATTCCTGCCGCGACGAGGTAGATGACGCGAGGGGACGCTCATCCTCTTGATTCCATCCATCCGTGGTTGAAAAATTCAAAGTCACCTTGACTCACACTCACCACTCCGACGTCAGCCCGTAACGCCCTGCCAGTTCAAGGAGCTCCGGCCTCATCGGCCACTCGTCGGGGCGTTCGCTGACGGCGTGACGCTTGCTCGCTCCCTTCAGCGTCATGCAACCGGTGTTGTCGCCGATCGCCGCGACCTGCGCGACCTCTTCTGGAGTGAAACGGATGTCCGGAAGATTGGCGAATTCACGGATCTTGTCCTCGATCGGACGAGCCCCATCGTGTGCCTCCTGCACGAAGGTCGGGACGACGCTCTCCACCGCCGGGTGGCTGAGGTTCCAGATCGAGGCAAATTGAAGCATCGAGAGCCCATACTTCTCCGCGAGGGGACGCATGCGGTTGGCTTTTTCCATACCGTGCTGGACCCAGCCCTCCGGGCGATACGAGCGATGATCGCCGGGCTTGAAGGAATGACCCTCTCCAAGGTCATCGTGGAAAACGCCACCATGATCGACCACACGGGTCAGCACCTTGACACCGTGCTTTTCGCAGGCGGGCAGCGCCAGACCCACTGGCCAGGGCTCGAGCGGATTCAGAATGAGCATCGACCAGTCGATCAACTCACCGAAATTTTCCAGGCAATAGAGCAGGTCGAGCGTGAACCCGTTCGCCGGTCCAGGCGCGATGCCGAGGCGATCGGCCAGACCTTCCTCTTTCAGCGTCCGCATCGCTTCCCACACCGCGTCGCTGGTGTAGCCGCGCTCATCGGGATTATGGAGCATCAGCAGGTCGAACTTCCCGGTCTTGCAGTTCTCCAGCGACTTCTGGCAGGCAAAGCGGAGGAAGTCCTTGTAGCCGGATTCATCGCGCAGCGCCGGATCGGTGAAGCGGGGGTAACCACGACTGCCGTCGCGCTGTCCTTCATAAAAATCGTGGCCGATCGTGCCGACGAGGCAGTAAGACGAACGATCATACCCGGAAAGCGCCTCACCCAAGAGCTCGTCCGCCCGGCCCGCGCCATAGACATCCGAGGTCACGAAGGTACGAATGCCAGCCTCGTAAGCGGTGCGGATGCAGCCGAGAAAGCGGTCCTCGGGGAGGGTTTCGCCGAAGTGCATGAAGCGTCCGCCGCTCCAAGTGCCGTATGCTGTGGTAGTGAGGTCCATATGGTGGCGAATGTTTAGAGCGGGATCGACCTGCGGTCAACGTTGGGAAGAAGTCCAAAGGTCCGAAAGTCCAAGGTCTCAAGGTCGAAGATCGCCAATTCCGGGACTTTTAGACCTTCGACATTTCAACCTTCGACCTCTTTCAAAACGCATTCTCCACCCGGTTCACCCTCGGTGGCTTCCCCAGCTCCACATAAACCTCGATCACATCGAAGCGCCACGGGATTTCCCTCGTGCCGAGCAGCCGCAGCCACTCGTTCGCACCGCGCTCGATCAGGGCCTGCTTGCCGGCGTTTACAGCATCGAGTCCGCGATACTTCGTCCCCTCGCGACGGGTCTTGACCTCGACGAACATCAGCAAAGCGCCCTTTCTCGCGACGATGTCCACCTCCCCGCCATGCGGAGCGCGGAAGTTGCGGTAAAGCACCTTGCATCCGAGCGACCGCAGCCAGTCAGCAGCCACTTCTTCTCCATAGTCACCGATCTCCTTTCGATCCCAGGCGGTCCCATCACGCCTCGCCAAACGGCAGGGCGAGTTGAGCGACCGGCTGAAACGAGCGACGATGAATGCGGCAAGGCCCATGAGTTCTCAAGGCTTCGAGATGCGTCTTTGTGCCATATCCCTGGTGCCTCTCAAAGGCGTATTGTGGAAACTCCTTTGAAATCTCTAACATCCAGCGATCGCGAGTCACTTTCGCGATGATGCTGGCGGCCGCAATCGAGAGGGAGAGCCCATCGCCCTTCACAATGCCATCGTGGGGCCATGGAAATTTTGGCAAACGCAGGCCATCGATCAAGCAATGCCCGATCTCGACTCCAAGCCGGGCAACCGCCTGCTCCATCGCCAGATGTGTCGCCCGCAGGATATTGATCCGATCAATCTCCTCCGCATGCACCAGCGCCACCGACCAGCGGATATCACCACGAGTTATCAGATACTCATACAGCTTCTCCCGCCTCGCCGCCGACAGCTTCTTCGAATCATCCAGCCCCGCGCAGGAAAAGCCCTTGGGCAGAATCACCGCAGCTGCCGACACCGGTCCGGCAAGCGGCCCCCGACCCGCCTCATCCACGCCCGCAACCTGATGGATGTCGCGGGCATGGAGGGCTTGTTCAAGGGTCAGATCAGGCATGACTCCTTTAGAAAATAGTCAAACGCTGGCTGAACGCCATCTGGGAACTCGAAGGAGTGCCAAAAATCTGCGTGGCAAAGACCATTCCGTCCTGATCAACAAGGATTCCGATTCCAGTCTGCTGCCAGTCGGCCTTCATGGTGAAGGCATGACCGGGCGAATTCGCCCAAGCACTGACCAGCGCCGAACTTGAAGTCGTTTGAAGTGCGGCCACGTTCTCGCCGAGCGTCGGCATGTTGAACAACTGCCGCGCCTTCAAGCAGCGGCTTTCGAAGCCGTCGTGGCTGACGTTGGTTCCCTGGAGCTTGAACCTGCCGCGGTTGCGCACCAGGAACTCGCAATGCTCCTGTGCCATGCGGTCGAGGCCGGGATTGCGGACCACGGGACCCGCGCCCTTCGAGGCACGGTGGGAATTGACTTCGTTGAGAAGCCGAGCGGTGAGCGACTTGTCAGACGATGCTTTGGCCGACATCGGCGCTTTGCAAATGGCAGACGGTTGTGCGCAGGAGGCCAGAAGGCCTCCGCATCGTGCGACCGCTGCTAGGGAACAGAGGTTGATCTTCATATTGGCACAGCACCGGAACCCATATTATAAAATTTACCGAATCGTAAAGATATTTTAAACATTAACGTCCAGAAGCTTGGGAACGCTGCCTCTGGCGAAAATTTCCGAACCACTCGACCAAAAACCAAGTGCCGTCCGCGGCTCTGGCCGCGCCAACCCCCGCTTGGGACCAAGTGCAGAGAACCTTGCCCCGGCGATCCCTCAAGAACCCAAGGCAAGCCACCAAGCGAGGAAGCGAAATCACAATCTTCCATCCTGCGCAACTTCTCCGTCTCCCAGATCCACAGCGAATCGCACGTAAAAGTGATTTCAAGGACCAGTGCTAACAAATGGAGCCGCTGGTCGGATTTGAACCGACGACCTGCTCATTACGAATGGCCGCAACATTCGTTGATTTTCAATCAGTTATGATTTCGACTTGGAGAAATTGCCGTATAGATGCCACAACGAAATTTTCAGGGCTATTTTTTTTCGCCGATTTCCGCCCCCGGTCCTTTCCATCCGCTGATTGTCATGCGGAGCATCGCTAGGCGGCTGAAATTTTCCAGCTAAAACAACCCCGGACCGATTACCGGCCTCGGGTGACAAACCAGAACACCGGCACGGCAGCGAGTGAGATTGCGGCGAGAATGGCAAGGGTCGCTTTCATCTCTTTCCGCTTCCGCTTGCTCATCCCCTGCCACCATGAGCGGAGGAAAGCGACGGCCTCACGGGCAGCTTCACGCGCAGCAACGGCACGTTCCCGCAGCGACGGCTTGGGGATGGATGGCGTGATGACTTGGGCATCTCGGGGTGGCGGTGATAGTCGCCGGGGTGGCGGCGTGTCGTCGATCCTTTGCCCGCGAACGTCATGCACGACGACGACCCGAGGTTGCGAATGCGTCATGGCTTGCATCCGATCCAGTGCCCGCAGCGTCTCCTTGTGCCGCCTGCGATCCTCGTTCCGGTTTGGCATCAGCAGCGCGATCAGAAGACCGGGCCAGCTCATCAGGGCGAGGATTAGACCGGCACATCCAAATCCTTTTGATGCGCTGAGGAGGAACGTGAGTAGGCCGGGAAAGATGAAGACCAGCAGCGCGAAACCACCGAGGAACGACACGATTGCCTCCGCGCCATGCCTTGAGGCTTCAGCCTGCTCGGGGGCAGTTATCAAGAGGAGCATGCTCATGGAGGGAGGCTTTCAGTAATCAAGTCACCTTTCCAGATTTATCCTGAGCGGTGGCTTGGGTGACTGAGGTTCCGTCAATTGACGGATGCTGGTTAGCACCCTTTGATAGATTCGCCATCCCCGCTGCGACCATTCCACGCTGTGATTCGGTGAGGTGACGTCGATGTAGGTTGACCCATGCCGACAAGAAAAACCCCGCTCCGGATTTCTCCAGAACGGGGCTTTTTGCTCTCAATGCTTCCCGGCAGTGAAAAAGGGTTCGTGGCGGATTCACTTCACGCTGGCGGCGCGGATATTGCGCTCGATTCGCTGAATGACGCCATCCACCCGGGGCGGTTGCGTCTTGTGGCTTCGAGGGGGCGGCACGTTGAAATGCTTCATTGCTCCCGAAATGCCAACCTTGCGCCGGATGATCTCATTCCCCTGGTCGATACTGGCGGCGTGGCGCTCTTCGGCGGTCGGGGGTTTGGGACAGCCGGACAGCTTGCGCTTCACGATGGCAAGCCCTTCGTGGTAGCATTTCACGGCCTGCGGGGTCATTCTGGAAAAGTCGGGATTCATTGGCTTTGAGCGGTTTGGGAATAGTCAAACACTAGTTTGAAACAACGTGAAATCAAGGACAAACGATCAGGCGCGTAAGGTTTTTGAATCCGGGGGGTTGTCCCGCATACAATGTAACTACCGGGCTCTGATCCCCTTCCCGGTGGGGGTGCTTAGTAGGTTCCCTTGAACGGGGTGGGCCTCAATCGCTGGCATGGTCATTGCGGGGTAGAGGTTCGGCCTGTGGCTGCGGTCGGCGGTCTGGTCCCACCCGTCCCACCCGTTGGGGGTAAACTCTAAGAATTTATACACTGGTGTATGTTTTCTTCAATCATACCCCTCACGGGTGGGACGGGTTTACGGGTGGGCGGAGAAGGTGTAGAACCGATGGGTTCTCTCCCCGTTGTCGTAGGTGGTGGTCGTGGATCGAGTGATGGTGAACCCGTCCACGGTGATGGGATTTCCGTCTGTCTCACGGAATAGCAGACCGAGGATCTTCCCGGCTCGCTGATGCGGTTCCTCCCGGCTGTGTGGATTCCCCGGCAGGTCGATTTCAGCATCCTCAGCCACGGTGCAAAGCTCGGTGGTGGACAACTCACGATTGAGCATCTTGGAGCTGTCGGCGGCGAACGCTACATCCCTGAGCCATTGAAGGCGCGGGTTTGCGGTTCGCGCCTGCTCCTCCCTGTGACCGTCGAGTAGTGGCGGCATCTTGAAAATGTTCTGGATGATCCAGTCCATCACCTGGACCCACTCGCGGAAGTCATGGCGGCACTCGGCAGAACGTGGTGATCCCGCCTCAAGCCATGCACGGACGACAGCGAAGACCGCTCCTAGGTAAGCTGAATGCCGACTCTTCACGTGGGCGAGCAGATCACCTTCAAGATACTCGTGGAACGTATAGCTCTCCTCGTGTTTCCTGATCCGAGTGATGATCGACCGATTGGCAAGGTCACGGGTGATTTCCGCGCCATTGGTCGATAGCTGCCAGAGGAATGGAGAAGTATCCACGTCGACGGGTGCCATGTGTGGGATTCTGCATGTGACCCTGCCATGACCACGGATCGCTGATTCCAAGATTTGGGAATCAATCTTCCCTCTGATGTTGTCGATCGCGATGAACGGCCTCCCTTGAATCAGAGCCTTGGAGACTGATTCGTCGAGTGATCCAACGCCGCCTTTGGGTGGCACGATGGCAGACGGCGCTTCGTTGTAGAGTCTCGCCACAAGTTTCTGCCGATAGGTCTTCCCCGATTGCGAAGCGTTTGCCTCAGCGAAATCCAGCGGGAAGTCCTCGGTGATGTGACCACCCATTTTTAGAGCGGGACCGATGAGCGATGCCACGGCGCGGGATTTGTCCGATGGTGTAGTGAAGTTGAAGTCCCTCAGAATATCGACCAGAGCCTTTACCGCTCGGTCCAGTGGAATCTCAGGAACCTCTCCTCCTGTGCCGATGTAAGTCCCACCTTGGAAGTCGTGATAGCCTTGTGTCAGAGTCTTGCCATCCGGCGTGATGATCGCGCAGTTGGAAAGCTGTCTGATGGTCGGCAACAGTGTTCTTGCCTCCTCGGTCGATAGCAGGACTTTGGCGGCATTCGATGGGAACCTACTCGATCTCCACTTTAGATTCCCCTCCTTGTCCTCTTCACGTCGCGCGATCCGCTTTCCTAGGCGCTCGATGATCGAGCAGAAGCGTTCCGGTTCGACGGGGTGGAGTGTGTCCATTGATCCGCGCTGGATCTCATGCGCGACACCCTCACGGATGAACATTGTCCGCCTCTCCGCAAATGCGGTGAAGATGATCTCTGCTGCCATGGTGTAGGTGATAGCTCCAGCCGGGATTGGTATGACGTTCTTAGGTATTGGCGACCCATCGGGGAACCCTGTGACCTTTTCTAGTTCGGCCTGAATATCGTTCATGGTTGAGCAGATGGGTTGAGATAAATGAGGGACTGGCGGTTGCCATTGTCGCGGGTGCCGTTGGGAATCCTGACAAACTGCGAGTGATTGCGGAAAAGCGCTGGATCAGCTCCAAGACCGATGCAAAGCCTCCAGAACAGACGATCATCTTCGATTGACCTAGTCGTCGGGAACCATGCGTGGAGTGATCGACCACCTGATGACAGCGCCATGGTGAGCGGTCGAAATCGCGCCAAGTGCATGATGATCGACGGGTGCTGCTCCGGTGCTGGCTCGTCGAAATCGCAGACGATGAATCGGCGTGGTCCGGTATTGGCTTTTGCGTGCATCGACAGCTTGCCTTCCTGGGTTTCGCCGTGGGTCGACAGCATGAAGGCTGGGGTGATGAACTGCTTTTGCCTGAGTCGGCTGTGATCCCTCAGCGGTGCCGTCAGGAACGAATAAGCAGATTCGCCAATGCAGATCAGACCGTCTGG
>Ga0209829_10001880_pt1 | contig 16515 bp, 13 predicted proteins | sample C_140205_EF_Meta_FD_187311 | JGI IMG/M metagenome (GOLD analysis project Ga0209829, IMG submission 187311) | Freshwater microbial communities from Lake Croche, Canada to study carbon cycling - C_140205_EF_MetaG (SPAdes) (version 2) | ecosystem: Environmental > Aquatic > Freshwater > Lake...
TTTTCTGTTATGCGATAAACAATTCGGTAGGGCCATTCAACAACCTGCCTTACATCTTGGTTTTGATACTCAGGAACCAAAGAACCAGAGTGAGGAAAATCTCGCAAGCAGCTTAGATTTAATAGTTAACTTATCAACTACTCTGATCGCATATAGGGAGGAGTCAAGGGAGATGTATTCATAAATTGCAGTAAGATGGCCTAACGCAGCCCTAGTCTAGCGAACTTTCAAACTGCCAAACCAAAGCTACGACGAACCTCATCAACTTCAATTAATTCGTTTTCATTTGCAGACTTCAAGCCTGCTTCTATCGCCTGACGAATGTAAACTTGCTCCATAACATCATCCCAAGTAGCGCCATTAGGCAACCCCTTGATCAACTCGATTGCGGTAGAACGCACATTATCGTTTTCAATCTGTGTCATGCTTTTCTCCATTTAACTTACATTTGATTATAATCTATTCTGCTGAATTTTGTATGTCGAAATTAATGGCCTATCTAAAAACTTGCTGATGGAGATTTATCCCCATCCATTTTTATTGGGTGGGTTGCATCAATGCCCATGGCAGCAACTGCGCCTATCACTTGGACAACTGCACAAACAAGAAAAACGGAAGCCCACCCAGCTTTTGGGTCATCGGGGTGATAAGATTTGATGAATATGAAAAGCTGAGGAGCGATAGCAGCGCCAAAGTTGCCCCACATGTTGCCCCAGCCAACAACCGAACCCACATACTTACCGCCCACATCTTGGCAAAAAGCCCAAAAGGCAGGATTTCCCATGTCCGTCGCTGCAGCGACAACACACATCATGATGGTAACCCCGAGGGCATCACCTAGATAAAGACAAATAAGGTAGGAAAGGCCAACGACAATGCGGGAGGCAGCCATGGGAATACTTCGCCCCCATCTGGGCCCCGCGAGCCGGAAGATACGATCAGTCCACCAGCCACCTATAAGCATGCCAGCAATACCAAAATACAGGGGCAGAGATTGATAGAAGGCCCGTGTATCTGCGGGCGTATCAAAAACTTTTTCGAGGTAATCCGGGAAAAGTGTGATGATGAAAATCCAACCAAAATTAGAAAGGTTCATCACTAAGGAAGATAGCCAAAGCGAAAGATTGGTTGCAAGTGCAACGAAGTTGGGAAAGCCGGGCTTGGAAGAATCTGCAACATGGTTGGCTCCATTGATCAAATCTATTTCAGCTTTATTTACCAAAGGGTGCTGGCTTGGTTCATCCCGATACCAAACCCAGAAAATGATTGCACCCACCATGCCGATCAAACCGTAAATCATAAAGGGTTTGCGCCATCCATCAGAAGCGCCTGCAGCAAGGAAGTTGGTGAGCATGGGAGCGATTGCCCCGCCTAGCCTACCACCGATTGCTACGATTCCACTTGCAGACCCACGGCCTGATAAAGGCACCCATTTACGAACAATGCCGTTTGCAAGTGGGTAGGCCCCAGCTTCAAACAACCCGCAACCTAATCTAAGTAAAAAGAATAAAGCATACCCACTTACCATGCCCATTAACCCGGTGCAAAGCGACCAGAAGAAAAGATAGATTCCTAGTGCGATGCGGGGCCCGTAGCGATCGCCTATCCACCCTGCAGGTATTTGGCAAAGTGCATACGCCCAGAAGAAAGCGGATAAAAGGTTGGCAAACTGGACTTCGTTGAAGTCCAAATCTTTCTTGATGGAAGTACCAAGGATGCTCAGGCAAACCCTGTCGAGGTAAAGCATGATTGCGACCATGGTGGTGCATAAGATCATGCCATGTCGAACACTTGTGGGTTTATCGTTGCTTATGGAAATGTTCAAGAAAATACCTGCAGGGTAAGAAATCGGGTAGGAATGAAAGCTACACCAATGAGGCCAAGTATAGCAAACCAATGCGTGGAATCACGCTAAATCATTTGCCTGCATAGGCGGTTACATCCACTTCATACTTCAATGCTCCGCCAAGGCAATTGACGATAGTGGTGCGGGCAGGGAAGGGTTCCATGAAGTAATCACGGTAAAGTTTGTTGTATTCGGGAAGATCTGCGGGGTTATCAATATAAGAACGAACCTGAACAACATTGGCGAAAGTAAGGCCAGCAGCGTCTAGGATTTTTCTGGTGTTCTCTAGAGACCTTCGGAATTCGCCTTCAAAAGTATCGTTGACAATTTTCCCGGTTTCATCAACGGATGCCTGTCCAGAAACAAAAACGAAATCCCCCGCTTTGATAGCTGGGCTGAAAGGCAGATGGCTTGTTGGTGCGCCTTTACCCCGAATCACTTCAATGGTCATGCTGTTGATCCTTTACTTGGTTTTTAAAATCTCTTCGACTTTTAATGCGACTTGTTTGCCTAGCAAATCATATCCATCGCTTTTAAAATGCACATCCATGGGGTTTTGCACTTTAGAAAGCTGAGGGGTGATAAATGCAAATAGATCGTTTACATGAACCATGTTTTTTTTCATGATGTCTGCTGCGATGCGATTTTTTTCGATAATGGCTGTTGATGCTTCAGCGCCATCTTTGGTATCCGGTGGGATGGGCGTGGTGCTGGCCCAGATCAGCTTTGCCCCTGTTGCTTTAAGTTGTTTTACAATCAACTCTAATCTGTCTTCGTAATCCTTTGCGGAAGTTTTGCGATCATGAATACCAAAATTAAAATGAATGACATCCCACTTGCCTTCGCCTAGCCATACGTCCATTTTCTTGATTCCATTTGAAGTGGGGCCACAGTTTTCAGGTGCACGATGCACATTGGCCTTGCCCGTAAGTGCATCTCTTGCAGGCAGGGTGTATCCTCGTGAAACTGAATCGCCTATCAAAAGTACACGGGGTAATTTTGGATCATCCTTGACATAATCCCAGGCGGATATTCGGTTGCTTAACTTCTCTGCTTGATAAATGGGCAGATAGAAATTTCCCAGATTTTTCTCGAGCACAGTCTCCCAAACCTGTTGCTCTTGGGGCAGAGTGCTTTTCCACATTTGAAACTTGTCGTTCGTAGCTTTGTCTGCTGCTTTCTTTTTTGCAATTTCTTCTGCAGTGGGGGGCTCGGTGCCCTTTTTTGTGTTCTGGGCAAATGCGGGAAGAAGACAAATCATATTCACGAAAATCAGTGTTCTGATCATTCTCAAGAAAAGTTTCATTCCATTATTTTTGCAAGCATTCATTTAATTGCTCCTTGGTTAGTTCGCCTTCCCAACGGCTTATCACCACCGTGGCAATTCCATTGCCGATTAAGTTGGTGATGGCCCTGCATTCACTCATGAATCTATCAATGCCAATCAAAAGCGAAAGTGACTCGATGGGAATTGAGGGCACTGTTGCCAGGGTTGCAGCAAGCGTGATGAATCCTGCACCGGTCACACCACTGGAACCTTTTGAAGAAATCATAGCCACTAAAAGAAGGGTTATTTGCTGGCCAAGATCTAGTGGCGTATTTGTCGCCTGAGCTAAAAATACCGCAGCCATGCAAAGATATATGTTGGTTCCATCAAGATTGAAGCTATACCCAGAGGGAATAACCAGCCCTACGGTGGATGGTGAACAACCGAGTTTAATACTTTTTTCCATCATTCCCGGCAGAGCGGTTTCTGAAGAACTGGTACCTAATACCAAGAGAATTTCTTCTTTGATAAAGGAAAGGTAGCGGATGATTGAAAAACCAGCACACCAAGAAATACTTCCTAACACGATGAAAATGAACAATGCGGAGGTGATGTAAAAACCAATCATGAGTTCAAGTAATTTTCCGAGAGCGCCCAAACCATAGTTGCCAATCGTGAAGCCCATTGCGCCAAAAGCGCCCAAGGGTGCGAACCTTACTACGATGTTCATCAGGTTGAAAAAAACTTTGGAGCCTGTATCAATCACATCTAAAATAGGATTTGCTCTTTCGCCCATAAGTGAGATTGCAAATGCCATCATGATTGAAATGAAAAGTATTTGTAGTAAGTCGCCATTGAAGAAAGGTGAAAAAATCGTGGTGGGAATAATGTTTAGAAAGAAATCGACCATGCTGTGCCCTTTAGCTTTTTGTGCGTAGCCAAGGCTAAGGGATGGATCTAAAGAGGCGGGATCGATGTTAAATCCTTCGCCGGGCTTTAAGACATTGACCACGACCAAACCAATTAAAAGGGCAAAGGTTGAGACAATTTCGAAGTATAAAAGGGTTTTAAAACCAACCCTTCCGAGTTTCTTCATGTCGCCCATGGAAGCGATGCCATGCACCACGGTGCAGAAAATAATCGGGGCTATCATCATTTTTACAAGCTTGACAAAGGCATCGCCGAGTGGCTTGAGGGATTTGCCGATCTCAGGGAAAAATGTCCCCATTCCAATCCCCAATACAACCCCGATCAATACTTGAATGTAAAGAATGCGGTACCAGGGTTTGCCTGAAATGGGCATGAATGATCACAGCCGTTTGTTAGAGGAATAAAAAAGCATCTTAATCTGCAAGACATATTCAAACCAGCAAGAAGTTGCAGAGGTGTTTTTAAAATTTAGATGCGAGAACGAAATTGGAATTGCTTGTTCGAAGCTTAATTTTCCCTGACAAGGCGAAGCCCTGCGCTATAACTTTCATAAGTTGGGGTAAAGTGGAACCGATCTGCGGCTCGAACAACCGTAGTAAACAGGAATGAGAATGATCCGCCACGCAATATCTTGCTAGTGCCATTTATTGGCCCCTGGGGATCCTTAACTTCTTCTTTCGGATACTTTGCATACCAATCATTGCACCACTCCACAACATTGCCATGCATGTCATAAAGGCCGAAAGCGTTGGGTTTATAGCTGCCTACCGGGGCGGTTTTATTTAATTTGGAGCGTGAAAAGTTAGCATCCTTGGGGGTTATCTTGTCGCCAAAGGAATAAGTGGTTGTAGAACCAGCCCTACATGCATATTCCCATTCTGCTTCGGAGGGTAATCTGAAACGGCCTTTGTTCATAGAGTTCAATTTGTTGATAAATTCCTGACAATCATCCCAAGATACATTTGTTACGGGTAATTTTTCACCCTTGGTGTTGCTCGGGTTTTTGCCCATCACCACCGTCCATTGTTCCTGGGTCACTTCAAATTTACCCAGATAAAATGGTTTTGTAATAATGACTTTGTGTTGGTTTTCATCATCTTCACGATCGGGTTCTGTCAGGGGCGATCCCATCGTAAATTGGCCCGCTGGAACAAGAACAAGTTCAAGCATTATCCCTTTACCCAAATCCGCAGCGACCTCTTTTGCAGTCTTAATATCTTGGGCGCTAGTAGTTAAAATTACATGAAAAAGTAACAGGCTTAGACTCAACATTGTTTTCATTTATAATTTTAACCTTGAGGTTGATGAATTAAACTTCGCGCTTACTTTTTTGGAGGTCCTTCTTTTGCCTTCAGACTTGCGAAAGCTTCTTTCATCTTTTCTTGGGCAGCTTTATTTACTTCCAATTCCTTGGCATTGAATGCGGGTAACAGTTTATCCCAGATAAGGTTTAATTGCGCCTGCATGTTTCCTGTATGTGCGGTGATTGCGATTACTGCATCTTGTTCTGGAAGAACAATGCAGAACTGCCCGCTGGCACCATCGCCCCGGTAGGCGCCATGCCTGCATTGCCAAAACTGGTAGCCATAACCTTGGCCCCAATCACTGTTGGGCTTGGGTCCGTTTTCAACTTGTTTGCCCGTGGCTGCTTCCACCCAAGCTTGGGGCACTAACTGCTTGCCATTCCATTTTCCTTTTTGAAGGTAGAGTTGTCCAAATTTTGCGATGTCTTCAGTGGTAATAAAGAGTCCCCAACCGCCAAGGGTAATGCCTTGCGGGCTGGTTCCCCAGGTAGGATTTTTGATTCCCAGCGGTTCAAACAATCTGGGTTGTAGATACTCAAGTACAGTTTTTCCCGTTACTTTTTGAACAATTGCTGAAAGAGTATAAGTCGCCTGGGAGTTGTAAACAAATTTGGACCCTGGCTTATGGGGTACGGGGTGGGCTAGGAAAGTTTTTACCCAGACATCCTGTGGCCCGGGTTTGGGTTCTTTGTCATGCCCTGTAGACATCGTTAACAGATCCTTAACTTTCATGGCTTTCAAATTTTCTGAAGGTTCAGCAGGTGTAAGGTCTGGGAAAAATTTAAGCACGGGATCCTCAACGCTCAACTTTCCTTCAGCCACCACAAGGCCCACTGCTGTGGAGGTAAAACTTTTGCTGAGCGAATTCAATATGTGCGAAGTTTCGGAAGTTTGGGGATTCCACCAGCATTCCGCAATCACATGCCCATGGCGCACCAGCATGAAGCTATGCATGGTGTTGATTTCTTTATCTGCAGCCTCGATGAATGCTTGGATGATTGCAGAAGAAACCCCTTGGGCTTCGGGGGTGCTGCGGGGTAGTGAGTTATCAGATTTGGGTTGGGCCCAAGCGGAAGAATTAATTGCCAAAGCAAGAAGGATTGCCAAAGGAGTGATAAAGTAAGTGTTCATTGTATTTCTCGTTTATGTTGTTAAAACAAAAACAAAGTATACATCAAGAAGCTTCTTTTTTCTATGTGTTGATGTGAAATCTTTATTTCTGATGCATGTTTTCCCCACCGTCCCAAGATGGATCAGGGGGGTTGATGATGAAGTCTTTGCAACGATCTAGATGGATTTTGGTAAGCTGGTCGTGCGGATGTTGCTCTGCGATTTTCACGAAAAGTTGTACCCCAGTTTTCCAATCCTTGTTTAAGTAAGCAGCAAAAGCTATTTTAAAATCGTTGCAAAAAGCCACTATTTTGCTAGATGTTTCATTGGTTATACCTAGGAGTTCGTGAGCCAGTATTTTCTTTTCTTTTCCTTTAACAGCAACCAAGTCTATCGGGCGGGTTACCAACTTATCGCCACAGGCTTTTAGCGTGGAATCAGTAATGATGATTGATGTGCCATAGGTTTTGTTAAGCCCTTCGAGCCTGCTTGCAAGATTAACATTATCACCCATCACAGTGTAGCTAAGGTGTTCTTCGGTGCCGATGTTTCCAAGTACCACATTGCCTGTATTAATTCCAATCCTAGCAACGAAAATTGGTTTGTTTAAACGGGCCCATTCTTTTTGCAGGAAGGAAAGATTATGAAGTCCTTGGATTGCAGCTTTGCAAGATTTGAAGGCATGATCTTCACAGGTTTTGGGAGCATTCCAGTAAGCCATCACCGCATCGCCTATGTACTTATCCACCGTGCCTTGGTTTGCATTGATTATGGAAGAGAAGCAACCAAGGTATTCATTGAGTTGTAATACCAAATCATTAGGGGAAAGGATTTCAGAGTAATGGGTGAAGTTGGCGATATCCGCAAAAAAGATGGATACTTCTTTTTCTTTGCCACCGGGTTTGGCGACGACTCCAGCATCAAACAAGCTTTTTAGCATTTCCTTAGGAAGATATTTGGTGAAGGATTGAAGCCCGATCTGCATTCGACTCATGGATTTAGAGAGATTTTGAACTTCTTTTACATAGGGGGTTTCGATTTTAATTTTGTAATCGAAATCGAGGTTACCTATTTTGGTTGCGAAAAGAGCTAGGTTCTCAAGATTTTTTGCAGCTCTTCCGGCAAAAAATATGGTGACAATTGTACTGATTAGCATGATCAAAAAAGTGATAAGCATGGTGATTTGAAATTGCTCATAGGATTTAGCGTATAAAATATTTTCCGGGACATATAGACACAATACCCACCATGGCATTTGGCCAGGAACTAAAGTTGCGGCGCTCCCCATGTAGCCTGTTCCATGATCATTGAATGTAAAAATTTTGTGACTCGGTAGATCCGGTATTCGGGTGAATTCTTCAGGCAAATTTTGAATCAGTGATGAAATTACAGGGTCTTTCATATCTTCCGGTTTACTGATAAGGATCAAATTTCCTTTTTCATCTCTAGGGAAAGTTTCATCCCGGAGTGAATGTGCGATTAAAACATTGGATCCATCTTGGCGCTTTTCCAAGATGAAACCCTTAAGATTTTCGGTATGAACATCATCCAGTAAGGAAGTCAGATAATCACTGATTAGGTAATTACCTATATCCATGCTTATTACTGCAGCGAGGTTGCCATTTTTATCGAAGAGGGATTTAACGCAGTGAATACCAGAGCCATGTTTTTTAACATTGTCAGCGTTTTTAAAATTAAAGGCTTCCGTCCACATACTTTTGGATTTGGCCGGTAATGATTTCCCCAAGAGATACCAAGGTTTGTCATTAAAACTTACTTGCAAGTCCGAAATAGTTTCCATGGGGTTGTTAGGGTAATTTTCAATCAGGTATTTTTTTTTGGTGAATGTTCCATTTATGGGGCTGGGTATGTATTCTCGCAATATAATTTTTTCATCTGTAGAACTATTATCAGGCACTTCTTTTGAAGGAGAATGGATTGATCCATATTTAAATTGCTTATTTATTGGTGGATCTAAAATGAATGTTCTGTCTGTTTTTTCATCTTTATAGACGATTACGCCATACCTAGGGTTTTCAATTAAATGGTCTGCAAGCGCGTGCAGGAAAACTTTGTTGTTGGTGCCATCGAGGTTGGTGTTTTTATAAATTGCTGCGGTTGTATTGATAAAATCTTCTATTTCATAAATAAGCCTTTCTAAATTTTGATTGATATTAAGGGAAAGCTGATAGCCGATTGCATGGGCGAAATCCTTACGGTTTTCTAGGTTCTGCCTTAAGCAAACTAAAGTGATCGTCAAGCCTGTTGTAAAGATTATTACAAGAAGAATAGTAATTAAAGCGTATCTCAAGGGAACAGATATTAAGTTTTTAATCATCACACATGGCCTACGGTAAAAATTCAAATACGCTTAGGTATTATCAGAGTATTTTTGATCGAAGATTATATTACCAATATTGTTCAGGTCGAAATAGATTCATCCCTATTAATTTCCTTTTTCTTATTAATCATGTACGAATAATCCTTCATGGGGTACTTTATAATGGTTGGTTTATGCCATGAATAGTTTTTCGGATGACTATAAAGCCATGAATAAATACGTTAAGTTTGTGTTTCTAAATGCTTTGGCCCTTGCATTTTTCCTTCAATCTGCAAATGCCCAACCATTGCTGGAAAAGAACACGGTGTTTCTTGCAAACACCGAGGGCATTCGTTCGTATCGCATACCGGGAATAGTTGTAACCACCAAGGGAACGGTGCTTGCTTACTGTGAAGCGCGAAAAAACAACTCTTCCGACTGGGGCGAAATTGAAGTGCATTTACGCCGTTCCACTGATGGTGGCAAAACCTGGGAACTACAAAAAAAGATAGCCCACACCGGTGTTAGGTTCGAGGGAAATCCCACCAAGAAAAACGATGGCGAAACCGAACAGACCGTCAATAACCCCGTTGCAATCGTCAATCGCCAAACTGGTAATATCAATTTGCTTTATTGCATCAATTACTCTCGATGTTTTTCTATGCGCAGCAATGATGATGGTATTACCTGGAGCAAACCAGTGGATATCACTGCAGCCTTTGAGCCTTTCCGCTTAAAGTATAATTGGAATGTGATCGCAACCGGCCCAGGGCATGGAATTCAATTGAAGAGTGGTAGATTGATCGTCCCTATTTGGTTGGCTTATGGAAAACCAGGCGAGCATAAACCTTCTGCCGCCGCCACCATCTATAGCGATGATCATGGTAAAAATTGGAAGGCAGGCGAGATGCCTCTGCCCAACGAGGGTGAGCTGGGCAATCCAAACGAAACCATGATCACCGAACTTTCTGATGGTTCCGTAATGCTTATGAACCGCAATGTTTCAAAGCCTAATCGCAAGCTTATTACCACTAGCCCTAATGGCGCAACCGATTGGAGCAAGCCTTACTTTCATCCGCAACTCTGGGAACCAATTTGCATGGCAAGTATTGTTTCCCACCCTTCGAACTTAGGTACTTTGCTTTATTCTGCGCCTCATACTTTGGGCCTTGATGCTGCCAAGAAAGAAATTCCTGCGGGCAGAGGCAAGCGGGAAAATCTTTCAATTAAGCTGAGTCGTGATGATGGTAAAACATGGCCCCTCAATAAAACTTTGGAAGCAGGCCCCAGCGCTTATAGCGACCTCGCAGTACTTTCAGATGGCACCATCCTCTGCCTTTATGAAGGGAAGGATGTAATCTCCCTCGCTCGCTTCAACCTGGATTGGTTGAATGAAAAGTAAATTAAACTAAGTATTCGTTTAAGGATAACACCTCTGTGAAATATAAGCTTGCCGTTGCCTTATTACTTGTGTTTTGGGTTGCGAACATTCATGCAGAAGATTCATTGCCTTTGCTCAAGGATGGCAAGGTGCCCCAAAACCTTGCTGAACTATGGGCAGGCTATGAACCTAAAAAAGAATCATTGGAAATAGAAGTCAAGAAAGATTGGGAAAGCGATGGCATAGTCTGTCGCGTGGTGCGTTACAAAGTTGGAACATTCAAAGGCACGCCCTCAATCATGTCTGCCTTCTACGCCTTCCCCAAGGATGGTAAAAATCTTCCTGGCTTGGTTCAAATTCATGGTGGTGGGCAATCAGCTTCGCTCGATAATGTGTTTGTTTATGCCAAGCGGGGCTATGCAGGGATTTCGATCAATTGGGGTGGAAACAAATTAAACTTTGGTCGTTCGCAAGTTGCCTATGAGGGTTTGCAAACCGATTGGGGCAAATTGGATGCTACTCATCCGCCTCAACGCAATAAGGTGAATCATTTTGCAGGCTCACTTGCTCCGGATGAATACACTTTTGATGCGGTTGAATCGCCCCGAAACAGCAATTGGTTTTTGGTGCTCATAGCTGCAAGGCGGGCCATCACTTTTCTTGAACAGCAACCCGAGGTGGATCCAACCCGGATAGGGGTTTTCGGCCATTCGATGGGAGGTAAACTTACCACTAACCTTGCAGGCATCGACAAGCGGGTAAAGGCTGCGGTGCCTTCATGCGGAGGTTCCGGAGATCTTTTAGAAAGCCAGACAGATTTGCCAGGTGGCAGAAGAGATAAGCGAACCGCTTTAGAGTTGGCTTGTGTCTCCGACAACGCCTATATCCCATTGATTACCTGCCCTACATTATGGTTGTCACCCACCAACGACTTTCATGCCCATATTGATAACATGGCTTGGAATTGGCGTAACCTTCCCGATGATCGGGTTCGTTTCAGCATCTCGCCCCACTTCAATCACCGTCATTCTGATGAACACGCCCTTACCGAATACCTGTGGTTTGAAGAGCACTTGAAAGGTGCAATATTCAACATGCCACAAACACCGAAGATGGCGTTCGAACTCAAGACAGCCGATGGTGTTCCTATGATTACCGTCACGCCTGATGAATCGAAACCAGTTCAGCGAGTGGACATTTACTATTCGTTTGATTCCCATGCATTGACGCGTTTTTGGCGTGATGCAAAGGCCGTAAAGGTTGGTAAGCAATGGAAATCGGCCTGCCCGGTGATGAATCTGCAAGAGCCAATCTTTGCCTTTGCTAATGTTGTATATGAAACCCCCGCGCAATATATGGCCGCGACCCAATCAGCGGGCCATAATAACTCAGCCACCTTTGCCATCAGCTCTAGAGTGCTTTCGGTAACCCCCGCACAATTACAGATGGCTGGCGTGAAGGCTACTGATAAACCAGACCGGTTGATTGATGATGGAACCCGTGGTTGGCATGATTGGTATTTGCTAAACTGGGCCCATCCTCCCTTGTGGACTGCAACCACCCGCAAGCTTAAAGATCCCAAATGGCGTGGCCCTGATGGCGCAACTCTTGAACTTGAAATTAAGTCTCTTACTGATAACAAGCTTGTGCTTACCTTCAACTGTAATGCATGGGGTGCGATCAATCCGGGTAAGCCCGCAGTCGATTATATTGCTGTTAAAGAATTGAAAGGTTCACCAGAATGGCAGCAGGTATCTGTCAGCTTGAAGGATCTTGTTTCCACCAATGAAAAAGCAGGGCCGCTTGCCAACTGGCAATCGGTAACCGAGTTTAGCATTAGCCCCAGTGGTACCACTTTGAAAGATGGTAAGAAGGTAAAGGTCGATGGCAAGGCATGGCAGGGGCCCCGCGAGATTCGTAACCTGCGATGGGTGGGCGGGGATTAGTTTTGTCAGAAGTTGATTTGCTATGGATGGTTCTTAAGTTGTTAGAATCTTTAACTGATTAGATTTTAAAGCAAAGAATCAAGGGGGTTAGGTTTCTTTTTCGGAGGTGTGCCTCTCAGATTTCTGTGATTAAGGGTATAATACAGTCTATCTGCTTTATCTACGCATTGCGGTATGCGATCTAAAAAGAAACCTGCCCCTTATTGCTCGATTACTACTTTACCCCTTTAGGTTTAGGACTGCGATTGGCTTCCCTACGATGGTTGATGTCGGTATTAAGAGAGGAGAATGCCATTTTAACACCTTCACCGCTGGGCGAAAAGTTGATGGCATTTTCTGAGGGGATCGCAAGTTTCTTTGCAGCCAAGATCGCATCTTGATTCGCAGCCAGAAACATCACATCCCAATTGTACTTTTCCTGTTGATTACGAATCATGCCTGCCACTTTTTCTGGGGTGTAAAGCACGCTAGCGTTTTCCTCGCCATCTGTGAGGATTGCCAAAATCACTTTACCAGGCCTTTCAGATTCTGGAGTCTGGCTTAAGCGGTTGCCTATGTCATCAATGGTTTTTCCAATCGCATCCAGTAATGCAGTTGAACCGCGGGGAAGAAAAGTAGAGGTATTAAGGCCTTCCACAAGTTTGATGTCGGTGCCGTTGTGAATCACTTGGTATTCGTTGTCGAATAGCACCAGGGTAAACTTTGTCGAACCGGGTTGGGTTTTCTGGCTCGCCAGAAAAGAGTTGAACCCTCCGATTGCATCCGAGCAAATTGACGCCATCGATCCCGAACGATCCACAACGCATGCAATTTCTACTAAGTCCATATTCATGTTAAAGTCTCCGATCAAGAGTAAGGCGTACTGCCCAGGATGGAATAATGCACAACCACGATTTGTCTACTGCTCAATAATTAGATGTTACCGGCGGATTCTAGAATAGATAGGTCAGCAGCAGAATATTATTTGTAATGGAGAAATCAAAGGGGTCAGGTCTCTTTTTACAACTCGATAAAGAGACCTGACCCCTTTTTGCCTCTCTCTCAGCGGCAATTCATACCCCTGCCTTTATACGCTTATCCTTCAAAGTAATTCACATCCTCGGCAAAAATATCATGGACAACAATTCTAACTTGAATGATATTTAATGTTGAGGTCAACGATCCTACCAACGACTTTGGTGCAGTACCGCAAATGCAGTGGTAACTTGCCAAAGCTAGAGTTTACAAAGAAGGTAATCATGAATCATTCATCTAAACTTTTTACATCCATGCTGCTGATGCCATTGGCAGCTTTCTCTGCAATGGCAGCCGAGCTAGGCGATTGGCCCCAGTTCCGAGGCCCGAACTCTGATGGGCATGGCAAAAATGTCACTTCGCCTTTGGAATGGTCTGATTCAAAAAGTGTAGCATGGAAGATCGCAATCCCAGGTCTGGGTTGGTCTTCACCTGCCTTGGCAAATGGTAAAGTTTTCCTGACCACAGCCGTGCCAAATGAGGGAGGATTATCTCTTCGAGCCTTGGCACTAGATGCTAAGTCTGGGAAAATTGTTTGGGAACGCGAGGTAAGAGCAATCGCCAAGGCTCCAAAGATTCATTCGAAGAATAGCCATGCAAGCCCTACGCCCGTGGTTCGTGATGGTTCGGTGTTCGTGCATTTTGGTGCTCTTGGCATGGCGAGCCTAGCTGCCGCAGACGGCACCATTAAGTGGACAAATTTTGAGTTGGATTATCCACCAGTGCATGGCAGCGGTGGTTCGCCCGTATTCCATGATGGCAAGCTGGTCATTGTTTGTGATGGAAGCACCAAGCCCTTTGTTGCAGCCATCGATGCTAATACTGGTAAAGTTGCATGGAAACAACTTAGGTCCGTTGTTGGAAAAATCAATCATTCCTTTGTTACACCAACGGTTGCGGTGATCGATGGCAAAGCTCAGGTGATGGCACCTGGCCCGGATCACTTCGCTGCTTATGATCTGGAAACTGGTACCGAGCTTTGGCGCGTTAAGGCCCCGGGTTGGTCTGTTGTTCCTCAGCCTGCAATAGGTCATGGTTTGGTTATTTACAACCACGATTATGACAACCCTGAGTTGTTGGCGGTCAAGCTTGGTGGCAAGGGGGATGTTACTGAATCCAACATCGTGTGGCGGCTAAAACAAGGAGCGCCTAGTTCGCCCTCACCGCTTTTGATTGGTGATGAACTCTACTTCGTTTCGGATAAAGGGATTGCATCTTGTGTGAATGCCAAGACGGGTGAACGCTATTGGATGGAAAGATTAAGTAGCGACAGTAATTACTCAGCATCGCCGATTTTTGTGAATGGCCGAGTTCTGTTTTTAGCAGAGAATGGTTTGGCGACATGGGTGCAGGTTGGGCAAAAATTTGCAGTTTTAGGCAAGAACACTGTATCTGGCCGAACCTTGGCGACACCTGCGTTTTCAGAAGGAGCCATGTTTTTGCGTACCGATGAGCACCTCTACAAGTTTGTTAAATAAAAAGGGGTCAGGTCTAGGAGTTCAGAAAGAATGTGGGCGTGTGGTTTAGAAATGAGATTAAAAATCGGGAGTAACTTTGCCATCTGCGGGAAGAAGAAGAAGAGCCCAGACATAGATGGAAGTATCTTTAGTTAGTTTACGGGAGCTGCCATCTGCCATGAAAATATTCATGGTTTGGTGTGGGGTTTGAGCCCGCCATCGATGGCAACAATCTTGATTATTTGGATTTGCATCAGAGGAACCAGCAAAGGGTTTGACTTGAAACATCATGGTGTTGGGCACACCATTGGGCCCATCGTAATCGCCTTTGGGGATTTCCATAACTTGTTCGGGAACAACAATACGGCCGCCTTCAGTTATGCCAAGGTTATGTCGATTAGCAGCATAAAAAGCGATACGGCTTCTGCCATCGCAAAGAGCAAAGCCTTCTGCAGCGAGGATGGTGTTGGAAAGGCCATCGGAAACAGTTGAAAAGGAAGCAGGGGGAGAAAAGAAGCCAAGGTTGTTTCTGCTCCAAAGCCCAAAGGGAGCCGTTGCATCACCTTGAGAAGCCCCAAGGATATTCCAATTGGCGAGGTAGTTGGTGGTGGCCCAACCATCTGCCGATAAAGAATTTAAAGGAAGACTCGAATCGGAAGGGCAGCGAAGAAGTGAAATTGTTTTAGTACGAATCTTAGGATTCCAGATTCCAATTGAGGATGCAGCGGTGATATCTTGAACAGCACAAGCTGGATTCCACTGATTGGTGCCTGGGTCAAGTGTTTTTACCATGGCGCCAGTGGGGGGTGTTGGCCTATCGGTATAATGCGCAGGCACCCAAATGGATTTACCACAGGGGTTGGAATTTATCGAGGAAGAGCCGTTGTTATTGTTTGCAGAAACATCTGCATCAATTTGTTTGTATAAGTTATCTAGTTCGATGTAAGGCAATAAGTGAACGATCCAACTTCCAAAGACATTACCGTTTTGTACATTGGTACCGCCGTTCACTGGGTCGAGTGCGGGAAAAGTGCCATGGTAACTGGGCAATTTGTTATGCACTGAATGAAAGTTTGCCATCGCCAAGGATAATTGTCTGCCATTAGCCATGCATTGCATCACGGCTGCAGATTCTCGAACTTTTTGCACAGCGGGAAGAAGCAACCCAATCAAAATGCTAATGATTGCAATAACAACGAGGAGTTCGATGAGAGTGAATGCGGTTCGGGATTTAGATGGATGAACTTTTAACAAAGGCATATCAAAGAAACCCATGAAAGTTAAAGTACAACGCTTGATCTGATTATAACCGACAAAAAAGGGATTTGAGTGAATAGTTGGGAAAATAGAAACAAAAAAAGCCGTCATGCGATAGTGCGCATGACGACTTCGGATTAAACGGATCGAATTTACTTGGCAACAATCGGCTTGATCTGCACGTTGCGGAATCTTACAGGGTCGCTATGGCCAGCAAAGCCAAAGTAGCCTTCCTTCAAATCCTTGCCAGGATGTGGGCTTTTTGCCATGTAATCGGTGATCTTTGAAAGATCGGTATCAAGGATGATGTTGCCATTGAGTTCAACCTTGATGGTAGAACCTTTAACAGTTACTTCCTGATAATTCCAAGTATTAGGACCACGAAGGTAACCACGGTGTGCAGCAGCCATGCCGTAAGAACTACCATGGTATTGGCGGGCATCAAGCTTTGCGTATCGTGCATCTTCGCTATCAAGCACTTGAAGTTCGGTCATACCAATATAAGCAGCATCTTTGTTGCCACCTGGGTAGCGGATGGCAAGGCCATTATTACCACCTGGGGGAACCATGAATTCGAGTCGAACAACAAAGTCGCTGTATTTCTTTTCAGTGTAAAGAACACCACCCTTGCCATTTTTGCACTGGATGGAGTCTTCAATAACTTCGTAGTTATCGTTGGCGCC
>Ga0209829_10001882_pt1 | contig 16502 bp, 27 predicted proteins | sample C_140205_EF_Meta_FD_187311 | JGI IMG/M metagenome (GOLD analysis project Ga0209829, IMG submission 187311) | Freshwater microbial communities from Lake Croche, Canada to study carbon cycling - C_140205_EF_MetaG (SPAdes) (version 2) | ecosystem: Environmental > Aquatic > Freshwater > Lake...
TCTGAATTTTTTCCTCACTCATTTACTTCCCCAGCAAAAGTGTTAGCCACCAGAAGACAAGGCCCAAAACCAAAATAACTATTGCGCCACCAAGAAGCCAGTTGATCAGCTCGTCCAACTCCTTCTTCTTGGCGGCCGCGTGCTGCTCGTCCAAGATTTCCTGTTTCTTGCGCTTTTGAATTAGGTCGTTGCGGGTGATGAGTAGCTGCTGCCAGACATCGGCATGACCATTAAGCACAAGCCACTGATTCAACTCTTTTTCCGCATCATCCAGCCGTTTGGCTTGCATGACGATCTCAAAAGCCTGCGCCGTGTCCGACCCCGCAAACCCTGTCTTTGGCTTGGACGCTGCCCGCTGGACAACATCCTTGGCCTCAAAAAACTTCATCGCCTCGCCAGTAATGGCGTGGATGTCCTTGCCTAACTTAATGGCAGCTTGGACGCCTTTTACCGCCGCTTGGGCTGTGGCGAAAGCGGTAATTGGGTCTATCACAAATCACCTGTTAGGGCGCGTCAGGCCAAGTAATATCCCACGGGAAACCGGTTTGTTTAGTCAGATCACGCAGCGCTTGGCGGTAGGTTGCCCATGCTGCTTTGTCTGCGGTGCTGTCGGCAATCTGAGTCCAATCGCATTCGGCTAACTTTGTGGTGCGGGTCTCACGCACGGACTTGGCCTGCTCAGTGTCCTTGGCGGCGTGGTATGCGGCTTCTTGCTCGGCAGCGGTGGTTTCCCCGTCAACAAATACGGGGCCAAGGATGTACTTGGTATACCACTTGCCGTCGATCTGCTCCACACCGCTGCGCTGGCTGTATTGGTAACGTGTGCCTATAGCTTGTGGGCCTTCCAGCACAATGTCGCCACCGTATTGGTTGATGAACTCCTCGGTCAAAGGCTCACCAAAAATGGCTCCTTGCGTCTGGGCGTAGGCGCGAAACTCGTTTTGAAATACGACTGCGCCGGTTTCTCTGATTCGGATTTCCATGATGTGTCCTTATGCTATTGCGAGGTAAATGTAAGTTGCAGCGTTGGTGTTAATTGCAGCCAAGATTGAAGCATTGACAGCAAAACCTGTAGTCACTGTCGTAACAGAGCCAAGAGTCGCAGATTCAGCCGCATCGACGTTCATAAATAAGTATGGGTCTGTCAATACTGTCATACCACGGGCTGTGTCGTAAACGTACCAACCACCAGTTGAAAGTACTGTTGATTTGGTAATTAAAACAAACCTAGCACCGCCCGCACCAAATCCACAATTGATGGTTTGAGTTGTTCCATTTCCTGTGTAGCTTCCTACTTTGGAAACACCAGCGCAAGTAGCAAACAAATAAGCAACAGCAGTTGTGGCGGCTGGATAATTGACACCATCAACTATAAATGTAGAACTTGTCATTGCTCCCCAAGACCCACTAAATGTTGATGCGTAATCAGAATTTAAAGGTTTATAATTATTTGATGGAGTTGGAAAATATGCGCAGTAAGTAGCCCAAGAACCAGAGCCAGAACGTGATTTAAGGAGAATAAGTTCAGGGGCTACACCAAGATTATGCGAAACTGTTTGAGGAGAAGAGTCTGCTGTATAGCAAACCTCATCAAAGAAGCTGGGGGCGCGTTTAAAGTACCAGTTGACATATGTGTTGCCGCTTGCGTTTACACGATCACTAGTGCCATATTGCACACCATCCATAGAGGCAAATGAAGTCACAGTATCACTTACTGCCTCCGCATCAGCAGTGCTAGGTTTAAGTGTAATAGTTGTACCACGTAGCCGATCTACCGTTACGTTCGGATATGCCGCGTCTCGTATATGACTCCAGTTAAGGTCAACTGGAAATCCTACCCCCGTTACATTAGCCGTAGCACCTGTTCCTGTACGGGCAATACCTTTGTAAACAGTAGTCGCATCCGTAGGCGTTTTCATTGGCCCACGGCGTATTGCTATGTAGATGTAAGGGCTTGCGGCTGCTCCACCAAATACAAACCCAGTAGAAGTTAATTGAATGTTCCCAACAGAAGATTCTGCATTAGAAAGATTAGGCTGCAATCCTTGAAATGGGCTATTTGCTGTAGCCAACAAACCACGCATATTATCTGCAATTTGCCAATCTCCATCTGTTGTACTGTCTGTTCTTTTATATAAAATCCATTGTGGCTCATATCCAAGATTAACAGTTGCATAATAACTTGAAGTTGTAAAACCTCCACAAGTAATTACATTGTCTGTACCAGCAGCGCCAAACCCGCCAGCATCAGAGGCGAATAGGTAGGCAACGTAAGTTGAACCTGATGCATTTCTTGAATTAACTGTAAATGATGTAGACGTTACAGAAATCCAATTTGTAAAATTAGCTGACGCATCTGTAAGGTTTAAAACTAAGTATTTGCTTGTTCCAATTGATTGGTGATAAACCAACCAACTACCCGAACTACTAGTTATTTTTACAAAAACACAAGCTGGGACAGAACCTAAATTATGTGGAATTTGCCGTCCTGTAGTGTCATCCCCAGTCCAAGTCACAACATCAAAAAACTTTGCTTTTTTCTTAAAGGCCCAAGTCGCATAAGTTCCATTATTAGAATTAGTTAATGGGTAAGCAGCAAGTAAGCTAAAACCAGTTGAACTAATTGACCAAACAGGAGAGCCATCTACATCCCCACCGGTATAACCGGAATCCATATAATACATAGACGATGTATTAAGCAAAGCATTAGCTCTAGCCGTACTACGTTGTTTAGTCCAAAGTAAACCGCCTGAAGTTAAATCAATGTTATTTGTAATTGTTTGTGTAGACCCATTACCCGTGTAAAGCCATGTGCTAAACACATCCTCAATGTAGGGCGGCGTAAGCCCCGCCGTGGGCCAGATGCCTTGTTGCTGGTACTGCAACTGTTGGTCGCGTGTCCATACCCCGGATGCTGCACCGGTTTGGTACGGGCCTGCTGGTGTGACTGGGGTTTTGGTGATTAGCCCGCCGGGGTATTTTTCGCTCATGTCAATTCAATCCAAGTAAGGGTTGGCTCATCCCAGTAATATGGTTTGCCATCTGTTGGCATAGATGTAGGAGCATTCCACAAGCAAGTATCCTCGTTTAATGTCCAGCTTGCAAATGGTTGTGGTGGGATAAAGGCATCACGTTGTGCATCATAGGTGTAACCAACACCGGCATAGTTTTTACGCAATGGACGGTCTTCTGGATGTTGACCACCACGAGTGTTGTAAGACGTTTGCACCCAGCCTGTACCAAACAAGCCAGAATCAATAACGTCCTGCTCGGCTACGATAACTTGCGTAACAACGCCGTTTTCAACTTTTGCAAAATGGCTCATAGTGTTTAGAAAGTAATTGAACCGGACGATGTGAACTTATAGATCGTGTTCCCACCGCTGGTAGTAATTGTTGGAGAGCCGGTAGTTGAAGCTGCGGGGGTAAGGGATGAAATAATAACTACGCCCGAACCGCCATTTCCGCCGCCTCCGCCAGCATTGCTTGTACCGCCGCCGCCGCCACCTGTGTTAACTGTTCCCGGGTTTCCTGTAAAACCACCAGCACCGCCGCCATAGCTTGCTGTTCCATAAGTCCCACCACCAGTGGCGTATCCAGACCCGCCACCGCCACCAGCATATTGAACACTAGCCCCAGATATTGAGGATGATTGACCTATACCACCATTGCCAGAAATAGCCGCAGCATTACCATTTCCCCCAACGCCCCCAGCGCCTCCTCCGCCGCCAGAACAATATGGGGCCGCGCTTGCACCTCCATTAGTTCCACCAGCATATCCTTGTCCTGATACTCCTGCGCCTCCATTTGTAAGCGCGCTTGAATCTGGGCCACCGCCTCCACCAGAGCCACCATCAAGGCCATTCCCAAAGCCACTGTTTCCAGTGTTACCACCACCACCCCCGCCATATGCAACATAGGCTGAAAATACTGAATTTGCGCCGCTTGAGCCTGTACCACCAGTCAAGTTATTTAATGCCCCGCCGCCACCAGCTCCAATAGTGACTGTGTATGTAGTCCCTACAGCAGGTGTAAATGTGCCATTTAAAAAACCGCCTGCTCCGCCGCCTCCGCCAGACGCGCCCCCTCCACCAGCAACTACAAGATACTGCGGGGGAGGAGAAGGCCAATTACTAGCACCTTGCGCTTGCATTTGTTGCTGGCGTGTCCATACACCAGAAGCTGCACTGGTTGATGTTGTCGGCGCAGTAGCCGAGATGACCCCGCCTTTGTAGCGCATTGACATGGCTAACCCCTTAGCTGATTACTTCGTATGAAACGCTATATGTAATGCCGCTGGCTGTTCCGCTGGTAATGGAAATACAAGTACCTTCCATCAAGTAGACGGGGGTTGTTTTGTCCACTACGATCAGCGAGGCGTTAGCCGGAACTGACACTGTGCTGACAATTGGATACGCCGTACCGCCGCTGGGAGCAGAGCCTTGGGCTACAGCACCGTTGGTGTAAACAGATACCGTTGCATTGACTGCAGCAGAGCCATTGACGTTAGCAGCAACAATTTGGTTGATTTTTAGAACTGTACCGCTAGAAGCAGCATTGGTCACCAAAACAACCGCAGTTGTACCGCCGGGAGTATAGTAAGTCGTGGTGCCGGAAGCTGTTGTCGCGGCTAATAGGTTTGGGTTTGCCATAATTGCTCCTTAGAAGCCGAAGATGAAAGAGATCATAGTTGCCTTGGCTTGGGTTACGCCAGAGGCTGCGGGTGCTTGGAATGTCGGGGCTGATCCAGAGTTAGCAGTTAAAACATAACCTGCTGTTCCTGCTGCGGTGGTGGACATTGCGCCAGTTGTAGATGCAAATACCACACCGTATTGAGTCAGCGCACTGCTTTGACCTGTGCCGCCAGACGTAACTGCAACTGGGGTTGTGGCTGTCAGGGTTGTAAACGCGCCCGATGAAGGGGTTGTAGCGCCCACTGTGCCGTTTAAAGCACCACCAAACTTGGTTGCTGCTAATGTAGTGCCGTCCCAAGTCAGGGCAGAAGAAGCCCCAAATGCGCCAGAGCTATTGAACTGTACCTGTGTGTTAGAACCAGCAGCAGAGCCGCCGCCCACGTTCACAAAGTTTGTACCGTCCCAAGCCACGATAGCCCGCGTACCTGCTGCCAAAGTAACGCCCGTACCGGTAGCAGCCTTGATCGTAATTGACTGGGTGCTTGTGGTGTTGTTGATGACAACGTAGGTTTTAGACTGCGCAGGAACCGTAATGGTGCGGGTAACTGTACCGCCCGCCGTCCACAGAATAACTGCGTACTGGGAGCTGTTTCCCGTCAAACCTGTAGAAGTGTTGCTACCTGTTGTCAGTGCCAACGTAATGTCGGCATCGGTGGAGATAGTTTGCGTACCTGCAACCGCAACGTCAACGATCTGCGAGATTGCGTTGTTTACGGTGTCGCCCCATGTACCGGACAGCGTACCCGTTGTGGGTAGCGTCAAACCTATAAGTGATGTATTTGCCATTCAAAAGCTCCTAAAACGTAGGAATTGCTGTCCAATTTGGGGTTTCAGTGGTTGTAACCGCCGACCATCCCGGTGTCTGCGTATTACCTATATTTTGCCAGCTTGGAGTCTGGCTGTCATCTATTACTTCCCACAAATTACGGCCCGATTGCGTCACCGTCAAGGCCAGCGTGTCAGATACAGCCGCATGATAACCGGTGATAGCCGTATTGGAATCCGATATTGCTGCTGTTTCAGTGATGCTTTGTATGTAATAGGTTCCAACCGTTGTGCTGTCCGTAAGCGTCATCGACTCCGTGATGGTCATTATCAGCGTAGCTACCGCTGTTTCCGCTATGGCTACCGATTCGGTGACGCTGGCTACAAAGTTGGCTAACGCTTCTTGGGTAGTCGTGATCGGGCTTGTCTCTGTCAGGGAAACTTGGTAAGTAGCGTTTGCTGCTTCCGTGGTAGATGTTGCAGCGGTTTCGGTTACCGTGGTCGTATACGCAGTTGTTGCCGTGTTGGAATCTGTCAGCGCCGCTGTTTCTGTTACTGATCGGGCAAATGTAGCCGCTACCGCCTGGGTGGTTGATGTTGCCGCAGTCTCTGTCCGGCTGACTGCAAATGTGGCTGCTACTGCCTCGGCTGTGGATGTGGCTGTTGTCTCTGTGATGGAAACGCCAAAGGCCGCTGTTGCGGCCTCGGTGGATGTGATTGCTACTGATTCGGTTACGCTATCTGCGTATACATCTCCGCCACCCCAGTAGCCATCACCCCAAGCATTTACGCCCCAACCGGTTGCCATCTTAGGTCAGGGTAGCCGTATAGGTTACCGCGATGGTATCGCCGTTGACCACAGACTTGGAACTGGAAAAGTCCCCTGCGGAGAACAAAGTCCCAGTTGTGTTGTCCTTGGTAGCGCTGCCGCCAATGTTGATGAAGCACCCTGCCACGGTTCCGGTGCTGGTCATGGAGAAAGATACTGCCGAAGAAGTTGCTTTGCTGCCTGCCGATGCGGCGCTAAACGAGGGGGTTGGGCGGTTTCCAGAGTAAGTGGGGGCATTTGCCAGACCAACTTCCAGCCAAGTTGCGTGGGATGCTTGCGTATCCGCAACCACTGCCGTACCGGTTCCTTTGAGGCCCATGACTACTGCGCCAGCGGCTACGTTACCAAGGATGGTGTCCAAGGTAGAGTTTTTACCGACGGTAGTGACGAGGTTCTCAATGTCGTCTTCCCACTTGATATTACCGGTGATATCATAGCAAACAGCGTGGTAGGTACCGTGGATAGACATGGAGTCCTCTGGCATGGTGTTGTATTTGGTGACTGCTTCAGCTTTGTCAGTCGCAATGATTTTGTCGTGGGACATAGGTACTCCTTAATTAGACGAGCGAATCAATGCAGTCGTGGAAGTGTTTGACGGCATTGTGATTGTAAAAGTGGTGGTCGAAGTCTTGTCGGAGCCAAAGTCCAGCACAGCGATAGACCGGTTTGCTTTGGAGACGTTGTAAATTAATGCACACCGAGCAGTCAAAGCAGAAGTCCAAGACACGTTGGCCCAATTAACATAGGCTGTGTAACCATCCGTATTGATAGCTACCCCGGTAAGTATCTTCCCACCAGCCGTGTATCCTGTAGCTGACACCTGTCCCGCCAAAGACACTGAGTACGCCGTAGTGTCTGCATTCAAATCAGCATTGGCTGTATACAAAGCAATGTAGATCGTGTCCGTAGACAGGTCGTGGATGCCTTGGTACAGCTCCTTCTTGAAGCTGGTGGTCTGGGTCTGGACTATGCTCATGTGACCGCCTGTCTATATTGACCACTACGGTACGCATCCTGACGCTCCATACCATCGCCCAGACGTTTGGCCAGTGCAAGGGCTTCCATGTACTTTTGGTTGTACAACGCCATCATGTCCTGCTCACCCTTCATGTAGGTGTACGCTTCGACCAAAGAACCGTACAGCAGTACAGTATCAAAGTTATCGCCCAGCCACGTAGTGCCCGCAGTCACAATGGACTCAGGGTAGTAGTAATAGTGCAGCTCAGCGTTGTAGTTGGCATCCGGTGTTGGGCCAAGGATAAACGTCAACTCCGCAAGATTGGTGGACTGAGGGCCGAACAGGGCGTAGTACTTTGGGGAGCCTGTGGTAGCTGGGTTGGGGTACGCCTCGCGGATGAAGTTCACATCCTTGTTCAGCAAGTACGTGTAGTCCCCTGTTCCAGATGCTGGGAATATTGCCATTGAATAAACAGCAAGGAAGTCTGCCGGACAAGCCATGTACTTATTGCCGCTTGACATAACCCCCGTTACGTTCTTGCGTATCGAGGGGAACTGAACTGAGTTATAAATCCGCTGCTCTGCCTGTTTTACGAAGACAGGGATCTCCGCCACGAAGTTGGTCTCCGTGTTTTCCGTGTAGGCTTCAATAGCAGCGGTTAACTCAGAGTAGTTCATGCCATCGGGCCTCGTGCCATTAGACCTTTAGTAGCCGCGCCAGTACCACGGATTTTGATGCCGTCAGTTTTGGTGGTCTCATCCCCCGCCGATTTGCTGTAAGTACCCACGCTGATATCCAGCGTGTCCAGCTTGCTGCGGTTAGGGCCAAACCCGGGGTTCTCGGAAACATTGACCGCCTTGCCCGACATGGTGTGGGGCTTGGCGTATGCCGAAGCTGGCTTGTTGTTGATGGTGGCCATAGTATTACCCCGTCTTTTGGTTGTTGGCGCGAGACATGTTGCGGCCTTGACGCATGCGATCCTCGCTGGTAGGGCCACCTTTTTTGAGCTTCAGAGCCGTGCCCTTGCCGCCCTTGTGCTCTTGGCTGTCGTGCTGCTTAAACGCCTTTTTGATGAGCGCGACGTCTTGCTTTTTGTCCGACGCCATTGATTCTGCTTTTGCCATGTTTAGCTCCTATGAAACCGATATGCTAACTGTACCGACACTTGCCGTTCCTACCAAGTAGTTTGGTGTAAGAACTGCATCAAACGAACTGGCCCCGCCTACCGGTGCCCACCCCCACTGAACATCCCTTGACCCGCCTGTAAGGCTCCCAGCACTATTAACGCCTGCCGTTACGTACGTAGTGTCATTACGCGGGTTGCGCACAGCTTGCGGGTCATCCACCGGGTACATGCCCAACTGCAACTGCGGCTGGTCAGGATCCCAGCAGGAGCCGCACACCAGCAAATTGTACGTCTTTGTCTTCTTTACTTCCTTGCGCAGTACAGTTAATTTGAACTGAAAACCACACCTATCGCACATGGCGATACTATTCTTGCCGGATGAGAACCTATTGCCCATCTCACGACCCGCTTCCTATGAAATATTGGCGGGGCACAAACCGGTCTGCGGCTTTCTCGCGGTCTTCGGTTGCTGCGTACTCCCATGCCTCGTCGTACTGAGACTTCAAAATCTCCAGCCGCTGGGCTCCATTGGGAACCTTTAGCGCCAAATAGTACGCCAGCCCGGCAACCATGCAAGGCAAGAAGCGGAACGGCACGTCCATTGTGTTCACACCGCCGCCAGCATCGTCGATGCGGCGCATGCGCCAGTAGACAAACTGGTATGTTGTGGAGTTGTCCGGCGTTGGCCAGACGGTGATGGACGGGAGATTCTGCACGTATACGCTGTCGCCAGCGGTGTGCGCTGCGGCCGTGGTGTTGTTCTGGCCACGCGTACAGTTGTACAAGGTGCTGCCGGTTATGTAGCCGTAGCCAATCGTTTCCGTCCCGATCTGGACAAACCCAGTAGCGGGGAGCCCCACGGCGGAGGCAACCGTCAGGGTGGTATCGGTCGAGGTAATCGTGGCCGTCAACGTGGTGCCAACAGCCGACGTCTGGCCGTTTAACCGCTGAATCCAGACCTGAATTGGCCGGGCTTGCTGGAGTTTGTTGGGGATCGTAGCGTAGGTGGAGACGCTGATGCGCGTGATTGTCAGGTCGGCTTGGGTGGAGGAACTGCCTGCGCCCGTACGGATAACGTGCTCCAGCAAATCCACGGTGTCAGACGGCAGTGGGTAGTTGTTCTGCCCCGGCACCAAGTTAATGGTACCCTGCTCGAACGTCCACATGTTGATGCCGCGATTGGCCCAATCGGCAAACAAAAGATTCAAAGACCTGCGGGCAGTGCGCAGGTCATAGCCCGTGCGCATCTCCGAACCAGCACGCTCAAATGCCTCCTCCACCAGTTCGGTGAGGTCTAGGTTAAACGTTGCTGCCCCAGAAATTGCCATATCACTTCATCCCTTTGAGGGTCTGTGCCAAACGGGCGCGTTGCCCCATCTTGCCGGGCTTCTTAGCTGCGGCTGCGAGTTTTTTTGCGGGAATTGGTTCACCCTTTTTAGCGCCAAGCGCGGAGCGCAGGGCACCGGGCTTTTTGATTGCGCTTTGAATCCACTTTTCAGCCATTTTTTGCAGCCCTCATGTTGTCAACCAAGTTAGGGTATGGACGCCCAGCCGACTTGGCCGCAGCTTTTGCTTTGGCTTTCTTGGCTGGTGACAACGCTTTGGACGCGCCTAGGCTTTTTGGCCGGGGTTTGTCCCACACTTCGCCACCTTTGGCGTACTGCGTGAAGTCGGTGTCATCCCGCCGGGCAGTTTTCCTGCCCTTTGGCATTTTGGACGGGGAGATATCGCCCATACCCCGGCTGGCCATCATGGTCTTAGCAGGACATGCCACCCTTGTTCATCTTCACAAACGTGCCTTTGGTCTTGCCTTTTGTAGCAACACCGTCAGCGCGGGAAGAAGCGGAACCGCCAGAAGCCATGCCGCCTTTTTTCATGCCCATCATTTGTTTTTTGTCCATTGCCATGTCAGCTTTGGAGCCTTCTTTCATGCCGCGCTTCTCGACGTCTTTGCCAGATTTTTCAAAAGCAGCCATGCTCATGCCGCCTTTTTTCATACCTGTAGGGGGAGCAGACATTGGAGTAGCTGTAGCCGGTTTACGGGCCATCATCATTGCTGCAATGCGCGGGTTCATTTTTGTAGCCATAGTATCACCACCTTTAGAGAATTTGCGGCCCTTGTCCGCGTTGGAAAAATCTTGTCCCACGGACTGCGGGATTCCTACTTTCTTGGCAAACGACGGCGAGTGCGCTATCGCTTCCATGAAATTGTGTTGTTTCTTACTTGTCGACGGCATCGTCAGCTTTCTTCCAGCCTACGGCTTCAGCAAAGGATTTACCTGTGGCCATCTCAACAATGCGCATAACACCGACAATTGCACCGATAAGACCAAACACAGGTGAAATTACTTCCAGAAATGTGCCAATGGTTGAAAATATTGCCAAGATATCAAGGGCGTTTTTCATGGCTTCTTGGTGTTCGTTCATATCCTACCTCAGCAGTTCCAAGCCCGAAGGCTCTTGTTTATACGTGAATTCGGGTCTTTGGCCGTCTTCTCGCTGGTAAGTTTTTTCTTCATCCCAGTCATCCTTGCGCAAAAGGAGTCGCGCCTGCTGCCGCCTTCCGGCTGGGGAGGTTTTAAATTCATCCCTTGCTTTTTGGCTGAGGCCCGCCCCTTGGCGTTCAGGCCGCCATTGGGGTTCTTGCCTTCTTTGCGTGTCCATGCTGCGCCCTTAGCCATAGAACACTTCAATACCCACAACAGTCCCTACGCTGGTTGTTAGGTACAGTCCTGTAGTGGCCAAAATACCTTCACCGGGTATTGTGATGTTGAAGTTCACCGGGGTAGCAACACTGGCAATGTCCATCGTAAACAGCACAGCGGCAGTGGCACTGCCATCACGGATTTCAAATGTGGCTGCGGTAGTTACCTTGGGGCTTACTACAATACCTTTAAGGCGTGTGCGCCCCACTATAAACGAACCAGCCGCGCTTAAATGCGCCGCTTTTACGTCTGTCTGCATCATAATCAATCTCCTTTTAAACGGGGGCCGAAGCCCCTAAGATTAATTAAGCAGAGGCGGGAACTTGCGATCCGTCCGAGTTTGCAACTGCGTACACCACGGTGTATTGCACAGTTCCTGCGGTTACATCCGCAACGGTAGGAGTTAATGCAGCTTGAATAGTAACGTCCGTAGAGCCAACACCAATTCCATTGGGGGAAGCAGTGCTTGTTGCGCCAGCCCAGTTAACCAGCTTGGCAGCAGCGTTGGTATTAGCCAGACGGCCTTGACTGGTGATGTCCGAAGAAGCCCAGAACAGTGCGGTAGAAGCCGATGTTCCAATTACTACGTTAGCTGCGGTAGAACCTGTAAAAGCTACCAGAGTGTCAACAAAAATACTGACGATCTGTGCGCCTGCGGGAATAGTGCACAGTGTTGAAGTGGAAGCTGCTGCGGCTACAGCGCCTGTATAAACTACTTTTTTAGTCTGGGAGACTAAAGTAGTACCAGTGTTTTGGATAGTGCCAGCAGTGGTGCCGGTTGTGTTTTTAACAGTGCCGAGCAGCCAAGGGCCTAGGTGAGTTGCGAATCCCATGATTAATATTCCTTACATACAAGATAAGTACATTGATCGGTATGTCGTCAGCCGGGACTGCTCAATGTACCGGAAAAACCCGGATTGGGTGCAATATACACTATTTTGGGGTTGTGTCAAGATGCCGTACAAAGATCCCAAAAAACGCAAGGAAAAAGCCAAAGAGTACTCGGCCAAACACTATGCCGCTAACGCCAAAGAGCACAAGACAAAGGTAAAGAAAAACAGGAAAGCGAGTAAGGAAAAGTGGAACGCATACAAAGCAACCCTGACGTGCAGCCAATGTGGGATATCACACCCCGCCGTTATAGATTTCCACCACCCCCCCGGCACAAAAGAATACAGTGTCCACGAGCTGGCAAAAAATGGCCGGTTCAAAAAAGCGTACACAGAAGCCGCAAAATGTACAGTTTTATGTGCTAACTGCCACCGAATCCATCACCATAATGAGCGTTTAAATAGCAAAAAGGGGGCCGAAGCCCCCTTAGATTACTCATTGTAATGAGTAAATTTACGCAGCGACTTCTTCCTCTTCGGCTTCGTCCTCAGACTCCTCGTCTTCGACTTCGACCTCAACCCAGTCATCTTCGTCGGCGTCGTACATATACCAAACGTCGTTTTCCTCGTCGTACCAGTAAGCATAGCCTTCGTCGTCGTACACGTACTCTTCCTCGTCGTCCTCGTCCTCGTCCTCGGCTACTTCATCGTCGATGCCTTCCATGCGCTCAACAAAGCCAACCATAGCCACGGTCTTCCAAAACTCAGTGGTAGAAAACTCAACGCTTTCACCCCAACCCAAATCAATTGTCAGTTTAAAGTCCATGATAAACCCCTGTAAAAATAGTGCAGCACGGCGCTGCAACTGCATCCTACGGGGTGTTTGTGACAGTTTTTGGGCTGTATTTAACCTTGCAAATTTAACGTCTGGCAATAAAAATACGCGATTAACAAATAAAAAGGGCTCCCGAAGGAGCCCTAGTGGCAGGCCAGTCACCTCTACCTTACTGAATCCGATTAGGACGAACCGGGCGATCCGAAGATACCCAGTGGGTCAGACCAGCCGAAGCTGTAACGCTCGCGGGCCTTGTAGCGGACGTTGCCCGTATCAAAGTCGCCGTCCATCGAGTTGGTCAATGGTGAACGCTCAAAGTGCTTCAAGCCGTTAGGAACGTCGGTGGTCAAATACCAGCCGTTGCTGTCGGTCAAGAAGTGGTTCACGGTGTAACCCTCGGGGATCGAACCGTTGTTCTTCAGCGCATTGATATCGTTGTCGGTAGTACCAACGCGCAGGCTGGTTTCCAACAGACGAGTAGCAGTGAACATCAGACCGGGCGGAACAATCAGCTTACGGGGCTTAGCGGCGATCAGCAGGCCACGCTCGTCTGTCCAAGCGGCGATCTGGATAACGGCATTCTCAAGAGAAGTCTCGTTCAGGTCAGCGTTGGTAGATGGGCGGTTGCTGTTGGTGCCACCGGAGACCAGCGGGTGGGCTGTGCTGAACAAAGCAACGCCGTCGCCGCCAACATAGTTGGAAGAGAAACCGTTGTTGATAACAGACGCAGCTTTAACCTGCTTGGTGTACGCCATAGCGCGAGCCAAGGCCTTGGTATAACGAGCCGACAGGGAGTCGTACAAGTTATCTTCCACAGCCTCTTCGGTGATGGAGAAGCCCAAGGCGATGGTCTCGTGGTTGTACCGAGCGGTGAACGCTTCCTGCGCATTGTCATAAGCAATGGCAGAGCCCTCGTTCTTCACTGGTGCAGCACTGAAGCCGGACAGCTTGGTTTCTTCTTCAAAGCTACGCTCCGATTTCTCGGTTTCGTAGAGTTCTTTGTGCTCTTCGCCGTAACGGGCGTATTCCAGACCAAACAAAGCGTTCAATCCGGGGAGCAACTCTTTAAGTAGTTGTGCGCGTGAAATAGCCATTTTGAGTTACTCCTTAAGCAATGCTGGTGCCAGCATAGTACTGGTGCTGACCAAAGTTGATCTTGACCAAAATCTCGGGGTACTGCAAAAACACAATAGTGCTGTTGAGCGTGGCCACGGGAGCTTGATTTAAAACAAACGATGTAGCACCGGCGGATGCGGCGGTGGTAACAAATGAACCCGAAGAAACGTAGTTTCCAGCGGAATCCAACGAGCCAACGTCAGTACCAACAACCAACGCACTTGGCAGAGCCGAGCAGGTTACGGTAGCGGTAGAGATGCTGGTATAGCTAGCATTACCAAGCGAAACAGCCGTGTCAGGCACCAACCCAACCACGCGAACGGGCAGGGATGAGGTGGTGGCAGGGGTTGCACTAGGGGCCAAGATTGCGTTCTTGGAATCACCGCTGATGGAACTACCAGTGTTATTGACCATAGCCAAATTTTGGCCAATCATTGCACGGGCACCAGAACCAATAACGGTAGTAGCAGAACAAACCACACCTTTGAAGACCGTATCGGGGTCATCACAAACAATGGCCACTGCATCGCCAGCCGCAGTAGATGCGGGCCAGTATTGCGAGAAAGTCAACTGTTTGGTAGTTGGGTTTGTATAACGGCATCCCAAGAAGATACCTGTTTGATTGCCAGCCGTGCCAGTAGACACAGACAAGCGCACGATTTCACCACGAGACAGTCCTACGTAATCACCGTAGAAGATCGTCGTGCTGTAACCGTTAGTGATCGGGAATTCACGAGTAGAACCCGCAAATACCTGACCGCCGATCAAGTTGATCGGCTTTAGCCCATAGGGGGCATCAATAACCGGATAAGCCATTTAAGGACTCCTTATTTAATACCATTTCCGAATCCGCCACGCGTTACCGAAGACTTGCGGTCTGAGAATAACGGCATGCGCGGGTCATTTTGTCGCATAAAGTTGTTGTCAACTGAGTCCATCTGGTTCTGGTTCTGCCCGGCGTAGTACTCAGCCATGGCTGCTGCCTTCTCGGTAGGAATCTTGCAAAGCATGAGTCCACCAATTTCGACATTGCCTGTCTTTTCGTTGCCGGAGATCATCAGTTCCGGATGGTCTGCCGCCTTCACCGGCTCGTAGCCATCGCGCATCTTACGAGACACGTTGGTCGGGTCGGACTGTCCCAGAATGTGTGTCGCAATCCAGCGATACGTAACTCCCGGTTCAGGTGTTGGGTCTGGCAGTGCACTCGACGGTTTGTAAACATATCGAGCATTTTCTTCACGTGACACGCGGTCACGATTTGTACGGTTTTGAACTTCAGCCATTTTGACTCTCCAATTTTGCTACTTGTACAGCATATTGCTGTGGGGTTAAACCAAACTTCTTTGCCAACGCCACTTGCGTGGTAGTTAGCCGAACCTTGCCGCCACTCGTTGAACGAGACGCGGATGCAACCACTGTCGTAGGTCGTCGTTGAGTCTCACCGGACGTAGACCGTCTACCGCCACTGAAAACTTCAGGGAAAGTAGATTTCATGCGAGCGTCAATTTGCTCGAAATATTGCTCAGAGCGGGGATCAACCCCGTTTTGTACTAGCTTTTTGTGCAGCCCTAGCGCGTAGCTGGTGTATTCCTCAAATCCGTCTTGTCCGAACCACTGGTTTTTGGCCTGCCAGCGCAGCGTTTTTTCGTCCGGGGGAGCCTTCTCAGGCTGGATTTGGGTAGTTTGTACCCTATTTTCGTCCTCTTGTAAAGGGGCAGGGCGATAATTTTTTATCTGCTCCATCCTAAATTTGGCATCCATGACGGCTTCTTGGGCCGCAATGATGGCGTCGTTGTCGTAAGACTCCTGCGCTTGCTTTAGGTTTCGGCGGGCGTTTTCCAGTTCTCCGGCAGCCTTTTGCTTGGCTCCTTCGATGACGGCTTCCTGCCCTTTATAGACGTTTGTCTTGAGTTGTTTGTTTTCCTCAATCAACTGTCCTGCAAGACGCTCAAGCTCCTGCTTTTCCCGCAAAACGGTTTCCTTACTCCGGCGCTCGTCGTGACGGGCGTGGGTCAGTTCCTTAATGCGGCTTTTTACCTTGTCGGAGTACGACTCGATTTCTTCATCGGTTGGATCGGCAACTTCATGACTCAGGGGCTTGCGGCCTCTGTCCCGTTCGGGGGTATCGTCTTCGATCTCGATTTCGATGTCATTGCCATCGTCGGCGTCTGTTCTCGTGTCGATTTCGTCTGGGAATTTAAATGCTTCAGGCATGTCTACTCCTTCAAGCGCGGGTTATACCGCGAGGGTCTTGCACAACAGCATCAACTTGGTCGTCGTTGATGAGACGGAACTCCTTACCGAATATCTTGAATCGGGTACCGGAGTAAGCACGCACTAACACGAAGTCGCCTTCTTGGCACCATGCTCCTGTGGGGAACTTGGTGGTGTCTTTGTACGCGTCAGCGCCAACTTTCAGAACAAACAACACGCTGGTTGAGTGCTCCTCTTGGCGCATTACTGAACTTGCTTTAACCAAGTCCAACTCAGTGCCTTGGATCTTTGCATCCACTTCAGGCACAGCACACAGTATTCGCCAACCTTGTGGGGTGGGAAGCTGGGTAGCTTTTTCCTCAGCCGTAGCCTCGGGTTCAGGTGCATCCATTTGCTGGATGGGTTCAGGCAGTGCAAACGCACCGGGGGAG
>Ga0209829_10001884_pt1 | contig 16484 bp, 13 predicted proteins | sample C_140205_EF_Meta_FD_187311 | JGI IMG/M metagenome (GOLD analysis project Ga0209829, IMG submission 187311) | Freshwater microbial communities from Lake Croche, Canada to study carbon cycling - C_140205_EF_MetaG (SPAdes) (version 2) | ecosystem: Environmental > Aquatic > Freshwater > Lake...
TCGGTGAGCATCTCACCGCACGCCTCGACCGCCGCCCCCTGGAGGGCCGAGAAGACGGCCAATTCGCTCACGCCCGGCTCGATCATCGCGCGGGCCGTGCGGTACATCGCCCCGGTGGCATCGGTGGCGCGGCGGAGGAGCCCGAGCTCGTCGGCATCCTTGCGACGGCGGAGATCCCAGAGCAGGGGATCGACATCGACGAGCTCGGCACCGGGGAAGAGGCGGGTGACGTGGGGACAACAGGCGGAGTATTCCACGGCGACGCGCCGCGGCGCCGTCCGGCCGGAGAGCCAATCGGCGAGCACCGCCGCCGAGGCCTGGCGCTGGTCGAGCCGGAGCGTCGAGCGCCACTTGCTCTCGTAGGTGCGGACATCGTCGGCCGCGGCGGCATCAACGACCTTGTCGGGGCAGACGAGGAGCAGTTCGCCGGCGGCATCGATCGCCGCCAGGGGTGCGCGTCCCCAGCGGTAGTCCCAACGGTGTCCGGTGAGGTATTGGACATGCTCCGGTGAGGTGAGCACGACGAGATCGGGCGCGGTGGAGGCAAGGCGTTCACGGAGGCGTCGCTGCCTCACCCGGCAGGTCTCGAGATCGAGGAGCGGGATGCCATTCATGGGAAACCTCGGGGGGGAGCGGGGAGAGCGGAGCACCGGCGCCGGCCATGCGGCCGCCGCATCCCCGCTCAGGTCAGACGGGAGAGGAGGGTGGGATCGAAGGGAGGGAAGCGGGGATCAAGCCTCTCGAGGGTCTCGCGCAGGATGCGGGCCACCACGAGGTTGCGGTACCACTTCCGGTTCGCCGGCACGATGTGCCAGGGCGCTTCGGGGGTGTTGCACCTCGTGATCGCCTCCTCGTAGGCCGCGGTGAAATCGTCCCACAGGAGACGGTCATCGAGGTCAGCAGGCCCCAGCTTCCACTGCTTCTGCGGATCCTTGAGACGGTCCTCGAGCCGCTTGCGCTGTTCCTCGCGACTGATGTGGAGAAAGCACTTCACGAACTCGATTCGCCCCTCGTGGAGGAGCTTCTCGAAGGCATCGATCTGGGCGAACCGTCCCTTCCACACCTCCTTCTCCACCAGCTTCCGTACGCGGACAACGACCACATCTTCGTAGTGGGAGCGGTTGAAGATCCCGATCTTTCCGTGCGGCGGCACCTTGGCATGAACGCGCCACAGAAAATCGTGGGAAAGCTCGAGCGAGCTCGGGGCCTTGAAGCTCTCCACCTCGAGGCACTGCGGGCTGATGCCGCCGGCGAGCATCCGGATCGTGCCGTCCTTCCCGGAGGTGTCGATCCCCTGGAGGACCACGACGACGGCCCGCTTCGATTCGGCAAACAGCCGGTAGGCAAGTTCGTCGAGCTTCTCGCAGTGCTGGCGGGTCTCGGCTTCGGCTTGTTCCTTCTCAAGCCCCTCGTGGTAACCGGGGTCGAAGTCTTCAAGCCGGCATTTTTCGCCGGGAGCGATCTGGAGGGGCTGTGGCATGGAGGGGGTGCTGGGGGCCCGACGTCATCCGGGCAACGCGGCCCGGGTGGCGACCGCATCAGAGCAGACACGCCTGCGCTCGCAGCGCAGAGTCTACCCTTCCCCCGACGAAGCCTTCCATGGCCCCGCCTCCTGCCGGAGGGGGTCAGCCACGGGGGCCGGAGAAGAACATCGCCCGTGACGACACGGCCCGTTGCCTCCGCCGGAGACGCGGGGCCACGATCATCCCTCCCCCGAGCGACCGCGGTTCCTCTGCCCCGTCAAGGGCGTCGACGACCCCGAGCGACTCCATCTCCTCCCAACCGAGCCGTTCCGCCTCGGGGACGGCAAGCACGTCGGCGATCGGGCAGACGCCGGTTGCGCGGATGGTGCACGGGTCGTCTCCCACCATGACGACGAAGGTCGAACCCTGGAAGGTTGAACCCTGGAAGGCGCCGCGACGGCTGGTGACGTTCGGCTGGATGGCTGGCATGGGGAGGGCTCCCGTGGGAGAAGGGATGCTTCACCGGCACCCGGCCGGCGTGAGGAAGGAAATATGCAAATGGCGCGCCGTTGGTGACCGGGTCTCCAAACTCCGGTGCGAGCCGCAACAGTCGTCCCAGACTTCCCATCCCCGTTGCCGCCGCCGCCGTCCGCTGCAATTTTTGCAACAGACAGGCGAACTGCGACCCCCAGGGAAGCTGGGTGACCTGCAATTTCTTCCATCGTCGCACCTGGTCGGAGAGCTTGAGCGTGGGCAGGGGAGGGGCGACGGTGCGGCCCCGGCAGACTTTGACGGATGACGGCTCCGAGCGCCCCGAAGCCACTCACCCGTTCGGGCTTGCGTGGTCGAATCGGGGGAGGCCGTCGTCGGGGCCATCGTCACCGAACCCCCCGGCGTGATCCTCTCCCGCCACGGCCGGCCGCGACCGCAACCGGTCGCGGAGGGACGCGGCGAGCTCGTAATCCTCCGCCCGAACCGCCGCCGCGAGTTGCTCCTCGAGCGTCTGCCCCACCTCGTACTTCGTCCTCACGCTCTCGCGCATCTGCTCGAGGCGACGGACAAGCTCGTCGTCGGAGAACTGCTCGGCCGCGTCGTAGCGGGCGAACAGGGCACGGAACTCGTCGAGGCCGACGTTGATCTCCCGGATCGCCGACGCGGCCCCCTTCTCCTCGAGGGTCGCCAGCGCCGTTGCCTGGACGCGGTGGAAGAGGACGAACGGCCGGTACTGCTCGTGGGAGAGCGTCCATTCCTCGTCGGGGGAGTGCTCGCGAACGAAGTCCATGAACGCCAGGCTGTGATCGGCATCCAGGGCAGCGCGACGGTATTCGCGAAGCGACAGCCAGCAGATCCGGCGATGGTAATACTGGACAAACTCCCGATCGGCCTCGGCGCACTGCTCCTTCGTGAGCCGGAACCGCTCGCCAGTGCGGACGACCTCCCCCACGAGATAGTCGAAATAGGTTTCGGCGCCGTGGGGGTGGAGGCCGTCGGGCCGCAGATCGGTCTCCATCTGGAGGAGACCCATGTCGACCCGCATCTGGATGAGGTCGCGGCCATTGCGGGCTTTGACGAGCCGGGCACTGACCTCTCCGGGATGGAACTCCCAGCCTTTGAGGAGCGAATCGATGTCGCGGGCACCAGCCATGGAGGTTCACCTCGGATTCGCTTGACGCCCACTGCCGGACCGCCGTCGTGGCGCCGCGGCGGGCATTTCTAGCACCGCGATTATAGCATCGCCGCCGGCCGGCCCCGCCGAGAGGACCGCTCACTCGGCCGGTCGACGGCGGAGCGACTTCGTCGCGCCGCGGTGACGTTTACCCTCCAGTCTCCGGGCCACGGCCGACTTCGGCACCTTCGTGCGCCGCCGGACGACGGGAGGACGCAGCGCCCGCTCGACGAGGGCGGACAGTTTCGCGAGGCAGTCGGCGATGTTCTGCGGCTGGTCGCGGAAACGCTGGCCGGTGATCACGAGATGCCCCTCATGGGTCAGTCGCGAGGCGACCAGCGCCATCAACCGCCGACGGACCGGATCGGGCAGCGCAGGGGAGCTGCGCACGTCGTAGCGGAGGACCGCCTTGCTGCTGGTCCGGTTGACGTTCTGGCCGCCGGGCCCGCTACTGCGCACGAAGTGCCAGGACAATTCATGCGCAGGGATGACCACCGCGCCGTCGCCGACCCTGATTTCCTTGTCGCGTGCCATCTGCGGTAGCCTTGTTCCTAGAATCAATTGGTGTACGCGATTCTTCCCGGACCGGAAAGTACCAGTCCGGCGCGTCGCCGAGGTTCATCCCCCACCGCCGCCGACACGCCCATGGTCCACCCCACGGCCCTCCGCCTCCTCCTCGCCGTCACCCTCGTCACGGCACCGTCTCCGCTCCCCGCGGCCGATCCCCCTCCGGCCACCGATCTGTCGACCCGGGTCGGGGAGGATTGGGGGACGTTCCTCGGGCCCGCGGGCACCGGGGCGAGCAGCCTTGTCGGGATCGCGTCCCCGTGGGGGGCCCCCGGCCCGCGAGTCGTGTGGCATGCGGCGATGGGGGAAGGGTATTGCGCTCCGGCCGTCGCCGGAGGGCGGGCGTTCCTGTTTGATCGCGTCGAAAACCGCCTCCGGCTGCGAGCGGTCGAAGCCGAGACGGGGCGCCCCCTGTGGGAGGCAGGGCGTGACATCACCTACAGCGATTCCTTCGGCTACGACGGCGGTCCCCGCGCCCAGCCGGTGGTATCGGGCGACCGTCTCCTTACCTTCGGCCCGGACGGAAAGCTCGAGTGCCGCGCCATCGTCGATGGGGGCCTTCTCTGGGAGGTCGACACGTCCAGCACCTACCATGTCATCCAGAATTTCTTCGGAGTCGGCACCGCCCCGCTCGTCGTCGGCCCACAGGCTGTCGGCGCAAAGGAGCGGACGCTCGTCGTGGTGCAGGTGGGGGGAAGCCGGGAGGGGGCGAGCCCGGCGGCTCCCGAACGCCTCGATCTGGTGAAGGGGCTCGACAGCGGCCTCGTGGCCTTCGATCTCGACACCGGTGCGGAAGTGTGGCGGGCCACGAACCAACTCGCCAGCTACAGCGCGCCGGTGCTCGCCACGATCGGCGGTCGACCGCTGATCCTTGCCTGGATGCGCGACGATCTCGTGGCCGTCGAGCCGGCGACCGGCAAGCTCCTCGATCGCTTCCGGTGGCGGTCGGACGAACTGTTTAGTGTCGTCGCCGCGAGCCCGGTCGTGTCGGGCGACCAGATCCTCCTCTCCGAATGCTACGGCCCCGGCAGCGTCCTCCTCGAGGTGGTGAAGGATTCGTTCCGCGAGCTCCGTCGCGACCGCCCCGGAGCGCGGCCCCGTCAGGCGCTCAAGACCCACTGGAACACCCCCGTTCTCCAAGACGGATATGCCTACGGATCGAGCGGACGCAACGCCGGCGACGCCCAACTCGTGTGCGTCAACTGGAACACCGGCGTGGTCGGTTGGAGCGAGGGAGGGCTGGGGCGCGCGAGCACCACCCTCGTCGATGGCCACCTCCTCGTCCTCGGTGAATACGGCGACCTTGTCCTCGCCCGGGCCACGGCTGAGAAGTACGAGGAACTGTCGCGCGTCCGTCCCGTCGACGCCGCCAGCGGTCGCGAGCTCCTCGTCGCGCCATGCTGGGCGGCACCGGTCATCGCGCGCGGCCTGCTGTTCGTCCGCGGCAACGGTCGGGTGGTCTGTCTCGATCTCCTTCCGGCGCGTTGAAGGGCGCCCGATGAACGGTTGTCCCGCCCTGCCAGGGAGCGATCCGCGTGGACTGTCAACCCCGGATCGAGCGCCCGTCCCGCCCGGTCAAGACCAGCGCCCGGAAAGCATCCGGGCGGAAGGAGCGTTCTCCACCGACTTCTCTTGCCTGCCTGCGAGGAGGCGTTCCATACTTCCCCCTCCGCCTTTGATCCGTCATCGCGGCGTGCCCTTTGTCCACCGGTTGGCAGGAGATCGATCCGACCTATGTCCGAGCCCACGTCCCGCGTCTCGCGCCTGCAGATGTCGATCAGCCAACTGACGACCTACCGCTGGGAACTCCCGGTCGAGCTCGATCATCTCGCGTACCACGGCTTCGATGCCGTGGCCCTGTGGCGGACGAAGGTCTCGGATGTCGGCGTTGACCAGACGCGGAAACTCCTCGACCGCTCGGGGATCCGGGTCTCGAGCCTGCAGTGGGCCGGCGGGTTTACCGGAAGCGACGGTCGCACGTTCCGTGAGAGCGTCGATGACGCCGCCGAAGCGATCGAGACGGCGGAGCGGATCGGGGCCGAAGTGCTCGTCGTCCACACCGGATGCCGCGGCGGCCACACCCTGGGGCACGCCCGTCGTCTGCTCCGCGAATCGCTCGATCTCCTCGCTCCCCTGGCTGCCGGCCGGGGCGTGACCCTCGCCCTCGAGCCGCACCATCCCGCTGCCGCGGTCGGCTGCGGATTCATGCCGCGACTCGCCCAGGCCCTCGAGTGGGTCGACCGCTTCGATCACCCCGCGGTCCGGCTCTCGCTCGACCTCTGGCAGTTCGGCCATGAGGCGACGCTCCGCGACCTCCTCCCCGACGTCGTCAAACACCTCGCCCTCGTGAAGCTCGCTGACCGGATCGGCCCCCCTTCGTCCGATCGCGAGCGCCTTCCCCCCGGACAGGGCCATCTCCCCCTCGATGGGCTCGTAGCCGACCTCCATGCGGCCGGATACCGAGGGGACGTCGAGTTCGAGATCGTCGGCGAGGCGGTCGAGGCGGTCGGCTACGACCATGTTTTGCGGCATCTCCGCCGGGTGACGGATGGATGGGCCGGGCCAATGCGCCGGTCGGTCCCGCGCGAGATCGTCCGCGTCGCCAGCCCCGTCCGGCGTTGACCCGGCGGGCGGCACCGCCACCGATCACAGCGGCCCGGTCGCCGGGCCTGCAGCACTCACTTCTCCCCCGGCATCCGCAGATCCCAAGCCTCGACCCATTCCACTTCGCCGGGCTCTAGAGAGAGATCCTCCCGAAGCCGCCGATCGAAGTCCTCCATGTGCGCGGCGCCGTAGAAGATGGCGATCCGCTCCTTCCCCGCGGCGATCTGTTCCGAGAGCACCTCGAGGGCGGCACCGTTGCGATCGGTGATCAGGGTCGACCCCTCCTCCCCGCCAAAGGCCGCCGTCAGCACCTCCATGTCGGTGAACTGCTCCGCCATGATTCGGCGCAGACGGACCTCGCGGTCCTTCCCGAAGAACATCCCCCAGAGATCGCCGATCCCCACCTCGGGGCCGGTCGGCTTCCCGCGCTCGGCCCGTTCGGCCCCCTCGCGCATCAGACGCGTGAACATCGTCCACCACGATTCACCCCGCTTTTGCATGGCGGCGTCGAATTCCTTGGGCGACATGTCGGCATGGATGAAGTTTGCTGCGGAATAGTCGATCTCGTCGAGCTGGAACGTGAGGCCGAGCATCTTTGTCAGGCCCTGCTGGGCATTGCCGATCGCGCCTGATGGCTTCCGCCCCGGCTGCGGCACACGGGCGTGGTCGGGGGCGACAAGCTCGTAGAGGACCGCGTCGTAATCCTCGAAGAGGCGGTCGAGGGTGTCGTAATACCCCTTTCCGCCGAGATGGACGGCACCAATGAGATCGACCTCGACAGGAGTCCGCCGCCCCGCCGCCCGGGCCGAGACTTCAGTCTCCCGGTAATGAACGATCGACGTGTCGAGCGACAGGGGCCTCCCCTTGGCGTCGCGGGAGAGACGGAGGAACTCGACCGCGTCGGCCTTCGGGTCGGCCCGTTCGGCCACGGCATTCCCCCGCGCCGGCTCCGCAGCAGCCGAGAGGATGCCCCACCCTCCCCAAACCACCGCGACGACGAGCCAGCCACAGCGGCCGGCGGGGCCGGGCCAAAAATTCTTGGCCCACACAAAACGGCCCCGGTGGTGAGAGACCTCGTGGCAGGTCCGCATCGCTGTTCTCCCTGGAAACGTCGGGAATCCGCGGAAAACGGCCGCAGTCCGGGGCCGCGTGAGGCGGTGCCTTGAGAATACCCGAGGTTGCCTCGGCTGCCAGCCTTTCTTCTTCCGGGATCGCTTCCTCCCCCCGATCCGTCAGGGTCTGCCAGGTTTCGTCAACTCGGATCCCCGGCACGACCGATACCAAGTGAGCAATCCGCAATTGCGGAACAACGGCTCCTGCTCCCCAGGACACATAGCGATGGCTACACACCCCCGTGTCAAGCGTGTTTCCGGACTCGTCTCCAAGCTGGCGACCATCCTCGCCTTGGCGGCGCCGCTGGCCCCGATCCCCCAGGCCCGTGGTGGAGACTGGATGCCGCTCCTGCCGGACCAGGACTTCTACGACTTCCAACTCTTCGCCCCGCCCGATCTCCAGGAATACGAGATGTTCCCGGAGCCGAGCGAGGGGCTGTTCTTCAACTACGACCGCCTCGCCTACGGCGTGACCGTGCCGCGGGTGACCGGGGTTGGCAGAACGCAGACGGGCGGGTATTTGATTCCCTCGCAGCCGATCTCGCCGCAGACGCTCGTCCAGCTCAACAACGCCAACATCCAGGCCGGAGCGCAGGCAGGCGGTGGTTCGGGGGCGGGGCAGGGGGGCTCCATCATCGGCGGCATCTACCTCTTTGGTGGCGATCCGATGCAGCTCGACCTGAACACGAGCTGGATGAGGACAAAGATCGCCTGGGGCAATCGCTTCGAGGGCGGCTGGATCTACGACAACCGTGGCGTTCTCCTCACCTACGCCGATCTGGGGAGCCAGTCGCAGAACTTCCAGACCAACAGCGAGTTCGCGGCCTCCTCACCAACGCAGACGTTCACGCAGACGACCGCTTCGGGGACCGGCACGACCGGCGGCATCGGTAATGCGATCGTGACAACGACGATCACTTCCACGAGCCCCCCCCCCGACCACCTCATCTCTCAGAAGCTGACCCAGAACAACTCCACTGAGATCCAAAGCGGCGGCGCGGCGATGATGATCCGCCGCGAGCTTGGCCGGCGGGGGAGCGGCTCGACCGCGACCTTCACGTTCGGCCCGCGGTATGTTCAGGTGGCCGACCGCTACAAGATCGGCTACGAGAGCAACCAGTACGCCTTCAACTCCGCCGGTGGCGGTGGTGGCGGCGGCGGCGGCAACACCCAGGGTGGCGGTGGCAACACCCAAGGTGGCGGTGGCAACACCCAAGGTGGCGGTGGCAACACCCAGGGTGGCGGTGGCAACACCCAGGGTGGCGGCGGCAACACCCAAGGTGGCGGCGGCAACACCCAGGGTGGCGGCAACCTCAACGGTGGCGGCCAGTTCGGTGGTGCCAACGGCAACCAGAGCATCATCTATGACTCGGGCCCGGCCGGCGACGTCCTCGGGATCACCGGCGTCGACACCCTCACCGGTCAAGGCCGTGGCACCCCGCTCCAGACCGGGATGTGGAACACGAACACCTACAACAACATGGTGGGCCCGGAGTTCGGGATGCTGTTCGAGCAGGATTGGGGCCGGTGGAACTTCACCAGTCAGTTCAAGTTCACCGCGGCCTTCAACTGGCAGAACAACCTCTACCAGGGCTCGAACTTCCCCGAGGGGATCGGGGCCGACTACCTCCGGGCGACATTTACCCCGTCGACCACCTACAGCTCCGGCGGAACCACAGGCGGCACCGACGGTGGCGTCCAGACCATCGCGGGCCCGCCACTGTTCCTTCAGGTCTTCGGGATCGGCCAGAGCAATGCCACGAATGCCGCCAGCCACCAGTTCGTCTTCTCGCCGATCGGGGAATGGCGGTTCGGGACGCAGTACAAGGTCAGCCAGGCGATCAACCTCCGGGCCGGCTACACCGGCATGTGGCTGGGGAGCATCGCCCGGGCCTCGACCAACACCGGCTACGTCAGCTCGCGGCGGCCGGTGCAGTACGCCCAGCCGCAGGACCAGACCCAGCCGGCGAGCCTGCAGAATCCGTGGGTCGTCAAGACCTCGACCCCGACTGGGGCCGACGGCACGCAGGTCAGCCCGACCTACAACCGGATCGGACCGGTCGTCGGCGGCCAGGAGTACGTCTTCGTCAACGGCGTCGACTTCGGTGTCGAGGTGAAGTACTGATCGGGCCGGTGGGGAGCGTCGAACGCCCCCACCACGTCGAGATCACGGGGAAGTCGCCGTTGGCATTCGCTGGGGAGCGATGCCAACGGCGATCCCGTTTGACGGGAAGCGGCGCCGCCCCGACCTCGGGCCCGATGGGCATGGCCGCCGCGGAAGCCCCGCCCCGCCCCGCCGAGGGCGATCAGCGTTGCTGAAAGTCGACGCCGATCCAGCCGGCCGTCGCCCCACGTGATCGCGACAGCGTCTCGAGCCGGTCGGCGAGCGGTTGCCAAAGCCGTTCGCGGGCCGCGGAAACAATGCCGGCGGGCAACTCGACCGGCAGGCCGGTGGCATCGACCTGGACGAACCCCATCAAGCCGTCCATCCAGGGAATCTCATGCCCTTCCATCGGCATACCGACGACGCCGACGACGAGGTAGCACTGCCGGACCTGAAGCACCGCCCCGCGGAGCTCCACGAGCGTCCCGACCGGGACGCTCCGCCTGCACTCCAGCGACACGACGCGGCGGAGCATAAGGTTGGCCGTCGGCCCCACCCCCCGGGAGCCGGCGGCATACGCGGCCTCGAGGGCGATACGGAGCAGGCTCCCGGCGTAGAGCGTGCCGTGGTGGTTGGCGTCGGCCGGGAGGACGAGGCGGTGGCTGACGGTTTCCGGGAAGCCCTGCATATCGGCGGTTATAGCAGGGAGAGGCCGGGCTGCGGAGCCGGCTGGGCCTCCCCCGTGCCCGACCGGCTTACCACCCCGAAACCGCCGCTCCCCGCGGGATTGCCTGCCGGGAGAATGATGGATCGATCTTCGCCATTTCCTCCCGCATCACGGAGACCGTCCTGCGGATCTGATCGGGGGTGTGCTTCGAGGTGATGAAGAAGCGGAGGCGGGCCGCCCGCTCCTCGACCGCCGGATAGAGGATCGGCTGGACGCTGATCCCGCGGGCGAACATGGCCCGCGACAGCTTGAGGCTGTTGATCGAGTTGCCAAGGATCACCGGGATGATGGCCGTCCCGCCGGCCGACCCTGTGTCAAAACCGGCCTCCTGGGCAAGCTGGAGGAAGAGCCGGGAGTTGGCGAGGAGCTTCGTCACCCGGTCTGGCTGACGCTCGAGGAGCCGCAGCGCTCCCAAAGCCGCCCCGGCCGCCGCCGGCGGGAGACCAACAGAGTAGACGAATCCCGGCACGGTGTACTTGAGCCAGCGGACGAGCGACTTCGAGCCGGCGATGTAGCCACCGCAGCTGCCAAATGCCTTCGAGAGCGTTCCCATCCACAGATCGACGTCGGCGGGATCGACCCCGAACTGCTCGCTCATCCCCCGGCCGCGGGCCCCCATGACGCCGATCGAGTGGGCCTCGTCGACCATGAGGAGCGCCTTGTGCTTCTTCGCCAACGCCACGAACCGCGGCAGGTCGGAGAAATCGCCGTCCATGCTGTACACGCCCTCGATGACCACGAGCACGCGGCGGTACTGGCCGCGCACCTGCCGGAGGAGCTGCTCGGCAGCCTCGAAGTCGTTGTGGGGGAAGGGACGGCGACGGGCCCCGGAGAGGATGGCTCCCTGGAGGAGGCTGTTGTGGGAGAGGGCATCGTGGAGGATGAGGTCTCCCGGGCCGACGACATGGCCGATGACCGTCTCGTTGGTGGCATGACCGCCGACGAAGGTGATCGAGTCTTCCGTCCCGATGAAGCGGGCGATCGCCTGCTCGAGTTCCTTGTGGATGACCTTCTCGCCCGACACCAGACGGCTTGCCGACACGCTCGAGCCGTAGCGATCCAGCGCCGCCTTTGCGGCCGCCGTCACCTCCGGCTCGCCCGACATGCCGAGGTAGTTGTAGGTCGCCCAGCTGATCATCTCCCGGCCGCCGATCTGCGTCCGGTCGTTGGTGAGCCCTTCGTGGACGCTGAAATAAGGATCCTCGAGGCCGGCGTCGCGGACGAGCTTGAAGTTTTGCTCGAGGGCCCGGACCTCAGGGAACTCGGCAATATTCCAGGACTCGCGAGGAATCTCGTGGGTCAACGCGGTGACGGTCGGATGCTGCGGGCCGGTCCCAGCCGACGCAGCTGCCGTGAGCCTGCCGGCGGCGGGAAGATTCGCCGCGGGCATGTGGTCGAGGATCGCCTCCACCACTTCGCGGCAGGTCTCGATCTGCGGGAGCACCTGCTCGGGGAAGCGCCCCCCGTAGGTCTCCTCCAGGCCGGTGACGATCTCCATTCGCTCGAGCGAGTCGAGCCCGAGCTCGACAATGTTGCTGTCGAGGGCGAGGTTGCCGGCCCGCTCCTTGGCGATGCTCCGGACCTGACCAAACACCGCCTCGACGACCGACTCGGGAAGATCGCGCTGCGGTCGGCCCGAGCGGGCCGACTCCCCCACCGGTCGGTGCCGGGCGAGGCGCGGAGCCTCCGCACCCGGCCGCCCGGCCGGGGCCACAGGCCGGGGCGCCTCGGTGACCGTCGAACCGGCGATGCCGGGCTGGAGCCAGCCGATCTGCTGCTCCACAACTTCGAGCGTCCCGTCGAGGAACTGCCGCTTGCAGGCATGACGCTGGATCTTGCCGCTCGACGTCTTCGGGACGCTGTTGGGGCGGACGAGGACGATTCCCTCCAGGGCGATCTCGTGCTCGATGGCGAGTTGGCGGCGGATCTTGTCGAACGCCTCCGTCATCTCCTCGCTGTCGCGTTTGCCCCGCTCCAGTTCGGCGACGACGACGACGCGCTCGCGCCCCTCGACGTCGACTGAGAAGGCCGCCACCGACCCGGCGCGGATCACGGCGCTGGCCGTCTCGACGGTCTGCTCGATGTCCTGCGGATAATGATTGCGGCCGCGGATGATGATCAGATCCTTGAGCCGGCCGGTGACGAACAGCTCGCCGTTGTCGAAGAACCCGAGGTCACCGGTGCGGAGGTAGGGGCCGGGGTTGGGCTGCCAGGTCTTGAGCGACTGCCGCTCCGAACCGGCATCTGGCCGGGCGAGCATGGCGCCGAACGTCGCCTGCGTCTCGTCGCTGCGGTTCCAGTACCCCTGGGCCACGCTCGGCCCGCTCACCCAAATCTCGCCGATCATTCCCGGCGGCAGGGCTTCGTTCGTGTGCGGGTCGACGATCCGAACATCCTGACCGTCGAGCTCACGCCCGCTGCCGACAAGCCGGCGGGTGCCCGGGGCGAAGCCGGAGCGGACCACCGCCGATCCGGTCTCGATCGACGTCGCGTCGAACGTGCGGATCGCCGGCGGCTCGAACTTCATCCCGCCGGTCACCATGAGCGTGCTCTCGGCGAGGCCGTAGCAGGGGAAGAAAGCCTCGCGGCGGAAGCCGCACGGCGCGAAGGCCTCCGAGAAGGCGTCAATCGTCTCGGGGCGGACCGGCTCGGCACCATTAAACGCCAGCGACCAGCTGGAGAGATCGAGCGAGCGGCGCTGCTCGGGGGTGATCTTCCGGACACACAATTCGTAGGCGAAGTTCGGGCCGCCGCTGATCGTGGCCCGGTATTTCGAGATCGCCTCAAGCCAGCGGAGCGGTTTTTGGAGAAACGCCACCGGCGACATCAGGACGTTGAACTTCCCCCCGTAGAGCGGCACGAGGATGCCACCGATGAGCCCCATGTCATGGAAGCTCGGCAGCCAAAAGACCCCCGACTGCGACCGGGTAATCTCGAAGGCCTGCATGATGCGCAGGGAGTTGTGGAGGAGGTTGGCGTGCGAGAGCATCACCCCCTTCGGCGTCCCCGTCGAGCCGCTGGTGTACTGGAGGAACGCGAGCGTTTCCCCATCGATGTCTGGTCGCTCCCAGCGCTCGGCCCAGTCAGACTCGAGCTCGGCATCGACCTTCCAGAGGATCTTCCCGAGGCTCGGCGCCGCCGCCCGCAGGCCGTCGAAGCGATCGAGGACGTCGCGCGTCGTGAGGGCTACCGACGCGTCGGCGTCGCGGGCGATCGCCTCGATCCGCTCAACAGACCGGTTCTTGCGCGGCGGATAGGCCGGCACCGCGATCGCACCGCCGTAGAGGCAGCCGAGGAAGGCGGCGATGAAGTCGAGCCCGGAGGGGAAGAGGAGGAGGACTCGCTTCCCGGTCATCCCCGAGGCCTGGAGCCAGGCACCGAGCGTCCGGGCCTTCCGGTCGAGCTCGGCGTAGGTGATGTTGAGCTCTTCCTGCTCGCCGTCGACGAGAAACGTGAAAGCCCGGTCGTGGGGGCGGTAGGCCGACCGTTGCCGCAGCAGGTCGACAATCGTTTCGGCGAACGAAGCTTCGGTGTTGGGATTGGGATTCACGTGCCGTGGGACCTCCGCCCACCTACCGTCCTTGAGGGACTCCCGGCGCGGCGCCTTCGGGGCGGCCGGCACGGGCACCGTGCTGGAGAAACCCGGGATTCCCCCCGGGACTACCTGGGAATTCGGCAGGTTTCACGAACCTCCAAGAGAGTCTACCCGGGTGTCCCAGACAACCGGAAGTTCCGGACCACAGGGAGCTTCCGGACGGTGTTCCGCCGGCTCCGTGACCGTCAGTCCTTCGCCAATCGGTACCAGAAAGCGTGAAGCTCTTCCTGTCCCGGGGATGACGCGGATTGTGCGGCCCCGCTGCGGCACGTTTCGGATGACCTGGGGCACCGCAGGGGTGCCGGCGGCGCGCCGCGGGGAATCAGCCCGGCGCCCGACGGGCCCTTAAGAAGCCCAAGTCCGGCCACTTGCCAACTCGACGCGCGGTCCGAACTTTCCGGTCAGTCCGCCAATGACGTCCCAGCGGTCGTGCCGGCGGACTTCAATGTCGCCCTGAAGGTTGACGCGCACCAAACAGGTGTCGGTCAGGCCGGCACGCCGCAGCGCTTCCGGCGACACCTCATCCGGCTCGAGGAGGCTCATCAGCGCGCGGCCGTTAATCTCGATGTACTTCGGCAGCATGGGGACTCTCCCGGGTGCAGATCGGCTCGGACAGCTCGGCGCCTACGATTGTCCTTGTCATGCCGGTTCAGCCGCCGAACCGGGCATGGAACTCGCTCTCCAGGCGGATCAGGCCGGCAGGCGGGATCTCCTCAGCGCGGGCGTCCGGCCCGAGGCCGAGGGTGGTGTACAGCGCTTCGACCCCCTCGCGGACTCCCGATTCTCGCTTCCCCCCGGCAATCCGCACAAGGACTCCGCGGAGCAATTTGCGCCGATGGCAGAAGAGATCGCGGATGAAGCGGTGAAACCGTCCGGGATCGGGAATCGTCTCGCGGCGCTGGGCATCGACGACGATCCGCACGATCGCGGAGTCGACTTTCGGACGCGGCCAGAAGACCGTCGGCGGAAGAAAGCGGACGATCTCCGCGTCGGCCTGAGCGCCGATCCAGACCGACAGCGCGTTGTAGCTGGAGTCGCCGGCATGGGCCGACATCCGCTCCGCCATCTCGCGCTGCACCGTGACGGTGGCCGACGCGAACGGCCGGGGAAGGGCAAGGAGATTCGAGATCACCGGCGTGGCTACGCAATAGGGGAGATTGGCAACCAGCCGCAGGGCCCCCCCCGGCGAGGCCGCCAGCGCCGCATCGACGGCCGCCAGGAGCGCCGGGGCCATGGTGTGCTTGGAGGCGAGCGCGTCCCCCTCGAAGAGCTCGACGTTGTCGGCTTCGATGAGGCGGTCGCGGGACAATTGGGCGAGCCGGGGATCGATCTCGGCGGTGACCACGCGCCCCGCCACCGCCGCCAGGCGTTCGGTGAGCACGCCGGTGCCGCTCCCCACCTCGAGGACGACATCCGCCGGGCCGATCCCCGCCTCACGGACGATGAGATCGACGAGATTCAGGTCGATGAGGAAGTTTTGACCGCGCGAGGCGTCGATCCCGAACCCGACCTGCTCGAAGAGCCGCTTCAGATACGCCGTCGTCTGGCGGGCCGCCCGGGGGAGGGGGGCTTCGCCTTCCGCGGCAGGCTGCCGCAACGGCGCTCGATCGACGGTATCGCCTCTCTCCCGGCTCGGCGGTCGGGGGGGCCTTCGCGCCGCAGTTCCCTTGGCACCCAGCCGTGGCTGGCCGGGAAGGATTCCTGCCGCCGGCCGCGGGCGTCCCGGCTTGGGGCGCGAGCGGCCACTGCCGGCCCCCTGCTGCCTCCCCTTCGGGATTCCCTTACCGGGCTCGCCGCCCGCCCCGTCACGTGAGCTCATGGGGCCCCTTCCAGCCAGCGGGCGACATACTTGGCGATCAGGTCGGTCTCGAGATTGACGCTCCCACCGACGGGAAGCGCCCCGATGGTGGTGACCGCGAGGGTGTGGGGGATGAGGGCGACGCTGAACCAGTCCGCCTGGACGTCGACGAGCGTCAGGCTGACTCCATCGATCGCCACCGAGCCCTTGGAGGCCATCTGCCGCAGCAGCGGCGCTGGCGCTGAGAACCGGCAGTTGACCCAGTCGCCCGATTCGTCGCGGGAGAGGAGGCGACCAACCCCGTCGACATGCCCGGTGACGAGGTGACCGCCGAGCCGATCCGAGAGGCGCAGGGAGCGCTCCAGGTTTACCCCCGCCCCCGAAGCGAGGCCCCCGAGCGAAGTCCGGGCGAGGGTCTCCGGCCCGAGTTGGAACGACAGCCGCGGCCCATCGACGGCCACCACCGACAGGCAGCAACCGCTCACGCAGACGCTCGCCCCCAAAGGTGCGGTCAGAGGTGCGGTCAGAGGTGCGTCGGCGGCCACATCCCCCGCCACGATGGTCAGGCGTACCCCGGGCGGCTCGTCGCGCACCTCGACGATCCGCCCAATCGTTTCCACGAGTCCTGTGAACATGGTGGCGATGATAGCAGGCGGCGGGGCCCCCGGGCCGAATCGGGCGAGAAAGACGGGGTCCGCATCCGGCCGACACCCGCGAAGGAGCCGGCCTTGCGTGTGGGGCCGCGGCGGGCACAATTGCCAATTTCCGCCCCGGCCCATTCCCTCCGATCTTCCCCCCCCGATCAAGAAGGATTTCCATGTCAACGATTGTCGACGTCCACGCCCGCC
>Ga0209829_10001885_pt1 | contig 16471 bp, 11 predicted proteins | sample C_140205_EF_Meta_FD_187311 | JGI IMG/M metagenome (GOLD analysis project Ga0209829, IMG submission 187311) | Freshwater microbial communities from Lake Croche, Canada to study carbon cycling - C_140205_EF_MetaG (SPAdes) (version 2) | ecosystem: Environmental > Aquatic > Freshwater > Lake...
GTTCCCAATCCCCCACCCCACCATTTCCACCTTTCATTGCGAGCTGGTTCTTTCCCAGGAAGGCGTGACACTCAATGACATGGGCTCGACAAACGGGAGTTTTGTCGGCGGACAGCGGGTGGGGTCGCACAAATTAACCGAGGGCCAGTCGATACGGCTGGGGGATGTGGAACTGCGGATTGAGAACACCGAGATCAGGGTGAGCATTCCCAAATTCGCCAACCCCGAACTGCCGGCCCCTCCGGTGCTCAACGCCAATGGAAGCATGCTTTGCCAAAGGCACCCGCAGTCCGCCGTCTCCCATCGTTGCACCCGGTGCCAGGAGGTCATGTGCCCGGCCTGCGTGCACCGGATGCGCCGGCGTGGCGGGCAGATCATCCTACTGCTCTGCCCGCTTTGCAGCCAGCCTGTTGAGCCGCTGGGCGGCCCGGAACAACCCCAGAAAAAGTCCCTGATCACACGGGCCGGCGAATCCATCCGGCGCGCCTTTCGAGCAAAGACGCGCCCCCCGCGCCATTAGCCCGCAGGACGCTGGGAAGGGCCGATGCGAAAAGTGACGGCATACGCTCTCCGAGCGCGCCGCTTCGGGTGCCTGCCTTCTCAAGCGCCCGCCCGCACCGGCTGCTCCACCAAAACCCACCGCTGCCATTGTCCGCGCCGCATGACGGGGCAGAGAAGGAAACCGGACGTGCGGCTGCAGGGCCTGTATTTTGACACATTCGCGGCAGTGGTGACGCCCCGGCGCGCCGCCTCAAAAATCTTGCAGGACGGGAGCGGAGCCTTATTCTTAAAACAAATCCACATCGTGTGAAGACCATTTTAAACAGCAGAACACATCCCCAATGAACCGTCGCAATTTCCTTTCCAGCACAGCAGCCACCATGGCCGCGAGCGCTTTCGCGGTCCGCCCCCTCTCCGGGGCCCCAGTCCAGAAAGCCGAAGGCATGAACTACGCCCCGCAAGGCAAACCCCGCCCCGTCGTCAAGCCGGGCGAATTCATCATCGCCGCCGTGCGCTTGGATCACGGGCACATTTACGGCATGTGCAACGGGCTTCTGGAGGCCGGGGCGACGCTCAAATGGGTGTTTGATCCGGACCCGAAGAAAACGGAGGCGTTCCGGTTGAAGTTTCCCCAAGCCAAGGCGGCCCGCTCACTTGATGAGGTGCTGGCCGATCCGGAAATCCGACTGGTCGCCGCCGCGGCGGTGGCTTCCGAGCGGGGACCGCTGGGCTGCAAGGTCATGGAGGCGGGAAAGGATTATTTCACCGACAAGACCCCATTTACCACCCTGCCCCAACTCGATGCGGCCAAGGCGGTTGTGGCGCGGACCGGGCGCAAATACATGGTCTACTTCAGCGAGCGGCTCCACAACGAATCCTCCATGTTCGCCACCGACCTCATCCAGCAGGGCGCCATCGGCAAGGTCATCCAGGTGATTTGCCTTGCCCCGCACCGTTTGACGCCGGCCTCCCGTCCGGACTGGTTTTTCCAGCGGGAAAAGTATGGCGGCATTCTTTGCGACATCGGCAGCCACCAGTTTGAGCAGGTCCTGACTTTTACCGGATCGAGTGATGCGACGATCACCCGGGCGGCGGTGGGGAATTTCGGCAACCCGGCCCACCCCGAGCTGGAAGATTTCGGCGAAGCGTGCCTGCAGGGCAATACCGGGGCGTTGAGCTATGTGCGGGTTGATTGGTTCACACCGGGCGGGCTCAATGCCTGGGGGGACGGCCGGACCTTTGTCTTGGGCACCAAGGGCACCCTTGAGTTGCGCAAGTATGAAGACATCGGCCGCGAGACCACAGGCGATCACGTTTACCTTGCAGACGAAAAAGGAGAGCAACACCTCAGTGTGGCCGGAAAAGTCGGCTACCGCTTTTTCGGCGAGTTCATTTTGGACTGCTTGAACCGCACCGAAAAAGCAATGACCCAGGCCCATGCCTTCAAGGCGGCGGAACTTTGTCTCCGGGCTCAGGCCATGGCGCAACGGGTGACTTGACCGCGGCGCGAAATGGGCTGCATGCCGCCCACCCGGCCTGCCGGGTGAAGAGGCCACTCCGTGACTTTCCGCCCAACCCGGCAGTTGGAATGTGAGCCGCGCCAAAAATCGGGCCCGGCATTCAAAATCCGATTGTCCCCTAATCTTTTTTAACCGGAGCTGATTGACAAAAATCGCGCTGGATAGGGCGCGCAGTCCGCTGCCCGCCGCTCTTGCCGACCCGCGTTTTCTGTTGCGCCGGACGGCGCGCCTGGAGTGGCACGCCCTCCCTGTTTACTTCATACCTATCCCGTAGACGTTCGATTGCACCATCAGAAAGTCATCCCCCTTGATGCCCTCCATGCGCTTCATGGTAAACCTCCCGCCCCAAGCCAAATCCACTCTGGAGTTCATGAACACCATGGAGGCGGAAAAGGGCCTCTTTCGACTCATACAGCGCTTCCTGCCCACTTCAGTTCTATGTCAAAGGGGCTTTCGGGTGGACGGCAATCCGCGATTGATTCCAAGTGCGGGTTTTAGGTTTAGAACAGCGTGCTAAAACCCGTCTCAAGGTCCGGGGCTAACCTTTCTTGCCGCCCCTTGCTTTTTCTGAACCAAGGAGGAGATTAAACTTACGAGTCCATCCAACCATCCGACTCGGAATATGAGTGCAACGATGAACAATCCAAACTGGGCGCCTGAGGAAAGGCAAACCAACCATCGCGTCATGGTGATTTATGAAAACGCCTCCGGACGCGAGCATGCTCTGCGTTTTTGCGAGGAACTCACAGCCCATTGTCCCGAATACGCCGATGTGGAAGTGGAGTGGCTGCCTTCCAGCCAAGCCAGTTCCCTGCTCCAACGTCTTGAGGTGGTGGATCAAGCCGCCAAGGCAGACTGGGTGGTCTTCGCGGTGAACCAGGATGGGGACTTTTCCAATGAGCTTAAACTCTGGATTGAACTCTGGCTGGGTAAACGCTGCGAACGCGAAGGGACTCTAGTCGGCCTGATTTCTGGCACCTGCGCCCCCTGTGATGTGGCCTGCTTCAAGGAAGTCTACCTACGCCATGTTGCCCATCGTGCCGGCATGGATTACTTGGCCCACCTGCCCAGTCTCACCCAATGGGCTGACGCCCGGTCTCTGGAAACAGTGGCAGAAAGAGCCAACCGGGTCACCGCCGTGTTGGAGCAGATCTTGCATACCGACCCGCAAACGGCACCGCTCCTATAGGCATGAGAGATTCCCTGGTGGCTGCTGATGCAAACGCCGTTCTGAGCATCTTGGGAACAGCGGCAACTGGGGGGCAAATTAAATCCCGCTGATATTGCTTTGGACAACATCCTCAAGGTGCGGTTTCTAAGGTGCCCGCACGGATCCATGGCATTACACCTGACTGTCATTGAACCCGTTGCATCAAGAGCCGGGGATATCAGGCGCTGAAAACAATTCCCGGGCCGCGTTTTCATGCAGGGCACAAAACCGGGGATTTTTTCTCAATCCCTGACATTCCAGCAGGCTCGAAGCACCTGCACAGAAACACCTTGCGTTTATTTCGGACACGGATCGAGTCCGGATCCCTTAGCCACAAGACAGTAGATTCATGGAGCAACCAGCAATCCTCGCCCGAGAAAAAGCCGGTGCGCATTGAATGCTCAAGGCGGGCGTTTCATCCTCCGCTCCAAATATGGTCTGGGAAACACCCGGGAAAACACCCTACATTCATAATATTGGCGGGGGGCATTGGCTTAGAAAAACCCATTTTGGACCGGGAATAACGAGCGGCACGGTGGAAGAACTTAGGAAAAAATGAAAAAACAGCTATTGCTCATGCTGCTGGGAATGGGGTTCAGGGCGTTCTCGGGCCAGATTGGGCTGCGGGTGCCGGCATTCACGGCTTACCTCGAACCGAACAATGAAACAACGCAATCTCGGAACCGGGCGTGATCACCGACTGGAAAGATCCCTCATAAGAAATCCTTTGGTTTGGAGAATTCAAGTCTGCCCAAACTCTGAGTTGCTCAGTGGCTCTGCGCTTGCCATGCTATCCCTACTTGCAAATCAGGGGTTGTCAAAAAGTGGCTTGGTCAGGATCGCGACGCGGATTCCCGCGAATCCGCGCCGGTTTAAGTCACGCAACCAGCGGACTAACTTCACACTGCGCTTGGGGCAGGGCCTGGAAAATCAGCCTGAGGAGCGCACGCTCTTTTGCCTCTCAATTTCCAGACTAGCCTTCAAATGCCGGCTTACCCCGTTGCTCTCCCGTCTGATTCTCCAAAGACTGCCAACCCTCCATCATCTGTTCGCAGCGGGATCCATGCTTGGAGACAGAGCATGGCGTCTGGACTCCCTGCCCGCCCTTGGGCCTGCCGACAGTTTCAGGCCATGACCTAAAGCGGCCAACTCCCCGCGTTCCTGCCCTAGCACACAAGACGGATATCGCTGCACTGCAGAATCATGCAGATAAAGTCATTCGCTTGAAATCCGCCGAAGTCATTGGGCAGTGGTTGTCAGTGCGGAATCAACCGCACCGGCTACCAACCACGGCCCGCTGGAAAAAGAGAGGCCGAAGGGGAAAGAAAGGAACGGATGACGCTATGCAATAACAGACGGTTTTGGATAGGATTTAGGATGCTTCCAGATAAAAGGAATCGGCCGGTGAGGCTATCGGGCATCTGGTGTGGGACACTTTTGAATCCCGCCTGAGTCTCATCGGCCTGAGTGAATCTAACGCACTTGGGATTTTTTTCAAGTGTTCCAGAAAACGCCCGGGGTATCGAGTTGACTCAAATTAAATGTTACCGGAGCTGGGCAGTGGACGAGGAGTCCGCCGATACGTTGACTCATAATCATGGTTACCGGAACCACGACCATGAGTTTATCCTCCAAACGCGAGTGTCTGGCTCGCATCCACGGCCGCTATCAGAGGGCCGGACGGCCGCACAAGTCACGCATCCTCTCTGAGTTCTGCCCGCCTTGCGCCTATGGCGATGAAATCCATTCGGCACGTTTGGCGGGGGCGCGGCCACAAAACCGATCCGGCTGCCGCCGTATTCTGCCAGAGAGGCCTAATGATAAAGCATTGCCAACCCGCCGTAATCCTCGAATGAGCAAAAGCCGTTTCCTACTCGACGCGGCAACAGCGGCTGATAAGCTGCGGGAATGGAAAACGAAGCGCCCGCCGCCGCCAAAAAAGTCAATTTGCGCCGCCCCGATATTATGGAGGCCGTCCAGGCTCAGGTGGTCAACCATTACCGCAGCGACCTGGTCAACCGCATCCGTCAGAACGGCGGCGTCCTCTCCATGCCAGGCCGGCTGACCGTCAAACTGGCCAAGGAGTTCGGTTTCTGCTATGGAGTGGAGCGGGCTATTGATCTAGCCTACGCCGCCCGGCAAGTCTTCCCGCCCCCCACCCGGATCTTCCTCCTCGGGGAAATCATTCATAATCCGGAAGTCAACCGCCAGATCAGCGATATGGGCATCGTGAGCGTTTCACCCAAGCCGGATGACGCGGAACTGGCCGGATTGCACCTGACCTCCGCCGACGTCTTCATCATCCCGGCCTTTGGCACCGAAGTGAGCACCCGCCGCAAAATCGAGGCCCTGGGCTGCCAGACCGTTGACACCACCTGCGGGGATGTCATGAGCGTCTGGAAACGGGTGCGGCAATACAGCAAAGAAACGGTGACCAGCATCATCCATGGGAAGGCGTGGCATGAGGAAACCATGGCCACAAGCTCCCAGGCGCGAGCCTACGGCAGCGGCCATTATCTGGTGGTTTTCACCCTGGCCGAGACGGATTACGTCTGCAATTACATTCTCAACGGCGGCAACAAGGAAGAATTCCTGGCAAAATTCCAAGGGGCCTACTCGGAAGGATTTGATCCTGACCAGCATCTCAGCGCGGTGGGGGTTGCCAACCAGACCACCATGCTGCGCGGGGAGACCGAGGAGGTGCAGCGCCGACTGCGTCAGGCCATGACGCAAAAACACGGGATTGCCAATCTGGAGCAGCATTTCCGGTTCTTCGACACGATCTGCGGAGCGACGCAGGACCGGCAGGACGCCCTGGAAAAACTCCTGCTTCAACCTCTAGACCTGCTGCTGGTCATCGGAGGCTACAACTCCTCCAACACCTCGCATCTGGCCGAGATGGGCGAGGCGAAGCTTCCCACCTATTTCATCAAAAACGCCGCCAAGATGGAAGATGACAAACTCATTCATCACTACAACCAACACACCAAGTTGGAGGACAAAACCCCCAACTGGCTGCCCCCGGGCAACACCACCATCGGCATCACCGCCGGAGCGTCCTGCCCCAACAACCTCATCGAAGATGTGATCCGCCGCGTGTTCGAGCTGCGTGGAATCTCGGTTCAAGAATTGCTCACCGGCTAGCCCAGCAGACCCGCCACCGTAATTGCCCCGTCAAGCCAACAGCTCCTGGATCTCCTCCCAATTCAACGCCGAGGCGAACTCGGCCTCGCCTCCCAAAGTCGCTGCAATGACATCCCGCTTGCGCCTCTGAAGAAGGAGGATTTTTTCCTCCACCGTGTCCCTTGTAATGAGCTTGTAACTCGTCACCACCCGGGTCTGGCCGATCCGGTGCGCCCGGTCTGTCGCCTGATCTTCCACCGCCGGATTCCACCAGGGATCGAAATGGATCACGGTGTCTGCGCCGGTAAGGTTTAAGCCCACACCGCCGGCTTTCAGACTGATGAGGAAGACGGGAATCTGGTCGTTCTTTTGAAAACGCGTCACCACCGCCGCCCGATCGCTCGTGGAGCCGTCCAAGTAGCAGAACTCAATCCCCTCGGCCGTCAACCGCTCCCGCAGCAGCGTGAGCATTCCCACAAACTGACTGAACACCAACACCCGGTGCCCGCCATCGAGCACCTCTTCCAATAATTCACCAAACAGGTCCAGCTTGCCCGAGGCGGTTTCCGGCCGCACTCCGTCCAGCTTGAGCAGGCGCAGATCACAGCACACCTGACGCAGCCTCAACAGAGCGCTGAGCACCACCATCCGGCTTTTGGCCAGGCCTTGGGCGCCCACCGCCTCCAAAACCTCCTTGCGGCTGGCCTCGATGACCTGCTGATAGACGGCCCGCTGGTCGGCCGTTAGTTCGCAATAGGAAACCTGCTCGAGCTTGGCCGGCAAATCGGCCGCCACCTCCCGCTTGAGCCGGCGCAGAAGGAAAGGGCGCAGGCGCCGGGCCAGCCGGGACTGAGCCGCCCCCTGTTTCTCCTTGTTAATGGGCAATTCGTAACGTTCGCGAAAGTCCTGGGCGCTGCCCAGATAACCGGGCTGCAGAAAATCAAAAATGGACCACAGATCCAGCACGGAATTCTCCATCGGCGTTCCGGTGAGCACCAGCCGCTGCCGCGAGCGGACCGCCTTGACCGCCTGAGCATTCTGCGTCTGCCGATTTTTGATGTGCTGGGCCTCGTCGAGCACCACCACATCAAACTCATGACCGCGATAGCGCTCGGCATCGCGGCGCAACAATGCGTAACTGGTCACCACCACATCGCTGCGGTTCAACTCATCAAAACGCGCATGGCGGTCCGGACCATGCAGAGCCAGGACTTTCAGCTCCGGGGTGAACTTGGCTGCCTCCGCGATCCAGTTGAAAACCAGACTCGTAGGACAAACGATCAAATGAGGCCGGGCCGGCTCGCGGCGGGTGTTACCGGACCGCAACGAGTTGAGAAAGGCCAGTGTTTGAAGGGTCTTGCCCAAACCCATTTCATCGGCAAGAACGCCGCCGAAACCGTTTTCACGCAGAAAACGCAACCAGGCCACCCCGTGCTTCTGATACGGGCGCAGCACCTCGTCAAGCCCCCCCAGAGGCGGGCACTCCAAACGGGCCACACCCGTCTGCCTTGCGGCATGCTCACGCCATTGCGAGGACGCCTGCACCTTCCACTGGCCCTGCTGCCGGAGGGTGGCCTCCAAGAAACCCGCCTGCGTGCTGCGAATCCGGTAGCCCTGGGCATTCTGCTCAGGAGCACAATCCTGAAGCACCTCCTGCAACTCCTCCACCGCACCGGTGTCGATGACGGCGAATTTCCCGTTCTTCAGCCGGGTGTGGCTCTGGCCGGACCGAAGAAGCCGTTGGATTTCAGCTACTGGAAAGGTCTCCCCGCCGCTGGCCGCAAAAACCACCCCCAGATCAAACCACTGCACCCCGGAGGATGTGATTTGGAACTGAGGCTCGATCCGTTCAATATTCTGCGCCTTACTTCGTTCCAGCCGCTCCTCCAAGTTCACTGTCCATTCGCGTTGAAGCCGGGAAAATTCCCGAGCGAAAAAGTCCAACACAGCCCCCTGCCCTGAGAGTTTGAGTTTCCCCTGCGCGTCCGGCCCGGTGAATCCACAGCGCTGCAACCGTGCCAGCGCCGCACGCTCCGCCACGGCATCACGCGTGGAGTAACGCGTTGAAACGGCCGGATCCGGCAGCCAAACACTTTCCTCCGCCCCGGTCACTCCGAGTGTCAGGATACGGGTTCCGTAGGCGCACTGGAGCAGCGCACCCAGCTGCGCCAACCCTCCGGCCAACTCCAGCAGGAACCGGGGGGCCTGAGGCTCCAGAGTGAAATCCTCCAGTTTGAAGTCCGCCTCGACCCCGCCGGCAGCCTGCAATTGCGGCCACTGCTGTCCCAGAAAAAGCGGCACCTGCGAACGCGCAATGCGCACCGGCCCCCTCAGCACTTCCGCCATCCCGGGCATCAGCCCCAAGGGCTGCAGGGTGTTATTTTCCCACACCCAGTCTCCAATCCGGGTCAGCACAGGCAGCCGGCCCGCAAGCGACAAAACAATCTCACCACCGGACTCCAGCGTGGCGCGCAGCGGCAGTCTGCGCGGGGTCCGGGTGATGGCGACCTCCCCAGTCCTTCCCAAAGTGACGCGCTCATGACCGGCCAGCGCCGGCAGAAGCACGGAAAAGGCTGCCGTCTCAAGCTGCAACAATGCCGGAGTCTCGCCGCCGGCTAAAACTTCGAAACCGTCAATCAGAGTGTTATCAACCGCAGAGAAACAAAACGTGCGGCCCCCAGGCAAGGCATTTAAAGGCGCACGCCCCCCCTCCCACTCCGCCTCCAACACAAGCATGACCCGCCCCCGCGCCAGGGCCTGATCAAAATTCGGAGGCAGGATTAGACAGAGTCTGGCCGCCTCGCCGGTATGACTGCGGCGCAGCGCGGGAGTTTTTTTGGGCGTCTGGCGGACCGGCTCAAGCGGAGCAATCCGCTGAGAGGACACAACCGCGGGTGCCGTACCGCGCAAGTGGTGTAGACCAACCGCCACCCCATGGGCGCAGATCTTGCCCCATTCCCGCGCATCCCGACAATTGCAGAGGTTTTCAATCTCAATGGCGCTCTTAATGACCATTGAGGCCCGGAACGATCCAGCACCGGTCTGAACCACACCGCGCAGCAGCGGAGGACCCCAATGGGAACTGAGAACCTGATCCTGCGCCAGAATGGCGCGGGCGTGTTTCATCACTTCCCAACCCGCAGCCTGACTGAGCAGGGATTCTGTTAATTCAACCGGCATGACCCTCACTATGAAGCATCCGCTGCAGAATGAGAACTCGGAAACACCTTAACTGCGGAGAACACCCCGGATTCAACCAGCGGGGAAAATCAACACCAACAACTGCCGGCCAAAGAACATCCAAATCACCGCACCCAAGGCGATATAGGGGCCATAGGGCAGGCGCGAGGACCATTCCCGACGGCGCGAAAGAATCAAGATCACGCCAACCACCGAGCCGATGATGGAACTGGACATCAGGGAAAAAAGGGTGGCTTGCCAGCCTAGAAATGCGCCGATCGCGCCCATGAATTTCACATCCCCGAAGCCCATCGCCTCGCGCGGCAGCACAATCTCCGCGCCCACCGCCTCAAGATGCGGAACCATCTCCGGATTGAACTCATCCTGGCCAATGCGCAATTTGTCCGGCGAGAGCCGGACCACCACATCCCGATAACCGCGGTCGATCAATTCCACCGTGCGGGCCCGGACCACCACCACGTCGGATCGGCGATAGAACAACTCCTCATAGGGAATGACCTGGTCGGAAAAATGCACCGCCGTCTCGGTAAAAGTGATTTTGGTGTCCTGCGGCAAGCTTAACCGCTGCCGGCCAAAGAGCAGTTTTCCCAGCCGCAAAATCAGATAAACAATCCCCAACCCGACACCCAATCCGAGCGCGCTTTGAAAGAAAGCACTCCAGCGGGCCGTTTCATGATGCAGCTGTGGAAACAAAAAAGCGCAAACCAAACCCGCCGCCATACCACCAAAAGTTATCTCATCAGGTATGATGAAATGCTCGAAATCGATGAACGTCGCCGCGATCATCCCCGCCAGGAAAAGGCAGTAGATCAGTGCCACCGCAACCGATTGGTGGCCAAACCACAACCAGCAGACCGAAAAGGTGACAGCAGTGAGCAGTTCGACCAGGAAATAACGGATGGCGATGGGGGCGCGACAATTCTTGCAGCGTCCCCGCAGGGCGACCCAAGTGATGAGCGGCAGGTTGAGATACCAAGGGATTGAATACTTGCAGTGGGGGCAGTGCGAGGGGGGTGACACGACGCTCTGGCCCAGAGGCAAGCGGTGGATGCAGACATTGAGGAAGCTGCCGACCATGCTGCCGAACACGAAGAGCACCAGCACCCAAAATCCGAAGGGCAGCGCCGCCCAGTTGCGCGCGTCCATTACCTGTTCAAAGCCCATAAATATTCGCTTCCAGCGCCGCCCTCATGACCGCCACCGGCGCAATTTGACCCGTCCACAACTCGAAGGCCGCCGCCCCCTGATAAAGCAGCATCCCCAGTCCGTTGGCCGTGCGGCACCCCGCCGCCTGCGCCGCTTGTAGCAAGGGAGTCAACGCCGGCCGATAGATCATATCAAACACCGCTCGCGCCTGCCGCACGGGAAAACGACCCTCATCCAGCGGCAGGCCGTCCGCCTCATTCAACCCCAAAGATGTCGCGTTCATCAGCAAATCCACGTCCCCGCTCGGATAGCCCAATTCCACCTTTAGCCCCGGATTGCGCCGCCGGATCTCATCCGCCAATCCAGCGGCCTTCGACCCCGTGCGGTTCACCAAAAACAACTCCGCAATGGGCTGCTCCGAGAGCTTGAGTGCCGCCACCCGCCCTGCCCCGCCCGCTCCGAGCAGCAACACGCGCGCCCCGCGCCAGTCCATCGCAAGATCCTCCGATGCCGCGCGTATGATCGCTTCGGCATCGGTGTTAAAACCGCAGGAACGGACCGATTCGGGCTGAGCCTCGCCAAACTGGTGCAAAGGCAGCCAGTTCCCCGAGCCGTCCCGCCCCTCGAAGCGGACCGTATTGACGGCGCCCCAGACTTCAGCCGCAGGATCCAAAACATCCATCATCCCCACCGCGAGCATTTTATGGGGCACGGTCAGATTCAGCCCGGCATAGCGCAGCGCCTTGGCCCCTTCGATGGCGGCACGCAGGTGGTCTGGGTGGAGTTCAAACGCTCCGTAACACCAGTTCAGGCCCAAGGCCGCAAAGGCGGCATTGTGCATGGCAGGCGAGGCGGAATGTTTAATGGGTTGCCCCAGCACGGCGCAGAAGCGCGTAGTGGCATTGATCGGCATGACAGGTGACCCGGACACTCGCTGTTTATAGTCGGCCCGAGACCAAGTTCAAAGCGCAAAAAACCCGGGCTCAATGCCTTTGACAACGGCTGCACCGCCGCCGGACCCGAACACATCTGGCACCCCGTCAGGAAAACGGCTGCAAATCATCGGCTTCACTCCGGAAATCACACGCCGCCGGTTAATTCCAAACACAACGATCCAAAGACCTAACGCCAAAGATCATGATCGACGGTGATACAGGTCCATCAGGCAGCCGGCTTTAAACAATCCCAGTGTATAAAAAGGAAGGGGGCCTCCCGGCCCCCTGTCGGTTTCGCTGGAAACTTCAGTTTTAAGGCTGAAGCGGAAACCTTTGGAACGCTGATAATAGGCTGCGTCCTCAGAAATGCAACCCTCTTCCACCAATTAAAATCGAAAACCGGCGTCACTCCACCACGAACCAAGCCACACCCCTGGCAGACACCTCCACGGGGATTTCAACGTTATATCCACGATCCAGCTTGAAGGTTTTCGCGCGTCCATCGGAATCCCGCAGCCGGGCCGTGGTGGTTTTGCCTGTGTAATAAAGGGGAATCCTAAGTGTCCTGCGAACTGCGTTTTCCAGCGGATTATAAATCATCAGCAAGCCCTTCTCCCGCCCCGCCGGATTGACATGCAGCACATAATCCAGATCACGGCCGTCGGCCCTGCGCAGATGGAGAAGATCCGCATTCAGGACGTCACGATGCCTTTTGTAGAAATCCACCCAACGTTTGACCACAGCCTTGGTTTCGACGGTGTCGTAAAGGCGGGGTCCGCGGTAACAAGCCATCACGCCCGCGCCAAAAAGATTGGACAGCCGCTGCTCATAATGCGGCAGGTGCTCACTGAGCGGCTCAATCGTGGCCGCCGCACCACCGCCTTGATACTCCGTAAGCGGAACGAACATCCAACCCATCCCCGGGGTCTTGTCCCACGTGCCGTCGAAAACATTCTGGCGCTCGACAATTTCCTGGTATTCCCGCGGCAGCGACCAGTTGGACTCGCGATAGCCCATGCCGATTTTGTTGCCACCGCTGAGGAAATACCAGTCGGGAATGTTAAGATAGACCCCGTTGGCGCGGCACCATTTGTAGAGATCGGTGATGCCCTTCCATTGCACCCATTGGGAATCGGCCAAGCCACGGTGATAAGGATGATTGGTTGCCGCACAGGTGTCCCCAGGATAGGAGCCGTCGTGTTCCAGCACCGCCAAACCGGTGTTCTCCATCATGCTTTTAAGCTGCTCGAGATAGTCCCTGCCCCAGCGTGCACCCAGGCAGGGCATCACCCCAAAGACGGCGGGGCCGGTGGTGTTATCCGCCGGAGTGGCGGCACCCCGACTGGCGCAGAGTGAATAACCGCCCAGTGCAATCCCTTTGGATCTGGCGTAGACGGCCAGTTCCTTGAGCTGCGCCTGATATGTTTTATCCCTGCTCTCAAAATCGAATCCGCTGCCGAAGGTGAGGATAACCATCTCAAAGCCGACTTCGGCGCACTGGTCGATCGCAAGCTTCACCGCTTGGGGTTCGGCGCTGCGCACATGCATGAGGACCGGGTTTTCCGTCACCCAAGGGGCTATGGTCCGATACATGCGGCGTTTGGCCAACCCGTTGCGCTCACGGTCCGTGGAATCATAGGCCAGCTCAAACGAACGGAAGCTCTCAAAAGAGCCGCCCGGAGCAATTTCCTGATCGGGCCCAAGAGGGGGACGGCATTGGAGCAGACAGGGCGTCTGCAGCTCGTAGTTGACCTGCGACTTATAGGTTGGATCAGGCATCCAATGAACCGAGGGTGTGGTATCCAAGGTGCCCATCGCCCCGCCAAAGGAGTATTCCGTTTCCACCTGAAGCTTTGGAAGGCGCCAGGACGGGGATTTGCCCACCGAGGATTCCGCCTCGGTCAGAGCGAGAATTTCAGATGTGAAGGTGTTCAAGCAGATCGGTTTTGCGCTTGGATTGCGAACCACAATCCACTTTGAGAGCAGCGGCAGACCGTCGAACAGTTCGTAATGCACTTCCACTTTCGCCGCGCCGGAATGCGATGGCTCATCTCCAGAAGCAACACGCGCCTTGGCCGGAGCCTCAAACATAAGGGTCAGCGACACCCCGGGCGCAGGCCATGGCGCATCCTTGGACATCCACTCGCTGCGCTTTTTCCAGGGAAACCGGGCCTGGGTCTTGCCGGTCTGGTAACCGGTGAATTGAAAGGCTTCAGGATCCGACACCATCCGATCGATCCAGCCGGGCTTGAGAAAGTTGTCCACTGGCTGGCCTCTCAGGCCGCCGATGTCGTGGCGTATTCCGTCCAGCTCAAGGCTCGCTTCAGGCCGGACTGACCGGAGGAATGACTCGCCGGTCATCCGGTTCTCAAACGAAACCGTGGCGGCATTGGGCGCGAGCCGGAAGACCCTGCGGAGCAGACCATTGTCGAGCACCACCTCGCGCCCCTCAGTCGTGACCGACACCCGGGCTTTGAAAGAAGACCCATCCAAAAGCCAATCCTCCGGCTGCCGTGCCTGAACAGCTCCGGAGAAGAGGAACAAACTGCAAATCAATTTCAAATTTAATTTCATATGCCTCGCAAGCCTGCGGCCGGTGGCACCGGAAAACCCGGCGACTCCCCGCCCCCCGCGAACAGACACCTGACGCAAAAACCAAACCAATGCAAGCCAACACTGCCAACTCTCTGTCCTCATTGATATCGGATTCTACTGCGCCAACCCTTTAACATCACCGGTGACTCATTGGCTTTTTGGCAGGCGGCAGTGAGGTCGGCGCGAGCGACCGGATGAGAACCTTGAAAGCCCGCCGCCGTGCCACGAGATTTTGCCTCCCTGCGGCGCGCGACGTTAATCCGGGTTTGGGTTGGTTTGGGGGACCCCTTGGCCGTCAAGTTCGGCGACATAACGCAACAACTGGCCCGCAAGCCCCGCAGCATGCAAGTAATGCTTTTCCACCAGAAGATCCGGTTTGATTCGACCACGCCCTCAAGGCGCCTTCTTGAGCCCCTCCCACCGGACGGTCCAACTTCCATCCGAAGGAAAGCCGGGAGCGGCTTTAGCCGGCGCTCCATCCCATCCTGCTGCCATCATTGCCGCAGCATACAGCAGCCCACCGTTGCCGGGCATATACCATCCGCCGCTGAGTCCGCGGATGTCGTAGCGACTGTTATCCCCTGACTCCTTGAGCAAGGCCTCGATGGCGAGTTGCGGTGCGCCGTTCCGCGCGGCGGCCATGGCCATCCAGGCAAAATCCCAGCCCCAACAGCTCTTCCAATTCCAAGTCTCCCACACTTTGATTACCGTGCGGTGGGCAATGTCGGAGTCGACGCCATGGATGGCTGGAAGCATACCAAAAACGCCGATGGGATCGGGATGATCCGAAACACGGTTGGTATAGGTATCTGTCCATTCCGGGGAGTGAACATAAACGCCGTCCCGAGTCGGAAGAGGCGCGAGGTGCCGGCACACTTCGTCCCACTGCGGCTCGCGCGCCAAACCGCGTCGCTGCCTCCATTCCTGGGCCTTATCCAGCCCCCAACGCCAATAGGCCAGATCGAACACGGTGTCGTGGCTAATGCCCTGCTCACTCGGCGGCATGGCCGGTGTCAGGGAATAAACACCGCTCTTTTCATCCCTGATGGGGTAGTCGGCCATGTGCTCAGCGGTGCCTTGAACGATGTCAGCCCACTTGTCCAAGGTTGCGCGGGTGGGCCGCAAGCGGTATTCCAACTCGGCAAAGAAGATCGGATGCGGCTGTTTCCAGAGCAACACCTGATTGCCGATCCAAGGGGCGCTGCGCCCTTCGGGCCCGACGGACTTGGGCCATTTGAGCCCCTTATAACCGAGCTGTGCTGCCAGCGCGCGAGCAGAGGGGGTAAAACGCGAGTAGCAGCGAAGCGCCTCATCCGCCATCGACCACCGGTCCCACAATGCATAGTGGGCCAGATGCCACCAAACCATTTCCATGTGGAACTGCCCGCGCCAAGGATCTATGCCCATGAGCCCGTTCTCAGAGGACGGCCAACTGCCGGCAGACTGAGCAGCCATCAGATATTGCGAAAGCACGATCCGCCGCTCAAGTTCGAACCAGCGGGAGTCTTTGCTGGCGGAGAGATCAATTGCGCCGCCAGTGGACCAGTATTGCTCCCAGTGAGCGGCACACGCGGCCTTGGTTTCAGCATAGGTCGGCAGTTTCGCTGGCAGCGCCGCGCCGGAAAAGGCGCAAACGAAGGTCATGACCCTCGTGCCGCGCGCCGAGACCGTGTAAGCATTGTTGTCCTTGGTCTCGGGGAGGCGAATGGCCTGATTGTCGGGAACCTCCGCCTTTTGATCCTGGCCACCGAGGTTGTAACTGACTTTCAGTCTCTTGGCCATGCCCGGTGCCGGATCGGCATTCATGGTTATGTAATTAACCATCTGCGCAATGCGGTCATCCTTAACCAAGGCGGCAACCTTGGTCGTGACGTCGGCCCATTTGTCACCAGTCCCATATTCAGCTCGCTGGATGACGAGTTTATTCACTGCTACAGCGGAAGCCGGAGTGCGGAGGACGCCTTGCGCCACCGCCAGCGCGGCATGGTAGCTGACCGCATCGACGATGCGCGTGAAATCCAGGCGTTTAGCACCTTGAAAATTCACAGTGGTGACATGACCCGTGGTCCGGGCAAAATTGCCAACCCATGGACCGCGCAAGAATTTTTCTGTAAATTGGTCGAGCATTTAAACTGAGGGCTAGGCTTGGGTTTTCATGCTGAGGTAAACTTTGCCGGATTCCCACTCCTCGCTGATCTCTGCCAGCAAGGCGGAGACGAGACGCAGGATGGCAGCTTCGT
>Ga0209829_10001887_pt1 | contig 16467 bp, 26 predicted proteins | sample C_140205_EF_Meta_FD_187311 | JGI IMG/M metagenome (GOLD analysis project Ga0209829, IMG submission 187311) | Freshwater microbial communities from Lake Croche, Canada to study carbon cycling - C_140205_EF_MetaG (SPAdes) (version 2) | ecosystem: Environmental > Aquatic > Freshwater > Lake...
TTTCAGGTCAAAGGTAAGATTGAAAACAATATCAAGAAGAACGAAAAAGATATTGAGTTCTACCAACACAATGATAACTGTCCTACTTGTAAACAATCTATTGAACCAGAATTCAAAGAACAACAAGTTACAGAACGTATCAATAAATTAAATACACAGAAGACCGGCCTTACCGAAGTAGAAACCGAACTTGAAAATATTACCAATGAAATATCGGAAATCACCAAGATTATTCAACACATTGTTGAACACCAAAATCAGGTGACAGAACATAATGCCACGATGAGAGCCATCAGTACATACATTGATAAGTTAAACAAACAATATGATGAACTATCTGTTAAGGTTAATACTCCACAAACTGATAACCAAAAGTTATTAGAATTGAAAGCAGAGTTGTTTGAGTTTAATACGGCATATGAACAGTTGATGAATGAAAAACATTATTATGAGTTTGCTAGTTCTTTGTTGAAAGATGGTGGTATTAAAACACGTATCATCAAACAATATTTGCCAATTATGAACAAGTTGATTAACAAGTACCTGACTGCCATGGACTTTTTTGTTAATTTTAACATCAACGAAAACTTTGAAGAAACAATTAAGAGTAGACACCGTGATGAATTCTCTTATGCCAATTTCTCTGAAGGTGAGAAGATGCGTATCGACCTAGCACTCCTTTTTACATGGAGACAGATTGCTAAGTTGAAAAACTCTACCAATACAAACCTGTTGATACTGGATGAGGTATTTGATTCTAGCCTTGATACAGTAGGTACAGAAGAATTTTTAAAATTGATACATGAGATGGGACAAGATACAAATGTGTTTGTTATTTCCCATAAAGGCGACCAACTGTTCGATAAGTTCCGTTCGGTTATTAAGTTTGAGAAAAAAGGAAACTTTTCAAGGATTGCAAAATGAATACAGAAGATAATGTAACAGACATACAAGAAGATAATATCGTTTTATATGATACGAAACAGGTATTACAAAAACCAAAACCAGTAGAAATTGAAACGTTTGATTTGGTAGACTTGGATCATCCAGCCTTACACAAAGTGTTACCAGAGTTTGATTTTCAAAACGCACCAATCAATCCAAACAGTTTTGCTTCCACATTGGTAGAAACTTGTAAGAAGAACAATGGTCTTGGTTTATCTGCCAATCAATGTGGATTTGAATACCGTGTATTTGTAATGGGTGCTAATGATGATTTCATTGCCTGTTTCAATCCAAAAATAATTGGCGCAGAAGGTGAAACACATATGGAAGAAGGCTGTTTATCTTTTCCGTTATTAATGTTGAGAATTACCAGACCGAAAAGAATTATGGTAGAATACCAGGATTTCACAGGTGTGAAAAGGGAAGCAACGTTTGATGGCATAAGTGCAAGATGTTTCCTCCATGAGCTTGACCATATGAACGGAATGATGTATACTAGTCGTGTGAAACCTTTGGCCTTACAATTCGGTTTAAAGAAACTGGAAAAGATTCGCCGTAAGTATTTTAATCCTAAAGCTTTGAAAAAATTAGCAGCACGACAAACTAATGGCAACTAAAAAACAAATACCTTCTGTTGATGAACAATGGCATAACTGGCAAATACAAAATGATCCAGAACGCTTTGAACATATAGATACAGATGAAGTCAAATCAAAACTAATTGCCGATTTGACATATGCATCTAAAATGGATGTGCGTGAATATACATTATATCAAAAATGGTTAGAAGTACATGAAAAGTATCCAACCAGAGAAGTTAACACATTGGTTGGCTTTTTTGATGATACTGCTGATTCATCTCAGGTACAATTGGTTGATATCAATCAAAGTAAATTAATTAATAAAGTTAAATCTAATTTTTGGGTACCACAATCACCAGATGATTATGCTAACCTAAGACCTGTTATGCAATTGTCTAATGGTGACTTGGCAGAAACATGGAATACTATTCGTACATTTTCTTCTACGATGAAGAACAATTCTAATATTGGTCGTAATCTATTCTATACAGTCATTGATGGACAGACCGAAAAGTATCTTGGTGTGATTTGTATATCATCTGACTTTTTAGACCTTACACCACGTGATAAGGCGATTGGATGGCCAAGAGACATTAAAACTACAGGCAATATGATTAATCATACAGCCATCGGTTCTACGATTGTTCCTTTACAACCACTAGGTTTTAATTATATGGGTGGCAAGTTACTTGCCTTATTATGTTTATCAGATACAGTACAAAATGATTGGAAGGTAAGATATGGAGATACACTCGTTGGTGTTACTACTACTTCTCTTTATGGCAATACAAAGTCCGGTGGTCTATCTCAGTATGATGGCCTGGAACATTGGAATAAAATGGGTTTCTCATCTGGCTCGGTCGCTTTTGAACCAAGTCGCAAGACTGTCAACATGGTTTACGATTGGGTAAAAGAGAACTACACCGAAAGATATTTTGAATGGTGGGAAGCCAAAAATCCAAAAGGTCTACCATTGAAACGTGACCACAAAAACAGAACACTTAATTTTGCGTATGGTAAGTTGGGTATACCAAAAGAATTAATTCGTACAGAACACCAGAGGGGAATCTATTTCTCACCTCTCTATAATAACACCAACGAATTTCTCCGCAAGGAGATTGGTGATGAACAACTGGTTAAATCGTTTGATACCAGTGAAGAAGCCTTGACGCAGATTTGGAAAACCAAATATGCCAAAGGCCGTATATCAATGTTGAAGAAAAAGAACACCGTATCTTATGAATCCTTGTTCTATGATGACTTGATATACCTGTCTTGGGAAGAAACCAAGGCTAAGTATTTGCCACAAGTTGGCAGATAATTCAAGTATGCCGCCAGGATGCTTGACACATGTACTATATAATAGTATAATATGAACACTTGTGAAAACAAGACTTTGAAACTTTGTCATTAGGAGAAAATTATGACTAAACTATCCGCAAAACAACGTATGTTGAATGCTTTGAGCAAACCAGAAGGTTACAACACCTTCACAGTCGAGCAAGCTCGCCGCCGCTTTGGTGTGACTAATGTTTCTGCTCGTATCGATGAACTTCGCCAAGAAGGTCACGTTATCTACACTAACACCAAGTACAATGCTGATGGTGTTAAAGTTGCTTCTTACCGCATGGGTAAACCAACTAAAGCTTTGGTTCGCAAAGCTCTTAAAGCTGGTTACGATTTAGCTAGCGCTTAATCTATCTTAGGGAGATACCACATTAGTGGTACTCCCTTTTTTTTATTTCTTGGAGAGCAAATGGAAATTTCAATTAAAAAAGAAGAACTACAAAAGAAAAGTATATTTGTAGCCACACCGATGTATGGTGGTATGAATCATGGATTGTATGCCAAGGCATGTCTTGATTTACAAGCAATTTGTATGCAATATGGCATTCAAATTAAATTTTCATTTCTTTTCAATGAATCTTTAATTACACGTGCTAGAAATTATTTGGTGGATGAATTTATTCACCGTTCAGACTGTACACATCTATTGTTTTTGGATTCCGATATTCACTTTAATCCACAAGATGTTATTGCTTTGTTGGCATTAGAAAAAGATGTTATTGGTGGTCCTTATCCTAAGAAGGCCATCAAATGGCGTGCTGTTAAGAAAGCACTTGAGAAAAATCCAGGTCTTGATGAAAGTCAATTAGGTAATGTGACTGGTGATTTTGTTTTTAATCCAGTTAAAGGTACTGAAAAGTTTTCTGTAACAGAACCTCTACAAGTGTTAGAGATTGGTACAGGATTTATGTTGGTTGAACGTAATGTTTTTGCCAAGATGGAAGAAGCATATCCGATGATTCGTTACAAACCAGACCACGTTGGTCAAGCTAACTTTGATGGTTCACGTTACATTCATGCCTTCTTTGATACTGTTATTGATTCTAAAGACTCTATTACAGGTGGTGGTTCAGAACGTTATCTATCTGAAGATTATATGTTCTGTCAAATGTGGCGTAAAATCGGTGGTGACATTTGGTTATGTCCATGGATGAAGACCGACCACATCGGTACATATCACTTCAAAGGAGATATGCCTGCTGTTGCAAATTATGTTGGTGAGATGTAATGACTAGAAATGATGAAATGCTTAATGTTAGTTTACCCCCTGGTGTTGAACATGATTATAACATGTTTAAAGACAGCATTTTATCTAATGGTCGTAAGTATGATGGTGGTAAACTAGAATATGGTTTACTTCCACCATTTGCATTAGAGGAGACTGTCAAAGTACTTACCTTTGGCGCTCAAAAATATGAACGTGGCAATTGGCAAAAAGTACCTGATTCTAAACGCAGGTATTTTGATGCAATGGAACGACATATTTGGGCATGGAAAAAGGGCGAACAACTTGACCCTGAATCTGGCATACATCATTTAGCCCACGCAATGTGTTGCTTGATGTTTTTGTATGAACATGATATAATATATTCTGTTAATAATGATGAGGTGAAAAATGAAACTATCGATCGAAACACTTAACGTGTTAAAAAACTTTGCTGGAATTAATTCTGGCATAGAGTTTAAAACAGGCAATAAGATTGCTACTATTTCTTCAACAAAGACTGTGCTTGCCAAAGCCACTTTGAATGATGAATTCCCACAAGACTTTTGTATCTATGACCTGAATCAATTCTTGTCTGTACACTCTCTCGGTAAAGATACTGAGTTGGATTTTGATTCCAATAATGTAGTATTTAAATCTGGTCGTTCTAAGACTAAGTATCGTATGACTGCCAAATCTATGATTGTGGCTGCACCAGAAAAAGATTTGACTTTACCTTCTATTGATGGTTCATTTAAATTAAAAGACGAAGACCTGGCACAAGCACTAAAGAATGCTGCTGTGTTGGGTTCACCTAACATTGCTTTTGAATCTGATGGTTCTAAAATCTCTGTAACCTGTTTCAATGCTAAAGATGATTCAGCACACACAAACACAATCGAAATTGGTACAACCGATAACGATAAACAATACAAGGCAGTCTTTTTGGTTGAAAACTTTAAGATGATTCCTGGTACATATAATGTTGAAATCTCCTCAAAAGGTTTAGCAACATTTGCAAATGAAAAAGGTGACTTGCAGTATTGGATTGCAATTGAAGCCAAAGAATCTAAATTTGGAGAATAATATGATTTACGTTACAGACGCAGTTACAAAAAACCGTGTTGCAATTAATCCTACACACGTGGTTGCTGTATTTAAAATTCCAGAAGGTGAACATGTTGACCGTACAGGTATTAACCTAGTTAACGGAAGTATTGTTTGTGAAGAAGAAGATTATGCCATCGTTGCAGAATTGAACAGTCTAAAATAATATATGAGTACTCTCGCCACTATTGATTTATCTTCTTATGGGTGTAATGTCTATGTAGAAACAGGAACCGGTGAAGCCAAATCATTAGGTCGAGCAATACCAATTTTTGAAAAATGTTTTTCTGTTGATTTGGAACAAGAGTTTTTAGAATTAGCAAATCAAAAATATCCATCAGCCATTCTTTATAGAGGTTTATCAACAGAGGGACTTGAACATTGGTTAACATCAGGTGAAATTAATGAATCGGATAATGTGTTATTTTTCTTAGATGCACATTTTCCCGGATCTGATTTCTTTGGTGTACCATATAGCATGGATGATCCAAATGCTGTACCATTAAAACAAGAATTGGAATTAATTAAAAAATACAGACCAAACGGTAATGATTACATCATATGTGATGACCTAAGAATTTTTATGAAAGGTCCTTTCGATTATGGTGATACAACATTCCATGTACCCGGTGGTTTAGATTTTTTATATGAAATATATGATGAATCTAAAATTACTTTAGATTATAGAGAAACTGGGTATATTTTTATTGATAACAGGAAATAAATTATGACAAAAGTAAATACACTATTTGGTTCTTATGACGAAGAAGCATTGAAGAAACTCAAAGGTTATGTTGATGAAGTTGTTCTTCATATGCATAAGAACGATGGTAACAATGCTGCCATCAAAGATATTGTGGATATTGCACATGACGAATTGAAGATTCCTAAAAAGATTCTCAAGCGTATGGCAAAGACACAACACAAAAACTCATTTCAAACCGAGGTCGCAGAATCTAAAGAGTTTGAAGCCTTGTATGAAAGCATGGTCGAGATTAAGTGATGGAACAGTTAGAGATTGAGTTCTTTTGGCCTCTAACTCAGCAAACTGAATTGGACTTGGATTTTACTCCAAGTATTCAATGGAATGAAGAATGGCGAAAGAGACAATGGAACACTACTGCAACTAGTGGTAGCTTTTTGATTAGTAATGGTGGTACTGGTGTCACCAGTTGGTCTCTACCTACAACTAGATCATTTGTTGTGAAGCCTTCTACAAAGAATGTTGGTAAGTGGGAAATCACAGAAGGTATGTTTGTGTATAGACCCACTAAACCAAATGCCGTCATCAGATTTATGGCCAAGTATCTTCTTGGTTTTAAATGGCATGATGAAATTTAATTATATTATGGAGAATTTGAATGTCAGAACACATGTTGTGGGTGGAGCGGTATCGCCCTAAAACGATTGAAGATTGTATTCTTCCTGATGCCTTAAAGGCGACCTTTCAGGAATTTGTAAATCGTAAAGAGATTCCCAATTTACTTCTGGCAGGTTCAGCAGGTGTCGGTAAGACTACTGTTGCTCGTGCTATGTGTGAAGAAGTAGGTTGTGATTACATTATCATTAACGGTTCTGATGAGAATGGTGTTGACACCATCCGTGTTAAAATCAAAAACTATGCTTCGTCAATGTCCTTGACTGGTGGTCGTAAGGTCATTATTCTAGATGAAGCAGACTATCTAACGCCCAATGCACAGGCTATCCTAAGAGCAGGTATTGAAGAATTTGCATCTAATTGTTCTTTCATATTCACCTGTAACTTTAAGAACAGGATTATTGATCCTATTCATTCTCGTTGTACTGTAATTGATGTTAAGCCAAATGGTTCTAAAGCCAAGATGGCCACAGCATTCTTCAAGCGTGTTGAATCTATTCTAAAAGAAGAAGGTATCACATACGATAAAGAAGTTGTTGCCGCTGTTGTCACTAAACATTTCCCTGATAATCGCCGTATTCTAAATGAACTACAAAGATATGGTGTATCAGGTAGTATTGACAAAGGCATTCTAGCCTCTGTTTCGGATGTACAACTAGGTGAGTTAACTAAGTCACTTAAAGATAAAGACTTTGCTGGTGCTCGTAAATGGGTCACCATGAATTTGGATAACGATCCTACACGTATCTTCCGTAAATTGTATGATGGTCTATACGAACTATTAAAATCCAATTCGGTACCTCAATTGGTTCTTATCCTTGCCAAGTATCAATATCAAGCGGCATTTGTGGCTGACCACGAAATCAATTTGATTGCCTGTCTCACAGAAATTATGGTGGAATGTGAGTTCAAGTAATGCCAGATTTATTCAAAGAAATAGTACCATCAATATTACAAACTGGTAAATCTGTTTTACACGATGAGATTGATTATAGGGACTACAAACCTTTTCCTATAAATCGTGCTTTATCAAATCACATGGATTGTGTGATGTATGCCAACGAGATGAATCTTTGGCCGTCAACAGACAAAGATATGCAATACCAGTATTATCTAAATAGTATTAGACATATGAAACGGAAATTTCAACCGTGGCATAAATCTAAAAACGATGAGAATATTGATTGTGTTAAAACATATTTTGGTTACTCCAATCAAAAGGCCAAAGAAGCCTTGCGTATTCTTACTGATGAACAAATCGCTGAAATAAAAAGAAAAACAGATAAAGGCGGGTGATATGATTGACGTTAAGGATTTGGTGGAAGTAACATTACAAGAACAAGATGATTTTCTAAAAGTCCGTGAAACATTAACACGGATCGGTGTAGCTTCCAAAAAAGATAAAACATTATTCCAGTCGTGTCATATTCTTCACAAACGTGGACAATATTACATAGTACATTTCAAGGAACTATTTGCTTTAGATGGCAAACCAACAGACATTACTGAGAATGACCTCTCACGTAGGAATGCCATTGCTAATCTATTAGAAGATTGGGGTCTTATTAAAATTGTGAATAAATCACAAACAGAAACACCAGTACCAATCTTTCTATCACAGGTTAAAATCATTTCTCACAAAGAGAAAAATGAATGGCAATTGACACCAAAGTATAATATAGGCAAAAAACCACAATCAAATTAGTATGAAAATCTTGAGTGAATTATTGACACCAACTTCAAGTTGTGTCATTTGTGATGAAAAAACAACTACGTTTGATAGAGTAGAGTTTTCAAAAAATTGTGAAGAATGTAGGGGTACAGTATTTCCACCTACAGGTCTCTTGATTGATTATCATAGGTGTAATAATTGTGGACATATACATGCACCTATTTTTAACCAATGGACAGAACAAGATTTTTCGGACCACATTTATAATGAACAATACATTATTGCTGATCCAGAATATCTTACGATACGACCATCACACAATGTAAGAGAACTGAACCGAATCTTTGGTATTGTTAAATCACAAATACGACATTTAGATTATGGTGGTGGAAATGGTTTTGTATCTGATGAACTCAACAAAGATGGTTGGTCTAGTGTAACGTATGATCCATTTAGTAAAACAAATGGAATTTTACCTGATACAAAGTTCAATTTCATAACTGCGTTTGAGGTCTTTGAACATATACCAACACCCAAAGCAACTATGCAAAATATCGTCAACCTATTGGATGACAATGGTATATTGGTGTTCACTACAGGTTTAACTGACCATGAAGTTAATGATAATTCCAAATTAAGTTGGTGGTATATCTCACCTAGAAATGGCCACGTAACAATATACTCAAGTAAAAGTCTTACACTTTTGGCTCAACAATTTGGTTTAAATATACATTTCAATTTCCATGGAATGGTATTAATGTATAAAAATTTACCAAACTGGTTGACAAACTAACTAAATAATAGTATAATTATGTGCCGTGCTCATCGAGGCGGCAATTTTTTAAACTCGCTTTAACAGGAGAAAAAGCATGACTCAATTATTTCCTTCAATGGATTTCCACAAGTTCGACCCTTTTATGATTGGTTTCGATGAAGTTTTCAAGCAATTTGAAGACCTGTCCAAAACAGCAAAAAAAGCAGTTGCATATCCACCATACAATATCAAACAAGTAAAAGAAAACAAGTACGTCATTGAAATGGCAGTTGCCGGTTTTGCTAAGACTGATATTGAAGTTACCCTAGAAGGTAACAAGTTGGTCGTTAAAGGCGCTGCCAAAGAAGATGAAACAGACACTTCACAATACCTCTTCAAAGGTATTGCTAATCGTGGTTTCAATCATGAATTCAAGATTGCTGATAAGATTGAAATTGAAAACGCTGAGTTGGCCAACGGTATGTTAAAAATCTGGTTGTCTAACATGGTCAAAGCTCAAGACCTTATTAAGAAAATTCCTTTGGTGTCTAAAGATGAATAACTGGTGGCCAGTATCAGACGAAGAATGGGAAAGGTTAAACTTTCCCGAAAGATTCCAAGAAAAAGGTAAATAACAAAGGGGCTCTTGACAGAGCCCTTTCTTTTTAGTATAATGGTGTCATTATGAAATATCGAAACAAAGAACTCCAACATTCTAATCCTGTAAAAGTACGTGTGAAATCATCACAAGAAATTTTCTATACCTTCAAACATTGGGGCACAGAAGAAATTGATGGTGTCGATTTTATTTCAGTTTGTAAATTTGAACCTAGACAGGACCTGACACAACAACTATACAAGATTCGTAAAGATTCATTGGAATATATTAAGTAATATTTTACATTATGAAACAGAAGCATATTGAAGCCTACATGAAGACCGCAGAGGTCTTTGCGGAATGTTCTACCGCAACCCGTCTTCATGTTGGTGCTATCATAGTCAAAGATGAACGTATTATTTCTATTGGATACAACGGAACACCGTCTGGATGGGATAATAATTGTGAAGATATCAAGATAAACAATGATGGTGATTATGTCACCGTGACTAAACCTGAGGTGTTACATGCGGAAACTAATGCTATCGCTAAACTGGCGAAATTTGATGGATCTGGAAGTGGTTCTGTATTGTTCGTTACTCATGCTCCTTGTCTTGATTGCGCCAAGTTGGTTTTTCAAAGTGGTATTTCTTCTGTGTACTATCGTAATAGTTATCGTAACAATGATGGAGTGGACTTCCTCAACAAAGCAGGAGTAAAAGTGGAAAAGATATAATGTTCTAAATAAGGCTGGTCTCTCAAGGAGTTAATATGAAACTTAGAATTTATAATTGTCCTGACGAAGATTTCAAGCCTTATGTAGAACGGGCTGTCCATTTTTTTGCCAAAGAACTAATTGTTAGTAAAAAAATTAGAAATAATTGTTTTGTTAAGATAAAGTTTGATGATAAAATAAAAGATTATGGTTCCTGTCTGGTTGAAGAATATAATACCAGAAATCAACCAAGAGAATTTCTGATTGAGATTCATCCTGGTATTGGTGCTAGAACTATCATAGAAACGATTGCACATGAAATGGTGCATGTCAAACAACATATCTACAATGAAACTAATGATGACTTATCACATTGGCTTGGTAGAAAAATAAACTCAGATGAAATTGATTACTGGATTCATCCATGGGAAATAGATGCTCATGGTCGTGAGATTGGATTAGTAACGAAGTTTGCAATTATGGAAACTCTTTGGGAAGTATTTGATGGATTTAAAAACCCAGCACAACCTATTGATAATAAACCCATCGGTTGGCTGGTCTAAGGGCTTGCCAATTAACAAAAGTTCCTATATAATAACACTATGACAAAATTTAATAACACATTACCGACAAACTCCATTTATCACAATTGTGATGAATCATGGTCGACCAGGTTTTGTGTTAAGGAAAAGTAACTAAAAAGTTCTATCAAACTCTAAACACAAGACCTCAAGACCTAAAAAATCTTGAGGTTTTTTGTTTGGAAGTGTGGTCGAGTGGTCTATGGCTCTGGTCTTGAAAACCAGCGTATCGAAAGGTACCGTGAGTTCGAATCTCACCGCTTCCGCCAATTTGTTTCTCGCTGGTGTAGTGGTAGCACAAAAGTCTCCAAAACTTTTAGTTGCGGTTCGATTCCGTAGCGAGATGCCAATTGTATAGGTGTGACCCGAAAGGTTAGGGGGCGGATTGCAAATCCGTTAAATGCAGGTTCGATTCCTGTCACCTATTCCAAATGTGTTGTATTATAACAACAGTCTGGTTGACAGGTCTTCCAGTTGTGTTATAATTCATTCATGAATTGAGAAATCGATTCAACTGTTCTTTAAAAATTTTGCATCAAATGCTCGGTTCGTCTATCGGCTAGGACACTGCCCTTTCACGGCAGTAAGGAGGGGTTCGATTCCCCCACCGAGTACCATTTGTTTAGTGTTATCAGGGTATCGTTTATAGACGTTATAAACTACTCGACAGTAAGGGTGCGACCAACGCTGTCTGATATAACCGCTATTCGCTCGCCAGTACTAGCTATATTTTTGGCAAATAGGCACGATAACACTAAACAAATGGTTCATATAAAAATACATCAGTCCCGAAAAGGTTCGTGTGGCTATTGAAGGTCAGGGTTTGTGAGCTTGGTGTATTTTTATATGGAGAATGAGAAGCATTGGCGACTTCAGGAGACTGTAAATCTTCCACCTCAGGTATACGGGGTTCGAATCCCTGATTCTCCACCAATCCCGTTACTATTTTTCGTTAAAATAGCGTTTGATTAGCGATAGAGATCCGGTGGCAGAAAACCGTAAGCGTGGGGCATGAACCCTGCAGGCTCTGATAGGCAGAATCTCAACTGCACACAGACTTTGAATAAATGGAGATGGACAGAGTAACATCTCAAGTAGTGGCGACAATGGAAGGCGTAGACTACACCTAATTTAGGCTTCATAGTATAATGGTCAGTACGGTGGCTTGTCACGCCATTAATAGGAGTTCGATTCTCCTTGGAGCCGCCAAATATATAATACATCTAGAAAGGATGTGTATGAGTAAATTTTTGTTTATGAGAAACGGTGCGTTAGGTGATGTTATTCTAACAACTGGTATCATTAGAGAATTTTGTAAAATTAATAATTGTAGAGTTGATGTTCAAACAGGTTGTCCTGATGTATTCAAAAACAATCCTAATGTTGAAAACATTGTTTCAAATCCTAATCATTCAAATTACGAAAAAGTTTTTGATTTAAATTGGGTAAGTGAAAATAATGGTGATAAACATTCAATGGATGCATTTAGTGAATTTGTATTTGGTTACAGAAACACAAATGTTACACCTGAATTATTTGCTTTAGAATCGGATGAAGTTTTGGATGTTCCGTCTCCTTATGTTGTTATGCACCTAAGGCGACACCATGGAATAAGTAGAAACCTTCCAGAAAATTTCTATATTGAAGTAATCAAAGGTATACTAGCCAATACTAACATCAATATTGTTGTGATTGGTGCATCAAGTGACATTAGAGTTAATGGTGATAGAATTATTGATAAAGTCAATATGTTATCATTGCAACAATCATATTGTTTGATTAAAAATGCAAAGTGTTTTGTCGGTGCTGATTCTGCTCCTATTCATATAGCAGCATGTACTCAGACACCATTGTTAGCCTTCTTTACACAATCTCACCATGAGCGTAGAGAAGCGAAGTATAGAAATGCCAAACACATCTCTGTTGGTGCCAATATAGAGTGTTATGGATGTTTAGAAAAATATTATGTTCCACCTTTTGGTCCTTATGATTGTCATAGGGGTGACGGAGAATGTGTTAATCGTTTCGATGCACAATCTGTTATCAAACAAGTATTGGAACTAATAATTTAAGTTTTATTCTCCTATAGCTCAGTCGGTAGAGCGTTTGACTGTTAATCAAAATGTCCGTGGTTCGAACCCACGTAGGGGAGCCAAATTGCCTTTATAGTTAAATGGTATAACATCGGTTTTGTAATCCGATATTTGCAGTTCGATTCTGTGTAAAGGCACCATCGGAGTGTAGCACAGCCTGGTAGTGCGCTTGCTTTGGGAGCAAGAGGTCGTAGGTTCGAACCCTACTACTCCGACCAAAGATATGCAGAAGTTAGTTTAGTGGTAAAACCTCGGGTTGTGATTCCGATATCAAGGGTTCAATCCCCTTACTTCTGCCCACCACTAGCATTTTGTCTAGTACAAAAACGGATTCATCCTTCTGAAAAGAAGGAATAAAATTTCTATTTGTAGTGCAGAATTTGTATTCAATATAAGGAAGTTGCTGTGCAATTCCCCATAAATTGTTTACGCCTGTTTTGTTAGTTGATGACATATACATATTTATTAAGGAGGCAATATGCCAGCGATATTTCTAGTTAGTGATACGCATTTCGGTCATGCAGGTGTATGCCGATTTATGCGTAATGATGGTGTTACCAAACTACGTCCATGGGATAATCCCGAAGAAATGGATGAAGAAATGATAAAACGTTGGAATGAAACAGTCCGACCAAACGATAAAGTATATCATCTTGGTGATGTGGTGATTAACCGCAAAGCATTGAAGACCTTGTATCGTTTGAATGGTGACAAGGTGTTGATTCGTGGTAACCATGATATCTTTCCTGATGATGAGTACAGACAATACTTCCGTGAGTTGCGTGCATATCATGTACTGAACGGAATGATTCTGTCACACATACCAATTCATCCAGAAAGTCTTGGTCGTTTTGGTACAAACATACATGGCCATCTCCACGCAAATCGTGTGATGGCTGAAATATGGGGCAAATACGAAATTGATCCAAGATATCATTGTGTATGTGTTGAACAAACTGATTATACACCAATCCTATTTGAAGATGTTATCAAACGAATCAAAGAAGAAGGTGGTGAGGTTGGTTTCCAAAATGGAAACGGCCCCACTATGTAAATGGTACACTTGAAAAATATGTGTTGACACGGTACTAAGTATCATATATAATACACATATGCGGGATTAGTTTAATGGTAAAACTAGAGTTTTCCAAACTCCAGTCATTGGTTCGATTCCAATATCCCGCTCCAGTTAATGCGGTCGTTATTAGAACAGTTTAGGTGTCCAACTTAGACGGTATGTGCGAATCATACAGACCGCTCCAAGCCGTGCCATGTGATAGTGGCTACTCTGACCCGGAGGATGAGAAGTGGATTAATTACCCACGGGTGGTTCAGACAAGGACTTATGTTTAGTAACATTCATAAGAAAATCTGTCTCTACGAAAGTAGCGGTTAAACCGAACCGGCGTTAGCGATACGAGAACGGTTCCTGTCGGGAAGCGGGTGGAGGGAGCACAAATTGCGGTGTGTAGTGGAGAGACTATCACCCAATGCTCTATAATTACCGCCGAGGAACGCAGAGCATTTTATTTTTTTTAAGGATGATTATGAATTATACGCCGTTGTCAGATAAAGTTATTATTGAACGTATTGAAGGTGAAAAAGCAACCTCTACAGGAATCATTCTTAAACGAGCAGATGAAGTTGACCGTGCAAAGATTCTTGCTATTGGTCCTGATGTTGATGAAGTTCAAGTTGGTGATGTAGTTCTATTAAACTGGAATGCAGCCATCAAAGTTGAAGGTGAATTATATTCCACTAAAGTAGAAAATATCGTATTCATTTACGGAGAGTAATATGTCCGATGGTGGCAAAGGTTCTAGTCCAAGACCATATAGTGTTTCACAAGAAACATTTGGTAATAATTTTGATGCAATCTTTCGTAAGAAAACACCAAAAGAAATAGATGATGCTAAGGCTGAAGATGAAGCCTTTCAATATATAAGAGCGTTAGCCAATTTAGAGAATAAACAAAAGTAGCGGGATAGTAAAACGGTATTACAGAGGACTCATAATCCTCAGTTCTTGGTTCGATTCCAGGTCCCGCAACCATTAATGGTGTTTATGCCACAAATGTAAAAGATACATCGCAAGACCCATTAAGGCCATATAAATGCCATTTACTATTAATAAAGCAGTTATTATTCCTTTGCTTAACAACCAATCAAATAAATCTTTGAATAGTTCTATCATTTATCTTCCTGTATATCGTTTTGGCAACGCATCTAGCCTACGCTCTTTTGGTGTTGTTGGAATCCATCCATCACCAAGATAAGGATATTTTTCAATTCTATCTTGCACAACAAAAGCAAGCATTAAACCGAAAGTTGAAGCTAACATTATAGCAAAAAATCCTAGAACAATTTCCATTTGTAATTTTTTTAATCTTTTCTTTTTTCTTAACTTAGTAGCATATTCATTTTGCATCTGTTTAGCAATCAACACCTTTTGTTGTTTGCCCATTTTCTCCATCATTTCTTCAACTTCAGTATGCAAAGCACCAAGTTCGATTGGACTTTCATATACCATAAGTTGACGAAGTTCTGTTCCCATTTGTTCTAATTGTTTCTTCATTAGAACTCGTTGTAATGCTCTTTTACCTAAACTAGCATCACCTGTATAAACTTCTGTATTTGACCTGCGTTCTTCTTCTTCAAAGATAGCCAAACATTTATAATAATTGTCGTAATATTGACCTAGATAATCACCAATTTCCTGATATACACCAGTATGTTCACCAGATTCTGCTTTTTTGTTTAACTCAATTACTTCATTCTTTTGTTTAATATATTGATTACGTTGCTCGACTGTTGCTGGTTTTTCAGGTGGATGTAATTTCGAAAACTGGTCGTCAAGATCCTTGAGAACGTCTTTTACTTCTCCTGCGGCACCTTTGATATCTTTGTATAATTTACAACCAGCCTTTACCGCAGACACAGCGGCATTGGCCATCGCAAAAAGGGTTATTGGATCCATTTAATTTAGTCGTGGGGTACATGAAAACGTTGACAGACAAAACCAACACGGATACATTGCGTATCCAAACGAAGTCATATATAATATACTATTATTTATAAACTCTTGATAAGGATCAAAATGACAAACCTACTCGTAATAAAACTGACAAATAATGAAGAAATCCTTGGTGAGGTGTCAGAAACCGGTACAGGTTACCAAATTCTTAATCCGATTGGTATTGCGGTAATGCGTGGCCAAGATGGTAAACCTAATATCGGATTTGCACCTTGGCCAGTATATGCCGATACGGAAAAGAAAGACAGGATGGTTGACATAGACCGTGATTCTGTGTTATACTGCTATGAACCAGCAAAAGACTTTGCAGACAACTACAATCAAATCTTTGGTGCTGGAATTATTCTACCTCCAACAAAACAACTAATAACAGGCTAAATTGACAGACTTCTATACAAATGTACAATCTCTTGGTGGCAAGATTCTCTACCGTGGTATCATGGGTGGTAAACGTGTTCG
>Ga0209829_10001888_pt1 | contig 16466 bp, 2 predicted proteins | sample C_140205_EF_Meta_FD_187311 | JGI IMG/M metagenome (GOLD analysis project Ga0209829, IMG submission 187311) | Freshwater microbial communities from Lake Croche, Canada to study carbon cycling - C_140205_EF_MetaG (SPAdes) (version 2) | ecosystem: Environmental > Aquatic > Freshwater > Lake...
ATATTAGCAACAGAAAACTCTTTTTTTACTATTGAAATTTTCAAACCATTAGTAAGAGTAATTGTTGATGTATTTAATATCAAACGTTGAGAAGGTGTAGCAATAACTGAAAATTCAGGCGGAGCAAATTTTAATCCAGAATATACATATCCAGTTGCTGTTGACTCAAATCGAGATCCAGTATATACCCAAACTTGATTGATATCAGTGACCATATATGCATCACCAACTGCAGCCACCGGTGGTAATAATGATAACGTCGATGTGCTACCTTTAATACTGGATAAGAAAATACTATCCAGAGTAGCAGTTGTTTCGTGATAATAATATCCAGTTTTTCTTAATTTTCTGCCTCCGTAGTAAACATTTAATTGATCCGTTGGATTTAAAGTAGTAGATATTGTGTTAACCATATATGGATCATATATCAAAGCAGCAGAAGCGGTTGATAACACAATACCATCACATCTAACAATATTAGATGCTGGGTCTCTGCATATCGAATCAATTTTGTTAATACTATAAATGTTAGTTAGAGTATTTGAAAATGTATTTTGTACCCGTATGGTCTCTTCATATGGAATATCTTGTTCAAATCCTTGATCTATTACTTTTGTACCCGCTTCTAAATAATACGACGGTGCTGTTCCTAAAGTTGCACGTCGTAATTGACTTAAAACCGTTCCGTCGCGCTGGAAAAATTCTATACGCTCTCCACTAATAAGAACAACGCCAGGCAAGTTTTTTGATGGCAATGGATCTGTTAGTACCGTAGCATCATTTACAACTATTTGTGTGTCTGTAAATTTTAATGGTTGTGTCAAATACGTTGAATATTTTGAACTTAATCTAGTGAATGAAGTTTTTCCCAGCATGTCATGGAATATTCTATAACCAAGCACGGTAGATGACAATTGCTGACTGCTAAAACTTGTGATTTCAATTAATGTATTAACATCAGGTGCCCATTTATCACTAAGCTGAACAGTTGCGTTATCATCTAATAATATATAATCAATTTTATTAATCAACGATATTGTGGTCAAATAAGATTTTTCATCCTTAACAAACATAGTTACCCAAATATAATCATCATTGATTGCTGGGCGAGAAATTGTGAATCTTCTATTATAATTTCCAGTAAATCTCTCTGTGCGTAGTAACATATCATCAGAATCGGTATATGTTATAACTTTAATTGTTGCCGAAGAAATGGCAGGAACGCCGTGATCATAATATACACCATTAAAAGTTCCATTACGAGATTGTGCGCCAGGTGCTAGGTATAAAGACGATCCTTTTATTCTGTAATTATATATATAGTTTGTACCATTACTTACAGGAATACTAGTGCCAATCATGGTAGGATTGAATGTTTCTATAGCAATAGCGTCACCAACTTTTAATGTTAAATTTCCAGTATTAATTGTTACTACCTTATTGACATTATCAACCAAATAATCAAATCCAGGCACCAAGGCAATACCTTGACGATAGACATTAACATTGCTATTATTAATATCTAAAGAATCGGTATTAAGTTGATATATGCCAACTACATTTACTGGATAATTAATAACAGATGTGTCGGTTACTGAATAATAATTAACGTTAGGCGGCAATAATCTTCTGGTGCCATTAACGTCAGTAATCTCAACTATAGATTGCGAAGATGCCGGCTCGAGTGTTCCGGGAGGAAAATCTAAAGCAAACGGAACATTAGTAGAAGTGCTGTCATTAACTATAAAAATTTGCTCATGTATTGTATTAAAATATTGTTGAGATTCAGTAAAGAACCATGCTTGTATGGTATGCTTGCCTAAAGGAAGATTATACACTGCTATACTTTCACGTCTATTTTCAACACTAGAACCAGCAAACATATAACCATAGCTAGAAGAAGTTGTCACTTGAGATATTGCCCTACCATTTACTGTAACAAATACACTCTTAATGGTATCAGCCGAAGCTAAACTTCTAACTTCGGCAATTGGTATATCAACCACACTCTTGGAAACTTTATCTACTACGCCAGCGGTAAAACCGCTCCCTCCGCTGACTCCAATAATAGTATATCCTACTATTCCACCAACATCCTGTGGTGGAATTACTAATTGAACAGCTGACCAATCGATAGAAAATTGTGATTGCGTAGTTGTTGAAAAAATAGAGTCGTCCACATATTCTAATATTTTTCCATTTAATGTTACTAAAATATTATCAATTGTGGTTGGTAACTCTGGCAAAGAGAATGTGGATGTAGTGGCTGTGCTAGCTTCAACTCGTACATTTCTGTTTAATACAATGGCGCTACCGCGTTGAGATTTGGTATAGACATTTATTCCAAGACTATCGAGTACATGTCCTGGAACAAATTCTTCAGGGGCGTAACTGGTGCTAGGTGTAACAAATCCATATTCGCCATTTAAATTTACATCTTCGGGATTAATTCCAGTTGCTGAAATTAATTGACCGTCAGTTATTGTTCCGCCATTAATTAAAGAATCGGGAGATACTATACTACTGGTATCACCGAAAACAAAGCCCTGGTATTGCCCGCCAATGGTCAATCCTGGATATTCCATTCCAGACATGAGCTGTGTTAATTCAGCACCGGGCAGTGTGCCAGTGGTCACATAATTGTTTAATATACGTTCAGCAGCACTGAATAGTTCACTGCTTTTATTATATGATACTTCAATTAGAGATCCAGCTGCTGGAAAAGTATTTAAAAATTCAATTGTTGTATATTGTTTTTTATAATCGTTATAGTGTAATTGATACGGTGTATTATAATAATGAACTATGTATTCACTATTCATTTGTATTGCCCCATCAATACTAACTACGATTTTGGTTTTATCCGGATAGGCTTTCCAATTTAATGTAAACACCGCATCTTTTCCGGTTCCTATAAATTTATCATAAGTTTTAACATCGCCTATTTGTCGAACTTTTGAAATTCTATCAAATTTTAAAGTGGTGTTAACTTTACGTATAGGATTATCAATTGGAACCAAATGATTATCTTTCCATGATTTCCATGGATATGTATCAATTAATGGGTTATTACTATCAACTGATTCAAATCTTTCAGTTTCTGTATTATAATAATCTGGTAAATCAAAATCAGTAGTAAGAGTATTCGTAGGCTCTAATACAGAATAAAGTGTAGTAAAATTTCTTATTTTAGTATGGAATGGTTTAATTTCATTAATATACTGTTCATAATATTTGCTATCTTGTAATTTATAAACAGGTCTTTGATCTAAACTACCAGCATTGTTGGTAACATTTATAAACGATGTTTTAAATGCCCAATCTAATAACTTTTGTTCTGTTAATGCATATCTAACTGCTTTGAAGAATAGTAAATTCCAATTTATTTTTAATTCGTTGATAAAAATATCATTCTTCAATGCGTTGATTAGATATTGTAATTCAAGATCAGCAGTTTGATCCCACTGTGTTTGATCATAAGCACTGATGTAATCAAATCCAAGTTTATTATTATACAAATCCCATATGCCATCTAAAATTTGTATCGTTCCGCTTTCGCTATATACTAAATCAAAACCCAGTCCAAATGTTCCAATTGAGGTTGGTGATAGTTTTTTTACAATTATATATCTACCATCGCCTTCATTAAGAATTTTAACATAGTCTCCGTTAGACAAATCCAATTTGTCCAATTCGTGAGTACTACCAATGGTATAGGCGTACTCTTGATATTTGTTAAAATCTTTGCTAACCCAATCAACATATTTCCAATATAACGATGTATTATATTTTTGTGTACGACTACGTAACCAGTTATGTGTAGTAGGATTGTAGGTATAAATGGTCCATTTGCCATTAAATGTAGAATCACTTAATACTATGGCAGTATGTGGTCTAGCACGGGCAATAAAATTACCGGTATATCCAGTTCCATAATTAGAAATACTGGTCGAAATTATTTGTCCGTTGTCATTTACTATAGTCGAAACAACTCCATTTGACCCAGAGGTAGTTTCAAATGTTAAAGTTGGTCCTGTATATCCGATAACAGTTCCGGTGTTAGATAATACAGGATTTGATGTTCCGTATCCAGAGCCAGCACTTATAATATTAGTACCAGTAATTTGTCCATTAGTATTAACATAGCAATAGATGGATGCTGTTGAAAAAGTACCAGTATGTATTAAAGTTAATGCTTGATTATCTTCTACTAATAAATCATATTCTCCAGAATATATTGTAGGCAATTCTTCTTGAGATTTAAGGGTAGCAAAATTATATCTCCCTGTGATCTGTTCATTAATTAATACACTATTAGCAAATTCTACGACATTCCGTAAAGCAGTCAATCTGTCCTTGAACAAAGACTGTTGAGGCCTTATACCAATTCCGTATTTTGTTCTATCTGTAAGAGCAGGATTAGGAACTAAATTTCCTAAAGTATCATGACCGACTAAGCTATCGATTAATTTCTTTTCAAGCAATGCCGGCGGCATGCTGGTAGGAGAATTTTCTTGCAATAGTAACCATTCTGTATGCCTGGTGGATAATTGAGAATCGGACGAAAGATTTTGAGAAATATTTAAACTTATTCTATTGTCAATTAACATGGAAGCTATGTTAGCCAATGTTACTGCGTCTTTATCAATAATGGAAATAAATTGTAATCCACACGCCACTGGATCCGCAATTGTACTAGCTACTTGATAGCTGCTAATTCGTCTATTCTTAGCATCAGGGACTATAACTTTATTTTTAACCCAATAAAAATAAACATTGCTAAAACTATTAGAAGTCGGATCGTATACTTGTTTAACGCTAACTACACTGTTATCGCTAAACTTTGGTTGGCCACTTATACCTTTTGCCAGACCCGGTGGTGTATCAGCCTGAGTACTCCACTCACTAGGTAACAATGATGAACCCACCCATTCATATACATCAATTGTGGCTCCTGGAAACAGTCTTCCCCAATTATTGCGTCTGTATTCTAAGTCACTTTGTTCATACCAAATATATTTCGCTGTACTAAGATCCCACCATAGCTCGCCAACATGACTATCCAACCAATTTGAATTGGTGTCATTTACTGTACCAGCGACTCCAATTGAGTATACAGCAGGGTCGCTGATTAATTTATAAGTGATTTCCTGTTCAGCAATTCCTGCTATCTTACCTTTTAAAGGATCAATAACATCAAGATATTCAATTACATTTTCATTAAATGTATCTATCAAAGAAACTTTTTGGATAGTATTAACATCTACTAAATTTTGTTGCTGCCTTATTTTATTCCAATCAGTTGCTGTGGCATCAAGTTTATTAAATTGATAAATTCCACAATATGTTAATGTATTGTTATAGGCAGGTGATCCTATAATAACTTCGTTATCATCGATAGCAATACTAGAACCATAATCAGTACCTTGTATACCCGCTACTCTATCGTCAACAAATTCATTAGCAAGCACAAATCTAGAATTTTTTCTATTATATATGTAAACAGCACCAGAGTTTAATTCGGTTCCACTAAATTTAGTAACTCCATTATCAAATATTTCTAAATTATTATCAAATTTGGTTTTGAAAGTATGATTAATACCTGTAGCAGAAATAATTAATGTGTCAGTTGCTGTATTAATATCCATTGCTTTGCCAAAGTTCATACCTTGTGTGTCAATAGGATTTTCTAATATTTGATCAATTGAAAATATACCATTGGTATTTTTATAGACGACAACTTTTCCATAAGAACTATCATCGTTGACAACAGATGGTGCTGCCACAAACAAATAATTACCATTCGGGGACATTAAAAGAGTTTCGCCAAACCTCGAGAATTGTCCAAATGGAGAATTTAATGTAGCTAATCTAATCAATGATTTATTAAAAACAGTAACCAACCCGGTTCCTGTATGATATCCAGGGGCGCCCACAGCAATATAACTAGCATCGTCGGATCCGCTTATAGAATATCCCCATTGACTGCTAGTAGTTAACGACACCGATGTGTCTATAAGTGTGCTAAGACTACTGGCAGATATCAACCCGCTATTATTTGAAACTGTACACGAATAAACAGATCCTGTACTAAATGATGTAGCTGTGCTCGGAGCACCAATTAATACCAATTTAGTACTAGTATTACGTTGAACAAATATTGAAGAACCAAACCTTTGTGAATATGAATTTGGGTTATCGATATAGATACTTGTTCCTTCGTCAAGAATGTTTGCATCGATGCTGCTAATTTTTACAGATCCAGATGAATTATTTACGCCCGGCGCACCGGCAAATATCAATCCATAATTGCTGCCATTAAAAGGAATATCATCATATACTACGCAATGTCCTAACTCTGTAACTCCGGTATAGCTACCATATTTGTATCTAATAATATTTGTTAATTCATTGTCGGTTTGTGTATAAACAAAAATTTCCCCAATACCATCAACCAATTGATATGTGGGAGCACCAACAACAACTATATTACTACCTTTTCTTTTACTGATACTTTTTCCAAGTCCTTGCCCGGCAATATTTGGAATTGTATAGAATGTAGCATTAGAATAATTATTATTTTTTTCGTATACTGCCCATCCTTCACCCGTAGTTGATGAAGGATCTATCCAAAATTTAGTACCTGCTGGTAGTTTGTATAAATCTTTATCTGCTGGCAACATATCAAATTCTGTTAATCTTGCGCTCGCAAATCGATATAATTGACCAGGCGATTCTAATGATGAGTTAGTAATAGATGATAACGTACTGGAAACTGTAAATTGAGTACTCTTAGGGATCAACTTAACAATATAAACTCCGTTTACTTGATCATTAAATCGCGAAACAGAAATAATATCACCAACTGATAACCCATGAGGTAACCGTGTTGTAAAAGTGATTTCACTCACAGGAGCACTTACATATACACCAATAACATCAACCGGAGCATAAATGTATCTATATACATCCCAACCACCATCTTGTTTAAATCCCAACCATATTGTATCGCCATTGGTTAACTGGCTGCTGTTAGCAATGTCTAATAAACTGTTTTCGTTATAAGCTGTAGCGGTAACATCATCAATTCTTACATACCCGGAGTGAGTGAGTAAAAACTTTTCTTCATCAAAAGAAGATGAAAATGTCTCCGAAGCGACATAATTATCAGGAGTAATTTGAAGGTCCGAAGGTAGACTGTAATGAATAAGATCGTTGGCCAATTTTGGAGCAGAATCAACAAAATTAATAATTTGTGGATTTTCTATAAATGTGCCTTCAATCAACGGCACTTCTAATTCTTGATAAGATGAATACGATCCATATTGTCCAACTCTAAATGCCCATTCTTCATTGTAACCGATTTCGCCTTGTAAATTTTGAATACTTGCCTTGGCTAGCTTTGATATAGAATTTTTAGTTCCCTTTTCTCTAATAAATCCTTGATAGAATTTATACTGACTAATAGGGTTAGTAAATATATTATTCAAATATGTGCGTGGAGTATAACCAGTTAAATGCTGAGCCATTTTTTGTTGCCCGGCATCAAAATTATCAATATCTAAACTATAAAAATCCTCAAATTGATTAATTTTATAATCAAAATTTGGCAATAGACCAGCAACAGGTTTACTTCCTAATATATTCCAATTTTTAGAAATTTGTTCAATATCAAACGACTCGGCGCCGTTGACATGTCTAACTGCTGAATAATAATTACCATTGAACCGTACTACATCACCTACCTTATAATCTGTAAATTTTTTCCAATCAGATACCTGAGCGGAATCATAGATAAATCCTGGACTAAAGTAATCTCCATTCCAGTTAGCTGTCCTAAATCCTACTAATTTTATTCGTTTTTGTCTATTGCCAGTTTCTGGTTGATATATAATATCTCCAAAAATAGTTTTGTTATCAAAGATCATGGCATGTTCTTTTTGCACAGAATTTAACCTAGCAAAATATATACCTTCGGAACCAGCCAATGTACTAATAGTACATAGGCCTTCGTTGCGAGAGATCGAAAGACTCTTCTGCGGATATGGAGTTCCGTCAGCTTTTAATAAACTATATTCGTAAAAACTATCAAAAATATTATCAACCACTGATTCAATAAATTGATATTTTATTTGATCAGCGAAAGGACTTAGAGTGATAATACTATTTTCAGCCCAATTTTGTGTTGTCCAAAATAAGAATTCTTTTGCTGTTAAATTCCAGTCAATTACACTGTTTAGATCTTTATTAAATTCATCAAATACAAATCCTTGATTTTCTAACCACTTTCCATATCCCATGATTAAATCATAAATTTCTTGTATACTCGAAAATATAGTACCATAAGAAACTTTTAATTCATCTGTATCAAATCTATTGGCAAGTTGAACGGTGGCTCCGCCAACTGTTGGCAAACTTGGCATTATTTGATAATAAGAAGGGTTAAATGTTGTTTCGGCTCGATGAGAAGTTTTTACTCTGTAAAAATTATTTCCATAATGCACAATTTGTCCGGCTTGATAAAATTTTCCAGTTGCTGCCGAATTGGCAGTTGTTAAATCAGCGGATGTTAATCCGGTAGCACCAATAGTTACAGGATCGGGTGCCCAAGTAACATACGGCTCAGAAATCCCTCCTATTGTGATAGCTGGTGTATTAGAATTTCTAATAGGGCTATAATATGTAAAATATGGATTTGTTTTATCATATCCCTTGACTACAAATCCACTACTGGTTTTTTGTATTATAAAACCAGAAATTCCTATAGATTTTACAGGATTGCTTACATTTAATCTTAATTTATAATTTTCTTGCGGAAGAATGGCACCAGGACTGGTACTAGTAGGTTCGTACGCATCAATAATAATTTGTAATGTATTCTTGTTTACAAATCCGCCAACTTTATGAAATAAATTATAACTAACATAACTTAAATCTTGTCTTAACTCTGTGACATAATTGCTAGTGCGTTGCTGTCCTATTTCCGATAATATCACACTATATCCGCTGGTTAGAGAATTGTTCTCTCCGTGTATGACAAGATTAGGCAGTTTAAAAAATTCTTTATTTGAACCATAGGTCCATTGTCCTGCTAGATTTTTTTGTACGCGACTTGTATCGTACATCAAAGTTGAATATGTAGAAGGATTAGTTAACGCCATTAATCGTTGTACAGCAAATGGCCAATAACTACTTCTACGCCAGGCAGTTTCTGCCGGACCAAGGTCGCCTGCTAGCCATGGCAATCTAGTATTAGAGACAGTATAATTAGAAACCAACCCCATTATATACTCTCGAAACGACCCAGGAATACGTGCTGGGACTTTTAATTGTCCAATATTATCTACCGGATTAAAATCAAATTCCGGAGATGGAGGAAAAACACCTAATGGAGGTCGAACACATAATGGATTCACACCTTGTGTGGGCCCTTGACGAATAATTCCCTTGGCTAGATCCTCCCACATTTTATTATTTGTTGCATAAGGAGCAAGTCCATATTGATCATCCCACCAATCGGGCTTTTCCTTAAACATCAGCATTTCCCACGGACAGGTGTGCGGTCTGTCGGTATCATAAAAGAATTTATATATAGATCTCCACGATCCTGATAGAGATTTTTCAGTGAACGAACTATTAGTATTCGCAAAATTCCAAGTTTTAGAATCCTGCGTTGTAAACTCCTTGTGAGATGTATAATCAATTCCGTATTGGCCAGCCCATCTGACAAAATCTTGTTGGACAATTTCATTAATTTCAGTTGCAGAAAATTTAGTATCTCTGAATGCTCCAGGAAATATTGCGTCAACATCTAATAATTCTTTGTTATATTGAACTTTGATATTATTATAGATACGTTTTTCTAATTCAAGAATAATATTATCCCTAAAATCATTATACGCAACCATAATGCTACCATCGTGACCTTGTATAACTTGTACAGGTGTAACATAAGTATCATCTAAATATTTTGAAGGAGTAAACTTAGGGTATAATCCTAACTTGGTAGGCGTTGGTGGAATAAATGAACCCGAGGTATCAAGATAACTAACAATATCTAAAACATCGTTGACTTTCAATGATTTTAAAATTTCAACATTTGAACTTGATTCATCAAATTTATATTCGGATCCGTGAATCAATTGTATTCCATTAACGTAAATTAAAACTGATTTCAAAATTAATTTGTCAAGTGAGAATTCAGAAATTAATGGGTATATTGTATTACGAGAATTTGTAACTGTCCAAGATTTAACAATTTTATCTGTACCGTATCCTAGCATGTCAGACAAATAATAAGAGCTGCCAGGCGACTTGTCTTTGTTTATAATTGTTAGAACTTGATCAACTGCAGTTACAGGATCGATCTGATTTGAAATCTTAGCAATATTATTTAAAAATGTAAATTTAAATTGATTGTACTGATCACTTGCTCTAGTAAAAGCGTCAATTATATTATGCTCTTTTTTTCCTAGAAACATCTGAGAAAATGCGATCGGATTTAAACTAGTTATTAATTCAGTTCCGTAACTTGTATAATTTGAAAGATCTCTCAAGTTTCCTGAATTTGTTTGAGAAATCGTATATTCGGGTAATCTTTTAACAATTGACTGAAGATGTTGACCCAATTCACTAATGGTAAATTCTGGTATGATAGAATTTAACGGATTATTAGTAAGACTTAATGGTTCTTGATAATATGACGAATTTGCTGAAGTAATTACAGGAATTTGATAATCGACTGATTTTACCCATGAATTTTTATAAACATCTCCATCTGGTGTGGATATTTTGCAATAGGCCAAATTGGTAGAAATAATACTATTACTTTGATTGGATTGAACAAAACTAATGGTTTCCGATGCTAAAAAATTTGTAAGAACAAAACTTCCAATAGCGTTTGTATTCCTATATGCTAACGGAAATTTTAAATACGGATCGGTTATTCCTGTACCAATTTTATATCCAAGAATTTTATTTCCTGTAAAATTACTATTATAATAATTAGTATCGCTGTAACTATGCCCATTTTCATCATATAAATCAAATAAAGGCGCTTGATTTAATTCTGTTTTTTGTTGAGAAAATACCCATTTATCACCAGAATACCACCAACTGGATCCAGCATATGTAGATCCATCAACAACGGATATAGATGAATTAGTTGCCGGGCTATCGACTTCAACCAATGTCAATGTGCGATATCCATTTATAAAAACTGGCGTTGCTTCATAAATTTTGCTGCGAACGTTGGAATTTAAATCAGCATTAAAAACAACTCGATGCCCTTGCTCTAATACAATCCCATCAACATAAAATGTGGAGGTAGATCCTTCCGCTGTATTAAATGCGTCAGTAGTAACGGTGTCAATCAAATCAACCGGAGCCAATCCAACATTTCCAAAATTAAATAATTGAATGTTGGCATTAAACTCAATGATGGCACGTTTAGCACGTTGCTCGGCAGAATAATCGGCGATAAAACCGTTGGCCTGGGCACTGGCAGCGATAACATCTTTGTGTACCCATCTATTATATCGGCTCCAGGGGTTTAAATCTTTACTTGATCGATTAATGGTTACATATTCGGGGGTAAGCGGAATCTTTAAATTGCTATCAAATCCAGACTTATCAAAATTAACAGTATCAAATAATTCTAAACTATTTGTTGCATAAGATGTATAAGGAGTATTAACATTTGTCGATGTTATCAATGATTTTTGTTCCACCAATACAATAGAAGATCCTACTCCTTCTACATAAAATTCAACATTTAAATATTTTAAAGGTACATTTTGTCCAGAAAATGTTATTAACATTCCGTTTGATAATTCAATAAATTTAGATGTTGTATAATTTTTCAAACCTACTATATCTGTTTCAGGATTTAAATCGTCCGTGTCAATCGTAATTAATGGAGGACCGTCGATCAACCAGTAATAATCTTGATAATTTACTAATTTGTCCCAGTCAACATGCCCGTCGTATGAATATGTTTCTGATCTAAGTATTCTATCAATATTATCTGTTATCCCTCCTTTGATAGAAATTTCATTTATTAAATCATCCAGACTCTGGACATCTTGAATATTATTTTGGTTATCATTAATCACCAGAGCAGGATCAAGTTGATAGTTCCTACGAAGATCAAACTTTTCTGGAATATAAACATCAGATTCAGGATTATATGTCGGAGTTAAAGTTGAACCAACATAACCATCGAGGCGCTCTAACTGGGTAGGTTGTATAAGTTGATCAATTGTACTTGAAAGGAATTTTGAATTCCTTTCAGTTTGTAAAAATACCGGTAATAAATTTACTGATTTGATATTAGATGTTGCCATATTTATTTTCCAGCATTGGTTATAATCAATTGAGTATTAAGATGTGATGCAGTAATGGCATCAATTATTTCTATGTCAGATGCTAGTGCCCCACTGACAAATATTTCATTATGTTGACATGCTATTTCATATAGGCTTCCAAAATTATTAGCAGTCGGAACAATCACAAAGTTTGTAATATCGGGCGTTAATAGATTCATGATATATGTTGATAGCTCACTGAAATGAAAACTTTGACCAAAATCCCAATTGTCTAAAACAAAGAAATTATTAATTGCAGTTAAAATTCTAGATCGTATGTTGTTATCACTTGCGGTAGTGGTATTACTTTTTACTGCTTTAAATGATGCTTGTAAATTAACTTCTGCTTTATTACCAAACAAAATTTTATACTTTACGGGTTGATATACTATTTCATCACTGATAGTCTTAATTGGTTCTAGACTATTAGCATAATTAATTTCTAAAGACTGGCTAGTTGGAGAAAGCGGCTGGGAACCAGATTGCGTAATTAACCAATTTCTAAATAATGAATCATACTCAGCTGTTAACACATATACATCAACTATATTACTTTTGCTAGGATCAATTCTACGTTCCTCTCCGCTATTATGAAGATAATGAAATGACAAATTATTACGTCCACGATAGGCAAAATATGTTGGCTCATATACAAATGAATTTTGACTGACACTTTTTACCGTATTCGTTGACATGAAATAATATACATAATCCGAGTCTAATCCGCCTGGATATGCCGATCTAGCTTGATCCTCTGTATCAAATACTAAAAAATTAGTATTATCAACCAAGACTGATCTCATGCCATCATTAGATAATTGAAACATAACAATACCATCTGATGTGCCAGCAGTTGGAGTACCTGCGATATTATCGAATGTATCAGGATTGACTATCTGGCTAATAGATCCAGAATCCTGGTGATCATAAAAACTTACATTAACTTTAGTTGGATCTATATATCCATCTGATTCAACTACAGACTTATCAATTTGCCATGAATAATCAACTCCCAATGAGACTCCTAAAGAGCCAGGAGCCGGATTTATGGATAGCACATTGATTTTATCTTTAATTGTAGTATTAGTAGCATAATCAAAATTTATATCATTGGTATCTTTGAAGAATCCGGTTTGTTTCACACTTTGAAATACGTAATTTGTTAGTCTATATCTTACTTTATAACCGGTACCGGTCCATGTGAATGCAATTAACCAACTTGAATCTAAATTATTATTAGCAGTACTTGCGGAATTAGCTAAACTGAACTTGTCTACTAAATTAAGATTGATATCTTGTATTACTTTCCAGGTGCGAGATTCTTTATCAATTCGTAATCCAAAATTTCTCTGCGATAAACATAAATTTACTAGATCATTTTCAAAAGAGTATGTTATAACATTAGAAAATTTAGGAATAATCTCGACAGGTATAGCACCGTCCCCTACTTGATTTCCTAATATAATAGGACCAGTACCGTCATCCAAGTTACCTATACCATTGTTTGATCCATCAATTACCACTTTAGTAACAGTGGTCCAGATATAATCAACGGTTTTAGCTGATTTGGTTGGAACAATTTTACCATTGGGCAAGAAATATTGTTGCCGATTATCATCTGTCAATGGCGGAATAAATTTTATAGAACAGCCAACTGTGACATAGGCAAGAGGATAAGGAGTACTAATATAACTTCCAACTGATTGTGGAATATATGTGTTAACACCACCCGGTACCTTAGACCTAGATATAAAGTTAAAATACCCACGGGCTTGACCGGCGGCAACATTAGAAAGATTCCATGTATATAAAGGAAGTGCTGTATTAGGGTTCGGAATAATTTTATTATTTTTTCTAAATTCATCTAAATAAAATGAACGCATAGAGTTCGATTCTATTACAGGTGCTAATTGTTTTTTAATAATAGAAAATATTTCATTCTTGCTGTTAAATGTAAAATTAAAACTTTCTTCGGTGGTATTTTTATATACTATCCCATCCGTGGCAAATATATTTGTAGAACTATATTTTCCACTTACATCGCTCAGTTCAAAATATTTACTAATACCGCTTGATACTCTATTAACACTTTTAATTTTAAGAATATTACTAGTTAAGGTTAATGGTGCGATATTATAGTCTTCTCCGGTAACCATTCGATTTTGTGTATAATACGCTTGTGGTGCTTTTAACTGTATACTAGCATTGGTCTCAGGTCCGGAACTATTACTCACTGTATATTGTAATCCCAGTGTGATAGTTAAAATTTGACTTTGTCCCAGCTTGTTGGTATATGGAATATTAACAACAACTCCGCTCATTTGTTCGGGTTTGATAGAGTATGTTAGCCCGTTGCTTTGGCGATAAAATAATGAGAAATTACCTTTTGGTAAATTTCCAAAACTACCATCTGAAAAATTCAAATCAATCTGATCGTTATTTCTCGACGTTACGCTATATATATTCCTAATGCTTTTATCAATACTGTTATAAATTACATTGTTTCCAACTATGCCAGAAACTTTACTCCAAGCAGTTGTTGGATATGTACCATCAGGATTTAATTGCCACAACCAAACATCCGTATCGTTGATGTTGCTAGTATTAATTCCAATGATTTCATTAGGAACAGGACTACTTATACCAAAACTCGAAAGTCCTAATGTTCCTTGTTTGAATAAGGCAAAAAATCCAGAATTTACGCTGCCCGATCCTTGATTATCATTTTGATACAATATGCTTACTGGACTGGCAGGTTTTGGAGTAGATTCGTAAATATAGGTTTCACCACTAAATGTTGCTGGAACAATTTCAAAACTCATAGATGTTCCGCTGATATTTTTAGAAAAACTATAAACAGGAACGTCAGTGGTTGAACTATTAATTAAATATTGCTCGGTAAGAATACCATTGATCGTGTTGCGATCAGCTGGTTTACCAAATACACCAGTAGCCGGCATGGAAGAATTTATAATGCTTATAAACTGCTCATACCAATTTGGATTGGTTGTATCATTCCAACTTATTGTGGTATTGGCTAAATTTATTCCGGCAGAATCTAACACATTCTCTGTGGTAGAAACTGCTGTGATTTTTAATAATCCACTGGCAGGAACATTTCTCTTAGGCACATAACTAATTAACTGTGCTAGACGTAGTATGCTATCACGACGTTGGGCAGTTTCTAAGAAGTTTTCGCGAGCATTTAAATCAATACGGAAACTTAGATTCTGTCCCAAATAAGCAATAAGATCAACCAACGCAATATATTCGCTGCTATCAATGAAATCATTAAAATCTTCGGGATAATTTTCTTGGAGATAAGAGATTAAGATTCTGCGAATTGTCTCAAAGTCATAACTTTGAAAGTCAGCATTTCTGAAAGATTGATATATTTTCTTCCAGTCTTCGGAGACAAGCAGTTTGGTGTTAGTTGATGGAATGGTCATAATTTTATTTCTATACCGTATTTATTGTGGAAATAAACTTGGTATATTATTGTATACCAAGTCCTGCTTTCTGATCAAATGTCAGTCTCATGTTAGACTGTTGATCTGTTCCTTTTAATTTCAGCGTTAATTCTATGATATAACCAGTTGGGTATTCGGTTAAATTTATTTTAGTAGGTATAACTCTAGGATCATAACTACAGATTGAAATTATATCTTTGTTTAAGACTTCTTTAGTTTGAGGAGTTAGTGGCTCCATTAATAAATCCCAAATGATCGTACCAAACATAGGATTCATTAGCCGCTCACCTTTGCGTGTATTAAAATGATTTAAAATATCCTGTTTAATAAGATCAAAGTCGTAAAGTTTTGAAGTTGTGTTCGCCAGGTCTAGACTGCTAAATCCAACATAAAATTGGCTAGTTTTAGCAGCCTGTTCTTGTACAGGATCAGGGCTATTAATTTCAATTGATTTATATGGCATAATGCTATTTATTGTCCTGTTTTGACTGGATTTCCTTGGCTATCGGTTAAAATGCCATTGGCACCTGCTCCAACTATGCCACTAGTAAGCTGTGCTAAGAAACATTCATAAAATCCTTGTTTAGTAGCATGAATATCCGGAGTATTGAATCCAACTGCTTTACATGCT
>Ga0209829_10001891_pt1 | contig 16441 bp, 17 predicted proteins | sample C_140205_EF_Meta_FD_187311 | JGI IMG/M metagenome (GOLD analysis project Ga0209829, IMG submission 187311) | Freshwater microbial communities from Lake Croche, Canada to study carbon cycling - C_140205_EF_MetaG (SPAdes) (version 2) | ecosystem: Environmental > Aquatic > Freshwater > Lake...
TTAATGTATAAACATTTAATTTTGCAACATCTAATTAGGTACGATGTCCATTTCAGATGAAATAAAGCAGTCAAGCTTCAAAAATGAGGAAACAAAAGCGGTGATCAATTTGATTTTTACGGGCAACTTTCTTGTACAAAGGCAGCAAGCATTTATGAAACCGTTTGGAATTACGATGCAGCAATTCAATGTGCTAAGAATTTTGGAGGGTCAGAAAGGCCAAGCAAGCAGTGTATTATTAATAACCGAAAGGATGTTGGACAAAATGTCAAATGCTTCACGCTTGGTTGATAAACTATTTGCCAAAAAACTAGTTTCAAGAGTACAATGTGAGAAAGATCGCAGGGCAGTCGACGTATACATTTTGCCAGCAGGATCAGCCTTAATAAAACAAATAGAAGTAAACTTGGAGGAATTCAGGAAGCAGGTGGGTCAATTAGGGGAAGAAAATTTAAAACAATTAAATGAATTGTTAGATCAATTCAGAGCACGCATTTCTTAACAATTAAAAATAAACAATATGTCAATTATCGATTCGCTATCATGGCGTTATGCAGTAAAAAGAATGAATGGGAACCAAATTTCTCAAGACAAATTAGACACCTTATTGGACGCGATTCAATTGTCGGCTTCTGGCTTTGGTTTAATGCCTTATCAAATATTCATCGTGGAGGACGCCGATTTAAAGGCTAAAATTCAACCGATTGCCTATGGACAGCCACAAATAGTGGAGTCTTCTCACCTACTTATTTTTGCAGCTTGGAATGAAGTTAATGAAGCGCAGGTAGACGAGTACATGAACTTAATTGCTGAAACTCGAGGCATGTCATTGTCGGATTTAGGTGATTTCAAGGGCGCAATCATGGGATCAATGGGTCACAGAACAAAAGAGCAACAAGCGCAATGGGCTGACCGTCAGGTATATTTAGCGATGGGTACTGCCTTAGCTGCTGCAGCTGAGTTACAGATTGACACAACACCGATGGAAGGATTTATTCCTGCCAAATTGGATGAGTTATTAGGCCTAGAAGCCAAAGGCTTGCATTCGGTCCTTATCATGGCGATCGGCGAGCGCGATGAAGCGACCGATTATATGGTCAACGTAAAAAAAGTAAGAACCCCGAAATCGGACTTATTTATACAGCTATAAATCGCTGAATAGCTAAATTCAGCATATTTACTGAATACAATTATAGAAAAAGGCTCCCAGGGTGGAGCCTTTTTTTGTGAGCAAAAATGATCAGTTTCTCGATCAAAAAAAGTCCAAATCAGAATGAATTAGTCCAGTACTGAATGAGACAAAATGTAGGTAGCCATTACATTTACAAAGTCATCGCGAAGACAAAAATTATAAAATTCAACCTTTTAAAATAATCTAAAAATGGAAAATAACATATTTGATTTAAAGCAAATGCAAGCTCAAGAGCTAACATTTGAGGAGTTAATGGCAATAGAGGGGGGTGGATTTTGGCATACCCTTGGTGTCATTTTAGGTATTGCGACCGTGGTGGTCACTGCCATCGCAATAATTTCACTATTAGGTCCAGGAGCAACATTAATGGCACTTATTTAAACTCTCAAAAATGAAAAATAACATCGAAAACAGCATTCACTGGCATGAAATGAGTCAAGAAGAAATGCAAATGATTACCGGAGGAAATTGGTGGACCGACTTTAAGGACGGTTTTAAAGAAGGTTTCAACTGGGCATGGGGAGTTATAAAAGATACGGCAACCAATACCAAGACGACCGTAGCCTTTTAGAAAAATTGAGGCTATAAGAATAGCATGCATTCTTATAGCCTTCATTCAAAACAATAAGCCATTGAGAAAGAACCTACTTTTTTTATTCTTCATACATTTATTGCTGCTCAACATTCCAATCTTGGGTCAGGTAATACATGGCCGCATCATAGACAAAATAAGCCATGAACCTTTGCCATTGGCCAACATAAGACTTGGTTTAAGGGGAACATTGAGCAATTATGAAGGTAATTTTAAAATTTTAATTAAAGACACTGACCATCAAAAAAATAATAAATTACTCATTTCCTATATCGGATTCAAGCCACAAGAGCTATTCATTAATAGCTTAAAGGACCCAGTTATCATAGAGATGGAATCCACTGAAAAATATTTAGATGAAGTGAAAATCACTAATGGGGCTGAGGAAATTATAAAAAAGGCGATCAAAAACTTTTCCTTGAATTATGCGGAAAAACCCTATGCCATGTTTGGCTCACAAAGTGAGGAATTAGAGAATCAAAATCAAACAAAAATATATTTTTTAGAGGCTGAACTCCAATCCATTATGCCTAAATTCCTATCGGGCAAAAAAATAAAGATTGAATTGAAAAATCTACGTCAAAAAGATTTTCCCAATTCGGATTCATCCAATTTTGTCATTTGGGGAGCCACGGGCCGTGCCATAGAATACTTTGATATTTCTAGTGCGTATTATTCTGTTTTAGATTCATCCAAATTTAAAAAATACAGATTCGTCGTGGAAGATTTAATGATTGCGAACAGGCCTATCTACAAAATATCATTTACTGACAGAAAAATAAAAGAGAATTCAAAAGAAAGTTATTTACTCATAGAAAAATCATCCTATGCCATCTTATGCTTTGCGATTGAAGCTGTCAATAACGATAATATATGGGCTAAGTTGCACCAATCAGTCATCCGAGTGGATTATCAGAAATTACACGAAAAATGGTATCTGAAATCACTGTATCACGAACATAAAAGTTTCCGTTGGCCATTTAACAAAAACAAATTTGATCAACTAAAAATTAAAGTACACATAGATCTGATAGATACACTAGTCAATTTCGACATTGATTATGCTAAAAATAGTCAAAGAGCTGATGTTTTATATTTACAAGTCCAGGAAAAATTAACGAATAAAGATTCTATAAAAATAAAAACAATCCAATCAATCCCTGCTAAAAAGAAAAATCGCTTTATCATATTTTGGTATCAAAATGTCAGCATTGGCAAAACACTATCCATCACACCCATAAATTCCTCCACTAATTCATTTGACATTAGATTTCTCGAAAGTAAATGGCATTTAAACACTAGCTACCAAATCCAAAATAAACTTATTAATCCAATTCTGATGGGCTTGAGTATCGAAATAAAAGTGGGCAAGGCCATTAAATTACTTTATGCTGGAGCGACCAATTTGGGAATAGGAGGTCGACAAATCAATCTTGTTGGTGTAGGAATGAAATTTGAAAAGATCATCCATCCCGACAAAAGACCATTTGGGGTTTATGTAAGCCCTCAATTAAGCATGTTCATTGAAAAAATCCCCATTCAGGGACTTCAAACCTTCACATCAGTACAATATGGATTCATGAATATAAAAGCAGAACCCTTTCAAATGGATTTCAACAAAGCTGTTCCCATGCTTTCCATTGCGTTGGGCTACTCATTCGAAATATCAAGAAACAAACATGTAAATTTTGAAATGCAGTATAACTACGCCAACAAGGAGTTAAATAGTTTATCAATTAACGATCCATCCACATCAATTCTCTTCGGCCAAAACCGTATACTGACTTCAACTATTTCTAATCATCAAATAAACAATATCAATTTCTCAATTAAACTATTTTAAACTTACTCAAAATGAATATTGACAAAATACAAGAATTCCAAAAAATGATCCAAGATATAAAAAATGATATATTGGAGGTACATCAAGATCCAGATGGAATTTTAGAAATTGAAATAAATGGACATTTGCAAATTCAAAAAGTGCGGATCAATGTGCAAGTTCAAACACAAAAATTAGAGGAAACTCTTCCTGAACTGATTAATTCTTCCATCCTATCAGTCGGTTTAAAAATTAAAAACTTGATTGAACTTTATCAAAAAAATCTATAAAACTAAATCTCTACTAACATGAAAATAAGAGCCGATGATTTCGAACATACGGTTGAAAATCTACAAGCGAAAAACAAAACTCAGTTTCTGACCATTTATACCATTTCCTTGCCACTGATTGCAATTCTACTAATTATTACCTGCTTAAGTAGCATCGACGTCAGCATACCATGTCGAGGAATCATTCGCAGCAGTGAAGAAAATATACCGATCACCTCCTTGCAATCAGGTCGAATTATTTATCAAAAAATGACCCCTAACCTAGCCGTTAAGAAAAATGACACATTATTGATCTTGGATTCAAAGGAAAAAAACAATGAAAAAAATAGACTTGAGGATGAATTAAAGTTAAAGAAATCAATTTTAGCAGATTTGACCCAAGTAGTCTATTTAAATATTTCAGGTCTAGCCAATGCTAGTATTCAAGAAGATTATGAGCGGTATTTAACCCATTACAATGAATTAGCACTAAAGTCCGAACAGGCTCAATTAAAATCAAATCGAGACCAATTTCTTTTTCAAGAAAAAGTGATTCCGCTCGTTGAATATGAAAGATCAAAATTTGAAAATGAAATAGCTAAGGAAGTATTGAAAGGATTCAAAAAAGACCATTTAACTCGTTGGCAATTTGAAATTAAAGAAATTTCAAAAGAATTAATCAATATTTCAAATGAGCTTAGTAAAGTTCGGCTTGACAAAAATAATTATTATATAAAAGCGCCCATAAATGGGCATATAGTCAATGCCATTGGACTTACAGAAAATTCGAATTTAGTCAATGGGCAGGTATTAGCTCTCATATCACCCAATGAAAATCTCATTATCGAATGTGTCATTTCGCCTAAAAATATCGGGTATATAAAAACAAGCCAACCCGTAAAATTTAATTTAGATACTTATAACCATAATCAATGGGGATCATTAAGTGGCTATGTGATCGAAATAGATAAAAACCCCAGAATAATCAATAATGAAATGGTGTTTGTCGTTAGGTGTGCTTACTTAAATCAAGAATTAATATTAAAAAATGGAGTCAAAGGAAAAATTATCAAAGGGATGACATTAACTGGTAATTTTTTTTTAATGAAAAGAATGATCATTGACCTTTTATTTGACCGAGTAGATGATTGGATTAACCCAAATAAGTTGAAAACCGCGTAAGATGATTTCTATTGAGGTAAAACAACATGACATGATGGATTGCGGTGCTGCTTGTATTTCATCGATAGGGAATTTTCATAAGATATTTGTACCCATCGCAAAAATTAGGCAATGGTCAGAAACAGATAAAAATGGAGCCAATGTCATAGGGCTTATAGACGCTTTAGATAAAATGGGCTTACGAGCAAAAGGCGTAAAAGCTAATATTCAAGCTATTGACAAAATCCCTTTGCCATCGATCGCACACATGGTGTATGAAAATCGCTTACAACACTTTGTAGTCATCTACCAAGTGAAAAAAAAATCCCTCACCATCATGGATCCAAGCTTGGGCCATATGACTCAATTAAGCCTAAAGGAGTTTGAAACTAATTGGTCAAGTGTCCTTTTATTGATAGCCCCAAAAAATAATTTCTCTCCCGCAAATTTCAAAAAATCAAATATAAACCGGTTTTATGAGCTAATAAAACCACATAAATCCATTTTATTTCAATCCATTTTTGGGGCTTTATTGTACACCATTCTGGGACTATCAATTCCCATTTACATACAAAAAATAACTGATCATGTTTTAATCAATGGAAACAAAAACTTATTGAATTTAATGAGTGCACTAATGATCTTACTCATCAGCATTCAAGCCTTAATTGGAGTAAAAAAAACACTCATAGTCATGAAAACAGGCCAGTTAATTGACGCCCAATTAATTCTTGGATATTATACTCATTTAATGAATTTGCCACAAAGATTTTTTGACACCATGCGAATTGGTGAAATCATTTCCAGAATAAATGACGCCATTAAAATACGCAACTTTATTAATGAAACTGCTTTAGAAATTTTAGTGAATTCATTGGTCATCTTATTCACGATTACACTCATGTTCACTTATTATTGGAAACTTGCCTTGATTATTTCATTGATTATACCGATTTATTCTAGCATTTATTTGATCATGAATTATTTAAATAAAAGAAATGAAAGAAAAATAATGGAAGTTTCTGCAAAATTGGAAACTCAATTGGTTGAATCCATCAATCACGCTAAAACAATTAAAGAATTTGGAATTCAAGATTTTTCAAATGCACAGATCGAACATCGATTTATCAAATTATTATTTACAGGCTTCAAATCGGGATTAAATAGCCTATTCGCGTCCGGAACTAGCCAATACTTATCATCTATTTTAACCATCATCATACTTTGGTTTGGATCGTCTTATGTAATTGATGGCGTACTAACTCCCGGTGAACTATTTTCATTTTATGCTTTAATTGGTTTTTTTACAGGCCCTATCGCTATGCTCATTGGGGCTAATAAGTCGATTCAAAATGCTTTAATAGCTAGCGATCGACTTTTCGAAATTATGGACTTAGAAACTGAAAGCACAAACGAAGTTAAATTAACTTTAGAAAAATCTGATATGGGGGATATTCAATTCCGACATATCTCCTTCAGCTACGGAAATAAAACAAAATTATTTAGCGATTTTAATTTAACCATTTATAAAAACCAAGTAACCGCATTAGTAGGCGAAAGTGGTTGTGGCAAAACAACCCTATTCTCATTATTCCAACAGTTATATCCACTAAAAGAGGGAAGTATTTTTATTGGAAAATATAACATGAATGATATAAATATAAAAGATTTTAGGTCAATGGTGGGCATAATTTCCCAAGATTTACAATTGTTCTCAGGAAATATTATAGATAATATTGCGCTTGGAGATCCTAATCCTGACCTCAAAAGAATTTTAGATATATGCATAAAATTAGAAATTAGCGGATTCATTGAAAGCCTACCCAATAGTTACCATTCCGAAATTGGCGAAAATGGAACTTTATTATCTGGGGGACAAAAACAAAGAATCGCTTTTGCACGAGCTATATACAAGCAGCCTGAAATTCTTTTATTAGACGAAGCCACATCATCATTAGATTCAAATTCAGAATTACCGATCAAGAAATTCATTGATTCTTACAAAAAACAATTCAAAACAATCATCATAATTGCTCATCGACTAAGTACGATTAAGGCCGTTGACCGAATTATTTTTCTGAAGAAAGGTCAAGTACAAGAAGTGGGCACCCATGGAGAATTAATAAAACTGAAAGGCGATTACCATCATTTATGGCAATTACAACATGATGAATCTTAAAAAATAAGCTTTACCATTTATCTTGAAGTAACATTGACCTATCTACCTCAAAAAAAAGCGAAATCATTAAATACCTTTCGAGACTTAATTTGGTTTGACCTCTTTCTAATTTGGCGTAGGCACTTTGGGTCATTTTGAGTGAGTTGGCAATGGCCTCTTGAGAAATTTCTTTAGAAATTCTCAATTTTCGAATGTTTTGAAGAACTTGATTCATCGTATTTTATTAATGGTTATTCTTCAATTTAATACATTTTTATGAATAAAAATCCATTTCAACTGATCATTTGATCTAGGCTTTTTACTGGCTTCAAATCTAACTTCAGTCCCTCAGAAATCATAAAATCCCAACCTGAAGCAAAATCATTACGGATCAAGCCATCTAAAATAGCTTCACGAATGGCGACTTTAATGAGGCCAACTTCCTTTCCCGGACCCATATCAAACACCTCCATAATCACCTCACCGGAGAAAACAGGCTGGAAACTTCGCAATGAATCACTCGCCTCTACCTCCCTCAATTTTTCTTCCACTGTATCAAAATTCCGCAAATATTTTTTAACCTTTTCTCCATTTTTAGAGGTAATGTCAGCTCTACATAAAGTCATTAAAGCTTCTAATTCATCACCCGCCTCAAAAAGTAATCTCCTTAATGCAGAGTCTGTAATCTCTTCTTTCGATAAAGCAATAGGCCGAAGATGTAAGCGGACTAATTTTTGTACCAGTTTCATTTTCTCATTTAAAGGTAATTTGAACCTTTTGAAAATAGCAGGGACCTGCCTCGCTCCCATTTCCTCATGGCCATGAAAAGTCCATCCTTTTTTCTGTACAAATTTCTTGGTTTGAGGTTTGGCAATATCATGCAATATAGCTGCCCAACGCCACCAAAGGTCATTCGTGTTTTTTGATATATTATCAAGCACTTGTAATGTGTGGTAAAAATTGTCTTTATGCCCCTTCCCTTCTTCGGTATCTACGCCCTTCAAATGCATGAATTCAGGAAAAATAATGGGTAAAATTTGACAGGCGTCCAACAATAAAAAACCATATGAAGGCCTATCAGACAGGATAATTTTATTTAACTCCTCCGAAATACGCTCCATCGAAATAATAGACAATCGGTCTTTCTCTGTGGTTAATGCTTCAAATGTTTCTGGAAAAATATCAAATCCCAACTGGGTGGCAAAACGAACCGCACGCATCATGCGTAATGGATCATCCGAAAAAGTAATCCCAGGCTCTAGTGGAGTTCTAATTATTTTAGCTTGCAAATCTTCAATCCCTCCAAATGGATCCAATAAATTACCCCAGGTTTTTTGATTGATCGAAACCGCTAAAGCATTAATCGTAAAATCACGTCTATTTTGATCATCCTCCAAACTGCCCTCTAAAACTAATGGCTTCCGAGAATCCCGTTGGTATGACTCCTTCCTCGCCCCCACAAATTCCAAATCCCAGTCATCCACTTTCAACATCGCCGTACCAAAATTCTTAAAGATAGAGACCGCATGTTCTGATAAATTAAATCGTTTGGCGACTTCTTCAGCTAAGGCTATTCCAGAACCCAAACAAACGATGTCAATGTCCTTACATTCGCGGGCCAACAAACTATCTCGGACAAAACCTCCCACCACATAGGTCTCTAAGCCCAAGAAATCAGAGGCTTCCCCCATGATCTTAAAAATGGGATTTTCGATAATATCTATGCCAGATTTCATCAAGATCGTATCATTGTATATTCACCACCTAAACCCAATTTAATTATTTTAGATGATTTTAAGCCTTCCTTTTTATTCAAATTTTCTGGTTTTAAAATATAATCCACCTTCGATTTGATCGATTCAGAAATACTAGCAAAATCAGTCGGTGATGGAGCGCCCGAAATATTGGCCGAAGTAGATACAATACCTCGTTGGTACCGATACACCAAACCTTTACAAAATTCATCCTTCAACAAACGGATCGCAATACTACCATCGGGGCCCAACATATATCGACTCACATTTTTGCCCTTAGGATAAATGACAGTCAATGGATCCTCTGCAAACTCGACTAAATCCCACGCAATCTCAGGGACTTGCTCCACATATTCATTTAATTGCTCAATCTTAGAAATCAACAAAATCAACCCCTTGTTTTCGGGTCTATTTTTAATATCAAATATTTTTTCAATGGACGAATCCATACGTGCATCACATCCCAAACCCCAAATGGTGTCACTTGGATATAATAATACACCTCCAGACTTTAATGAGGCAATCGCATCTGCATATAGATTCAACATAACGGGTGCAAAGGTAAGATTTAATTCCTCATTTAGTAAGTCAAATCGCAATATTTGAACCAAATTGGCTACCTTTGTTTTCAATTGGGGTACATTAAAACCAATTATTTGAATATGTTATCGGTACAAAAACAATTAATTGAAGCCATAAAAAATGGCTTGTTTTCCATATTTGACATTCAAGCAAACGACTTGGTTTTACAAGAAACCAAGAAAGAATTTGAAGGTACGTATACGTTTGTCGTTTTCCCTTTTACCAAGCAAGCAGGTTTATCACCTGCAGCCATCGCTGAAAAGCTAGGCCATTTTGTCTTGGAAAACTATTCAGGTGTTAAAAAATTCCAAGTCGTACAGGGATTCTTAAATTTTAGCTTTAGTGATGAGATTTGGATGAGAGCTTTACATGAAGTAATCCAAGCATCTCAAAAATTCTCGTTAGAAAAAAAAGGAGAAAAGGTATTAATAGAATATTCATCCCCTAACACCAATAAACCACTTCACTTAGGTCATTTAAGAAATAATTTTCTTGGATTTTCAGTGGCCAAAATATTAGATGCGGCGGGCTATGATGTCATCAAAACGAATTTAGTCAATGACCGAGGAATACATATTTGTAAGTCGATGCTTGCATACCAACTCAAAGGCCAGGGAGAAACTCCTGAAAGTAGTGGAATGAAAGGTGATCATTTGGTAGGAAAATATTATGTAGCCTTTGATCAATTATATAAAGAAGAGATTGCCGAATTAACCCAACAAGGAATAGATCTCGAAAAAGCCAAAAAAGAAGCACCTATACTCATAAAAGCACAGGACATGTTGTTGGCTTGGGAACAAGGAGACCCAGAGGTCATAAACCTTTGGAAAACCATGAATACCTGGGTTTTAGAAGGCTTTGAGACAAGTTATGCGCAGATGGGCGTTAGTTTTGATAAAATTTATAGGGAGTCGAACACCTATTTGTTGGGTAAAAAAATAGTCGATGAAGGTGTAAAAGAGGGGATTTTTTATCAAAAAGAAGATCAATCTGTTTGGATCAATTTAGAGGAGGAGGGATTGGATGAAAAATTGGTTTTGAGAAAAGATGGAACTTCCGTTTATATCACCCAAGATATGGGTACGGCCCAATTAAAATTTGAGGATTTTGGAGCCAAAAAATCCATCTATGTGGTTGGAAATGAGCAAGATTATCATTTTGAAGTATTGTTTCATATCCTAAAAAAATTAAATAAACCATATTCCTATGGTAATTTTCATTTATCCTACGGCATGGTTGACTTACCGACAGGAAAAATGAAATCAAGGGAAGGCACCGTGGTAGATGCAGATGATTTAATGGCTGAAATGGTACAAACGGCCAAAGAGCGAACCATGGAATTAGGGAAAACGGATGGTTTTACTGAAGATGCGTCGAATGAATTATACCAACAATTAGGCATGGGGGCTTTGAAGTACTTTTTATTAAAGGTGGATCCAAAGAAACGAATGATGTTCAACCCGTTAGAATCCATTGATTTTCAAGGTAACACAGGTCCCTTTATTCAATATACGCACGCTCGGATCTGCTCCATCACAAGGAAAGCAAAAGAAGTAGGCATCGATCCTATGGAAATAAGTGTGAATGGAACTGAATTAACCGTCACGGAAATAGATTTAATCTATATTTTAGGCCAATACAAAAGCATCATAGAATCGGCGGCAGAAGCATTTTCTCCCTCCTTAATCGCGATGTATGCCTATGACGTAGCCAAACAATTCAATAAACTTTACAATGAATTAAGTATTTTAAAAGAGGAGAATGAAAATAAACGAAACATTCGACTAACTTTGGCAGACATTACGGGCAAAACAATTCAGCATGCTTTTTTGTTATTAGGAATAGTTTCACCCACTAAAATGTAATGAAACTCAAGTATATCATTTTTTCAACCTTTTTAATTTTGACTATCATGTTAGCAAGCTTTATGAAAATTGGATCTATTTTAACGGCATTAGCGTTGCCATTCACACAAAACACGGTATTAACACGTCCAAACCAAATGGAAACAAGCGCAGGTAAGAACTTTCACCAGTTCAAAATGAAGACCATTGACGGAAAAGAAATTGACTTTTCTCAATTCAAAGGAAAAAAAATTGTCGTATTAAATACGGCCTCTAAATGTGGATATACCCCACAATATGCAGATTGGGAGAAATTTCATCAGGCTAATAAAGACATCGTAATTTTAGGATTTCCTGCCAATGAATTTGGAGGCCAAGAGCCCGGAACCAATGCTGAAATAGCTACATTCTGTCAAAAAAATTATGGAGTTTCATTCCAAATGATGGAAAAAGTTGTTGTTAAAGGTGGCGAAAAATGTGAGCTATACAAATGGTTAACCGATAAAAACCAAAATGGTTGGAACGAGAAAGAACCAAGTTGGAATTTCTGTAAATATGTCATCAATGAAAAAGGCGAATTAGTGAACTTCTTTGCTTCAGGAATTAAGCCAACAAGCCCTGAGTTCATTGCTGCATTGAATAAATAAATATTATGAATCGATGGATTGAGGCGGCAAGGCCTCGGACCTTACCTTTAGCGATAGCAAGTATTTTATTGGGAAATTTTCTGGCTTATGCAGCCGGAAAATTTTCTTTTTTAACGGCAGCACTTGCCATACTCACGACTTTGTTCCTCCAAATCCTGTCAAACTTCGCGAATGATTTAGGCGATTCCACAAACGGGATTGACAATAAAAACAGAAAGGTTGCATTAAGAGCGGTTCAAACAGGGAAAATTTCTCCCTCAGAAATGACAAAGGCAGTCATCATGACAGCAAGCCTTTCATTTATTTCAGGAATAAGCCTATTGTATTTTGCATTGCAAGGTGCCAAATCAGAAACAATTATCACATTTGTAATTTTGGGTCTTCTGGCTATTTTAGCCGCTATTGCTTATACAGTGGGCAAGAAACCCTACGGATATGTGGGCTTAGGCGACATTTCAGTATTTTTGTTTTTTGGTTGGGTAGGCACCTTTGGTACGTATTATTTACAAACTGAAATTTTGAATTATTACATTCTAATTCCCGCCTCAGGTTGCGGGTTTCTATCGGTTGCCGTATTGAATTTAAATAATTTACGGGACATAGAAAATGACCGAAAAACAGGGAAACGCTCTATTCCTGTGCGTATAGGCAAAACATTTGGGTTTTATTATCAAAAAACCATCATGCTGCTCGGAATCTGTACCTTTATTATCTACTTGATGTATCAAGGAAAACCCATTCAATTGTCACAAAATATTATCATTATGGCGGGATGGTACCCTTTAGTTCAAATCATCAAACAATTGAATTCAAAAATGACCCCAGCGCAAATAGATCCATACTTAAAAAAGACGGCGTTGAGCACTTTGTTTATGATTGTGATTTTTGGGATTAGTCAAATTTTTCTTAGCTAGAAAATTGACTATTTTTACAAAAAAATAATCCACATATGTTACAGCGAACGTCCATTTTATTATTGTTGAATTTATTCTTCATCTCAGTTGCCTTTGCACAGGAAACCGCTCCTAATTACCTTGAATTAGGTATTACGCAAAACAAATCAGGTAATTACGCTGATGCATTAAGAAATTTCAGTATTGAGATTGAAAAAAATATAGCCAATCCCAATCCTGTTTCTTTTTACAATCGAGGATTTGCCAAATACAATTTAAAAGATTTTAGAGGAGCGATTTTGGATTTTGAAAAAGCCATTGAATTAAAACCTACCTATTTCGAAGCTTTTATAGCTAGAGGACAAAGTTATAGCATGCAAGACAACCATAAAGTGGCTATTAATGATTATAATGAAGCTATTCGTTTAAATCCGTTGGAAGCCAGTGCTTATTTTAGTCGGGGAATCTCCAAAATGAAACTTCAAAATTTTCGAGGCGGTTTATCTGACTTTAATAAATCATTGGAATTAAATCCGGAATATGCCCCAGGATTAGCTTATAGAGGTGAATCAAAAGTAAAATTGGGTGATTTCAAGGGTAGTTTAGAAGATTTTGACAAAGCGATTACCATCAGTCCGAAGCGAGCTACCTATTATTCTAGTCGGGCTTATTCCAAACTAAAATTAGGAGAATATGCCTCAGCAATAAAAGATTATGCAGAAGCCATAAAACTGAGCCCAGACAATGCAGAAGACTGGTATTTTTCAGGATTTTCGAAAACCCAATTGGAAAACTTTAGAGGCGAAAATGGTGAGAAAGGAGCCTTAGAAGATTTCAGCAGATCATTAGAATTAAATCCAATGAAAGTGGAGGCCTACTATGGAAGAGGTTTTTCAAAGTCGAAAATTGGGGATACTCGAGGTGCCATTGAGGATTACACGAAAGCTGCTGAAACCGGAAACAATGAGAATGCCAAGATTATTTACGATGAAAAATTTTCTAAAAAACTGTTGGATGACCTCAGAAACGAGGTAGAGGATAAAATTAAAATGGCAGAGTATTCCACAGAAAGAGCTGAAATATATTTCAATCGAGGCTCAGTAAAGGCCAAATCCGGAGACCAAAAACAAGCTATGGATGATTTTAATAAAGCTATTTCGCTTAATCCCGCCTATGCAGAAGCTTATTTTTTAAGAGGGGTTGCCAAGTCTTCCTTAGGAGACCAACGCAACGCGATCCAAGATTGCAGTAATGCGATTAAATTAAATTCAAAGTATGCGGAAGCCTTTTATGTACGAGGCATCATTAAACTAGCCCTCAGCGATAATACTGGCTGTTTAGATCTTAGTAAAGCTGGTGAATTAGGCTATAATCCTGCATACAAAGTGATTAGAGATCATTGTAATTGATTTTCAAGCATTTGAAATGACCATATCAAAGCCTTCAAAAGAAGGCTTTTTTTATTCAAATCGTAGGTGTTTCACCGATTCACCGGAATTGGCTAATTCCTCTAAGGCGTCAATTCCAATTTGGAGATGTTTATTGACAAAATTGGACGTGACTATGTGATCACTTTTTTCTGTTTTAACGCCATCAGGTGTCATAGGATTGTCAGAAACTAAAAGCAAAGCCCCGTGAGGTATTTTATTAACGAAACCTACTGTAAAAATGGTCGCCGTCTCCATGTCAATTCCCATCGCACGAATATCAGATAAATAAGTTTTGAAAACTTCGTCATGCTCCCAAACTCGTCGGTTAGTTGTGTATACCAATCCCGTCCAATAATCCATTTCATGCTTTTTAATCATAGAAGAAACCGCTCGTTGAAGTCGAAATGAAGGTAAAGCAGGTACTTCTTTAGGCATATATTCATCTGAAGTACCCTCACCACGAACTGCAGCAATGGGTAAAATCAAATCCCCAATATTTAAATTTTTCTTTAAGCCCCCGCATTTACCTAAAAATAAAACGGCGTGAGGAGCAATAGCCGACAAAATATCCATGACCGTCGCTGCCATAGGAGAGCCCATTCCAAAATTGATGATCGTGATATTGTTAGCTGTGGCCGTTTGCATAGGCCGATCCTTCCCTAAAATTTCTACTGAAAATTTTTCAGCAAACATGTCGACATAATTTTTAAAATTCGTCAACAAGATGTATTGGCCAAAATTTTCTATAGGGGTTCCTGTGTATCTGGGTAACCAATTTTGAACAATCTCTTCTTTTGTCTTCATTAAATTATGTGTGGGTGATGTAATTAATCTAATATAGATTAATTTAGTATTTGGCTTTAATACCTATGAAATCTTCGAGTAATCTAAAATTGATTTTCCCTGAATTTGAGTACAAATTAACAAAAAAGGAAGGGAAACTTTTCATTTATGATTCTATAGCCAAAAAATATAGAGCCTTGAGCCCAGAGGAATGGGTTAGGCAACATTGTTTAAATTTTTTAACGAATCATTTAGGGTATCCCGCCACAAAAATTCAAATAGAAAGAGCTTTTAAAGTAAATAAATTAACTAGGCGAACCGATATTCAGGTGTTTGATTCAAAAGGAGAATTACTATTGATCATTGAATGTAAAGCTCCACATATTGAAATAGATGAAGTTTGCTTTCAGCAAATCAGTCAATACCAACAAAAAAACGTGGCGAAATACGTAGCCTTAACCAATGGATTAGAGAATCATATTTTTGCAATAAATTCAGAAAAAAATCAAACAAATAAAATCAACCAATTCCCAGCCTATTTATGAAAACCATTATCTATTTATTCTTCACATGGACGTGTTTATTATTTTCAACGTCAACTTTTGCCCAAAAGAAATCAAATAATTTACCTAATAGACCGAAATTGGTCGTCGGCATCGTCGTAGACCAAATGCGCTATGAATACTTATATAAATATGCGGATCGATACGTAGATGGTGGGTTTAAGCGACTGATGAAAGAGGGGTTAAATTGCCAAGAAAATCATTATAATTACGCACCCACCGTCACAGCGGCTGGACACACCAGTGTTTACACGGGTACTGTTCCTTCTGTGCATGGAATTGTGGGCAATGATTGGACCGATGTAGCCAGTGGCAAAAAAGTATATTGCGCAGAAGACAGTACAGTAAAAACGGTGGGAACCACTGGAAAAACGGGCTGGATGTCGCCTAAAAATATGCTCACCACTACGATTACAGACCAATTAAAAATGGCGCAAAATTATAAGTCAAAAACGATAGCTATCGCCTTAAAAGACCGAGGAGCTATTTTGCCGGGGGGACATACCGCAAATGCAGCGTATTGGTATGATTCAAAAGAAGGCCGTTGGATTAGCTCTAGTTTTTATTTCAATGAGTTGCCCTCATGGGTTCAAACATTTAATTCAGAAGAACGAGCTTTGAAATATGTTCAAAAAGGTTGGACCACCCTTTATCCGATCAAAACTTACACACAAAGTGCTGAAGATGAAAATAAGTTTGAAGGAAAATTACCAGGAGAAAAGTCAACAAGTTTTCCACACGAATTAAAGGG
>Ga0209829_10001892_pt1 | contig 16434 bp, 27 predicted proteins | sample C_140205_EF_Meta_FD_187311 | JGI IMG/M metagenome (GOLD analysis project Ga0209829, IMG submission 187311) | Freshwater microbial communities from Lake Croche, Canada to study carbon cycling - C_140205_EF_MetaG (SPAdes) (version 2) | ecosystem: Environmental > Aquatic > Freshwater > Lake...
CTAGTGATGCGTAGTGCAAGGGACGCTCGGCGCGGACGGTGCGCGGCTTCGTTTTCGCCTAGTATACCCAAAAAATGGATACCCCACAGGAGCGCACATTGCGCCGCTACGTCACGCTCATCACCGAATGTATCTCCCCCGAGCAGGCCGCGCGCATCGCGGAGCAATGGGAACTTATTTGCACCGAGGAGGGCTGGCTTGACTTGTCCGAGGCACACCTTCCTCCGCCGCCTTGGCATGTAACGCCCCCAAGATAAACGCAGCGGCAGGATTGCCCTGCGCAAACTCGACCGAAGGCGCCGGAGGAATGACCGCCGCCGCATCGGCCTCGCGCGCCGTAAACTCGACGACGACGCGCGCAAGCCACTCGATTTCCTGCGAAATCAGCCGCGCCGGCTCCGGCCGCTCGGCTTCAGCCTGAAGGCGCCGCGCGATCACGCCGAGGTAGTCCTCAAACACGACGGACAAACGCAATTCGCGCGCCGTGATCCCATCGGTAGGCCGCACCACAAGTTTGGATACATCGACCCCGACCGCCGTGGCCTCATCCAGCAGATGGGCCGAGACCAGCAGCCAATAATCATCGGCCGCAGGGAAGACGCCCAAAAGGCGCGCGAGAATTTTGGCCGAGCAACGCTGCCCAGCCAAGACTTGCCGCAGATTTGAATGGCTCACGTCCAGCGCCACGGCCAGCGCGCGTTCGCTTGGAAAATCACGATTCAAAAGACGATTGATTGCAGCCGGTAGATGCAGGGGAGGTTTAGTAATCATGAACAAAAAATGTGTCATGGACTAAAAAAGTGCAAGAAAGGACTGGACGCCCGAACGTTTTTAATGTCCAATGGAAACATGGAACGCAACTGGATCACCGCCACCCTCTGCCGCCAACTGAAGATTTGCCGAGCGGTCGCCGCTCGGCCCGAAGAGTTGCAGGAGATCGCGCGGCTGGAGGAGGCCATTGAAAACAGCAGCCAGCCCCAGGCCGTGAATTTCGCCACCGGCCCGGCCGAACCGATCAAGCAGGGGGCCATGCGATGAACGGCGCCGACTACCACGCCATGGGCCGCGCGCGCACCGCGCTGGTCGATGGGAAAAACGAACTGATTCGCGCCGGCTGCGGCTCCGAAGTGACCGTGCGCCTCATGCGCGATGCGGAGGCCGCGCTCGAACGCCAGATGGAACAGCACCAGGAGACGGTCGAAGCCGTCGCCAAATTCATACCCCCCCAAACATGACCCACCACGCCATCATCCGCGACGACCGGGGCAATTTGCAGATCCGGCGCTTTGCCACCCCGGCCGATGCCGCGAGAGCGAGCGTCGACCGCGAGCTGCCCACCGCGACGCGCCCCCTGCTCATGAGCGACCGGACCACGCAGCGCCCCGCCGTGGTGCTGCCCGGCACTTTGCCGCCGCCGGAGCAGATCGCCGCCGTGCTGGGCCAGCGCGGAGGCGAGATGCGGCACACGGAATTTGCCCGCCGCCTGGGCATCCACCCCCGCACGCTGAAGCGCCAATGGCTGCGGGGCGGCCTACCCGGCGCCAAGCAGCACAGCGCCAAGATCCTCGTCGTGCCGGTGCGCCTCCTACGCCTGGCCGAAGCCTACGGTCTGCGCCAAGTCGAACGCATGGCGCAGGCCGGCCTGCTCTGAATTTTGCCCGCAACCTCCGAAACAATCAGCCCTCCGAAAAAACATGAAAACCACCCGCTACACCCTCGAAATCGGCCACACCAAACTCCTCCTCCCGGCACATGCCAGCGCCGCCGACGTCGTCGCCCTGCTCTCCATCATGGAGGAAGCGCAGCAAATCGACGATCACTACATGCCGAACCTCAATCCAGACGGCACCAGCTACGTCTACTTCGCCAGAGACGCCGCGCCGGATATCCGCGTGCAACTGACGGCCAAAACCTTTTTGAGCCAGACCGAGGCCGACAAGCTACTGGCAAAAGACAGGGAACTGGCAAAGCCAGCCGCCGCAATGCCTGCCTAACCCAAAGCCGCCACCATGCCGCCCACCACCCAACCGCCCCGCCGCCAGAGTAACTACAGCCGCTACGCCCAGCCGATGCAGGCCACGGTGCCCAAGGCCGTGCCCGTAGCCGTGCGCCCCACGCCCAAAGCCCCGGCTGCCCTGAAGGTAACCGGCAACCCCGACCTGTGGCAGACGCTCCAAAAAGTAACCGATCCCACCACCGGCTGGACCAAGACCACCCGCGCCATGAGCACACCGGCCGGCGTCCTCATCAACACGTGCAGCCGCAAGACCGGCGCACCCATCGCCGCCGAGGCGCTGGTGCTGGTGCCCGGCTGCCAACTGATGCGCACCATCGACCAGGGCTGGGTGATCGCCTAAACCCCCATGACTAAGACCTGCGAAGTTTGCCGCCATTGGTATCCCGCCCGCGGCACGGCCCGCGTGAGCGACGTAAGCACCGGAGAGTGCCGCGCCGGCCCACCGGCCCGCGATTTCATCTGGCCACGCACGAAGGCCATCGATACCTGCGGCCAGTATAACCCGCCCCCGGCGCCCAGCCCCACGGCCCAGGCTACGCCGCCCCAGGCCGAACTCGCGCTGGCCGGAGCCAAGCGCAGCGGAAAGGGCAAGGTGGCGCCATGATCCAGACCCGCGCCACTCTGGAGCCGCATCCCACGGCGGAGGGCTACCGCTGCCACCGCTGCGCCACCACCAATGTCGACCCGACCGTAGAGACCTGGGTAGTCCTGGCCAAGGGCGAGGAGCCCAGCGCCACCCTGCGCGAACTGCACGCGCGCGAAGTGCGCGAACTGGCCGCGGCTCGCATCGCCCAAGGCACCCACCGCCTGACGGCGCCCCTGCCCACATGAAACGCAAAAGCACCAGCAACTACGCCCGGCCGCACGGCTGCGTGATCGAGAAGCGCGCCAAGAAAAACGGCCCCGGCCGCCACCTGAAACTCTACGGCGAGGCCGGCATCTGCCAGGAATTCAACAGCGCTTTTGAAAAGGTCTTTTGCGCGCGCCGCCCCTGGCTGAAGCAGCCCGAAGCCGGCTGGACCCTCGCCCCGTTTGGCCGGCAGAAGGCCACGCCATGACGATCGCCCTGCTCATCCTCGCCCTGCGCATGCGGGCCTGCCTGCCACCGGCGCCGCTGCAGCTGCCGCGCCCCGAAATCAACTGGCAGGAAAGCCACCGCGCGCGCCGCCAGCGCCGCCCCCACTTTTTCCCCGCGCTCCGCCTCTTTGAATGAACCCTCCGAAATCTCCCACCCATGAATCCAACCAAATCAGACCCAAAAGCCGCTGCCCAGCTGGACACCGCTCCGGCCGGCAACTTCCTCGCCCTCCTCCAGCACAAGTCTGGCGGAGTCTCGCTGCCCGACCTCGACCGCGAACTCGCCGACCTGGTGGAGACCGTGCAGGCGACCGGCCGCGCCGGCACGCTCACCTACAAGGTGAAGGTGCTGCCCAACGCCAAGAAGGGCGTGCGCATCGAAGACACCGTCGACGTGAAGAAGCCGAAGGAAGAACTCGGCATCTCTTACTTTTGGGTAGGCCAGGGCGGTGCCCTGCTCCGCAACGACCCGAATCAAACCGAGCTGCAACTGCGCACCGTCGAAACTGACGAGGCGACGCCGCTCAAAACCGCCGCACAGTAAACTCAAGGAAATACCACCATGCCTCCGATTGATAACACGCCCACCACGCCGCTTGACCGGCAATCCCTCAACACCCAGGTAATCGCCGAACTCGCCAAGGCCGCCGTGCCGAAGTTCACCCGGCTGGATTTGAGTAATTCTGCGCCGCGCCTGGTATGGCAGGACAAGACGATCACCCTTCTGGAAGACGCCCTGCCCGCGCCGCTGCGCAAACGCGCCAGCGCCGCCCTGGTCGATGCCAATAGCTTCGCCACCTACATCAACGCGCACAAAGAAGAGGGCACGGTAATCACCGGCGATGCAACGGAACGGGGCGGCAATTTCACGGCGCTAATTGACTACCATGCGCCGAACACGCCGCTCAGCGCTGAAAACGCGCCCGGCGCCCTGATCGCCCAAGGCCACATCGTCCAAGGCCACATCGACCGCCGCACGGCGACGACGTGGACCGAGCACACGGCGACGATGAACCTCGAACCCACGCCCGAGTGGGCGCGCTGGCTGGCCATCTCCGGCCGCGACCTGGACCAGCGCACGTTTGCCGAATTCATCGAAGACAATGCGCCCGACGTGACCGTGCCCGAAGGCACCGCCGGCAAGAACTTCCCCACGCAGCAAGACCTGATGAGCGTGGCCAGCACGCTCCAGGTGAAGACCGACGTGAAATTTGCCAGCAGCGTAAAACTGCACAACGGCCAGGTGCAGCTCGGCTACGTGGAGACCATCGAAGGAGGCCACGGCCAGGACGGCAAACTGGCGATCCCCGAACGGTTCGGCTTGGCCATCGCGCCATTTCGCGGCACGTGCAAATACCTCGTGACGGCGCGGCTGCGCTACCGCGGCACCGGTGGCAAGGCGAGTTTCAAGATCGAGATCGAGCGGCCCCACAAGATCGTGGAAAGCGCTTTCATCGACGTGCGCCTGACCATCGAGCAGGCCACCGGCCTGAAGGTGCTGGTGGGCAAGATCGCCCCGCAGGTGCGCAAGCAGATCTAAGGCCATGAACAGCTTCACCGGCACCGGCTGGCTGCAAAAAGAGGCGTGGACGGCGACGGTGCCGACCACGATGGAGCAGATTTTGCTCTTTGACCTCTACCTCGCCCACGACGATCACCTGACCGGCATGCAGGCCGCGCCGTGGCGCTGCGAAATCACCCAGCTGGCGATCAAGCAGCGCCACGCAGCGAAGCTCATCCCCGGCGCCGCCGTGATGGTGCGCGGCGAACTGATGGCAAAGCCCTATATCAAGAACGGCGTGCATAGTGGCTTCACCCGCTACATCGCCGTGGACCGGCTCGAGTTTTCCCGGCTGCCCGCACCAGCGGAACCGGCCGTGCAGGAAACAGCGGAGGCCAAAGCATGACCCACCGCACACCCGCCCAGGGCCGCAAGCTGCGCGGCGAGATCCAGCGCCGCCTTTTGGCCGGCGAGGCGATCAAGTGCGCCGCCGCCGACCTGGGCATCACCCCCACCTATCTGGCGCGCGTGGCTGAGCAAATCGGCCTCACGCGGCCCTGGCTCACCCGAGCGGAGGCCGCGCAGGTAAACGCACACCGGGCGCTGGCGCTCAGGTGCCCCGAGTGCCAGCGCACCAGCGCACCCCACACGCTGCGCACGCACGAACTCGGCCCCTTTGGCACCTTCCACGAGTGCCCGCGCTGCACCATCGGCAGCGTGGCCGCGCAATGGAAACCAGCGGCTGGCCTCGCCCCTACACAATAACTCGCACCACCATGGCGACAAACTGGATCAAGCTGGAACACACGACGCCCGATAAGCCGGAGGTCGTGCAGATGGCCGCGCTCCTGAAGATCGACCAGGATGCCGTAGTCGGCAAACTCCTGCGTATCTGGATTTGGGCCGACCAGAATAGCGTCGACGGCAGCGGCCTGGGCGTGACGACGGCCTTCCTTGACCGCCTCACCAACCGCAAAGGATTCGCAGCTGCGCTGCGTGCCGCCGGCTGGCTACAAGGCGTCGACGGCGCCCTGACCTTCGGGAACTTTTCCCGCCAGAACGGAGCCACGGCGAAGGCCCGCGCGATGGAAAACCGCAAGAAAACATCCCAACGCGAGCGGGACGAAACCCCGCCAAACGGCGATAATAATCCCCCCGATTGTCCCGATGACAACGGGACAAAGGCAGGGACAGAAATGGGGACCAGAGGAAGAGGAAGAGGAAGAGGAAGAGGAAGAGGAAGAGATACGGAGATCGATCTTGCGCCGGGCGGGGCCGGCGCGCCGGCTGCTCCCCCGGCCCAGCTGCTGACGCTCGTGCCCACCCCGCCGCCGCTACCGCCAAAACCCCGCCACCGCAACCCCCTGCTCGACGCCCTCGCCGCCACGACCGGCAGCGACCCCCTGCAGGTGCCGCCCGGCGCCTGGCCCGGCATCGCCAAAGCCCTGGCCGAGATCCGCAGCGTCTGCCCCGAATTGACGCCGGAGGAAATCACCCGCCGCGCCGGCCACTACCGCCAGCATATGCGCGGCGCCACCCTCACGCCCTCCGCGCTGGCCAAACATTGGGCGCTCTGCGACCACGCGCCCACCACCGAAGCCGAGCAGATCAAAGGCCGCGCCCTCTTCGCATGAACTCCCCCAGCAACCCCTTTGCCGATTGGCGCGAGGCATTTCTCGCCGCCTGCGCCGCCCTGCCCGAGACCATGCCCCACCCAGCCCAACCGACCCCCGAGGCCACCCGCCTCGAAGCGTTCAAGCGCACCTGCGATGCCGAATTCCTGCAACGCATCGACCGCACCCGACTGCCCAACCCCACGGCCTTTGACGCCGTGGCGCTATGGGATGGGAAATTCCCCGGCCGCATCGCCACCGGCCCCACCGCCACCGCCAAAACCCGCGCCGCATGGAGCGCCCTGGGCCGGCTTTACGTGAAGGAAAACCGCAAATTCAAATGGTATCCCGTCCGCAACCTCACCCTCGCCCTGGAGGCCGAGGAGGGCCAGGGCTACCTCGCAGACTTTTTCCGGCATCTAGACCACTACCACGTGATCATGATCGACGACGTGGATAAAATTAACTGGCAATTCGACTCCACCAAACAGCAGCTCTTTGCATTTTACGATTGGGTCTACCGCACGAAAAAACCCTGCCTCACCACCACCAACAAGAACCGCGCCTGGTGGGCAAAAATGATGGGCGACGCCTTCGCCCGGCGGCTGTTTGATGATGCGCACCACAGCGTGGAATTTTGAGCCGAACCCCCTAGTTGAGCCGCACCCATGAGCATGAGCATTCCAACACGTAAACGAAAAAGGCCGAGCGGTGAGCGTTGTGCTCTGGCGACTGGTTCGAGAGGAGCAGTGGAACTCCTCAAACCTCTCGCCGATGCGGCACTCCTTACGAGCATCCAAGGATACCTCCGAGGGCCGGATAGATATGGGGACGCCTGCGCGCTCATGGAAGCGGGAAGCGCCGCGCTCTCTGCGGCCCAGAAGGCTAAAGACATGCTCCTCTCGAACATCCGCAGTCAGACATGCGCGGATGACAAACTTTAACTCAACCCTATGGCCCGATCCGCGCATTGTCTGTGATGCGCTGGTTAGCCCTCTTTTGAAACCATGAAACTAATCTCAATCAACGAAGCAGCCGCTTCCGGCATCGAACGCCTGCGCGATCCGAAATGGGTGACGCCAGAAGACCACCTGAAAATCGACATCATCGACGGAAAGCCCGGAATCTGGACGCACCTCTTCGCGCCGTTCAATCGCGAGTGCAACGGGCGCGACCCGGTGAGCATAATCTGCACGCAGATGGACTACGGCGCGGCTGGGTGGGAGCCATACACAGGGCCAATCTCCGGCAGCGACGAATACAAGGCCGCACAGGCGCGCTACGACGGATGCCTTGGGGCTAACATTAAGATCAGCCACGCTCCACATGAATAAGGACCAAGCTACGAGCGTTACGCACGCGTCCGCCAACCCCCAGTGTGGAGCGTTGGCTGTAGCGCCGGGTTCGGAAATCTTTCTCGCAGCAACTATCACTGGCTCCAATGAGCGAAAAGGCTCTGAAATGCCAGCGGAGGGTAAAGGAGAGCGACAGTCAGCCGGAACCGCATCCGGTGGGTCTGCGCAAGCGCCCGCTTTCTCCGACCAGAACCAAGCCACCCCTGCGGGATATTTTCCGAACCATACGATATGCCACACCGAAAAATGAAGCTAAGACGCAAAAGCCTGCATCGGAGCACGAACGTGAAGCGCGCAAAGAAGTTTGCCAACATGCGCGCAGCCAAGGAGCGCAAACGCCTCGCGCGACTCAGCGCCGAGCGCACCATGCCCGACATGGCGCACGTTTACGACCCGAAGCCTAGCGCCCCCCTGTTTGTGATCACGATCCGATGCCGCGACGGAGCGCGGGAGCGCCTGCGCATCTACGAGCGCGACGGTGGGCTCTCGATTTCCGCGACCATGGCCGGGCGGAAGATCGCCGCCGCCGTGGCCCACTACCGGCCCGCATGAGCCTCACGGAACTCCACCAGGTGGTGCGCCAGGCCGAGGCCCGCGAGGACCAGGCCATTGTCGCCGAAGTAGCGCAGCGCCTGGGCGTGGGCGTGCGCGATCTGCAAAGCCGCAACCGCTCCGCCGACCTGGCGCGGCGCCGCGCCGTGCTGGCCTGGGTATTACACGACCGCCTGCGCTGGACGCAGCGCCGCATCGGTGCCGCGCTCGCGCGCACCACCCGCCAAATCAAACGCATGGTGAGAAATCAGCGAGTTGTGTCCCCTTTCGAGGGGACGTAACACAGGCCAGAGGCGTGCAGCGCACGCCGCCGCATCACTGATTGGGCGCGTGCCACCCGCCGCCGACCAGCCGCCAGCGCAGCAGCCCGAACTCTTCGCCCTTGAAACGGTGCAGGGCTACGGCGCGCTGGGCGCCAAGGAACGGCTGTTTGTGCAAGCCCTCTTTGAAGGCTGCAACCAGAGCGAAGCCGGCCGCCGTGCCGGCATCACCGGCTCGGACGAATATATCCGCAAAGCGGCCTGCAAACTTGCCACAAAGGGTAACGTGCAGGCCCTGATGAATCAGGCCTGGGCGCGCTCCGGCGCCTCCATCGACGACACGCTCAAGCAGGCCGCGGAACTGCAACGGCGCACCTACGCCGAAGCGATGCAGGAACCCACGGCAGCCCGCCGCGCCGATGCCTTTAACCAGTGGGCGAAGACCTCCGCCCTGATCGCATCAATCCACGGCCGGCTGCAGCTCAATGTAACGGGCTCCGTGGCGCACACGCACACCGGCGAGGTATCCTTTACGCTGCCACCCTCAGCGCTCCCGGCCCTCGCGCGGATGCGCCGCGACGTCGTCGCGGAAGCCTCCGCCGGAGGCCGGAATTGACCATGGCCCCCGCCGCGATCAACCCGGCCGCGCTCACCACCGAGCAAAAAGCGCTCCTGACGAGCCCCTACGGCTTTGGCCGGCATATCCTCGGGCTGCCCCTCATGGATCAACCCCGCCGCAAAATCGGCGAGTGCCGCGACGGCGAGCAGCTTTTCTACGAGATCCACGAGAACGACTCCCAAAAGCGCGTGATCGATGACCTCGACGCGCACGGCTCCAAAGTCGCCTGCCGCACGGCCAACGGCGCTGGCAAGACCACGATGCTGGTGCCGACCGCGACCTTTTGGTTCATGGCCGTGCACCCGCGCGCCAAGGTCGTGATCACCTCCGGCGTCGACCGCCAGGTGCGCGAGCAACTGTTCCCCGCGCTGCACGCCCAAAAGAAGCGGCTGCAGGATTGGCGCTTCAACGACGCCGATATCGACGCGCCCAACGGCAGCCGCTGCGTCGGCTTCACGACGCGCGACGGCGGCCACTTCGAAGGCTGGCACGGCAACAAGGTCGAACTCTACGACCTGCTACAGCACGACGGCCCGCTGATGATCATCGTCGACGAGGCAAAGAGCGTGCAGCCCCAGATCTTCGACGCCATCGACCGCTGCACCTACCAGCGCCTCCTCATGGTGAGCAGTTGCGGCGCCGCCCTGGGCCGCTTCCACGATGCCCACACGAAGGATGCGCGATTTTTCAAAACGCACCAGATCCCCGCCGGCCTCTGCCCGCACGCCGATCACGACAAGAACCGCGAATTGATTCTCCGGCGCGGCCTGCGCGATCCCCTCGTGCGCTCGAAAATCTTTGCCGAATTCTCCGGCGCAGAAGAAGGCGCAATGATTCAGCTCGACTGGCTGAACCGCTGCACCGAGCGCGCCGTGACCTTCCGCGACGGTGCGGCCAACTACTTTTGCGACTTTGCCAGGGGAGGGGACGAGAACGTGCTCGCCGAAGCGCGCGGCAACCGCGTGCGCATCGTCGCCGCGTGGCGCGAGAGGGACACCATGCGCACCTGCGGCGAATTCATCCGGCTCTTCCGCGCGCACGGACTGACGCAGGAGAGCGTGCAGCACAGCGTGGCCGGCGACAACGGCGGCCTGGGCGCCGTGATCATCGACCGCCTGCATGAACTTGGCTGGACAATCCAACGCGACGACGCCGGCAGCGCCGCCGACGACACTGAACGCTATACCAACCGCAGCGCCGAAACGTGGGGCGAGGGCGCCAAAGGCATTGAGGCCGGCCAATGGATTCTCGCGGACGACGAGCAACTGACCGCCCAACTGATCAGCCGCAAGACCAAGCCCCGCAGCGACGGCCGCGTGCAACTCGAAAGCAAAGAGGAGATGGCCAAGCGTGGGGTGGGCTCGCCCGACCGGGCCGACGCCGCGCTGGGCGCCATGCGCCGGCCCAAGAATTTCAAGCCGCTCCGCTTCATGGCCGCCAGCGACGGCCGCGATTTCACGCTCCTCGAACAATTGGCCGAGCAGCACCACGTGGGCGCCACGCTGGCCGGCGCCGCCTGCGAATAACGATGCAAGCCCCCAAGCACGACGAAATTCTGGCCGCGTTAAGCGCCCGTTCCGGCTGGGAAAAGCGGCAATCCACCTGGTATCAAATGCGGCACGACGGCCTGCGCCGGCGCAACAAGCCCTGGCCCAACGCGGCCGACATGCACTTCCCTTTGGCCGATGGCATCATCGAAAAACTGAAGCCCACGTTTATCTCGCAAGTCTACGCGACCGACACGGTGGCCAGCTTTGTGGCCCTCAGCAGCGAATGGTCTGGCTACCAGGCCGGCGCCGCGCAGTGGTTTGACCACCAACTGAAGCAAGCCAGCAACTTTGAAGAGGAGATTGAAATCGGCATCGATACCATGCTCCAGACGGGCAAATGCCCGTTTAAATGCTACTGGAATCCGGCCAGTAAACAGATCGTGTTTGAGGCGATCAACCCCATCTATCTGATCGTGCCGCCCTGGACCGGCCAGCTGCGCACGGCCGATTGGATCGTGCACGTGCAGCGCTACAGTAAGAGCGCCTACCAACGCCTCCAGGGATTCGACACCAAGCCAGAGACCCTCACGAAATTGACGAGCGGCGAAGGCCAGGCCGAGGAATCCTCGACCTACGACACCCAGCGCGTGCAGCGCGAGGGACTCACGCGCGGCCAGGAGAAGGACGAAATCATCGTATGGGAAGTGACCTACCGCGACGAGACCAACAAATGGCGCGTGAAGACCTACAGCCCCACGGTGCCCACCCTGGAACTGCGCCCCGAATTCGGTCTGCCCTACAACCAAGGCATCTTTGCCAACGAGGAACCGCCGCCGCCCTTTACCGAACTGAACTTTGAAGTAAAGGAGCGCGGTTACTACTCACCGCGCGGGGTGTGCGAGCGCGTCTCGGCCGAGGAGGCCAGCCTCTCGAAAGACTGGAACACCTCGAAAGACCACCAAACGATTTCCTGCTCGCCCGTCTTTTACGCGAAGCAGGGCGTGCCGCAAAACGCCAACCTGCGCATGGTGCCCGGCCAGATCCTCCCCTTTGAACTCGCCGCCGTGCAGTTCCCCCCGCTGCCGGCCGATATCCCCAACGCCATGCAGGGCGCGCAGCGCCTCGCCGAGGACCGCCTCTCGGTGCCCAGTGTGGGCGTGGGCCGCGCCGTCGACCCCTCAAAAAACAAGACCGCCGCCGAAACCAATTTAATCAGCTCCATCATGAGCGCCAGTGGCGACGTGCGCAGCCGCGCCTTCCGCCGCCAGCTCGGCAGCCTGCTCAACTTGGCGTGGGGAATCGCCGTGCAATACCGCGCCGAGACGCTCGATTACTATTTCAACGAGGAGATCCTCGCCCTGGACCAAGCCGCCTTTGCCGGCAAATACCGGATCGAACCAAGCGGCAGCGGCGACAACAACAACCGCGCCCTGGTGCTCCAACGCGCGATTTCGCGTAAACAGATGTTTACCGGAAACCCGAGCATCAACCAACGCGAGCTCGACCGCAGCGTGCTCGAAGCCGATGACCCGCGGCTCGTCAAACGCCTGCTGCTCAACGAGGGCACCCAAACCGCCGAGCAGATCGAAGACCAAGCGCAGGAAATCAGCATCATGCTCCTTGGCTTTCCCGCGCAGGTGCGCCCGGCCGACGACGACGATGCCCACCTCACCAGCCTGGTGGGCTTCACCCAGCGCGCCGCGACCTTGGGCGAACACATGCGCAGCGAGACCCTGCAACTCATCGGCCAGCACGCCGGCGAGCACATGGCTGCGCTGCAAAAGAAAAACCCCGGCCTGGCCGCGCAGAAGGCGCCGCAACTCATGCAATGGCTGACGAGCTTGAAGCACACCGCCGGGCAACTCGCGCAGCAGGAACACACGAGCCAGCAGGAACAAGCCGGCCAAATGCAGATGATGCAGGGAGGCGCCGCATGAACCCCTTCACCCAAGGCGCCCAGGTGCGCCAACTGCGGCAAGCCCTAGCCGCTGCGCAGCTGGAACTCTACACCCTCACGGCCACGATCAAGCGGCACAACCAGCAGAGCAACGAGGAGGCCAAGCTCCTGGCCGTGCTGCGCGCACCCGACCGCTGGCAACCGGCAGACGAATTCACCGGCGCCGATGCCAAGGATTGGGCCGCCCTCCTCACGACGCCGCTCCTCCGCAAGCTCGACGTGACCATGGTGAACATGGCCCAGCAGCAAGCGCAGCAAGCCATCCATCTGCCCAGCGCCGACACGGTGCGCGCGGCCGGCTACGCCGCCGGCTTCCGCGCCGCCTGGGTATTGGCCAAATCCCTTTCCACGCTCACCGGCACGGACGCCGGTAAACCCGAGACCAAGCCGGATACGGCCGAGCTGGGTCTCGAACACCTGAACCCGTGACGCTACGACCATGCCCCCCACCGATACGCTAGAAGCACCCGCCGCCGCCGACGAAGCCATCGACATGATGGCGCTCGCCCAGGCCGCCGACGCCGCCCCCGAAGCCAACCCGACCACGCCGGAGCAATCCGGCGCGGCTGCACCTGCCACCGCTCCGCAGGACAAATCCGGCCAGCCCGCCGCCAAGGGCAAGGAAGCGAAACCCGCCGACGCCACCGCGCCGGCCGCAGCCAACGCAGGGGAGGGGAAGAAGGAAACGACGTTTGAAAAGGCTCGCAGCGAAGCCGCGCGCCGCGACCGCTCATGGAAAGCACTCGAAGAGGAAAAGGCCCAGGTGCGCGCCGAAAAGGCCCGCAGCGAGGCCGAACTCCAAACGATGCGCCGTGAACTCGCCCAGCGCACCGCCCAGCCCGCCGGCCCCAAGAAAGACGCCCACGGTGCCACGGCCGAAGACTACAAGGCACTCGCCAAACGCTACAGCGCCGAAGGTAACGATGAACTCGCCGCCGCCGCCCAGGAGCGCGCCGCCAAACTTGAGCAGCCCAGCGCCGGCGCCGCCCCCCAGGGCAGCCCGACGTTTGAGACGCCCGAGTTTCAAACCGCGTGGCAGGGCCACGTGCAGCAACTCATCGCCAAAGAGCCGGATCTCGGCAACCCCGAGAATCCGCTCGTGAAAGCGGCCAATGGCATCCTCGCCGATCCCACTTATGGCCGGTTCTTCAAAAGCCATCCCGACGGCATCGTCGCCGCCGTGGAAGTCGCGCGGCTGTTACAGGCCAATGCCCAAGGCCAAGCCACCCAGCAAAAACTTAGCACCACCGAGGCCGCGCTCAAGACGGCCAAGGAGGAAAACCAGCGCCTCAATGGTCTGCTCCAACCTCGGGGCAGCCTGCCGACCGGACAACCCGGCCGGGAGCGCAAAATCGAGGACATGCCAGCGGCCGAAGCCGCCGAGGCCATCCACGCGATGGCCAGAGCAGCCGACCGGGGCGAACTCACTTAAACCAACCAGATGACCCGCCGGAGTCTTTCCGGCTACCACACCATGAAATCGTTTATCCACACTCTCCGGTTTAACCGGATCACCGCCCTGCTCTTTGCCAGCGTGCTCACCGCCGCCGCCTACGTGCTCGGCTTCGCCTACCTCGCCGCCGCCAATACCGCCGTCGTGGCGCACAACCTCCTCAGCCTGGGAGGGCTGAAGCTGGTGCCGCTCCACCTCGGCGTGATTAACGTGTCGGCCGTCTCCAACACGATCCAGCCCTACTACTCGAAGAAACTTTTGCAGCGCGCCATCCAGATGACGCGGCTCAGCGAGTTTGCCGTGCAGGAATCGCTCGAGCCCGGCATCGGTGCGACCAGCGTGCGCTTCTACCGCCCACCGCAGGCCGACCTCACCGCCACCGGCGCACCCGCTGCCCTCACGGAAGGCACGGCGCCGAGTAACTACCGCGACATTGCCTTCACGCCTATTGACGTGAGCCTCGCGCAAATCGGCCAGGTCGCCAAAGTGACCGACATCGCCAACACGGTCGGCCTCGTGAAATACTTGGACACCGCCATCGACCTCATGGGCGACGAGTTTGCCTTGGACGTCGATACCCGCATCCGCAACATTCTGGTGCACCAGACCACTGGCTTCACCAAGCGCTACGCGCAGCAGCAGGCCAACTTCGCCGCGCTCGCCGCCGCCTCGCTGGCCAACGGCGCCCTGATCCCGCGCGATTTCCTCGACGCGATGACGCAGCTCAAGCTCAACCGCGCGCCCACGATCAACGGCAACTATGTCGCCGTCATTCCGCCCCAGGGGACGCGCGATATTTTGAACTCCTCGGAGTTCCGCGAAGTTGTGCGCCAGAACTACGCGGACAAAATCTTCAAAGGTGAAATCGGCGACTACTACGGCCTGCGCCTGGTCGAAGGCACCAACCCCTTCACCGAAGACGAGACGGAGGGCACCCTCGCCACCTCGTTCTCTTCCGGCGGCAGCAACACGACCGGCTTTATCTACTCCACGATCGTCACCGGCAAAGGTGGCTTCGGCACCGTCGACATGAAGAAGCTCGGCGGAGTCGGCAAGAAGCCGCAGATCATCGTCGTGAATACGCCGGACAGCGGCAACCCGCTGAACCAGTTCACCCTCGTCGGCTGGAAAGCCTACTGGAACGGCGCGATGCTCAACACCGCCTGGGGCATCACCCTGCGCCATAAGACGCAGTTCGCATAAGTGACTAATTGAGCGGCCGGCGCAAGCCGCCGCTCTTCGGAGGTCTATCCAGACCGGCCGGCTGCATTAGGGGGTTAATGCAGCCGGCCAACCTCAGAAGATTAACCCCGCCTATTTTTTTACTATGAAGATGTTCATCCCAAACAAAAACGGCGCCCATTTTACGCTCAGCGTAGGCGTGACCGCGCAGACCCTCGCCCAGCTGGGGGCCGCGCTCGACGTCGGCACCGAGGGCATCGTCATCCAAACCGAATCGGGCGACGTGCGCTACTCCGTCAACACGACGACCCCCACGGCCTCCATCGGCCTCCTGTGCCGCGAGTTTGACCAACCGCTCCCACTCACCCGCCAGGAGGCCGACAGCCTGAAACTGATCAGTTCGAGCGACAGCACCATCACCGTGCAGCTTGCGCAGTATTCGCAAATCCCATGATCGCGCGGTGGCTCAAACGCTCGCGCGGCACCGGCAGTAACCGCCGCATCGCCGATATCCGCGACGTCCTGGTCGACCAAAATACCGACTATTTGGTCGACGAATTGGGCCGGGGCCTCGAGGCCCGCTGGCCCACCACCACCAAAGCCCTGATCGACCAGCGCGGCCTCGTCTTCATCGACCAAAATCAAAACGCCCTCATCGCCCTTTAACCACTAACTCACCACTACCATGGCCCTAGGAACTGTCCGCCCGTATACCAAAACCAACAAGCCCACGCCGGTCGCGGGTGATAAATTCATCCTCGATAACGCCAGCCTGGGCGTGCAGATCACCGATTGGGCCGACCTCCTGGTCGCCCTCCAGGCGCAGCTCGGCAATAACATGACCGTGGAGGCAGCGGCCAACGCCGCCGCGCGTAATGCCCTCACGATTTCCGCCGGCCAGGTGGGCAAGCGCCTGGTGCGCCTGACGGACACCGGCCTCTACTACCTCGCCAACGGTGCCGGCACCGGCGCCGGTTTCTGGACCGATTGGCTCACGGTGCCCGCCGCCAGCACCGGCACGCCCGGCGTGGCTGCCCTCGCCACCACCGCCGAAGCCACGGCCGGCACCGACGCCCTGAAGATCATCACCGCCGCGACCATGCAGGCCGGCAATGCGCCCTACCGCAACGCCCTCGCGCCCGCGCAGGGGTTGGCGTTTGTTGGGGTGAACCCCGCAAACATTTCAATTGCAGCGTTTAGCACGGGCGCGTTTACCGTCGCCGCAACGGTGAACTGGTCAGATGTTACGTCCGCCTATTTCGCAATTGTCGGAAACACAACTAATTTAGACAATTTATTTTTCGGCACGCATTCGGTAACGGGTGAAATTGGGGTTATCAAAACGGGCGGAACTTGGA